>Ga0209473_1001862_pt1 | contig 11685 bp, 9 predicted proteins | sample GraSoiAngelo_133_FD_185890 | JGI IMG/M metagenome (GOLD analysis project Ga0209473, IMG submission 185890) | Grasslands soil microbial communities from the Angelo Coastal Reserve, California, USA - 14_0929_05_20cm (SPAdes) (version 2) | ecosystem: Environmental > Terrestrial > Soil > Grasslands ...
AGAACGTCTTGAACGAGGGGAATTCCTCCCCTTTGGCTTCGCCGGTGTTGATCGCCAAACCCCGCGCTGACAGGCCGTAAATTTCTCCTTTTGCGACTGCCCGGAAGTAACTCGCGCCCAGAAAGACGCACACCTCGTCGTAGTAATCGGGTCGGTTGATAGGAGCGTGAATCCGAAAACCGGCGAAGCCCAGATCTATCTCCGGATTTGGTGGCGGGTTGCTGCCAAACGAAAAATAGTCGGAGCGGTAGGCAATCCTGGTCGCCTGACCGTTGGCGACTTCGTAGATGTCCACGCGCGGGCCATAGAAGAACCCACGATGGAAGAATTGCACCTCGAAAGGCAGCTTTTCACCGCGCCACAGCGCGTGCTCAGGCAAGAACCGGATCTGCCGGTAATGGTCGTAGTCCAAATTCGCCAGATTATCAGGCAGTTTCGTCTCGGGGGCCTTGTACGATTTGGTTGCCGCGTCGCGCGCCAACTGCCGAACAATTGACCGATCGAACGGAATAGAATCTGCTCGCGCAGGCGGTGCCAATGCCCCCGCGGTTGACGATGCAAGCGGCAGAGAGGCCGCTGCCTGTAGGAAGCGCCGGCGGTCCAAAGAGCCCTCCAGAACGGACGAGAGTGACGCTAACAAACTCTCGCGCAGCCGGGAGGTTCCAGGCACGGAACAAAAGTCGCAACTTGAGCCAGAACGGATCTGCACAGCGCATCCAATTGAGAGCAGGCGTCTTCTCGTCGATTTTCTCCGTCGCCACCTTGGGTGTCGGCCTGGTTTCCGATAGATGCCGACGATGCCGGGCACGAAAATCTCAGGGCGCAAGGCGGTCGAGATTTCCGGCCGCAAGGGATGCCGCAGGCCTCGGTAAAGTCGCACCCAGAACGCACCGGATCAGCGGCTGAGCTAGCCGTTTGGTCCTGGACATATGGCTGGCAAAAAAATCCGACGTGAGAGTCAGAAAGCGAACGGAAGGTCCTCCGCTGGTCAGGCATATCCGGTCCAGGCGGGTGCGGGGATTATCCACGACAGCACCTGAGCAGGGTGGAAGTTTGGGGCTGGTTCTCCGTTCAACAGCCCGACAAGCGGTCCGGCGGCGCCGGGACGCAAATCGGACTGTTGTGATTTCAGTTGCGCTTGAAAGGACAAAACCGGTGAATGATACCAATCTAGACGTCGAAGTGAATGCCAATCGATCGAACCCAAAACTCGGCTTTGACATGCCGCTTTTCGCGATGCCCAGCATCTTCAGTGGGATCGCCGAGCAAAACGCGGTACGGGCGAAGGAAACCTGCGAGAAAATGAAGGCTGCCTCCAGTGAGATCGCCGACATTCTCAGGGAAGCCTATTCGACCAACACCAAGGGGGCCGCGGACTACGGTGCCAAAGTCATCGAGATATCGGGTTTCAACGCCAATTCCGCTTTCGATTTTCTCACGCATCTGATGGGCACGAAGTCACTATCGGAAATCATCCAGCTGTCAGCCGCACAGAGCCGAAAGAGCTTTGAAGTCACCTCCGCGCAGAACAAGGAACTCTGGGAGCTCGCCCAGAAAGTCGCAACCGAGACGGCCGAGCCGATCAGGAAGAGCTTCACGAGAGTTCTGCAGAAAGCTGCCTGATATGAACTGACAAGAGGGCCGGGAGAAGAGGTGTAAGCCAACCCGATCGGCGGCGAAGCGACTGCTACAAAGGCAGCGAGAAAACAGGGAGGAGAACCCAAGGTGGGCATCGTCATGATCAAATGCCCTCAAACGGGACACGCCGTCTCGACGGGCATCAGAGTGGATCGGGAGAAGTTTCGAAGCAGCGCGGTATTCTTCGCGCGCACCTACTGCGCGATCTGCGAGGCCAATCACGAATGGTTCGCCAGGGAAGCCTGGGTTTATGAGCCGAACGAAATGGCGGAGACGATGGGCTGATGAAACTTCATTCGCGCGGGGCCGCCGAGAATGGCAAAAAAGAGGCTGGCGTTCAGGCAATCCGTTAGTGGCCTCTTGCCCGCTGGCCAGTGACCGCGCGGGTTTGCGTCTCCCGTTGCGCTTCATCCAACCTGGCCAACAGGGGATCTCGAACGCGGGAAATTTTCTTGTGGGCCGGCACGGCGTGAGTGGCGGGCTTAATTTCTTCCGGCGCAACAATACGGTCTATCCTACGGCGCATGACCTCGTAGCACTCGCATGCGGCTGCTTCGAGCCGCGCTCTGTCAACCTCGATCAAGCCCCTTCGATTGGAACGGATCGCGCGCGAGCCCCGCAGCTTGCGCACGACGTGCGTCACCGTCGTTCGCCGCACACCAAGCAATTCCGAAAGCGCATCTTGCGTCAGCGGCAGGAAGTCACTGTCAACGCGGTCGTGGATGTGGAGCAACCACCTGGCCATGCGGCCCTTGACCGGGTGCAGCGCATTGCAGGCGGCAACGTGCTGGAACTGTGCCAATAGCGCCTTGGTGTGAGTCTGAACCGCGTCCCTGACGGCGCTGCTGCGGTTGAGCGCCGCATGAAACCGCGCCGGAGAGATTTGCAGTGCGGTCCCGGCGACGCGTACGACCGCCGTCATGGGAGAGAGGCAGGGTCCCAGCGCCGTCAGGATGGCGACGGCTCCTTCATTGCCGACGATTGCGGTTGCAACCGTTTGTCCGTTCGGCATCTCCATGATGAACGCGACCGTCCCGCTGCAGGGGAAGTAGATCTGTTCGATTGGATCTCCCGATCGCACCAGCACCGCGTCTTGCTCAAGCGACACTTTCCGGAGGTGAGGCGCGAGCAAATCAAAATCTGCCGGCCGCAACGCAGCTAACAGTCGATTACCGACCCTGATCCGTTGCTCCATCGGGAAAGCTCCTTCCCTCGACGGACGCGCGGCTCCCCGCGGGATATCGCCGGGGACAGGCTGCCTGCGGAAGCCGCGAATAGCAGGACACAGCAACCTACCCTGCGGCATAAGGTTCCAATGCGCAGGTTGCGGCAAAGCAGCGCCCGTTACCGCCTCCCGGACAACCCTCGGCGGCCAAGCGCCGGCCGAGAGGCGGCGGGAATTGCTCAGGATCGATCGGGCTCACCCCGAAATCCCGTCGCCAGCACGTAGCGCTCGGAGGAATCCTGCCGGCTCGAGGCCGGCTTCACGTGGCGGACGCTTGAGAAGTCGCGCTTCAACTGCGCCAATAACTCGGCATCGGCACCGCTCTGAAACACTTTGGCAAGAAACGTTCCGGCGGGATTGAGCATCTCGCAAGCGAACGCGGCCGCGGCTTCGACGAGGCCAAGGATGCGCAACTGGTCGGTCTTGCGATGTCCTGTGGTGTTGGCCGCCATGTCCGACAGCACCGCGTCGGCGCGGCCGCCCATCATCGCAGTCAATTTTGCCGGGGCGTCTTGCTTGAGAAAATCGAGCTGCGCGAAGCTGACGCCCGCAATCTGCGGCATCTCCAGCACATCGATCGCGACCACCTTGCCTTTGCCGTCAGCCGCACCGACGCGCTTGGCCGCAATCTGGCTCCAGCCGCCTGGCGCGGCACCGAGATCGACCACCGACATGCCGGGTTTGAGGATATGATATTTGTCGTCGATCTCGATCAGCTTGTAAGCTGCGCGCGAGCGATAGCCCTCGCGCCTGGCCTGCGCCACATAGGGATCGTTGAGCTGGCGTTCGAGCCAGAGCTTTGAGGACAGCTTGCGCTTGCCGCCGGTCTTGACCGTGACACGCAGCCGGCCGGTTGAGTCTTTCGCCATGTTGGTCTTGCTTGATTTAGATGATGTGGTTACCAACGGCCTCGTGGTTCGAGACGCACGGCTTCGCCGCGCCCCTCACCATGAGGGTCTAGAGGACCTCATCCTGAGGAGCGGCGTAAGCCGCGTCTCGAAGGATGAAGCCCCGCTTAGCACGCCTTCAGTGCGCCGTCCTCGCGCATCATCTCGACCAGCATGCCCTCGCGCAAGCCGCGGTCGGCGACGCGCAACCGCCGCAGCGGAAACGCATCGCGGATCGCATCGAGAATGGCGCAGCCCGCCAGCACCAGATCGGCGCGCTCGACGCTGATGCAGTTATTGTTGGCGCGCTCCTGATAGCTCATGCCGCGCAATTTTGCGACGGTCGAGGTGAGATCGGCGTCGCTCATCCAGATGCCATCAACCCGGCGCCGATCGTAGCGCGCGAGATTGAGATGGATTCCGGCAAGCGTCGTTACCGTCCCCGATGTGCCCAGCAAATGCATGTCGCGTAGGTCATCAGCGTGTTCGGTTGCGAACGGCGAGATATACTGTGCGACCTGTTCGACCATCCGTGCATAGGATTGCTGCGTCACGTCTCTCCCGCCAAAATGTTCAGCCAGCGAAACCACGCCGAGCGGGATCGACATCCACGCCTTGATCCGCGGCTCGGCATTCGGCTCGTCCGGATCGCGCTCGATCCGGACCAGTTCGGTCGAGCCGCCGCCGATGTCGAACAGGATGGCGCCACGTCCCCTGGGATCGAGCAGCGGCGAGCAGCCGATCACCGCCAGCGCCGCTTCGGTTTCGCGATCGATGACCTCGAGGTGGATGCCGGTCTCGGCCGCCACCCGATCGCGAAAACAGTCGGCGTTCGACGCCGCACGGCAGGCTTCGGTGGCAATCAGCCGCAGCCGCTTGGCCTTCCTGGTTTCGATCTTGTCGCGGCAGATGCACAGCGCACCGATCGCGCGCTCGATCGCCGCCTCGCTGATGCAGCCGGTGGCAGAGATGCCTTCGCCGAGCCGGATGATGCGCGAGAAGGAATCGACCACACGAAAGCCGTCGCGGGAGGGACAGGCGATCAGGAGCCGGCAATTGTTGGTGCCGAGGTCGAGCGCCGCATAGACCCCGCTTCCCGGAGCATGCTCGTGGCCGGCTCCCGCCGCAGTTCCCCCTGAACAGCTGCGCGGTCCCTGGCCGTCGTCCCCGCGCGACCGTGGGCCGTCGCGAAGCGGCGTGTCATCGTTCATTCAAACTGTCTTTCCGCGGCCGTCGCCGGCCGACCTGGAATTTCTATTCACGGAAACTTTAGCAGCCAGGGGGCCCCACGCAACAACCCATCACATAGGACTATGCCCAATCAGGCGTTGTCGCCGGCCGATCAGCGCGTTATCTGATCCGAAAGCCCCGCGAAATCTCGCAAAATCAGGCGTTTCAGATGCAAGATCATACGTCCCCGTCCTCGCTCGAAGACGCTATCGCACTGCAAAAATATGGCGTCGGACAGCCGGTCCGCCGCAAGGAAGACGACCGGCTTGTGCGCGGCAAGGGCAAATACACCGACGATTTCAGCCTGCCGAACCAGGCCTACGCCTGGATGGTCCGCTCCAGCCATGCCCACGGCGTCGTCAAACGCATCGAGACCTCGGGCGCCAGGGCGATGCCCGGCGTGCTCGGCGTCTGGACCGGCGCCGATCTGGCGTCGGCGAATTACAACCCCTTTATCTGCGGGCTGCCGCTGAAGAGCCGCGATGGCTCACCGCTGTTGCAGACCAACCGCCCGGCGCTTGCGACCGACAAGGTGCGCTTTGTCGGCGATCCCATAGCCGTTGTCGTCGCGGAGACCGCGGCGCAAGCACGCGATGCCGCCGAAGCAATCGAGGTCGACATCGACCCGCTGCCGGCCGTCACCAATGCGGCGGAAGCGGCAAAGTCCGGCGCGCCGCAGCTCTACGAGCACATCCCCAACAACGTCGCGCTCGACTATCACTACGGCGACACAGCCAAGGTCGATGCGGCGTTTGCGAGCGCCGCCCATGTGACCAAGCTCGACATCGTCAATAACCGCGTCGCCGTAGTGCCGATGGAACCGCGCACGGCACTTGCTTCTTTCGACAAGGCCGCCGAGCGCTACACCCTTCAGGTTCCGACCCAGGGCGTCGCCGGCAACAAGGCGATGCTTGCGAGGATCCTCAACGTGCCGCCGGAAAAGGTCCGCGTCCTCACCGCCAATGTCGGCGGCTCGTTCGGGATGAAGAACGTCAACTATCCCGAATATACCTGCATCCTGCACGCGGCGAAGACGCTGGACCGCCCGGTGAAATGGACCGATGAGCGCTCCAACAGCTTCCTGTCGGACAGCCAGGGCCGCTCGCAACTGATTCATGCCGAGCTCGCGCTCGATGCCGAAGGCAGGTTCCTGGCCGTGCGCATTTCGGGCTACGGCAATCTCGGCGCCTACATCACGGGCGTCGCGCCGGTACCGCTGTCGGTCAACATCGGCAGGAATCTCGCGAGCGTCTATGGCACGCCGCTGCTCGCCGTCGACATCAAGACGGTCTTGACCAACACCACGCTGATGGGTGCCTATCGCGGGGCCGGGCGGCCCGAAGCCAATTACTATATGGAACGGCTGATCGATCGCGCCGCCGACGAGATGGGAATAAACCGCGTCACCCTGCGCAAGAAGAATTTCATCAAGCCGGCGCAACTGCCGTTCGCAGCCGCTTCCGGCATGACCTATGACAGCGGCGATTTCGCCGGCGTCTTCAACAAAGCGCTGGAAATTTCCGATTTCGCCAATTTTGCCAAGCGGAAGAAGGAAAGCCGCAGATGCGGCAAGCTGCGCGGCATCGCGGTCGGTTCGTACCTCGAAGTGACGGCACCGCCGAGCGGCGAACTCGGCAAGATCAGCTTCGAGGGCGACGGCACCGTCAAGCTTACGACCGGCACACTCGATTACGGCCAGGGTCATGCTACCCCGTTCGCGCAGGTGCTTGCGGCGCAGCTAGGGGTGCCCTTCGAGAACATCACGCTGGAGCAGAACGACAGCGACGCCGTGCGCTTCGGCAACGGCACCGGCGGCTCGCGCTCGATCACCGCGACCGGGACGGCGATCGTCGAGTCGTCCGCGCTCGTCATCGCCAAGGGCAAGCAGGCGGCGGCCCATCTGATGGAGGCCTCCGAAGCCGACATCGAATTCGAAGGCGGCCGTTTCACCATCGCCGGCACCGACCGCTCTATCGGCATCATGGAGCTCGCCGAGCGCTTGCGCGAAGGCAAGATGCCCGACGGCGTGCCCACCTCGCTCGATGTCGATCATGCGACCAAAGATACGCCCTCGACCTTTCCCAATGGCTGCCATGTCGCCGAAGTCGAAATCGATCCGGACACCGGTGTGGTGCAGGTCGTACGCTATACCGGCGTCAACGATTTCGGCACCATCGTCAATCCAATGCTGGTCGCCGGCCAGCTCCACGGCGGCGTCGCACAAGGCATCGGCCAGGCCTTGATGGAAGAGGTCAGCTACGACGCCAGCGGTCAGCCGGTCACGGGCTCGTTCATGGACTACGCGCTGCCGCGCGCAGGCGACGTTCCGCTGATGGAAGTCGGCGATCATCCCTTGCCCGCAAAATCCAATCCGCTGGGCACCAAGGGTTGCGGCGAAGCCGGCTGCGCCGGGAGTCTCGTCTGCCTCGTCAATGCGGTGCTCGACGCGCTTTCCGAATACGGCATCAAGCAGATCGATATGCCGCTGACCCCGGAGCGGGTGTGGCGCGCGATCCAGGACGGCAAGGCGAAGGCGGCGTGAGCGTTTAGACGAACCAGGCTACACCAAACACTTGTCATACGCGGGCTTGACCCGCGTCTCCATCCAACTTCACACGAGTCTTACGAAACGGATGGATTGCCGGGTCAAGCCCGGCAATGACGAGTTGAGGTCGGTAAACTACACCACAGCCTGTTCGCGCGGCTGATAGATCGCGATGTGCCGGCAATGCGCCAACGGCGTCCTGCCGTTCGCCACAACCAGCGCATCGAGCTCGACGAAGCGGTGACCCTTCTTTTCGTAGTTGCCGGTCACCCGCGCGCGAGCCGTGAGTTGGTCGCCGGTCTTTGCGGCGGAAAGGAGCTGCATGCGGCTGCCGACGTGAATCCAGGGGCCGAGAATGGCGTTGTCGACCAGAACCTTGTTCATCACCCGCTGCAGCAGGGCGGGATGGCCGAGACCTTCACGGGCATAAATCTCGTCGTGCTCCCTGATGTCATCAAGATATTCTTTGGCCGCATCGCCGGCCCAGTCGCGCGGCAGCGTGCCGAGCCATTTGCCGACCTCGTACGAATTCGCGCTCACCGGTTTGCGCTCGGCGACGACGGGAGCTTCGATGAAATCATCGAGCGAAAACGATGGAGGCGACGGGGGCAATGACGCGCTGGCGGCGGCACAGAGCTCACTTCCGCTTTCGACCTCGATCGCAACTGCGCCCTCACTCTCCACGCCCGTGACATTGGCGCTCTCGCCGTCATAGACGGGTTTAAGGAAGCGCGCCTCGATCAGGCCGCGCTCAAGGAAGGCGCGGCCCCATTTCGCGACGGGAAGGTGGAGCATATAGGCGAGCACGTCGACGCCGGGGACAAGCCCGCCGGAAAATCCGAACCGGCGCGCCACCGCATCGTCATGGATCTTGTTCTCGGACTGCTTTGAGGTGTTGTAAGCCGAGACGCGGTAGGGTTCGAGCCGGCTGGTCATGTCCTTGAGGTCCCGGATTTGTCCGTCTTGTCGCGCCATTTGATCGTACGCGACGGAACTATATTGGCAAGCCGCGTTTTGCTCGCAATTTCGGGACGAATAGCGTACCACGCGCGCACGATGACTGTATCCCATACCACCCGGATTTATGTCGATGCCGACGCCTGCCCGGTGAAGGACGAGATCTATCGCGTTGCCATCAGGCATGGCTTGCCGGTCAGCGTGGTTGCCGGCAATTTCATCCGCGTGCCGCAGGAGCCGCTGATCGAACGTATTGCGGCCGGCCCTGGCATGGATGCCGCCGACGACTGGATCGCGGAGCGCGCAGGCCCAGGCGATATCGTCATCACCTCGGATATCCCGCTGGCGAGCCGGTGCGTGAAGGCCGGTGCCGAGGTAATCGCACCGAACGGCAGGCCGTACACGGAAGCTTCGATCGGAATGACGCTGGCGGTGCGCAATCTGATGACGGATTTGCGCTCGTCGGGCGAGATCACCGGCGGTCCCAAATCTTTCGCACCACGCGACCGCTCGGCATTCTTGTCTGCGCTCGATCAGGCGATCCGCCGCATCCAGCGTCAGCGGTCACAACAGCCTGCGCCCAGTCAGGATTGAAGCGATGGCGCCGCCGCTGATCCAGTTGAAAGACATTACGCTGACCTTTGGCGGCACGCCGCTGTTGTCAGGCGTGGAGCTCACGGTGTCACCGGCCGAGCGCGTCTGCCTGATCGGGCGCAACGGCTCCGGCAAGTCGACGCTGTTGAAGATCGCGGCAGGCACCGTCGAACCCGATTCCGGCAGCCGCTTTGTGCAGCCCGGCGCGACCATCCGCTATCTGCCGCAGGAGCCGGACTTCGCCGGCTTTGCAACGACACTTTCCTATGTCGAGCAAGGCCTGGGCCCCGGCGATGACCGCTATCGGGCGCGCTATCTGTTGGAGCAGCTCGCGCTTCGCGACGACGAAGACCCGGCGCATCTCTCCGGCGGCGAAGCTCGCCGCGCGGCGCTGGCGCGGGTACTGGCGCCCTCGCCCGATATCCTGCTCTTGGATGAGCCGACCAACCATCTCGATCTGCCGACCATCGAATGGCTGGAAAGCGAGCTCGCAAGAGGCCGCGGCGCGCTGGTGCTGATCAGCCACGACCGCCGCTTCCTGACCAACCTGTCGCGCTCGACCGCCTGGCTCGATCGCGGCCAGATCAGGCAGATCGATCGCGGCTTTGCCGCATTCGAGGCCTGGCGCGACGAGGTGCTCGCCGAAGAAGAACGCGAGCAGCACAAGCTCGACCGCAAAATCGTCAATGAAGAGCACTGGCTGCGCTACGGCGTTTCGGGCCGGCGCAAGCGCAACGTCAAGCGGCTCGGCAATCTCCATGCGCTGCGCCAGCAGCGGCGGGATTATCGCGGCTCCGACGGCAACGCCAACCTCGCCGCCTCCGAAGCCGAGAAATCCGGCAAGCTCGTCATCGAGGCCAAGAACATCGGCAAGTCCTTTGGCGATCGCCGGATCGTCGATGGCTTCTCGATTCGGCTCCAGCGTGGCGACCGCATCGGCATTGTCGGGCCGAACGGCGCCGGCAAGACGACGCTGGTCAATCTGCTGACCGGCGCTGACGCGCCCGACAGCGGCACGATCAGGTTAGGCGCCAATATCGAGATGGCGACGCTCGACCAACACCGCGAAAGCCTCGATCCCAAATGGACGCTGGCGGATGCCTTGACCGGCGGACGCAGCGACCACGTCATGGTCGGCGGCAAGCCGAAACATGTCGTCAGCTACATGAAGGATTTTCTGTTCGCGCAAGAGCAGATGCGCACGCCGTTAGAGGTGCTCTCCGGCGGCGAGCGCGGGCGATTGATGCTGGCGCGCGCGCTGGCAAAGCCCTCCAACTTTCTCGTTCTGGACGAGCCGACCAACGACCTCGATCTCGAAACGCTTGACGTGCTCGAGGAAATGCTCGGTGACTACGAAGGCACCGTGATCCTGATCAGCCATGACCGCGATTTCCTCGACCGCGTTGTGACCTCGGTGATTGCTCCGGAGGGCAATGGCAAGTGGATCGAATATGCCGGCGGTTATTCCGACATGCTGTCGCAACGCGGCGCCGACGTCAAGCGTGAGGAGGCAAGGCCGGCGCTCGCAGCTCAAGACAAAGCAGGTGAAGACAAAAGGGAGACCAAGTCTCCCGCGCCTTCGGCGGCGCCAAAGCGGCGGCTTAATTTCAACGAAAAGCACGCGCTGGAGACCTTGCCGAAAGCGATCGCCAAACTGCAGGCCGAGATTGCGAAGCTGCAGCGCACCCTTGACGATCCCGATCTGTATCGGAAGGATCGCACGAAGTTTGATGAAGCTTCCGCCGCGATCGCAGCCGCGCAGCGGGACCTTGCCGCCGCCGAAGACCGCTGGCTGGAGTTGGAAGTGCTGCGCGAAGAAATCGAACAGGCCTGATCATGACCACGCCGCTCGCTGCCAAGATCGCCCGTGAATATGGCACGCCCTGCGCCGTCATCGACATGGACAAGGTCGAGCGCAATATCGCGCGCGTCCAGTCGGCCTGCGATGCAGCCGGCGTCGCCAATCGGCCGCACATCAAGACCCACAAGAGCCCGCTGTTGGCGAAGCTGCAGATCGAGGCGGGCGCGAAAGGCATCACCTGCCAAAAACTCGGCGAAGCCGAGGTGATGGCGGAGGCCGGGATCGACGACATCCTGATCAGCTACAATCTGCTCGGCGAGGAGAAGATGGCCCGGCTCGGCGCGCTGCAGGCCAAGGCCAACATGACGGTCGCCGCCGACAATGCAGTGGTGATCGCCGGCCTGCCGCAGGCGGCTTCCGCCTCCGGCCGGCCGCTGTCGGTCGTGGTGGAGTGCGATACGGGACGCAGGCGCGCCGGCGTCGAAACCCCGGCCGAGGCGGTTGCGCTGGCGCGCGAGATCGCGGCGTCGAAGGGACTGACCTTTGCGGGCTTCATGCTGTATCCGACCGAGACCGGTTGGGCCGAGGCGCAGAAGTTTTTCGATGCGGCGCTGGCTGGCGTCCGCTCGCACGGGCTTAATGCGACGATGGTCTCGACCGGCGGCACGCCGAACCTGAAAAGTGTCGGCAAGCTCAAGGGCGCGACCGAGCATCGGCCCGGCACCTATATCTACAACGACCGGATGCAGGTCGCGGCCGCCGTTGCGAGTTGGGACGATTGTGCGCTGAACATCTATTCGACCGTGGT
>Ga0209473_1001864_pt1 | contig 11683 bp, 10 predicted proteins | sample GraSoiAngelo_133_FD_185890 | JGI IMG/M metagenome (GOLD analysis project Ga0209473, IMG submission 185890) | Grasslands soil microbial communities from the Angelo Coastal Reserve, California, USA - 14_0929_05_20cm (SPAdes) (version 2) | ecosystem: Environmental > Terrestrial > Soil > Grasslands ...
AGGCCATGCACTACGTTCTTTCGCAGCAACCGTCGTTCGCACTGACCTATCAAGCGACTCTGAGCACGGCGCATCCACCATTGTTCATACTCCTCCTCCATTATTGGAGCCGGCTGGGGACCTCGGAATTCGCTCTGCGATTGCCTTCGTTGCTCGCCGGCACTGCCTTTTGCTGGATCCTGTTTCTTTGGCTAAAGCGGATCGCGGATAACACGACAGCGCTCATCGGGCTCAGTCTCGCGCTATTTTCGCCTGCTCTTATTTATCTCTCAGCAGAGCTCCGCCAGTATTCCCTGCTGCTCTTTTTCTGCGCAGCGAGCCTCTACTGGCTTGATCGCGCTATCGCTGATGAGTCGGGAGGCGCGATGTTCTTGTCGCTGTTCTCGATGTATCTGGCTCTGCTCACGCACTATTCATCGCTGATCTTTGCGCTTGCGCTGGGTTTGTATGCCCTATTGCGGCTGCGTTCGGCCAAAGTATGCGGAAGGATATACACCATCTGGGGAGTGGGCCAAGTTGTAGCGTTTGCATTGGTGGCCTTCCTGTTGAAGACTCATGTTGTGAACAAACGCCGCTTGGCTCACAATCTTGCTGATTCTTACCTTCGCGGCTCGGTTTTTCATCGAGGTGAGGATCACATTGTGCCGTTCGTCCTACGGGCAAATGTCAGGGTCTTCCATTTCTTGTTCAGCCAGGGCGCGATCAGTGTCGTGGCGCTGCTGCTGTTCATCGCGGGCGTGGTCATCCTCTTAAGAGAAAAAAAGGCGGCGGATCGTCGCAAGCCCAGTTCGCGGGAACTTGGATTTCTGTTGCTTGCGCCATTCATCATCAATTGCGCACTGGCACTGGGCGGCGCTTACCCTTATGGCGGAACACGGCATAACTCCTATCTCGCCCTCTTTGCCATGCCTGGAGTCGCCATAGCCCTGGCTCACTGGCGCAGCCCTAGAAGCTGGGTGAAACCGCTTGCCATTATCCTGGCGCTTGCCCTCTGCAACTTGCTTGTGGTCCCGGCGGGAGCCTACATCCAGCCCAAAAATCAAAGAAGGCGCCTCATGCTGCAGGCTGTGGACTGGATGCACCGGTCCCTGCCGGCCAATGCGATCATCTTCACCGATCTTGAAGGCGCGCTTCTGCTTAGCTTCTACTACTGCCACAGCAGTGTCGTGCAGCTTTACGGGCAGGTCGCCGCTTTCAAGGAATCGCCATGCAGCGGAGCTCGGGTCATCGCGATTCATCCCAGACAATGGATTTTTCGGGCCGAAAACTTTCCGGCCGACCTGCAGAATATGGAGCAAACGTTTGGGTTGAGTCCTAGCACGCCAATATGGGTGTTCCAGGCGGGCTTCGTCGTCGATAAGGAACCTGACTTCCGCGCGACCCTTCGCGGCTACGGCTGTGCTGCGCCACAGAGTTTCGGAGCGAATATTCTGATCTGTCGAATCGCCTTGAACCCATTTAAGGTCGACGCTACTTCTTCGCCGCGGATCAACGCGGATTAACACGGATTTCTTTTTCAAGATAATTGATCTGCATAGTGCCGCGTAGATCCGCGCAAAGGAAATTGTCTTCCACAGAATCTAACTGCAATAGATCAGACCGCGCAAGATTTCCGCTGAACAAAGAAAGCCTCGCAGGGCGAGGCTTTGCAGCTGAAAAATTCAGGTTTACTGGCTGGGCTGCATGGTGATGCCCTGAGCTCCCGGCTGTTTCTCTGCCTTGGCTTTCTTGGCGGCCATTGTCTTGTCTACCCATTCATCAGCTGTTTTCAGATCGGCAGCCCGGGCAGCGGCGTCATCGCAGTCGAGGTCAGCCTTCTCACGATAGAGCAGGTTCATGTAGGCCATCGCGTCATCGTACTCGGCGCGGAGTTGCAAAGCCTTGTTAAGATTGTCGATTCCGTCCTGAATTGCGTTCCAGTTCTTTGATTTCAAGCTAGCGCAAACTTTCTTATCCTTTAGAGGCTCCTCAGGCTTAAGGCCAAGCTTGGCGCGCTCTTCCATGCGCGGCTGATAGGATTGCGTCCAGTCGATCACCCCGATCGAGTAGTACACCTCGGGATCGTTTCGATCGAGGTCCGCAGCAATGTGGTAGTACTTCTTGGCATCCTCAAACTTTTTCATTTGCAAATACAGATAGGCGATCCCCTTGACGCTGTTGATCTTCTGTTCCTTTCCAGGGTTTGCATCAATGACGTGTTTATATTCTTCAATGGCCTGCTCCGCCATTTTGTTATTGTCCGGGGTATCGGCACCGGGAATGTACTGCTGCGCATAAGCCGTAGCAAGGTACAGACGCGCAACCACCAAGCCTGCATCAAACGACACCGCCTGTTGAAAGTGATCGATCGCATCTTCGTACTTGCCGTTCTTGTACGACTGCACGCCCTTGTTTAATTGGTCGCGCGCCCTTAGCTTGCTGCACCCGGTCGCCGAGAATAAGGCCAGCACAGCCGCGATCAGTGCCGCTATTCGTAAGCCTTTTTTCATTGTGGTGAAATCTCCCTCGCCACAGAATGCTGCGATCATTGAAAACCGTAGAGAGGCGCAGGAGCAACGATCGGTACTCATTCCTGCGCTGGTTCGATTTCTTCCAAATCGATGTTTAGCCACCCGCTTCGATCTTGGCGGTGATCAGACCGACCTTATCTACGCCGGCAGCATGCGCTATATCAATTACGTTCGCAACATCAGCAAATGGGACGTTGTTGTCACCCTTGACGAACATCACCTTTTCTGCGCGCGCTTTGAAGACATCCGTGAGGCGGCCTTGCAGGTTTTCCCAAGTTGTATCTTCCTGGTTGATCTTCAAGCCTGGAGCCTGTCCCGCGCCGCGATCGATTAGCTGCACGACAATAGTGCGATCCGGTGTCTGGTTCTTCGGCGCATTCGGCGGTGGGGGCTGTGGCACCAGCGCCTCCAAACCCTTCGGAGTCAACGGTGTAATCACCATGAAGATGATGAGAAGCACTAAAAGCACATCAATGAGCGGTGTAACATTGATATCCGCGCTCTGGCCTCCGCTTGTGCCGACTGCCATTGCCATAGGAATCTCCTCTTATTAATGTTTATTGCCCGCCACTTGGCGCAGCGGCCCCAGGCGCCGCAGGTGGATTGTTGCTGGTATTCTTTCTCTGATCAGTTAACAGACCTAATTGGTCCACGCCTGCTGCACGTACATTATCCACAACTTCGACCACTGAACCGAATTTCGCCCGCTGATCCGCACGAATGAACACGCGCTTATCGGTACGCGTGGAGACCCGGTCTTTGATCTTGTTGGTGAGCTGATCCACGGCAATCTGATCGTTGCCTAGGAAAACCTTCCCGTCCCTCATCACTGCCACAAGCAGCGCATCTTCTTTGTCTGCGTCAGGCATTTGTTCCGGGTTGTTCACTTTTGCAAGGTCAACTGTCACACCCTTCTGCAACATGGGCGTGACCACCATGAAGATGATCAGAAGCACCAGCATCACGTCTACCATGGGCGTAACGTTGATGTTGGAGTTGACCTTCGCTCCCTCGTTCCTGGTTGCTATAGCCATAACTCAAATCCTCCTGTACGCGCGCGAATTCTGAGGAGGCCTCGAGCGCTCGCTTTGCCAGCGAGCGCTCAAGGTTCGCAACTCAATGTGTCTAGAGCCGTCGCGCAAATTTAGGAGCGACGCATTCCCCGCCGCTTCAGGAAGTAATCGATCAGTTCGCTCGAGGAGTTGTCCATCTCCACGTCGAACGCTTCCACGCGACCGGTCAAATAGTTGAACATCATCACGGCCGGAATAGCTACAAATAGTCCGACAGCCGTGGTTACCAGAGCTTCGGCAATACCGCCAGCCACTGCGGCCAAGCCGGTAGCCTTTTCCTGCGAAATACCTTTGAAGGCGTTCAGAATGCCAACCACGGTTCCGAACAGTCCCACGAAGGGAGCTGTGGAGCCAATCGTGGCCAATCCGCCCAAGCCGCGCTTCAACTCGGCATGAACAATGGCCTCGGTGCGCTCCAGAGCACGCTTGGAAGCTTCGATGGTCTCCCCCGGTATTTCTCCGCTCTCCTGGTGAGCGCGGAATTCCATCAAGCCGGCGGTGACAACCTTAGCCAAATGACTTTTCTTGTTGCGCTCCGCGACCTTGATGGCTTCATCAATCTTGCCATCGCGAAGCGCTCCCGCCACCGCGGGTGCGAACGCCCGTGATTGTTTCCGCGCCGCGCTGAATGCCATGGCGCGATCGATCATCACGCCGATGGACCAACCCGACATGACGAACAGAATGAGGACCACTGCCTTCGCCAGAATACCCATCTGTTTCCAAAGCGAAATCGGGTCCCACCCCACTGGCTGCTCTTGCAGAATCAAGGCAGCCAGCGTGGGCATATGAACTAAGGCTAGTGCGGCTAAGTTTGCTACAAGCATGAGTTGCTTTCCCTCCTCAGGAATTCTTCAAATTGCGGAAATCACTTCTTCACCCAAAAATTCCTTCTACATCCGCGATCTATCCTCCGGACAGAGTGAAGTTCACAGTAATCTGCGTATCGACCTCGACCGGCTCGCCGTTCAAAATATACGGCTTGTATCGCCATTGCTTAACCGCTTCTATGGCTGCCGGCGCCAGCATGGGGTGTCCGCTGATCAGCGTTAGGTGTTCGATCGTGCCTTCCTTGCTGATTTGGGCTTGCAGAAGCACGGACCCTTGGATGCGCGCTTGCCGGGCCAGAGGTGGATAGGCAGGCTGGATTTTCTTGATCAGCAAACCTTGGGTCACACCTTGAGACACGCGCACTCGCGTAGGTGTCGCCGCTTTAGGGACGGCGACCGGGGCAGAACTAATAATGCCCCCGATGACACCGCCCATCTGGCCACCTGGAACCCCGCCCGGCACGCCGCCGACCACCCCAGCCGACATTTGTGGCGGCGGAGCCTCTTCTTCCTTAATCATCTGAACTTTTTCAGGAATCTTGGTCGGCGTGCGCAGTTGACCGTTGATGATTTCGGTCTGAATCTGCTTGACAACTTTCACTGGAGCCGCAGCCGGCGGTGGCGGCGGGGGTGGCGGCGGAGGCGCCACCAGGAATGTCATTAACTGCGTCTTAGGCAAGGCCTCTGTAAACAGCAGCGGAAGCAATACCAGAACACCGACCAGCGCAACCTGCAATCCGAACGAAAAGAGTGTGGTTGCGCCCCGCTTTGTCTTAAGCCTGCCACCTGATTCGATAAGGCTGTCTTCAAACATAAGGTTTCTCCTACGCAGACCCTACGTACGATTAGACACCGCCCTTGACCCATTTGCTCCCAACCCCGGCTAAAATTGACCCGAATCTTATACCTCGTAACCCTCTAGAACTACGTTGCTTGCGCGTGAGTCTCTGCCAGATCCCGCGGTAACTGCAACGTTCGCGGAGCCGGCAAAGCCCCCTATCGATTGCTGGCCACACTCTTCGGCTGTGGCGGCCTGGGTTTACCTCCTCCAGCGGCAATCATTACTGGTGATTGCCTGCCCCGTGTTGAGCGCCAATCCTGATAAGCCACCAAAATCGGCGCGGCGATCGCAATCGACGAATACGTCCCTATTAAGATGCCGATAACCAGGGCGAAAGAGAACCCATGAAGGACCTCGCCCCCAAAAAGATATAAAGCAAGTACAGTTAAAAACGTTAAACCCGCTGTCAAGATGGTCCGGCTCAGCGTCTGATTAATGCTGCGGTTTACGATATCCGAAAGCTTCTCACGCCGCATCAATTTCAGGTTTTCGCGAATCCGGTCGAAAACCACGATTGTGTCGTTGTTCGAGTAGCCAATCAGCGTCAGGATCGCCGCAATCACGGTAAGCGAGATCTCCTTATTTGTCAGCGAAAACGCTCCCACCGTGATCAGCGTGTCGTGGAACACGGTTACAACCGCGGCCACGCCATAAATCCACTCAAAGCGGAATCCCAAATACACCAGCATACCTGCCAGCGAATACACCGTCGCCAACAGGGCCTGCTTCCGTAATTGAGCCCCGACCTGCGGTCCTACGATCTCTACATTCCGTACTCCGAAATCTGAAACATAAAAACCATCTTGTAATACAGACACCGCAGCCGGATCGACCACACCCTTGAGTTCATCCAGCGAACCCAGCACACCGCCTTTGACTTTGTCACGGTAATTGACGATGGCTTGCGCGAGAGCCGAGTAGCGCTGGTTCGCGTCGGTTCCCGCGCGCAGCGGGTCTTTTTCCAGCAGATAATTTGCAATTGTCAAAGAACTCGAGTTGTTCAGATCCTGCTTGTCCACCGGAGCATTGGTCTCCAGCGCATTAATAATCTGAACCTTGCCCTGATCAAGCGCCTTCTCGCTTGTCTCGCGAACATCGAGGTCGATCAAAACCTCGTTGTTGGCCGGCGGTCCATAACGCTGAATGCGAGCCCGCTGCAGATTAGCTTTTTGCAGCGAGGCGCGAATAGCGTCATCATCCGGCGCATGCGAGAACTTCACATAAACCAGCGTGCCCCCTCGGAAGTCAACCCCCAACGGGATTCCATGCCAGAACAACATGGAAAGCACTCCCGCCACGCTGAACACAAGTGAAAAGGCGAGAAAATACCACTTCTTGCCGAGAAAGTCTATCTTTGGATCACGAAAAAATTCCACTTAGCCAAAACCCCTTTGTTTCGATGGAGGGCAAACCCTCTAAATGCTCAACGCTTCGCCGCGCTGCTTGCGGCTCAGAATCCAGTCAAAAATCATTCGCGAAACAAACACCGCTGTGAACAGATTCGCAAACAGCCCAAATGTCAGCGTGACTGCGAATCCGCGCACCGGGCCCGTACCGAACATGAACAAAATAAAGGCTGAGACGATGGTCGTAACGTGTGTGTCCACGATCGTTACCCAGGCATGACTGAAGCCCTGCTCGACCGCCGAAGGCGGCGTCTTCCCGTTTCTTAGCTCTTCGCGAATGCGCTCAAAAATCAGAACGTTGGAGTCCACACCCATACCAACCGTCAGAATCACTCCGGCGATCCCCGGCAATGTGAGTGTCGCCCCGCTGTAGCCAAGAAAACCGAGCAGGATGATCAAGTTCAGGATCAGCGCCACATCAGCATTGATTCCCGCTCCGCGGTAATACACCAGCATGAATACCAGCACGGCGAGCATGCCAATGATCGCGGCCTGCACGCCGGCACGAATCGAATCAGTTCCAAGCGACGGCCCAACCGTGCGCTCCTCGAGATATTTAATCCCCGCCGGCAGCGCGCCCGAGTTCAACACCAGGGCCAGATCTTTCGCGGTTTGCTCCGTCATCCCGCCACCGCTGATGCGGCCCTGATCGTGAATCTGCTCATTAATGGTCGCCACTTCACGAACTTTGTTGTCCAGCACCACGGCCAGGCGATCATTCACATGCGCACCGGTGAAGGCGGCAAACTTGCGCCCACCTTCATTGGTCAAAGTGAAATTGACGTCGGGTGCGTTCGTGTTGGCGTCCCGCCCAACACTCGCGCCGCCAGCACGAAGATCGCCGCCTGCTACTGCCGAGCTGCGCGTAACCAGGTACCATTGCTCAGCCGTGTCGCTGGTTCGCCCGATTCCGTTGAACTTCAACAGCATCGAATCCGGCGGCAAAATCCCGTTGGGCTGCTGTGTGATTGCTTCCTGCTCGCTGGCGTAGGGCCCACCGAGTACCTGCTTGATCTCAAGCATCGCGGTGGACTGCATGATCTCTTTCACGCGCGCTGGATCGTCCACCCCCGGCAATTGCACCAGAATCTGGTACTGGCCGAGACCGTGCTCCTGAATGATCGGCTCGCTGACTCCGAGTTGATCAATGCGGTTGCGGATTGTCTCAATGGCCTGCGTCACGGCGCGATTCTTCAGATCGGCCATGTACTGCGGCTTCATGGTGAGAATCCAGGTATTTTCGGCGCCCGATCTCAGATCGTACTCAGGCAAGCGGTCATTCACAATGTTGCGCAAGTCAGAACTGGATTCCGGGGACACCCCTTTCAACACAATCTGATCGGGATTATTCGCCGGATCGGGCTTGGTAATTTCGTTGTAATTGATCTTGCGGGTGCGCAGTTCTTCCTTCAGCCGATCCACGGCACGATCGGAGTCTCCGTTAACGGCATCGTTCACTTGCACCTGAAGGATCAGGTGTGTGCCGCCCTTCAGGTCAAGGCCCAGATGAATGCGATCCTGTAGGGAAGTGAGCAGAGATCGGCCCGAAAATCCTTTCGGAATCCCGAAGATGCCGAACAGGAAGAATAGCAAAGTTGCGAACACCAGACCCAGTTTCCAGCCCAGATTCTTATTCATTGGTAAATACGAGTCCTAGAAATTTAAGTTTTGCAGTTCGATCCAACAATTGGAAATTCCGGAATTGAAAATTGTTCTTACGCCGCCTTGGCTTTCTCGTCTGACGTGGTAACCGATGCTATCGAAGACCTGGTGATCTCAATCCGCAGATTGTCCGGCGGAACCCGCAAGTGAATATAGTCGTCTTTCAGCGCGATGATAGTTCCGCGAATTCCCCCGCTTGTCACAACTTTGTCACCGGTTTTCAGTTCGCCCAACATCTGCTGCCACTTCTTCTGCCGCCGTTGCTGCGGCATGATCAAAAGGAAATAGAAAATAGCGAAAATGAAAATCAGCGGAGCAAAGCCCAGCCAGCCAGCCCCCGTGGCCTGCTGTGCCACTATATATTGAGCGCCCATGTTCTATATAACCCGTTCTCGAGAGTAGTTCGAAACTGCGCCGGCTGGCGCTTCTGGCCCCATACGATTTACCGCGGGATTTCTCGCTTCCTCAGGCCGGAGATTCCTTCAGCTCAGGCACGAACTGGGATAGCCTAGCTGTGGTTTCAGTCGAGACTACTTACCAGAAAGAAATTGGGGTCTATCCCCAAGTGCAATAGAATGACGCACCGCCCGCATAGTGTCAAGATAGAAGCTCAGGTTGTGAATGGTGTTCAACACCTGTGCCAACACTTCGTTAGATGCGTAAAGGTGCCGCAAGTAGGCCCGCGAGTAGCGGCCGCAGACGCGGCAGCCGCAGTTCGGATCGAGCGGACCTTCATCTCCTGCATAACGCGCCTGCTTGATAGAAATCTTGCCTTCGGATGTAAATAGCAGGCCATGCCGCGCGGCCCGAGTGGGCAGCACGCAATCCATCATGTCGATACCGAGATTGGCATATTCGACAATTTCCTCTGGCGTACCCACTCCCATCAAATACCGGGGCTTGTCTGCCGGCAGATGCTCAACCGTTGCTTCGACTATCTCGCGCGTGAGAGTGCGAGCTTCGCCAACGCTGAGACCACCAATCGCGTATCCGGAGAACCCGATCTCAATTGTGCGCTCAGCGGATTCTTTTCTTAGCGCCGCGTCCATTCCGCCCTGCACAATCCCATAGAGGGCCTGGGTCGTATCATCCGGCATAAGGGTGGGTGCCCTCACCTGCCCGGCCGAGCGAGGCCCGGCGGCTGTAGTTTCGGTGTCTCGGCGGCTTTGCACCAGGCTTGCATCGGGCGAGCTTCGCTCACCTGGACAGCCGAGAGCCTGCCCTGAACTGAGCGAAGGGGCCGCTGTCCCTACGCGGTTTCTGATCCATGGCACTTCGTGCTTATGCTCCTCGAAATACCGCCTGCTCCGCTCCGCCCAGCGCAGCGTCAACTCCATTGACGAGCGCACCCGGGAAGGCTCTGCCGGATACTCCGTGCATTCATCAAACGCCATGATGATGTCGGCCCCGAGCTCGATCTGTGGAGAAATTGCCGTTTCAGGGCTAAGAAAATGCGTAGATCCGTCGAGATGGGAGCGGAAGCTCACGCCTTCCTCAGTCAATTTGCGCAGCTCGCTCAGGCTGAAAACCTGGAATCCGCCGGAGTCGGTAAGAATCGCCCGATCCCAAGACATGAACCGGTGCAGCCCGCCCAACTTGCGCACCTGCTCAATTCCGGGACGAAGATAGAGGTGATATGTGTTCGCGAGGATAATCTCGGCGCCCAGTTCCTCGAGGATATCCTGCGGTACGCCTTTGACTGTTGCCAATGTTCCCACCGGCATAAAAACCGGCGTCTGCACCTCCCCGTGAGGCGTGATGAGGCGCCCACAGCGCCCTGCGCCAGAAGTAGCCTCAATTTGAAAGCGAATAGACATTTCCTAGATTGTAGCGGCGAACTCTTCGCACGCTAACCCGCTGCGCGGCGATCCATCCAGGATTGCAGGATCAGCACGGCGGCCAAGCGGTCCACAACCTCGCCACGGCGCTTAATAGAGATTTCGGAATCACGTAGAACGCGGTTAGCCTGTGCCGAGCTCAGCCGTTCATCCCAGAGGTGGACCGGGAGTTGAAAACGCTCCCCGATGTCCTTAGCGAAGCGCTGCATCTTTTCGGCCTGAGTCCCTTCGGCCCCGCTTAGCCGGAGGGGGTAGCCGACCACGATCTCCGAAACTTCGTACTGCCGGATGATCTGCGAGAGCCTCTCCAAATCCACGCGTTTGTTTTGGCGCCGAATGGTCTCCAGCCCCTGGGCGGTGATACCCAGGGGATCAGAAACGGCGATACCAATAGTTTTTGATCCGACGTCGAGTCCGAGAATACGTGGGTGATCAGTGGCCACCCCGCGATTATATGTGGAACGATCTGTCCGGGAATCCATTACGATAAGCCCATGGCGATTGATGAGGCCCAGATCCACGAAACTCGAACTCCAGAACCCGCGGCCTCGCGTTCTAAACCTGCAAAATTTCACTGGTCACTGACCGCGCTTGGAATAGCCACGATTCTTGGCCTCTGCTATTGGGCAGAGTTGGTGCTGGCAGTGATGATGCTCTCGGTAATGCTGGCCTTCATTTTGGCCCCGCTAGTTGATTTTCTAATGCGCTGGCGCTTACCGCGAGGTGTCGCCGCATTGATTTCCGTTATTCTGCTGGTGGCGGTTATCGGTGCGCTTCTCTACTACACCTCGAACCAGGCTGCCACATTTTTCCAGGATGTCCCGCAATATGCCGGTAAGGTTCGAGCGGCCATAACTGACTTCCGCCAAAGAGTTGAGAGCTTCGGAGGGCTGAAGTCGCAGGAGCAGACCCGATCATCCACCGACTGGACCGGGCCGTTGATGCGCGGATTTGGATCGGTCACGCAGGGATTGGTGGCTGCTTCTTTTGTGCCGTTCCTTGTCTACTTCATGCTGACCTGGCAGCATCACGTGCGCTCCGCCACGGTTATGCTGTTTCCACTTGAAAACAGGCACACCGCGTATGTCACGCTCGGCCTGATTTCTGCCATGATCCGCAGCTTCATGGTGGGCAATCTGCTAATCGGAATTTTTATGGGGACGGTCAGCACGATTATGTTCGGCATCCTGCAATTTCCGTTCTTTTACTTTGTGGGATTCATCAGCGGGTTTTTGAGTCTGATCCCCTATCTCGGCGTCTTATTGGCGATGGCGCTGCCCGCATTTGTGGGAATCGGGCATGTCGAGTCCGCCGCCGTCGTTGGAGCCTTAGTGACGGTTGCAGGATTACATCTGATCGCGCTGAACGTCCTCTATCCGAAATTTCTCGGTAACCGCTTACAACTTAATCCGCTGACGGTGACCATCGCGCTGTTAGTTTGGGGATGGCTTTGGGGGGCAGTCGGGTTGGTGCTCGCCATTCCGATTACCGCCGCCATGAAGATTGTGTTCGATCATGTCCAA
>Ga0209473_1001868_pt1 | contig 11672 bp, 9 predicted proteins | sample GraSoiAngelo_133_FD_185890 | JGI IMG/M metagenome (GOLD analysis project Ga0209473, IMG submission 185890) | Grasslands soil microbial communities from the Angelo Coastal Reserve, California, USA - 14_0929_05_20cm (SPAdes) (version 2) | ecosystem: Environmental > Terrestrial > Soil > Grasslands ...
GCTTCAGCGGCTGCCACGCGCGCAGCCCCTCGCGAACCTGTTCCGGAAACACGCTCGGATCGCCGGCGATGCGATAGGCTTCCTGCGTGATCAATCCGGCCGTCTGGTGGTTGCCGTGGCCGTCGCGATCGTTGCCCTGAAAGCGCGCGATCAACACGAGCGGCCGCTCCGTGCGGATGATGCGCACGACGTCGCGCAGCACGTTCTCGCGTCCCCACTTGACGAGCGCTTCCTCGAGCCGCTTCGAGAAGCCGTAGTCGATGACCGTCGTGAAGTACTGCTGATCGACGCCGTAGTACCGGTCGGCGCGGAGCAGTTCTTCGGTGCGAATCAGCCCGAGGCCGTCGAACAGCTCCGATCCGATCGCGTTGTCGCCGGCCTCGCCGCGATTGAGCGTCAACAGCGTGACGCGCGCGCCCTCGCCGCGGCTCAGCATCGCGAGCAATCCTCCGTGCTCGTCGTCCGGATGCGCGGTGGTGTGCATGACGCTCGCGATCGTCCGCAGCTTCAGCAGCTTCTGCCACGTGCCGGCGGCGCCTCGATCCTCGGGAAGCGGGTCGGCGCCGCGCAGCGTGACGGCGAATCCGGCGATGACGACCAGGAGCGCGAGGCGTCGCAGAATGCCCGACATGGGTGAGATGCTACGACACAGAGCTTCTCGAGGACACGGAGAAAGATCAGCCACAGAGACACAGAGACGCCCGCGAAAGCAAACGCGGAGAACGCTGAGCACGCAGAGAAAATGCGCCGGTTCGGCTGACGCGGTCGGATCGGACGAATCGACGAACCTGAATGATCATCGAATGCTTCGTCGATTCGTCCGACTCCGACGCGTGCGTCGCTTCGCGACGCCGCCGAACCGACGCATCTCTGCGTCTCTGTGTCTCTGTGGCTAATCCATCTGTGGCTAATCCATCTTCGTGTCCTCCATAATCTCTGTGTGCTCGATCTCGTGACCGCCGGCGAGGCCTTCGACGATTTCATCTTCTTCGATCTGGACGCGCTGCCGCAGCCGGGGCACGAGCTCAAGACGAACGCGTTCGTCCGCACCGTCGGCGGCGGCGCGGTCATCACTGCGGTCGCCGCCGCGCGCCTCGGGCTCCGCTGCGCCGTCGTCAGCGGACTCAGCGCCGACGCGGTGCAGCTCCTGCGGCGCGAGCGCGTGTCGGCGCAGAACGTCAGGCGCCGCGACGAAGCGGCGGCCATCACCGTCGCGCTGTCGACGCGGCGGGATCGACGTTATGTGACGTTCAACGGGATGAACGAGCGGCTGTCGCGGCGCATTCGAACCGTCGTGCCGCGCCTTCGCGCGCGCCATCTGCATTTCGCGTTCTACCCGCGGCCGTGCCGACCCTGGATTGGCGTCGTCGAAGCGCTGCGGCGCCGGGGAGCGTCGACGTCGTGGGATTTCGGCTGGAATCCGGCGCTCGCACGCGATCCGCATCTGCGGCCGCTCGCAGCGGCCGTCGACTATCTGTTTCTCAATCGCGACGAAGCGGTGCTGTACGCGCGTCAGTCGCGCCTGGTGCCGGCCATCGATCGATGGCGGCGCTCTCCCCGGCCCGTCGTCATCAAGCTCGGCGCCGACGGCAGCCGCGTTGTCGGCGGCGGCGTCGATGTGCGCGCGCCGGCGGCGCGCACGCGGGTCGTCGACACCACCGGCGCCGGCGACGCCTTCAATGCCGGCTTCCTCGTCTCGATTCTTCGCGGCGACGCGTTGCCGCGCGCGTTGAGGTTCGCGAATCGCGTGGGCGCGCGGTCGACGCGATTCGCCGGCGGCATCGACGGGCTGCCGGAGAGGGTGTGGTGACGTTCTGTTCTAAACACGCGCGAGCGGTTTACGCCGCGAAGCGCGTCTGGCGCGACAGCCTTGAGCCGTTGCGAGGCGCGAATGCGCCGAACAACAGCGGCGGGGGCGGGGCCCCGCCGCGATAGGAAGATGTTGGGCCCCCCGCGCACTTAAGAAAATGAAAATTGCCGTCATCGGCGGCGCGGGGGTGCGCACGCCGCTGCTCGTCAACGGATTGACGCAGTCGGATCTGCCGATCGACGAGATCGGGTTGTTCGACGTCGATCAGCAGCGGCTGAGCGTCATCGCGCCGCTCGCGGCGTCGTTCTCGCCGGTCGTGCGGCCGTACGGCGATGCGCGGGCGTGCGTGGCGGGGGCGGCGTTCGTGGTCCTCAGCATCCGCGTCGGCGGCATCGCGGCGCGCGCGCGCGACGAGTCGGTTGCGATCGCGCACGACATCGTCGGACAGGAGACCGTTGGACCCGGCGGCTTCGCGATGGCGATGCGCGCGTGCCCGCACGCGGTGGAGTACGCTCGGCTCGTCGAGCGCGAGGCGCCGCGCGCCTGGGTGATCACCTTCACGAACCCGGTCGGCATCGTGACGCAGGCGATGACGGCGGCGGCGAAGGCGCGCGTGATTGGGATCTGCGACACGCCGACCGAGCTGTTCGAAGACGTAGCGCACGCGCTCGGCATCGAATCGCCGCGCTGCTTTTTCGATTACTTCGGGCTGAACCACCTCGGCTGGCTGCGCGAGGTCTATTACGAAGGCGAGCCGCAGCTCGCGCGCCTGTGGCAGAAGCCGGAGCTGCTGGAGCGGGTCTATCGCGCGCCGCTGTTCGACGTCGCGCTGCTGCAGTCGCTTCGCATGCTGCCGACGGAATATCTGTTCTATTACTACTCGTCGCGCGCGGCGCTCGAGAACATCCGGAAGGCGGGGCAGACGCGCGGCCGCGCGATCGCGGAGCTGAACGATCAGCTCTTTCACGAGCTCGGCGCCGCCGGCGCCCGGCCGCAGCAGGTCTACCGGCGCTACCTCGAGGCGCGCAACGCCGGCTACATGCAAATCGAGTCCGGCGCGCCGGCGCCGATCGCGCGCGCCGCGTGGTCCGATCTCACGGGCTACGACAAGATCGCGCTGAGCGTGGTCCGGGCGATCGCCTTCAACTCGAACGCGATCATTCCGCTCAACGTGCCCAACCGCGGCGCCCTGCGCGATCTGGAGGAGTCCGACGTCGTCGAGCTGCCGTGCGTGGTCAACGCCAACGGCGCGCATCCGCTCACCGCCGGGCGCGCGCCTGCGGACGTCCACGATCTGCTGGTCCGCGTGAAGGAGTACGAGCGGCTCACGGTCCGTGCCGCGGCGTCGCGATCCGACGAACACGCCGTGCACGCGCTGGCGCGGAATCCGCTGGTGGGAGAACGCACGCTCGCGCGAAAGCTGGTCGCCGCGCTGCAGCCGTGGTAACCGCAAACCGCACGCTGACGGAATCGCCCCACCTCGATCGCGGACTCGGACTGCTGCAGGCGACCTCCGCGAACATCCTCGTCATGATCGGCATCGGGCCGTTCCTGACGATCCCGTTCATGCTGCAGTCGATGGGCGGGCCGCACATCCTCTATGCATGGCTCGCCGGCGCCGTGCTCGCGTTGTGCGACGGCCTCGTCTACGCGCAGCTCGGCGCGGCGCTGCCCGGCAGCGGCGGACCGTACGTGTACCTGCGCGAGGCGTACCGGCCGTTCGGTCTCGGCCCGCTGATGGGATTTCTCGTCATCTTCCAGGTGATGCTCGTCGCGCCGCTGTCGATCGCGAGCGGCGCCGTCGGCTTCGCGGACTACCTGCGCTTCTACTGGACGATGATGGGCGCGGCGACCCACAACGCAGTGGCGGCGGCGGTTTCGATCGGCATGACGGCGCTGTTGTACCGGAACATCCGTGACGTCGGGCGGCTGTCGGTCATCATGCTGGCAGTCGTCGCGGCGACCGTCGGCTGGGTCATCGCCGCCGGGCTGTTCCATTTTTCAGCGGCGCAGGCGTTCCGGTTTCCACCGTCGGCCTTCGTGCTCGATCGCGCGCTCGCCGCGCGCGTCGGCGCCGTGGCGCTGCTCGCGATGTACAACTACGGCGGCTACAACAACGTCTGCTACCTCGCGGAGGAGATCCGCGATCCGCGGCGCAACGTGCCGCGCGCCATCGTGCTGTCGATCCTGATCGTCGTCGCGCTCTACGTTGTGATGAGTACCGTCATCGTCGGCGTCATCCCGTGGACCGAGGCGCAGCAGTCGCGGGCCATCGCCTCGGTGTTCATCGAGCGGACGTTCGCGAACCCGGCCGCCGGGCGCGCCGCCGCGATGGCGATGACGGCGCTCATCCTGTTCGTGACCGCGTCATCTTTGTATGCGGTGATCCTCGGCTACTCGCGGATCCCGTTCGCGGCGGCAAGGGAGGGACAGTTCTTTCGCGTCTTCGCGCGGCTGCACCCGACGAAACACTTTCCGCACGTGTCGCTCGCCACGCTGGGCGCGATCGCCGTCCCGTTCTGCTTCTTCTCGCTCGGTCAGATCGTGAACTGGCTGATCCTCGTGCAGATCCTCTCGCAGTTCATCTGGCAGTGCGCAGGGGTGATTCTGCTGCGGCGCTATCGCACGGACATCCCGCAACCGTTCGTGATGTGGCTCTATCCGATCCCAGCGATCATCGCGCTCGCGCTGTGGATCTACGTGTTCGTCTCGGCGCCGATCGACGGGATCGTCTTTGCCCTCGGATTCGTCGCGGCGGGCGTCGGGGCGTACGTTCTGTTTCAGCGGCGGCTCTTGCGACGAAGACACGAAGACACGAAGAAGACATGAAGTCAAAAGTACATCTTCACCGCGAACTGCAGCTCGCGCGGATCGCCTTGCGTCGAGGAAATCCGGCCGAACGTCGCCGCGTTCGACACGCTCTGGCCGGGACGTCCCCAATTGACCCAGTTGAACGTGTTGAACGACTCGACGCGCAGCTCGAGGCGGCGGCCGTTGAACGGAATCGATCGGAACAGCGACAGGTTCATCGACTTCGATCCGGGACCGACGACCGAGTTCGGCGAGCAGGTGCCGTACGTGAACGCCGCCGGCTCCGCGAATGCGGTGGTGTCGAACCAGTGATCGATCGTCTGATCGAAGCCGCCCGGCAGCGGATCGCCGGTGCAGTTCGCCCGGCTGATGCGGCCGGGTCCGGTGCCGACACGGTCGGTCGACGTGATGCTGAACGGACGGCCGTCGCTGATGCTCAGAATCCCGTTGACGTTCCAGTCGCTCGCCAGCGCCCCGGCGATGCCCGAGAGCTGCCGCTTCCGTCCCGAACCGACCGGCAGCTCGTAGATGAAGCTGGTCACGAACCGCTTGCGGATGTCGATGGACAGCGGACCGTAATCGGCCGCCAGGTCGTACACGTTCTTCGGGAAGTTACCGCTCTCGCCGCCGCCGTCGGCGCTGAGGTGATCGAGGAAGTTGCCGAGCGCGCGGCCGTAGGTGAACGAGCTCGTGAACGCGAGGCCGCCGCTCAGCCGCCGCTGCACCCGCGCCTGCACCGAGTGATAGTTCGCCTGCCCGTCGGTGGCAATCTGCTCGAGATACGCGTTCGCGAAGCCGTACTGCGCGTACGGAAAGACCACGCTGCCGGGCGCGACGACGATCCCCTGATTGAGATTGCGCAGCTTGCGCCCGTTGCGCGTCAGGTTGCCGACGTACTCGAGGCCGACGACCGTGCTCGATCCGATCTGGTACTCGGGACCGAGGCTGAACTGCTGCACCCACGGCGTCTTCTGATTCGGATCCTGGATGCGCCATTGCACGCGCGTCTTGTCGATGTTCGCCGGCGACACCGGCGCGAACCCGTTGCGCAGAATCATCGGCGGCGCGTCGGCGCCGGAATTGGCGATCAGGCTGACGTCGACGAGCTGCGGCGGGTTCAGCGCGAGCTGGCTCTCGCTGCCGTACCGGTCGTACTCCTGATAGAAGATGCCGTAGCCGGCGCGGACGACAACGTTCGACGACGGATTCCATGCGACGCCGAGCCGCGGCGCAAAGTTGTTCCGGTCGGGATGTATCAACGTGCGCGCGTAGATGTCGCCGGCCGAGGTCGACGTCACGATCGCGCCGGTCGCCGGATCGATGTTCGTCATCAGGTTCGCTTTGTCCTGCATCGGCGTGAAGTACTCGTAGCGCAATCCGTAGTTCACGGTGACGTTCGATCCGAGCCGCCATGAATCCTGACCGTAGAACTGCCATCCGTCGGAGTAGAGGTCGGCTTCCCGGAACAGCGTGAGCCCCTGCTGGCTCGAGAGTCCCATCAGGAAGTCGCCGAACCCGAATCCGGTGTAGCGGCCGTCGGTGAAGTTGAGCACGCCGTTGAGCGCCCGGAGGTCGATGTAGTCGACCTTGTCGCGCCGCCGCTCGACGCCGAACTTGTAGGTGTGCGCGCTGCGGTTCCACGTGACGTTCTCGGAGAACTGGAATACCTGCGACGTCTGATACTGCGGACGGAAGAACGGGCCACCGAGGCGCGTCAGGCGCGAGATGTTCATGTGCGGGAGGCCGCCGCTGTAGCGCGGATCGTCGGGCACGCCGCGGATGCCGTACTGCGCGTTGGCTGCGACGCCGAACGACGGCTGCAGCGAGCTCGACGACATGCGGTTCCACGCGCCGCGGAACTCGCTGAATACCGCGCCGCCGAACACCTTCGACCAGCCGCCGACCGCGCTCTGGCCGCGGTTGTACGTATCGCTGGAGAAGTCGCCCGACGCAATCGGATCGTCGAGCACCGGCGGCTCGTGCCGCGTCACGTCCATGAAGCTGTAGCGCGCGAATACCTGGCTCTTCGCCGCGGCCAGATTCTGATCGACGCGGATATCGAACTGATCGACGTCGTTCTTCAGGATGCCGTTGGAGATGTAGTTCGGGCTGACGAAACCGCCGGGGACGCCGAACGCCGCCAGCGCCTGCGGCACGTTCGCGCGCGGATAGAGCTTCAGCAGCGACGCCGCCACCGGATCGATGCACGACGCCGAGATCGTCCTGGCGGCCGCGTTGACGCATCCGGCCGCGACGAAGGGGTTGCCCGCGATCATGGTGCCGGTGAACTCGGTCAGGTTGCCCTGGCGCATCAGATCGGTCGGCACCGTCGCGAGCTGCGTGAGCGCCTTGTCGGTGCGCGTCGCCTGGTAGTCCCCGAAGAAGAACGTCCGGCTCCTGACGATGGGACCGCCGAGCGTGCCGCCTGCGATGTGCTGCTCGAACGAGCCTTTCGGCCGTCCTGCGCGGTTGTTCTCCCAGGTGTTCGCGTTGAACGCATCGTCGCGGAAGAATTCGAAGAGGTTGCCTTTGAGCGCGTTCGATCCCTGTTTGATCGAGGCGTTGATCACCGCGCCGGCCGCCTTGCCGAATTCGGCCGAGTACGTGCGGGTCTGCACGCGGAATTCCTCGAGCGCGTCGACGGGCGGCTGCACGACTTCCGTGCTGCGCTCCTGCAGGTTCGTCGACGCCGAGTTGTTGTCGCCGCCGTCGAGGATGAAGTTGTTCCACGTCGCCAGGTTCCCGTTGACGTTGAACATGCCGTCCTCGCCGCGGCCGGTGAGTCCCGCGGGCGCGGCGACGACGCCCGTGGTGAGAAACGCGAGCTCGGAGTAGCGGCGGCCGAGCAGCGGCAGATCGGTGACCTGCCGGCGATCGACCGAGTAGCCGACGTCGGCAGTCTGCGTCTGCAGCAGCTCGGTCCTGCCGCTGACGACGACTTCTTCGCTGACGCTTCCGAGATCGAGCCGCACGTCCACTTCGATTCGCTCCTGCACGTGCAGGGCGATGCCGGTCTGGACCGACTTGCGGAACCCGGACAACTCGGCGGCGATGGAATAGCTCCCGACCTTCAAGGTGGGAAACACGAACTGCCCTTTGTCGGTCGTCACGGTCGTCACGGCCGTACCGGTGGATTCCTGCGTCGCGGTGACGGTGGCGCCGGGCACGACCGCCGACGACTGATCGCGGACGGTGCCGACGATGGTGCCGGTGTCGAGCTGCGCGAACGCGAGAGCCGTGGTGGAGATTACGAGCAGCGTCGCAAGCGTCAGGCAGAAATAGGTGCGATTCATGCGGCGTTGTGTATCACACAAGACCGCATGCGACAACGACGCGTTGCTGGAGAATTCGTGGAGGCGTGAAGCGGCGCGTCGCAAAAAATGCGGCGCGCCGCGGCTGAATCTGCGCCGGCGGATACGCTCGGCTGAGGCCTTCGCGCTACTTGGTGTCGGCGTTCGGACCCGGATTGATCGGAATCATGATGTGGGCGCCGGGAGTGCCGGGGAGCATGAGCCACGGTCTGCCGTTGCCCTTCAGCGCGGCGTCGCGCTGGCTCTCAGTCGACACGCCGATCGATTCCGGCGTGGCGCCCGGCACCGACACGACCCAGAGCAGCTTGATGCGCCCCGGATCGTCCGAATAGCGGTACGACATCGTGCCCGACGGCGGCGGCTTCAGCCGGCCATCCTTCATCGCCGCCTGGATCCCTTCGGTGACTTCCTTGTCGGACTTGCCCTGCGCGCGCAGCTTCGCGGTCATGTCGCGCCGCGGCGCGGTGACCTTGTTGTAACACCAGGCGAACCCGTCCTTGTCCTTCGGCGTGCACTCGACGAAGTTCGTGCCCGCGCGCAGCACGACGCGATCGCCGGTCTTCTCGTCGTACTCGATGATCGCCGCGCCGCCTTTCAGATCCTCCGGCAGCGGCAGCAGCGCCTGCGCGATTTTCTCTTCTTTCGTCAGCGCGCTGGCGCTCGCAGCGGTCAGCGGGATCATCAACAGGACGAGGGCTGCGCCGGCGATGAATGCTTTCATACGACCCTCCCGAAAAAAACCGATGTGCTCATCCAGCATAAATCAACGAGTAACCGCGCTCCTGCGCGCGCGTGACGGCCACGACGCCGGCCGACACGAACCGGCTGCCCGGGATCAGTGCGCTCGCGGCCAGCTCCTTGTAGATCGCATCCGCATTGCCGCTTGTTCCTGCGAGCTGCTGCGAGATGAAGTGGGTCGCCAGATCGCAGATCACGATGTGTGCGCCTCGCTTCGTCACTGCGTCGATCGTGTTGCCGAGATTCGGCAGCGCCAGCCCGTACTCGGGCGAGTTGTACAGATTCGTGGTCGGCGACTGCTGCGTCTTCGGATCCTTGAACTCGATCATCCCGCCGACCGGCGTCGTCTCGTTGTCCGGATGCTCCTCGGCCACCATCGCCATGCGCGGGTGGCGAAGCAGGCGCAGCGACTCGTTGACGACGGCGCGCTTCAGCAATCCGCCGGGCATGACGGTCACGATCGCGAGATCCTTGTCGTCGAGCGCATACGCGTTCTTGTTCGTCGCGTACAGATTGTTCGCGTAGAGCACCGCTTCGCCCGCACCCCTCGGCGTCACCGCATCGACCAGGATGCGATGTTTCCCCGGCACCTTGTCGAGCCAGTCGTCGTCGGCGTGTCGCGACGCCATGAACCGGCCAGGCGGCGCGGTCTGGGCTTCGGCGATGCCGGCGCCCACCGCGCCTGCGGCCACGGCGGCGCCCACTCCGGTAATGAACGAACGGCGACCCGTCGTATCTTCGATCATCTGCTCCTCCAATGGGGTGCCCGAGATTATAAGGGGTGGCCCGTCACCGACGCACCGTGACTTTTTGTGCACGCCAGTTCCAGATCTCCCCGACCCAGAGATCGTTTTCCGTCCGGCAGTCGATGCTGTTGACCATGCCGAATTCCTTCGGCATCTTGCCCGCCTTCCCGAACTTGCCGACGATCTGGCCGTTCAGGCGGACCTTGTAGATCTCCCCGTGGTCCATGCTCTCCGGATCGTTCGAGTTCGACGTGTAGAAACTCCTTGACGAAGGCGCCGTTCCGATCGAATTCGAACAGGCGCGTCTCGCCGCTGCGCGTGTACACGAACACGTGCCCTTTCGAGTTGGTTGCGACGCCGACCCCTTCGCCCATGTACACGCCCGGCGGCATCGTGAGGAAGTTCGGCACCGAGTCGAACGGAATTTCCGGCGTGGTCGCTTTGGCTATTGCTTCCGGCGCCGGAACCGGTCCCTGCGTGAATGCAGGACCGCCGCCGAGCAGGAGACCGCCGACGACGATCGCGCTGAGGCGTCGCATCCCTTGAGGCCCTCCGATGGCGCGAAGGGTTGCACAGTGTCGGCGCAAAGTAAAGATTGTGACGCCCGGTTACGCGTGGCGCTCGACTTTGTGCAGCGACTTGGGGAGGAACACGTCGATCTGCTCGTCGGTGAGCGCGCGCTCGTCGACCGCCGCGGCTTCGTACGGATGCGCGCCGGCGGGCGGTGCGTGGCGGAGGACGTCGTGGAGCTCGGCGATCAGCGTGTCGCGCCGCTGGCGCGCGGTCGGCGAATCGATCGCGCCGTCGGCGAGATCCGACAGCACCGCGCGGTACTGCTCGCGAATATCCCACAAGCGCGCCGCGCACACGGCGTGTCCCTGCGTGACCGCGTCGTCGTCGAACGTCAACTGGACGAGCAGTACGGCGAGCGCGAGCCCGCCGCAGACGGCGCTGACGGTGGCGAGCGCCGATCCGCTGGCTGCGGCGACCGCGACCGACGCGATGGCGACGGCGAGCATCAGCACCGCCTGCGCCCCCTTGGACGCGCGGCTCCAGCGCGCCCGTGTGCGCGCGAGATCGGCATGTGCCTTCTGCCGGTACACGACGTACCCGAAAGTCAGGCGCAGGTGATCCATCAGGCTCAGATCGAACATGGAACCTGAGACGCAGGGGCAAGACGCGTACCCGCCGGCGACCCGCCATTGCGCCCGGTTGCGCGCATCGCGGGACGACAGAGCGAGTAAAAGTTTCGCCCGCCCGCATCGCGATCGAACGGTCCGCCCCGGCATGCCGTTCGCTAGGTGCTCGCCACGTCACGGCAACTTGCGCCCGGGACGCTGGTTTTTCGGTGGCCGATGACGTATTTGCCACCCGCATTGCAGATCGGTTCGAGTCATGAGGCCATGGGTGCGCTATCGGCGCGGACGCGCGCGCTACACGGGATGGATCAGCCGCGCGCCGTTCGTCGCCTGGACTGAAACGCCGGGGGGGAAGGCGGCGATCGCGGCGGCGGCGGGCCGTTTTCGCCTGCGATGGCTCGCCGACACGCGCGCGCAGCGCAGGTTATGGAAACAGCTCGCGGCGATGGCGCGCCAGCGCGCGGTCGTCGTGTCGATCCAGAGCGAGGCCGACGCATACCCGGTCCGGCTCCAGGAGTTCGCCTACGCCGAAGGGCTGCCGCGCGTGGGCATCGAGCTCCATCGATTGGTCGTCGTGCCGCGCGTCCTGATCAACGGCGCCGCGTACGGCGCGATCGCGCGCCGGCTGCACGGCGTGCCGGCGTTCGCGTCGCTCGAAGGCGGCGACGCGCTGAGGGAATTCTTCGTGCTCGCCGTGATCAGCGACCTGGATGCCGCGGTCTCGGGCGCGCGTCCGTCGCCGAAGCGGCCCGTTGCGGCCGGCAAGGACTGGGTGAGCGTCGGGCTCAACCCCCGGTTCGTCTGGCGCGTGCCGTTGTTGAAGGATCCGCCGTGGGACGGACATCACTACGTGCTGGAGTTGACCCGCGACCCGATCACGCGAGCATTGCGGAAGGCTGTCGCCGCCGCGATCGCGCAGATTGAATCGGCGCTGCCGGGCCTCTCGCGCAGCGAGCGCAACGAGATTCTGCGGCGGGCCGTTCACGGCGCGGGGTGAAGCGCGCGCGAGGCGCGCGTGCCCGAGACGCTCAGACTGACGCCGGTCGGGGGTTGAGACGGCGGCGCTGCACGTTTTCCTTGTAATTGCCTTCCAGATGCTCGACGCCGTCAGCGGTAA
>Ga0209473_1001870_pt1 | contig 11670 bp, 8 predicted proteins | sample GraSoiAngelo_133_FD_185890 | JGI IMG/M metagenome (GOLD analysis project Ga0209473, IMG submission 185890) | Grasslands soil microbial communities from the Angelo Coastal Reserve, California, USA - 14_0929_05_20cm (SPAdes) (version 2) | ecosystem: Environmental > Terrestrial > Soil > Grasslands ...
GAGCGCCCTGGCTGATGCCGGAAAGACGGTACTGTTGGAAACGAGTGGGGCGCACGATATCGCGAAGGTCGATCGGCGGGTGCATCGCATCATGGATTTGAAAACGCCGGGGAGTGGTGAATGCGAACGCAATCTGTGGTCGAACATCAAGCATCTGACCACGCGTGACGAAGTGAAATTCGTCATCGGCTCGCGTGAGGATTACGAATGGTCTCGGGAAAAAATGCGCGAACACAAACTCCCGGAGCGCTGTCACGCCGTTTTATTTTCACCTATTTTTGGCCGAATCGAGCCACGCCAAATTGTGGAGTGGATGCTGGCCGATAATCTGGCAGCGCGATTTCAACTGCAGATGCACAAATTTATTTGGGCACCCACGACGCGCGGAGTTTGAAGATTCCTTGGAGCTTGAATTCCTGAGCATTGGGATTTTTGCTGGAGATGGGAAGTTCAGGACAATGACAGGCGCGCAGCCGAAACTTTGGATTGTCATTTCGCGGCCCGACCGGTTGCCGACAGCGATCGCGGTGGCACAGGCGGTTCGCGCACAATTTCCGGGCGGAGTCCATTTGCTGCGCGAGGATTCGAAATGGTGGGATCGTGCGCACTGGCAGCCCTATGCGGGACGATTTGACGAGATTCATCCTTTCCCGCGCGTGAACACCTGTCGTGGCTTGCGTGATTTACCACGCCTCTACCGCGAATCCGCCGGAAGGCGCGAGGCAATCGCGAAGCTGCCAATCGATAAAGAGCGCGATCTCATTGTTTGCGTGGGTGGGATTCTGACCATTTCCAACGCCACGATCTCGGCCCATCCGGAAGCGAAGAAGGTGCTTTGCGTCGCAGAAAAAGTTTATCGCGATCTCACCCGTATCGGCGAGCGGACACGCTATCGATTTACTACGTCGGGTTGGTTGCAAAACCGCATTGTGGAACCAATGGCGGGCTTAAACCGAACGATTCATTTCAAGCCGCGCATTAACCCGGGTGGCGACGGGGTGCGGGTCGAGCGTCTGCAAAAGAATCCGGACTCGCTCTACCATCGAATTGTAGTGATGAGCAACGGAGGGGCCGATATCTCGAACAATCCGAAAGTCATTGGCGCCAAATTTCCGAGTGTGGCCGAGCTCCAAAATCTGCCGCAAGTCAGCGACAAGAACGGTGATTGTTCGAGTCGACAAGTGATTTTTTTCGGCACGCCCTTCCTACTTATTCATAACGTGTCACCTGACGTTTATGTCGAGCGACTCAATTCATGTCTCGATTATCTGCGGCGGAATTTTAGCGGGCACGCTTTGATTTATCGTCCGCACCCGAACGAGACGAACGAAGCTGATCGACTCAAACTCAACGGCTTTCGGATCGAAGAGGATCGCGAAGCCGCTGAGCTTTATTTCTTAAGGAACTATCAAACTATCACCGCCGTTTTCTCCGTTTCATCGACGGTATCGCGGACGGCGTTGAACAATGGGATCAATGGCTATGCGATGTATCCCGTCTTTCCGTTCACCACTCAGCAATTAGAATTTTTTGCGGGCGTGATGGGTGATGTCCCGGTTGAGTTTACCATTAACGACCTGAATTCGCCGCCGGTCCCGTATCAACCGATCGCGGCGGGAAGCGGCCGCAGCTTTGCGGAAGCGATGCGCATGGCGGCGGAAATACACCCGGTAGGGACGCATCTCCGAGGCGTCCCAAACATCCCATGAAGACAAATTCGTGGGACGGCTCGGAGAGTCGTCCCTACCGCGATGTGATTGGCCGACGAGCTTTGCCTCATGATCCGCCCCTTTTTATCGACGCGAGCAAGGAGATTTTTTTTATCACAATCTGCTGCAAGAAACGTGGTGCAAACCAGCTTTGCTATCCCGAGGTCGCATCACTTCTATTCCAGGCGACGCAATTCTACCAACGCCAGCAGAGATGGTTTGTTCCCGTTCTTCTTTTGATGCCGGACCATGTTCATTTCCTCGCCAGCTTCTCGGTTGATGTGAAGATGACAAATGTTGTTGCCAGTTGGAAGCGCTTCACTTCGAAGCACGCCAAGATTAATTGGCAGCGTGACTTTTTCGATCATCGCCTGCGTGGAGACGAAGGTTGGCGCGAAAAAAGCGACTAATCTTGCGGAACCCTGTTCGGGCTGGGTTGATCGCGAAATACGAAGATTGGCCGTACGTCCTGTTGCCGGCCGACAGGTAGGGACGCATCTCCGAGGCGTCCCAAATATCCCTTGAAGACAATTCGTGGGACGGCCCGGAGAGCCGTCCCTACCAATTGAAAGCTAATGCTTCGGCGCGCGCACGGTGCCGGTCTCAATCGCGAGCTTGCGCTGCTCAACGATACGGTTCGCGGTTTCTTCCACCATTTGCTCCAGCAACATCCGCAGATGCGTGTTCTGCCGATAATCAGCCGGCGCGATGTGTTTCACCCGATCAGCGTGGGTGGAGAGCTGGTAGCATTTTTTGAAACCAACACGCGCCGGATCATCGTGATTATAAACCGCAATTGCCTGTCCGCCGTTTTTCTTCATCACGGTAAAGCACGGTACGTCAGTTGGCCCATCACCAACGTAAATCATATTAGGGAATGGAATCGGCCGGATTTCCGGGTCCATGTGATCATTCACGTCCTGCGACATGTCGAGGAAGCCTTTATTAATGCGAAAAAGAAACTGCGTCTTTTGCGTGTGACTAATGACGCGCTTCGGGAAAGTAATGCGACCTTCGGGATCAGTGGCGAATTCGCAACCGAAAATAGCACGCACATAAGGCGCGAGCCTGCTGCCATCGATCAATACCTTCATGCCCGATGAAATAATGTAATGTTCGACGGTGATGCCGTGGGCGATATGCTCGGCAGTGAGCAAACCTTCGCCGTCGCGAAACTCTTCAAACATTTCCGGCAGACCTTTGTAGAAGTTAAGATTCGCCCCCAGTTTTTTGAGTTCGTCATTGGTCGGCCGATCCATCCCGAGCTGATCGAGCAGGACCTTCATGTAGGCGAGCTCGCTGTCGTAGCCATGGTCGCGCACTAGCTCGGAAGAACGCCGCCAGAAAATCTCGCTGTTAATTCCAAACGCCGGAAACACCACCTCGTCCTGCATGTAGCTCGGACTCAGTGTTTGGTCGTAATCATAGACGATGGCGATGGTATTTTGCGGAGCGGACATGGTCGGGGACGTGAATCGCAAATCGTCACATCGTTACATCGAGAATTAGATTAACAATAACGATTCTCGATTCACGGTTCGCGATTCAACGATTAAGCGTCTCGCATCTGCGAGATAAAATCATCGAATAACTCGTCATAAATCCGTCCCCGTTCGGGATGGTACTGCACTCCGAGTGCGAAGGGATAGTCGCGCAGTCTTACCTGCTCGATGATGTCGTCGGTTTCGCACCAAGACTCCACTTCAAGACCAGCGCCCAGTTTATCGATCGCCTGATGATGCGAACTATTCACTTTTTCAAAGCGATAACGCGTGCCGCGATCAGATCGCAATGGTTGGATGTCGTGCGTCTTCTGCTCCGGCAGGTTATGGCCGGCGATGTCGAGATGAAGGGTCCCGCCGAGTGCGACATTGAGAGTTTGCAATCCTTTGCAGATCGCGAAAATCGGAAGCCCGCGTTCGACTGCACGCTTGATGGCGTCGAGCTCCCAGCGATCCCGATCGGGATTCACATCCTTTTCGATCACCGATGGATCGGGAACGGGCTGGTTCAAGAACTCGGGAGCAACATCGGGTCCGCCGGTTAGCAATAACCCATGCAATTTTTCGAAGGGAACTTTGCGCTTAGCCGCATTCCACACTTTCACCTCTGAATAACGCGACAGGAAAGGCGCGAAGTATTTCTCGTCCGAGCGCCGCATCCAAGTGGCGAGATTACGCATCCCACAAATTGCCGTCATTCCGAGTGAAGTCGAGGAACCCCGTGGCGAAGGCTAAAGGTAACGCGGCGAGATCGCTCGACTTCCGCTCGGGATGACGGTTTTAACGCCCCAGAATGATGAAGATGCCGGCGAGAAGCGCGATGATTCCTGGAATGACGCCAAAATAGAATCCGAAAACTCCGACGAGGCCTACAAGAATCAAATAGACCGCGAGTAACAGCATTCCGATGTTTTTGTTGAAAGTCATGATTTCATGATTTCGGACCAGCGAGCTTTGTCACGCTAAATCACGGAACGGCGCGACGATCCAGGAACCTCCCTGCTCCTAGCTCTGTGCTCCCTTTGCTCTACAACCCCATTAGTTCGCGGACGTATTTCACCGGCGGGCTGCCAAAGGAGATGACGGCGTCGTTGTAGTTCTTGAGGTTGAAGGCTGTGCGATCTCTGGCTCTGGCACGATCGCGCAAATCAAGGTGCTCAGCCACACCGACGAAATAGGTCGATAGTTGCGCCGAGCTAAGCCGAGCGCGCTTCCATTTGGCGACGGCTTCGCCTTCCTGCTGGAAACCTTCTTTCATCATCAAATCCATCGCTTCTTTTTCGCTCATGTTTTTAGCGTGAATCCCCTGATCGATGATGGCGTTGCAAATCACGCGCAATCGCATTTTTAACTGTTGCATTTTCACTTCTGCCCCGCCATAGCCCAGCTCCGCCATCATCTGTTCGCAATAAACGGCCCAGCCTTCGATGAAAGTTCCACTCCGAAAAACGGCGCGAACCAAAGTGGGCGCGCGAAATTCGTTGGCATGAGCCAGTTGCAAATAATGTCCCGGCATCGCTTCATGCACGGTCAGGTCGCGGCACATGTAATTGTTGTATTCCCTGAAGAACGATTCCTTGCGCTGTGCGTTCCAATCCTTCGGGGTCGGTTCGACCGCGAAAAACGTTTTGCCGTTCTGTTCCAGCGGCCCCGGAGAATCGCAATAGGCAATCCCCTGTCCGCGCTTGAACTCCGGCATGACGATGACATCGAGCGGTTTTTCCGGTACCGTAACGACGTCGTGCTGCTTGGTGAAGTCGGTCGCTTCGCGCACAATCTTTTGCGCGTAACTAACGATCGTATTGTCGTCGGGATGCTGCTCGGCCAGCTTGTCCAGCACCGCGGCCGTGACTTTCTTTTTGTCATCGAGCGTAGCTTTCGCCGCATTTGGAAAATATTTTTTGTAAAGCGGGAGCGCGGTTTCGTAGATCGCTGTTTGGGTTTGCGCCAAATCAGCCTGGGCGCGTTGCATGATCTCTTCCATCGATAGGTCGGAAGCGAGGGCGAAGCGCAATTTCTTGCGGAACTTGTCAGCCCCCAGTCGAAAATCACCGTCAGAGCGCGGCAGCAAATCCTTTTGCAACCATGTTTTGTAATCTTCCAGTGCCTTGGCCGTTTTTTCCTGGATTGGTCCGAGATCCTTCGCCACCTGCGGCGCCTGATTCAGCAAGGGCGAAAGACCTTCCCGCACTAATGAGATTGCGCCCTGGGTCTGCTCGATCGCAGTCTCGGTATAAATTTTGGGTGAGTGTTTTAAGTTCGCTTTGGCTTGCGCGATAACTGCGGGAATTCCTTCCAGGCGTTTCCGCAGATGCGGAATGCGCTGCTCTGCCGGCGCGAAATCCCGCGCCACTAGCAAATAGATACTATTGGCCAGACTTTGATTGTAAACCAGCGGGTTCCATTCCCATTCCCTTAGTTCTTCGATGTCGAAAATTTCGTTGTCGACGTTGTCCTTAAGCAATCGGACATCCACCTTGTTTGCGCCGGTCAATTGTGAAAGGTCATTGAATGACTCAAGCTGCTGTCGCGTCTGCTGGGCGCGTGCCAGCTCCTGAGCGCGCGTTTCCGCGGAGTAATCAGTGAGCTTGTCGTCGAAACGATGGTCGCCCAATTCGGTGGCGTATTCGGGATTGCTAGTTAGGAATCCCTCGATGTAGTCGTGCGCGATTTGTTGGAATTGTTCATCCTGCGGAGTAGCTCGAAGATTCGCAAGCGGCATAACTAACGGAACTAATACAAAGAGAGCTTTAGTTTTGTTCATAATCAGTTTTCTGGCGCCTGACACCGAGCGGCGAAAGCGGCCGCCACAAAGCAGATTTGTCTGGCGAGAGCGCTTTCTTTGTCATTCCGAGCAGTCGAGCAATCTCTGATTTTTAGCAGAAGAACAGTAAGAGATGTCTCGGTCCGAGCCGGACTGGCATATTCGCTCGACATGACAAAAGAGGCGGCTGCTGCTACGCCTCCGGCTGGACCACAAATCCAACCGCGAGTTCAGCCGCAGGCGGAGCGTCCGCTTGGTCCTGCAAGTAGGTACGGCCTTTGTAAAACGGAGTGACAATGGCAAATAGCACTGCGGTACCCAGCATTACCCAAACGAAAAACATGAAGTAGCTGGTCCCTTGCAACTTCACCGTGCCATCGGGATTTTGGATGAAGAAATTGACCGCAGCGGTGAATTGGTTGCCGAGCGAGACCGCAAATAAATACGTGCACATGACCAGGGATTTGAGTTTGACGGGCCCTTGCGTGTAGGAGAACTCAAGGTGCGTGGGCGAAACCAGCGTTTCGCCTGCGGTCAAAATCACGAATGCCCAGACCTGCCAAATTATGCCCGGTCGTGCGCCGGCGTCGATGCGTGTTTGAATCATGGCGACGAGAAAAAATGATGCCGCCGTAACAAATAACCCGGCACCGATCTTCCGCAGCGGCGTCAATCGAATGACCTTCTCAACTGCGGGATAAAGCCAGTAAGAAAAGAGCGGCAGCATGATCAGAATAAAAATCGGATTGACCGTCTGAATTTGTGACGACAGCCACTCAATGCCGAAAAGATGTCGATCCATCGACTCGGCTTGAAGAATCCACGAAGAAAAGTTTTGCTGCCACAACGCCCAAAAGATTGCGACAAAGGGAACCGGAATTAAAATATTGAGCAGGATCTTCCCCGTCTCTTTGTTGAAGATTTCGCGGCCATATGTGCGTAAGCCGACCGGCGGAATGTGGACAAATTTTTTGCGACCAAGCCAAAAGATGAACGTGGCGAGAGCCATGAACACGCCAGGAAGTCCGAAGGCGATGTCCGGACTATGCAGGCGCGGACTCTCAAGAAACTCGACGATGGATGGCGACAGTTTGGCGATGAATCCATCCGGTGCAGCTTTGTAGGGTTCGAGCAACCAGGGAATCAGGAGGGTCGAGAGGGCGGAGCCGGCATTGATGGAAAAATAAAACCAGTTGAAGACGCGCGTCAGCAAATGCTTGTTCGATTCCCCGAATTGATCGCCGACATTTGTGGAAACGCACGGTTTGATTCCGCCGGCGCCCATCGCGATCATCAGAAGGCCGACCGCGAGTAAGTAGCGCGGCTCGATCGCATGCGCGACGGGTGATCCCATTAATGCCAGCGTGACGTGGCCGAGGCAGTAGACGATCGACAACCAGAAGACGACCCGAAACTTCCCGAACACCGCATCGGCGAGGATCGCGCCGAAGATTGGCAGAAAATAAAGCGCCGAAACAAATGTGTGATACCACGCTTCGGCCTTCGCCGGCGGCATCACGCTCGAGTGACCCATCTTGTCCAAAAGGTATTTGGTCATGAAGATGGTCAGGATGGAGTTCATCCCGTAATAAGAGAAACGCTCGGCCGCCTCATTCCCGACGATGTAAGGAACGCCCGGCGGCATGGTGGTGATTTTGGGCGGCGACGTCAGGTATTCTTGCTTGGCCATAATCCCTCTCGCTACGGTCGCTTCTCAGGGAAAAATTTCACTGGCGTAGCTGCCGCCGATCCCGCCGGTGTGGCACCAGGCCTGGCGTCGTGCGCCACTGTCATTAGTTCCCTTTGCACTTCGGGATCTTCGCCGAGGTGGTGTTTTTCACAGGAAATGGCGAGGAGAAGGGCCGCGCCAATGAAGAAAATGCCTGTCCGTGATGCCGGCCCCATGAGTAAGGTGCACACACTAACGAGTAATCCGGCTGTAGCGCAACCAAAACTCACCGGTCCCGTGCTGGGTATTGCATTGAAAGGAGCGCTGGCGGGTTTACTATCGCCACGGTGGCTCGCTCAGCAAAAAACAGCGCCTGGAATGAAGTATTCGCGATCATTCTGCTTCTCACCGGCACGCTGCTCTTCTTTGCGCTGATTTCATTCAGCCCGCGCGATCTCCCCTCATGGGTGCCGTGGAGTTACTTGTCGCCGCCAAATCGGCCGGCACAAAATTTCATCGGTCCGTTCGGAGCCATTTTCGCGAGTGTATTTTATTTGCTCATTGGAGCGGCATCCTATTTCCTCGCCGCGGCCCTGCTCGGATTCGGCGCCGCCAAACTCTTCTATCCGCGTTTGCGCGTGATTGCGCGTTTGCCCTGGATTGTCCTCTTCATCGTTTCCGGCGCCTGCCTCTTGCAATTGCAAACGCGCTACTTCTTTGATTGGAAAAAACTAAACATCCAGGGTCCGGGCGGGTCGATCGGTTATTTCTTTGGCAAAAAGCTTTTGCTCACCGCCATGGGCGATGTCGGTTCGATGATTCTTCTGGCCGGCATTTATCTCAGCGCGCTCATTCTCATGACCGGCCTGCGTCCGATACATCTTGTCCGCGAAAGTGTCGCCGGTATTCGCAATGGGATAAATAGTTTTCGCGAATGGCGATTACACCGCGAAATGCGTCGCGCCGACATCAAGGGACAACTGGCGATCAGCGAACGGGAGCTGGCAAAACAACGCCGATCGCTTGAAAAACAGCTGAAGAAAAAAGGCGCGCCTGTCCCAGACCGAATTCTAATCTCGCCGGAAGAGCTGGCCGGTCGCCCGGAGCGGAAAGTAGTCGATACCACCGCGCTGCCGAAAAAACCTTCGCTGGCACAACTGCATTCGGCGAAATCGAAACCGCCAATTGCAGTGGCGAAAGCGCGAAGATTCGATGCCGAAAATTACGTCATCCCGAGCATCGATTTGCTGGACGAACACGACCCTGAAGGGCGTGGCGGGGCGGATCCGGCCGAACTCGAGCAGGTGCAGGCGGTTTTGATCGAAACACTGGGGCAGTTCGGCATTGCCGTGGCTGCGGGGGACATTACCAAAGGCCCGACGATCACGCGTTACGAAGTTTATCCGGCGAAGGGGGTACGGGTGGATAAAATCGTCTCGCTCGAACGGGATCTGGCCCGCGCTACCCGAGCGGAACGCATCAATATCCTGGCGCCGATTCCCGGGAAAGACACCGTTGGAATCGAGATCGCAAATACGCGCAAGATCAAAGTGACCTTGCGCGAATTGATGCAATCGGCCGATTGGGAAGAGGCGAAAAGGCGTTGCAAACTTCCGCTGGCGCTAGGCAAGGACGTTTACGGAAACGTCATTATTGCGGATCTGGCGCAAATGCCACACCTGCTCATTGCCGGGACGACGGGTAGCGGCAAGAGCGTTTGCATCAACGCCCTGATCGCGAGCATTCTCTTTCGTTTCACCCCCGAAGAACTGCGCTTCATCATGATCGATCCCAAGGTGGTGGAGATGCAAATTTACGAAAAACTGCCGCACCTCGCTTTCCCAGTGGTGACGGATCCGAAAAAGGTGTTGATCGCGTTGCGCTGGATCAGCGAAGAAATCGATCGGCGTTACAAGATTTTTGCGCGCGTCGGTGTACGCAACATCACCAGCTTCAACGCCCGGCCACCGAAGAAAACGCAAAAGGAATTGGATGATGTAGCTGCCGCCGTCTCTGGCGGCAGGAAAGACGATTCTGCCGCCGAGATGGCGGCAGCTACAATCCGTGTTCCGCGTGAAGGCGAACTGATTGTTCCCGACAAGTTGCCATACATCGTGCTGATCATCGATGAGCTGGCCGATTTGATGCAAACCGCGCCAGCCGATGTGGAAAGCAGCATTGCGCGAATGGCTGCGATTGCCCGGGCCGCCGGAATCCATCTCATCCTGGCAACACAAACGCCGCGGGCCGACGTCATCACCGGTGTGATCAAGGCGAACGTTCCGAGTCGCATCGCCTTTCAGGTCGCGAGCAAAATAGATAGCCGCGTTATTCTGGATGAAAATGGCGCGGATCGTTTGCTCGGCCAGGGTGACATGCTGTATCTGCCGCCGAGCACGTCCCGATTGATCCGCGCCCAAGGCGTGTTGGTGACAGATGATGAGATTCGAGAGCTGGTCGATTTTGTTTGCGGGCAAGGCATGCCAGGGTTTGACACGGCGATGCAGGAAAGATTGCAGTCGAGCACAGGGCCGGCGGAAGACGTGTCCGAGGAAGACGAAGAACTGGTGGAGAAATGTCTGGAGATTATTCGTCAGGAAAAGAAGGCCTCCACATCCCTGTTGCAGCGCCGGCTTCGACTTGGGTATACCAGGGCTGCGCGCATCGTTGATATTCTCGAGCAGCGCGGTATTTTAGGTCCCGGCGAAGGCGCGAAGCCGCGCGAGATTCTGGTCGATCTCGACGCCGCGGTGTAATCGGCAAGAGACAACATGTCCATCGAAGGACTAGGCAGAAAATTTCAGGAAGCACGCAAGGCGCGCAACCTTTCGCTTGAGGAAGCTGCGAGGCTAACGAGAATTAGACAGTCGCGCCTGGCCGAAATCGAAGCGGACGATTTTTCGAACTTTCCCAGTCTGGCCTACGCCAAGGGGTTCCTGCAAATCTACGGCAAATTTCTCGAGGTTGATGTTTCGCCCTATCTCGATGCTTTTGAAACTTCCGGCCACCTCACGGTCGATGGCTATTCCTATTTGCAAGACTCGCCCGCGCCGAAGGCACCGCGCGCACCGGTCGCACGCCGATCCGAAAATACCCGGCCCTCGCTGGTCCCTTTCCTGATTGGAATTGCGATTCTGGTCGCCGGTTTCTCGTTTCTGCGGTTTATCTCGAAGCTAAATCAAATCGCGCCCCATCCGACCGAAGCAGCTGCGAGCGCTACTCCGAGCGCAACCGTGGCCACGATTGTTGCGCCGCGGGCGCTCCCGGTTGAACCGCCCGCTCGCGTGGCGGCGACTGCTCCACCAGTAAAAACAACGCCGACCAGCGCGGTCCCGGCGGCAACGCCCGCACCCACGGCGGTTGCGATCGAAACACCTGTGCTGCCAGCTCCGCGAGCAGTTGAGCCGGAAGTTCGCCGGGCGGTACCAGTGCGGCCCGAGGAGGTCGCGGCCGCGCAGGCCATTAACGAAGCGATTGATGCCGAGGGCCCCAATCGCATCGACATCAAGCCGCTAAAAAGGACTTACATGCAGGTAACGATTGACGACGATCCCACCAAGCCGGCATTTGAACGGTGGGTTTCGCCGTCCGATGGAACAGTCGAATTCCGCGGTCACCGCTTCAGCGTGCGCGTGCTCGATCGTGAAGCCGTGCAGATTCGCAAGAACGGCAAGATCGTCTCCAACGGCGACACCGATTTGCAAATAACAGCTCAGTGAAACCAGCGAGCAGTTCTTCTGTAGCGGCCGCCGTGTCGGCCGCAATTCCTCACTCCACGCAGGCGACGCGCCTGCCACCACAGCCACTACCGCGGCCAAGGGTCGGGATGATCAGCCTTGGTTGCGCGAAGAATCTGGTCGATGCCGAAATCATGCTCGGCAGCGTGTTGGAGCGCGGCCTGGAAATCACCTCCAGCGCGGAGGATGCCGATGTGCTCGTAATTAATACCTGTGCCTTCATCGATTCGGCCAAGGAAGAATCGATCGATGCGATTTTAGAGGCGCATCAACAACGCGGCCTGCACAA
>Ga0209473_1001872_pt1 | contig 11660 bp, 9 predicted proteins | sample GraSoiAngelo_133_FD_185890 | JGI IMG/M metagenome (GOLD analysis project Ga0209473, IMG submission 185890) | Grasslands soil microbial communities from the Angelo Coastal Reserve, California, USA - 14_0929_05_20cm (SPAdes) (version 2) | ecosystem: Environmental > Terrestrial > Soil > Grasslands ...
CGAGTGATCGGAGAACACAGAGACGATCAACCACAGAGACACAGAGACCCAGAGACGATCGAGCGCGGCGCGCGCACGAGTGAACGCCGATCGGGTCGACGCGAGGCGCTCTGGGTCTCTGTGTCTTTGTGGTTCCTGTTCCTCTGTATTCTCTGCTCCCTCTGTGTCGTCGCCCCCGCTGCAGCACAAATTCGCCGTCCCCGCGCCGACGTCACGCCGCTCGTCGCCGCCGACAGCGTTCATGCGGGCGGTCCCGTGCGCGTGGCGCTGAAAGTGTCGCTGCCCGAAGGGCTGCATACCCAATCGAACAAGCCGCGCGACGAGAATCTGATCCCGACGGTGCTGACAGTCGACGCGCCGGCGGGCGTCACCGTCGACGAGATCGTGTGGCCGCCGGCCCAGGATCTGAATCAGATTGGCCAGGACAAACCGCTCGCCGTCTTCGAACGCGAGTTCCTCGTCGGCGTCCAGCTGACACTCGCATCATCGGTCGCGCCCGGCGATCTGGTGGTTCCGGCGCACCTGCGCTATCAGGCGTGCGACGCGAACCTGTGCTACGCGCCGTCGACCGCCGACGCCGGGTGGCAGCTGAAAATCGTGCCTGCATCGGTCGCGACGACGGAGAGTTCCGATCAGGCAAAGACATTCGCATCAATCAAGTTTGGAAGCGGCGAGAAACCGCCTGGCGGTGACAGAAGTAGCGTCCGGGTGCCGGACGCTACCACGCCTGGCGACGCCGCCGCGGCAGGCGGAAGGGATGAACTGCGAGCGCTCGCGGATTTCACCGTTCTTGGAACCACCGGCGGATATCTGGGCACGACCGACTTCCTGACGTTCATCCACAACGCGGAGACCGGCGTGAAGGAGCGCGGCATGTTCGAAGGGCGCGGGCCGCTCGCGATCCTGCTGCTCGTCCTCATCGGCGGCCTCGCGCTGAACCTGACACCGTGCGTTCTGCCGATGATTCCGATCAACCTCGCGATCATCGGCGCGGGCACGCAGAAACGAGCCGGCGAGGGATCGTCGTCGCGCGGCCGCGGGTTCCTGCTCGGCGCCGCGTACGGCGGCGCGATGGCCATCGTGTACGGCGTCCTCGGCCTCGTCGTCATCCTGACTGCGGGCACGTTCGGCACGATCAACGCCTCGCCCTGGTTCAACCTCGTCATCGCCGCCATCTTCATCGTGCTCGGCCTGGCGATGTTCGACGTGCTGATGATCGACTTCTCGAGCTTTGGCTCGCGCTTCTCGCCCGGCGCCGGCACCGGCACGTTCGTGATGGCGTTCTCGATGGGCGCGATCGCGGCGCTGCTCGCCGGCGCGTGCGTGGCGCCCGTCGTGATCCAGGTCGTGCTCTTCTCGAGCAATCTGTACGCGACCGGAACCAAGATCGCGCTGGCGCTTCCGTTCTGTCTCGGCCTCGGCATGGCGATCCCGTGGCCGATTGCCGGGGCAGGTCTCGCCGCGCTGCCGAAGCCGGGCATGTGGATGGTGCGCGTCAAACAGGCATTCGGCGTCTTCATCCTGGCGACGGCGGCGTACTACGGGTATCAGTCCTACGAGCTGTTCGCGAACCGCTGGGTCGATCCGGCCGTCGTCGCGTCGAGCGTGCAGGAGAAGCTGAAGGCCGGATGGCACCAGTCGCTGGCTGAAGGTCTCGAAGCCGCGAAGCGCGAGCAGAAGCCGGTGCTCATCGACATGTGGGCGACGTGGTGCAAGAACTGCCTGACGATGGACAAGACGACGCTCGAGAACGGCGACGTGCGGGCGGCGCTCGACAAGTACGTGAAGATCAAGTTCCAGGCGGAGGATCCCGACCGATCGCCCGCGAAGCCGGTGATGCAGAAGTTCGACGCCGTTGGTCTGCCAACCTACGTCATCCTGAAGCCAAAATCATGACCGTCGTCGCCGGCCGGTCGAAAATAGCCACGACGCTCGGCATCGTCGCTGCGAGCCAGCCGCTGGCCGCGCGCGCGGGGGTGCAGATCCTCGAGCGCGGCGGCACCGCGTCCGACGCGGCGATTGCGGCCAACGCCGTGCTCGGCGTCGTCGAGCCCGAGATGAACGGCATCGGCGGCGATCTGTTCGCGATCGTCTACGAAGCCAAGACGGATCGGGCGTACGGATTGAACGCGAGCGGGTGGGCGCCGACCGGTCTCACGACCTCGCTGCTCCGATCGCGCGGCCTGACGTCGATGCCGTCGACGGGTGTCTATACGGTGACCGTGCCCGGATGCGTCGCCGGATGGGAGGCGTTGCAATCGCGGTTCGGGAGCCTTCGAATGGCCGACGTGCTCGCGCCGGCGGTGTTCTACGCCGAAGAGGGATTTCCGGTGTCCGACATCGTCGCGGAGCGATGGGCGGCCTACGCCGACAAGCTCGCCGGCGACGCGAGCGCTTCGGCGACGTTCCTCGTCGACGGCCGCGCGCCGCGCGCGGGCGAGCGGTTCGCGAATCCGTCGCTCGCGCAATCGCTGCGCACGATCGCAGCCGACGGCGCTCCGGCATTCTACGCAGGACCGATTGCCGGCGCGATCGTCGACGCGCTGCGCGCGCACGGCGGCACGATGACCGCCTCGGATCTCGCCGAGTTCAGAGCCGAGTGGGTCGCGCCGGTCTCGACGACGTACCGCGGCTGGCAGGTATTCGAGCTGCCGCCGAACACGCAAGGCTTTGCCGCGCTGCTGATGCTCGACATCATGGAGCAGTTTCCGCTGCGTGAATATGGGCTCCACAGCGCGCGAGCGCTGCACGTGATGATCGAAGCGAAGAAGCTCGCCTATGCCGATATGCTCCGCTACGCGGCCGATCCGCGCTTCGCGGCGGCGCCGCTCGCGGCGCTGATCGACAAGGAGTACGCGAGATCGCGGGCGGCGCTGATCGATCCGGCGCACGCCGCCGCCACCGTCGAGCCGTCGGTGTTCGAAGGCATCACGACCTCGCACGGCGGCGATACGATCTATCTTGCCGCCATCGACCGGCACGGCAACATCGTCTCGCTCATCCAGAGCACGTACCACGGATTCGGCAGCGGCATCTGTGCCGGGGAACGCGGCTTCATGCTTCAGAACCGCGGCGCGCTGTTCACGCTCGACGCCGATCACCCGAACGTGCTCGCGCCGAGAAAGCGGCCGCTCCACACGATCATTCCCGGGTTCATGGAGAAGGACCGCGTGCGCATCGGGTTCGGGATCATGGGCGCGTGGAATCAGGCGCAGGCGCACGCGCAGTTCGTCGCGAACGTCGCCGACTTCGATCTCGACATCCAGCATGCCCTCGAGGCCGGGCGCTTCACGAAGCCGACCTTCGACGGCGCCGACGTGCTCGTCGAGGCGCTCATCCCCGACGAGACGCGCGCCGAGCTCGTCTCGCTCGGACACGACGTCACCGTGGTCCCGCCGAGGACCGGCGTGTTTGGATCGGGTCAGGCGGTGATGAGCGTCGCGAAGGGCGTCCACTACGGCGCGTCCGAGCCCCGTCACGACGGGGCGGCGATTCCGGAAGCGCCTCCGCTCGCCTGAAAGGCCTCCGCTCGCCTGAACGGCCTCCGCTCGCCTGAAAGGCTCGCGCTACCCGAATGGACAGTGTAGCGCGAGGCTTTCAGCCGAGCGTGAGGCTCAACGATCCGAGATCGATCATTCGGCGAGAGGCGCCACCTGCATCGACGGCACTTCACCGCGATGCGCCGCGCGCATCGGCTTGACGACGAGCAGAGCGCTGGCAGCGACCGCGATGTTCGCGATCGCCGCGACGACGAACACCGCATGCCACCCGCCGGTATAGGTTTGCAGCCAGCTCGCGGCCGGAACCAGGAACGACGCTGCGCCCTTCGCCGTGTACAAGGCGCCGGCGTTCGTCGCGGCGTATTTCGGTCCGTACACGTCGGTGCACAGCGCGGGAAACAAGCTGTAGATTTCACCCCACGTGAAATACACGAGTCCCGCGGTGGCGATGAACGTCCAGGGCGAGTTGCCGATCGTCCCAAGCGCCCAGTACGCGCCCGCGCCGCACGTGAAGACGATCGCCATCGTGTTCTCGCGGCCGATGTGGTCCGACACCCAGCCGAACGTCGGCCGCGCGAGCCCGTTCAGGATGTTGTCGACGATGCCTGCCATCACCAGGACGGTGGAGCTGATGAAAAGAAAATTCACCGGCAGTCCCGCAATCTTGTAGTCCCTCGCGATCGGCGCCACTTGCGCCGTGACCACGAGACCGCTGGCGGCGACCAGCACGAACATGACGTACAGAATCCAGAAGAGCGGCGTCTGCAGCATCTCTGACGGCCTGTAGTCGCGCGTGCCCTGCGTCACCCTGCGCGCCGCCTTCGGCGCTTCTCCCGGTCTCGGCGCCTTCAGAAACTGCGAGAGCACCAGGATGACCAGCCCCTGGCCTAATCCGAACCAGAGGAAGGCGCGGTCGTAGCCGTAGTTCTTGATGACGTAGATGATCGGATACACCGTCGCCGCCGCGCCGGCGCCGAACCCCGCGGCCGTGAGGCCGGCGGCGAAACCGCGCCGATCGGCAAACCACTTCAGCGCGTTGCCGACGCACGTACCGTAGACCGCGCCGGCGCCGACGCCCGAGATGGCGGCGGCGAGATACAGCATCGGCAGGGTAGCGGCGATCGAGTTCAGCCACCAGGCGGACGCGACCACGGCGCCGCCGAACATGACGACGATGCGCGGCCCGAACCGATCGACGAACCACCCCTCGACGGGCACGAGCCACGTCTCCGTGGCGACGAAGATGGTGAACGCGATCTGAATGTTCGTGCGGCCCCAGTGGAATCTCGCGTCGATGGGATCGACGAAGTACGTCCAGCCGTACTGCAGGTTGGCGATCATCACCATGCAGACGACGCCCGCGACGAGCTGAATCCAGCGGTTGACCGGAATGATGCTGCCGGCGGGAGCTTCCTGTGTCGACATCTCTGGGCCGCCTCCGTGAGCGGGGCGTGCGTAGCTTAGCCCAAACCGCGCCTCAGCGGCCGGGGTTCAAATCGCGCATGACCACGTGCAGTACCTGGCCGGCCACGCGCGCGTCGCGCTCGACGACGAGCCGATCGCCGCCGTCGCGATACGTCCGCGCGACGTCCGGCAGCCGCGAGCAGGCGCCTCGAATGAGGCCCGCGCGCTCCGCGGCGGCGATCCGTTCCGCGAACGACAGCGCGGCGATGTGCGTCGCGTCGCCGTCTCGCGCGTGGGCGAGCGCGTCGGTGATGATCGCCTCCAGAATCCCGCACGTCGTCGCGAGCGACAGCTCGTAATCGCGACGGTCGAGCGCGTCGCGGCTCTCCACGTACGCGTCCTCGAGCACGGGCCGCAGCTCGCGGTCGTGGACGAAATCGAACCGGTGCGGCGCGGGCTGTTCGGCCGGCGCGCAGGGCGCATCGCGCACCTCGGTAAGCGATCGAACCGCCTGCGCGAGCACGCCGACGATGCGATCGACGATGTCGGCGACGTCGGCGCGCTCGAGCGCCAGCCCGTTCGCGCGGACCAGCAGCGCATCGCTGTAGGCGCGCGCCAGCCAGTGGCTCTTGCTGCCGCCCGACAGATCGGCGACCGCCGCTTCGCAGTCGTGCTGCCAGATCCGCGCGCCGGCGAACGCCGCCGGATCGTCGGGCGCGCGGCGCAGCGTGTCGCGGAGCCGGCGTCCGCGGCCGATCGCCTCATCGAGGCGTACGAGATACGCGTCGATGTCCGCGGGATCCATTGCCGTGATCGGGCTGCAGCAAATCGGCGATCTGATCGATGTGCGCGTGCATCGCGCGCGCGGCCGCGTCGGGATCGCGGCGGCGCATGGCGGCGACGATCGCCTCGTGGCCCGACAGGGAACGCTGGGGACGACCCTTCTGCTTCAGCGTGAGCTTGCGCGACTCGATCAGCAGATCGTTGAGCGTTTCCATGATGCGGACGGCGACGCGGTTGCGCGTGGCGCGCGCGAGCACGGCGTGGAACGCCGTGTCGTCGCCGATCGCCGATTGGCCGGTCTTCAGCTTGCGCCGCTGCGCGTCGAGCACCCGCTCCATCTCGGCGAGGTCGTCGTCGGTGACGCGCGACGCGGCCGCGCGGGCGACCGCCGGCTCGAACATGCGGCGCACGTCCATCAGCTCTTCCTGCAGGTCGCGCTGGAACGTGATGACCGACGCGATCGGCGTGACGAGCCGATCGACCGAGAGCTCGCGCGGAAACGTGCCTTGTCCGTGCCGCGCCTCCAGCAGGCCGACGGTCTCGAGCGTGCGCAGCGCGTCGCGGATCGATCCGCGGCTCACGCCGAAGCGCCGCGCGAGGACGCGCTCGGAGGGCAGCGCCTGCCCCGGCCGGAACGTGCGATCGACAATCAGCCGCCGGACGCGGTCGGCGATCTCCTCGGGAATCCGCGTCTTCTTGATCGGGGCCATCAGCTTGACAGCCCGGGAGCCGGGTGTCAGACTGTGCCGCCTGACTGGTTCGACCACCGGGCCAGTCTAGCACGACGCGGCCCGCGCCACAGATTCGCACGAATGAACGTCATGCTGGAATTCACCGCGTCGGGATCGCCGAAGACGATCTCCGCGGCCATCGAGCAGTGCGCCGTCGCGCAGGGCAACGTCATCGCGCTGGTCGTGCCGTGGCAGAGCACACCAACCTCGGGACCATTCGACTGACCGATCTCGGCGGCGAGCAGACGCGCGTCGCCATGTCCCCCGCGCCTCCCGATCATCCCGAAACGCAGAAGCTGGCGGCGCTCTTCGAGCGTTTCGCGCAGCAGGTTCAGAAGCAGTTCCAGGCTTCGACGCACGCGGGCAGGGAATGACGGAGCCGGCCACCTCGCCCGCCGCGGCAAGCCTGACCCTGCGCGTCGCCGAGGCGCGCGTCGAGGATGCGGGCTGCGCGATCGCGCGGATGGCGGCCTCCGACCTCGTACGGATCGGCGCGCACCCCGGCGACATCGTCAAGATCGCCGGCCGAACCGCTACGGTCGCGCGCGCCCAATTGTCGGCGCCGGACGCGCAAGCCGGCACCGTACAGATCGATGGAACGCTGCGCAGCAACTGCGGCGCCGGCTTGCAGGAACAGGTCTCGGTGACGGCAACCGAGCACGCACCGGCAGTCGCCGTGCGGCTGTCGCCCCTGTGGAGCAGCGCGAGCGGCGCGGCGCCCGCGATCATCGCGCCTGAACGGATCCTCGAGGATCTCCTCGACGTGCCGGTGCTGACCGGCGGCGTCGTGCGCGTGCCCACGTTCGCCAAGGCGGTGAACTTCGAGGTCATCCGCACGATTCCGTCGGGACCTGTCGTCATCGGACCGCGCACCGATCTCCGCGTCGTCGAGGGCGAAGCGACGTCGGTCCGCGCGCCGGCGGTGTCGTACGAGGACATCGGCGGGCTCGAGCGCGAAGTGGCGCGCGTCCGCGAGATCGTCGAGCTGCCCCTCAAGCATCATCGCGTCTTCGAGCGGCTCGGTATTCTGCCGCCGAAAGGCGTGCTGCTGTACGGGCCGCCGGGGACGGGCAAGACGCTGCTCGCCCGCGCGGTCGCCGCCGAGAGCCGCGTCCATTTCATTCACCTCAACGGCCCCGAGATCATGCGGAAGTTCTACGGGGAGAGCGAGGCGAAGCTCCGCGAGGTGTTCGAGGAAGCGGCGCGCCGCGCGCCGGCCATTCTCTTCATCGACGAGATCGACGCCGTCGCGCCGAAGCGCGCCGAAGTCGTCGGCGAGGTCGAGAAGCGCGTCGTCGCGCAGCTCCTGAGCCTGATGGACGGCTTCGTCTCGCGCGGGCAGGTCATCGTCATCGGCGCGACGAACATTCCCGAGGTGCTCGATCCGGCGCTGCGCCGCCCGGGCCGGTTCGATCGCGAGATCGAGATCGGCGTGCCGAACACGCAGGCGCGGCTGCAGATCCTGAAGATTCACACGCGCGCCATGCCGATGGGGCCCGACGTCGATCTGCAGGAGATCGCGAACCACTCGCACGGCTTCGTCGGCGCGGACCTGGAAGCGCTCTGCCAGGAAGTCGGCATGATCGCGCTGCGGCGCTTCCTCGCGTCGGCTCCGGTCGACGCGGACGCTGACGTCCATTCGCTGATCGTCACGCGCGACGATTTTCTCGCGGGCCTGAAGGAAGTCGAGCCGAGCGCGACGCGCGAGTTCTTCATCGAGCGCAGCGCCACGACGTTCGCATCGATCGGCGGACTCCACGACGTGAAGCAGCTGCTCGAGGCGGTCATCGAGCACTCGCACGTCGGCGACGATCTCGACGATCTCTACGGGTCGTTCGGCCTCTCGCCGCCGCACGGCATCCTGCTCGTCGGACCGTCGGGCACCGGGAAGACGGCGATCGCGCGCGCGCTGTCGGGCGAGAAGCAGCTGCCGCTCATCAGCATCGACGGCCCGCAGCTGTACTCGAAATGGCTCGGCGAGTCGGAGAAGGCGCTTCGCGAAGTCTTCAAGAAGGCGCGCCGGTCGGCGCCGTGCCTGCTGTTCTTCGACGCGATCGACGCGATCGCGCCAAAGGTCGGCGCCGATCAGCAGACCAGCTCGGGCTCGGATGTCTACCAGCGGATTCTGAGTCAGCTGTCGCGCGAGATCGACAGCCTGCGCGACGTCAAAGGCGTGATTCTTCTGGCCGCCACCAGCCGGCCCGAACGGATCGAGCCGGCGCTCTTGCGCAGCGGGCGGTTCGACTATATCGTGCGCTTCGCCAAACCCGGCGCAGCCGATCGCGCGACGATTCTGCGTTTGTGCTGCCGTCAGGTGCCGCTTGCAAAGGACGTCGACCTCGACGCGATCGCGGCGCGGACCGAGGGATTCACCGGCGCCGATCTCGAGAGCCTCTGCAAGAAAGCGACGCTGCTGGCGATTGCGGAGTATCGGCGAGGCACAAGCGGCGGCTCGTTCAACGTTCGCCGCGACGATTTCGAGGCGGTGATCGACGACGGCGCAGGGCTGGAGCCAACTCCGCCCGCGGCGACCGAGTCGAGCCGCAGCGAGCGGGGGCAGCCTTGAGCCAAGCGTGGGGGGGCCCCACGCGACTTAAGAGCGTTCCCCGCGAGCAGTAAAAAAGAGGATCGGCATCATGGCGTACACCGAGCTCACGGTTTGGACCCGCGGCATCATCATGGACAAGGAAGGCCGCGACATCGTCGGGTCGATTGGCGCGGCCGCGCGGATGGAAGGCAAGTTCTCGCAGTCGATGGAGAATTACGTCGACAATCCCGATCGCACCAACGCGCCCACGCGCAAGTACTGCCGCATCAGCGACAGCGAGATCGAGAACGCGCTCACGTACGAGAACGAACATCCCAACATCGTCGTGCTCGTCGAGGAGACGATGGTCAAGGGGTGGGATTACATACGGGGCATGCCGCCGGGCGGCACGCTCGTCATCAACACGCACTACACGCCCGACTACATGATGCGGTTCGTGCCGGGGCCCGAACGGCTCTCCCAGCTCGTCTGCGTGGACGCCGCGAAGCTCGCCGATCACCAATGGCTCTACTACAGGCTCGGCGAGCTGGGACTCGATCGCCTGTCGACGGAAGGCGCGGCCGAACGCAGCAAGGCCATCGCGCCCGACATCGCGGCGCCGCTCATCGCCGCGGTCGTGAAGACGACAGGCATCGTGAAGATCGAGACGATCGAGCCGATGATCGCGAACAAGGCGGCGTTCCGCGCGGCGCTCGACAACCTGCACATTCTTCCCCTTGGACAGGCGGTGGCGTAATCCATGTCGACCAAAGGCACACACATTCCCGATTGGCTGCAGGTTCCGTTCGCGGGCATCACGCCCGCGCCGACGCAGGAGAAAGGTCAGGACCTCTTCCCGACCGGCAACTGGCGCGCGATTCGGCCGGTGTATCGCGACAAGATGCCGCCGTGCAACAACGCGTGCGGCACGAACGAGAAGATTCAGGGGTACCTCGATCTGGTGAAGCGCGGGAAGTATCTCGACGCCTACGCGCTCATCAAGGAGGACATGCCGTTCCCCTCGATCACGGGACGCGTGTGCTATCACCCGTGCGAGCAGGCGTGCAATCGCGGCCAGTACGACGAGGCGATCTCGATTCGCGCCGTCGAGCGGTTCCTCGGCGATCTCGGTCAGGCGCTGCCGCGCGACGTGGTGAAAGCCGGCGCACCGAACGGAAAGAAGGTGGCGGTCGTCGGCTCGGGACCCGCGGGACACAGCGCCGCGTATCAACTCGCGCGTCTTGGCTACGGCGTGACGATTCTCGAGAAGTCGCCGAAGGCGGGCGGTCTGAATCGCGGCGGCATTCCAGATTGGGTGCTGCCGCAGGACGTGCTGGATCGAGAGATCGAGCGGCTCGTCGAGCTCGGCGTCACGATCAAGACGAACACCGAGGTCGGCAAAGACGTCAGCTGGGACGATCTGAAGAAGAACTACGACGCGGTGGTCCTGGCCGTTGGCCTCACCGAACCGAACAGCGCACGCGCACAGGGCGAAGACAAGGACGGCGTCCTGTTCGGGCTGCCCTTCCTTCGCGACATCGGCATGGGCACGTCGAAGGTGACGCTCGGTCCGCGCGTCGCCGTCATCGGCGGCGGCAACACCGCCATCGACTGCGCGCGCGAGGCGTTCCGGCAGGGTGCGCAGGAAGTGACGATGATCACGGTCGAGGGCGGACAGAAAGAGATGCCGTGCGTGCCGGAAGATCTGCACGACATGCTCGAAGAAGGGGTCGATCTGATGCACGGCCTCGCAATGACGTCGGTGGTCGGCAACGGGAAGGTCGAAGCGCTGCAGCTGCAGCCGGCGCGGTTCACCGGCGCCATCAACGCCTCGCCGATCGCGATCGATCGCGACTCGGCCGGAACGAAATTCCCGGTCGACAACGTCATCATCGCCGTCGGCCAGCACGCGTCGCTCGCGTGGCTGCCGGCGGAGTTCAGGAACGAGCGCGGAACGATCAAGATCGACCAGTTCGGCCGCCTCGGCGACACGAACGTCTTCGCCGCCGGCGACATCGTGCAGATCGGCTCGGGTCAGCCGCTGATGGTGGTCAACGCCGTCGGCGACGGCAAACGCGTCGCGTTCAACCTGCACAGGGTGCTGAGCGGCCAGGCGCTCGAGGCGCGGACCGTTCCGCTCGACGTGATCACCGATCTGAACCGGATGAACATGACGTACTTCCCGCATTTCGCGCGCGTGCCGCAGGCGATGCTCCCTGCAGCCAGCCGCAAGCTGACGCAGGACGAAGTGATTCGATCGTTCTCCGAGGAGCAGGCGATTGAAGAATCGAACCGCTGCTTCAGCTGCGGCACGTGCAACGCGTGCGACAACTGTTATCTGGTCTGCCCGGAGCCGTGCATCGCGCGCTCGGTCCGCTCCAACGGTCTCTACAAGATTCTGATCGACTACTGCAAAGGCTGCCGAGTGTGCATCGAGGAATGTCCGACCGGCTGCCTCGAAGGCGTGCCGGAGCTCGATTTCGACACCGGCGTGGTTCGCATGGACACGGCGTTCGCGATCACGCAGGGGCTGCACGGACGCCAGGCCGAGCAGCTGCGGCAGGTACCGAACCTGCCGCCGAAGGATATAGAAAACTGGAGGTAGGGCAGAGGGCAAAGGGCAAAAGGGCACCGTGCCCTTTGCCCTCTGCCCTCTGCCCTCTGCCCTCTGCCCTGAGGAGACACATGTCAACAGTTCTCGACAAGAAGCGAACG
>Ga0209473_1001874_pt1 | contig 11650 bp, 9 predicted proteins | sample GraSoiAngelo_133_FD_185890 | JGI IMG/M metagenome (GOLD analysis project Ga0209473, IMG submission 185890) | Grasslands soil microbial communities from the Angelo Coastal Reserve, California, USA - 14_0929_05_20cm (SPAdes) (version 2) | ecosystem: Environmental > Terrestrial > Soil > Grasslands ...
TGTTGCCGTCTTTGCTCCAGTTCAAGGCGATGCAATCGATCTTCGATTCCGGATGAGTACGGGTTCGGCCGATTCGATTTCTTTCCCCAACGAAAACTGGTAAACGGTTTGAAGGTCGGCGACGCGCCATTGCCGGCGGGAACGCGGTCACCGTCGGACCCATCCGCGTCTACATCCATGTCGGCCTGAAACAGCAGTGCGCGGCGTTTGCTTTCAGGTTGTCGTAACGCCAGCACGGTTTGGCAATCGTAAAAATTGTGGCGTGAGAGAAGCAGATCGAGCCGGCTCAGATTTTCGCGCAGCTCGCGCACCTTGGTTTCGTAGAGCTGCCCAAATAGAGGCGAAACTGCTTCCGGCTTGGCCATTGTAACCAGACCGGGAAGCAACCGACCCAGATCGGGACTCACTTTTCCGAGCTCGTCCACGGTTCGATTTGCCGTTGGCACTCGGACGCGCAGTTTCAAATCGATCGCATAACTCATCGGATCGACTCGTTCCTCGGATGCAGCCGCGCCCGGGGTCGTTTCCACTTCGCTTCGCAACGTCATGCCATTGAAAAGTCGGGAGACGTCGAATTTTCCCGAGAGTGTTGGTGGACGCGTCGCGCTTGCGGAAGGCGCCGCCGTTGGTGTGGGCGAAGGCTCAATTTCCTCTGCGTGCGTCATCGTCCAGCGCCAGCGCTCCAAGGAGATCCAACGCAGCGTGATTGCGACAAAGAGCGCAAAAAAAATGAGGAGAACAATCCGGCGCAGCGTGCCAAGCCCCAACTTCCGCACGCGATTATTTCCTCAGCCAGGCCGCGATCGCGACAATTATCCCGAAAGCGCTCAGGAGCGACATCAACCCCGCCGGCATCACTTTGAAGGTACGGAAAAATTTCGGAATAAATTGCGCAGCCAGCAAGAGCGAATCCCGCGGCCTGATGTTCCGGCATCAACCACGCTGCCAGCAAAAGCAGCACACCCGAAATCGATCCGGCGATGATCGAAGCCATGCTTCCCGCCTTAACGTAGCCAAGGACTCCGCCGGCAATGGTCAGAATGCCAAAAACAATGAAATAAATTTTCGCCGCTCCAATCATCAGGGCGATTGGTAATGCAACACCGCGGCGCTGTCCAGCCGACGACAATACAGTCATTCCCTGCCGCAATAAAAATTAGCGAACCCGAGACGGCTTCGACAGGCACGCGAGACGCCCGCAACACAGGCAGACAAGCTGTGCACTACCCGGCCGAGGATTTTCCTAATCGTATTCGTATTCCTGTTCGTAATCCCTCCCAAACGGAATGAGACTATGAGTAAGAATAGGAACAAGATTGATTTCATTCGTGCATGCTCCCAGTGGGTTCGAAAAACTTGCGCAATGTCTCGCATCAACTAAATCTCCTGCTGGCATGAAGGCGCGCGCCGGCATTGGCATTAGCATTGTCATCGCCTTTTTCACGGCGTTAACCGTTGCCAGTTCGCCGCAGTTACACGAAAAACTGCACAAGGTCGGCACGCATCACGAATGCGCTGCGACCATGATCGCGTCGGGGAATTGCGAGCACAGCGCGCCGCCTCAGCTTGTTCCCAAACTCGAGAATGCGCCGAATTCGCCGGCTTTTCTCCCGAAACGTTTTCAATTCGTTGTCGCGTCGGTTCCTTCTTCGATTCAGGAACACGCACCGCCGGTCGCTCCGTAGCGCGAAGCCGCCGCCGTTGCGCGTGGAATTGATTCTCTCCCGCTGAAGCAATCGCGGCGTTTAATCGCGCCCGCGTCCCTTATTCACCGCAACCGCGCCAGAAGCGCGTTGCATTCATTCAATTTCAATCATGAAAACTTTTAATGAAAAAACTCTTAGTAATCACAATCGCGATGCTGACCGGAGTGGGCACGGCGATGGCACAAAGTACAGTGGCGTCACCCAATCCATCCGCATCACCAACCCGGTCACTTGGAACTGCGACTGCGCCCAGTGTTGTTGTTACGAGCGAAGAACTCGACATTTCACGTGAGCAAATCGTGCCCAGTTTGGGCGCAACCCGTTACACCATCGGCCCCGATCGGCTCGGCCAGCAATCGCAAGGGCAGGACGCGCCCTTCAATCAAACGATTCTGCGTTTCCCTGGCGTAGCGCAAGACTCGTTTGGGCAATTGCATTTGCGCGGCGAGCACGCGAATGTGCAATACCGACTCGATGACGTCCTCCTGCCGGAAGGCATCACCGGGTTCGGCCAGGAGCTGGAGACGCGTTTCGCTGACAACATCTCGTTAATCACGGGAGCGCTTCCGGCGCAGTTTGGATTTCGGACGACCGGGGTAATCGATATTCATAGCAAGAGCGGCGCTGTTTTTACCGGCGGCGAAGCTTCACTGCATGTCGGTAGTTTCGATACCATCGCGCCGAGCGTCGAATACGGCGGAGTAACGGGAAAACTTACCTATTATGTAATCGGAGGCTATCTGCACGGTGGCATCGGCATTGAGAACCCAACGCGAAGCAGCGACCCCATCCATGACGACACCGATCAATTCAAGGGCTTCGGTTATTTCTCCTACATCATCGATGACACCAGCCGGCTAACGCTCTTATTAAGCGGGAATGATAGTAACTTCCAAATTCCGAATAACCCCGGGCAACAGCCGGCATTTGTCGTTAATGGCAAAACGATGTTCGATTCCTCAAAGTTGGACGAGAACCAGGCCGAAAACTCAGCTTATGCGATTCTGGCTTACCAGAAGAAATCCGACCTCTTCAACATGCAGGCGTCAGTCTTTACCCGTTACAGCGGTGTGCTGTTTCGTCCGGACGAAGTGGGCGATCTTTTCTTTAACGGCGTAGCCTCGCGAGTCGATCGTCAGATTTACACGGCCGGCGCGGAATTGGACATGAGCTACAAACTTAACGAACAAAATACTCTGCGCGGCGGGTTACTCTTCACCGCATCGCACGCAACGGTTGGTACTGCAACGCTCGTTTTTCCAACGCTACCCGATGGCAGTCAGGCCAGCGATATGCCATTGGGAATCGTCGATAATACGAGCCAGTACGGCTACTTTTACGGTGTTTATATACAGGATGAATGGAAGCCGTTCGAACAGCTCACGATTAACTTTGGCGGACGCTTTGATATAGCAGACGAAACCTTAACCGAAAGCCAGTTCAGTCCGCGCATTAATATCGTCTATGCACCATGGACGCCGACGACCTTTCACATCGGTTACGCGCGTTACTTCACCCCGCCGCCGCTGGAAAATGTCCCGCAAAGCACGATCGCGAAATTTGTCGGCACAACTAACGAATCCGCCATCACATTGGATTCACCAGTAAAAACCGAGCGCGCCCATTATTTCGATGCGGGGGTGACGCAGAAAATCGGCGATGATTTACAGTTTGGCCTCGATGGATTTTACAAGCACGCCCGTAACGTTCTGGATGAAGGACAATTTGGGCAGGCCCTCATTCTTTCATCCTTTAACTATCGCGAAGGCGAAATTTATGGTGGGGAATTCACCGCTAACTACCAACACAAAGGTTTCTCCAGTTATTTGAATATTGGATACGAGTATGCGCGCGGCATGCATGTTAGTTCCGCGCAATTCCTCTTCGATCCGGACGAATTTGCCTACATTCGCAATCACTGGGTATTCCTCGATCACGATCAGCGCTTCACCGGCTCGGCCGGAATCTCCTACAGCTGGAACGACTGGAGTTTTTCCGCCGACGCACTTTACGGAAATGGATTGCGCCGCGGCTTTGCCAACACCCAAAAGAATCATCCCTACGAAACATTAAACCTCGGAGTGGAACGTAGAATTTCTCTGGGTGGAAGACAGGCGATCAAAGTTCGTTTCGATGTGGTGAATCTATTCGACAAGATTTACGAACTGCGCGACGGCAGCGGCATCGGCGTTGGCGCGCCTCAATTTGGGCAGCGTCGCGGATTTTACGGAACCGTGGCGTACGATTTCTGAGCTATTACCGACCACGTGGTCCGCGATTCCAAAAAATATTGGCGGACATTACAGTCGAATGAAAAGCGATCTCGGAAACTGAAGTTCAGTTGCCTGGCGCCTCAACAAACTGATTCAGTTTTCGACTACGCGTAATCAATCCAGTTTAGGTCACCAGCAGAAATTTCTTGCGCCCCAATTCGCCCCGATGGAGTCTCGGCGGCAGATGAAGGCGTGCGCTCGCGTTGGGGTTAGCGTTTTGTTTGCCTTTTTTGTGGCGTTGACCCTGGGCAGTTCGCCGCAGCTGCACGAAAAACTGCACAAGGCCGGTCCGCATCACGAATGCGCCGCGACTATGATCGCGTCGGGGAATTGCGAGCACAGCGCGCCGCCTCAGCTTGTTCCCAAACTAGAGAACGCGCCGAATTCGCCGGCTTTTTTCCCGAAACGTTTTCAATTCGTTGTCGCTTCCGTTCCTTCTTCGGTCCAAGAACACGCGCCGCCCGCATCTCGCTGACGCTTCCCGCGTCCGCGACGGCCTGCGCATTTATTTTTTGCGCAGCGAATCTGCCCCGCGCTAATCGCTCGCATCCTCATCGGCGGGATTTTGCCGACACTAAACAATTTTTTAATGACCAAATTTTTCTTCAAAACTCTGATTGTAATGTTGGTTTTGACCGCCTCTCACCACGTTCTGGCGCAAACAGCGACGCCAACTGCCTCCGCCACGGCATCGGATGTGGCCGCGCTGCGTGAGCAGGTCCAGGCCCTAACCGAGACGGTGAAAGCGTTGCAACAAATGGTGAAAGATCAGCAGGCAGCGCTGGAGAAGGCGAATATCACCGGCAATCAACTGCCGCAAAGTGAGGGAACGCCTTCGGTAGCGTCGGCACCTCTACCTACGCCTCTGCCGGGCGCGAGCGCTCAGGAATCATTTCCAACAAACGATAGCTCGGTCGTTGCCAACGCGCCGATTGCACCAGGCGCGCCAGCAGTGAACGCGAACGGCATCGCCACCGGCCAATTCCCGACCACGGACGAATCAGTCGTCGCTACGCCGGCGGGAGCAATCTCCTCCACGACTGGTACGCCGCCGACTGAGACATCAACAAGCTCGCTCACGCAGCCAATCACAATCGCGGGCGGCGGGAAAAATTACATGAACATTTCCTTCGACGGGATGTTTGCCCTCGCTGGATCGAGCGCGCGCGATCTGTCACACATCGAAGTCGGCGATCACGATCCGCAACAGCGCGGATTCAACGCGCGTAATATCGAACTTGCCTTCGATGGCGCAGTCGACCCTTATTTCGAAGGTTTCGCCAACATCGTTTTCAAACTCGACAACGACAATCAAACCGAGGTCGAGGTCGAGGAAGCGTTCATGCAAACAACGAACCTGCCGTTCGGTTTGCAATTAAAGGGCGGCCAATTCTTCGCCGCCTTCGGCCGACTTAACCCGATGCATCCACACGTTTGGGATTTTGCGGATGACGCGCTGGTGCATGGCCGCTTGCTCGGGCCGGATGGGTTGCGCGGTGTCGGCGCACAGATTTCCTGGACGTTGCCGACACCGTGGTACTCGCAACTGATTCTCGCCGCGCAGAACGGACGTGGGAGCACCGGATTTTCTTTTCGTAACCCAGGCGACAACGGCATTTTCTTCGGTCGCGAAACAACTGATCGAGAAGCGCGTGGTCTTCAGGATTTCGTCTGGATTCCGCGCTGGGAGAATTCAGTGGATCTTAGCCCGACCCAGGTGGTACTGGCGGGAGTTTCCGGCGCGTTCGGTTCGAACGAAACTGGCGCGAATGCGCGCACCCAAATTTATGGCGCTGACGTGTTTTACAAATGGAAGAGTTCGCATGCCGAAGGTGGCTTTCCCTTCGTTAAATGGCAGAGCGAAGTGATGTATCGACGGTTCGAAGCGGGCCGTGGCGTCGATGAGACATTTCCGGTAGCGGAAACGTTCCACGATTGGGGATTGTATTCACAGGTGTTGTGGGGTTTTCGCAAAGGCTGGGTCGCAGGTCTGCGTGGCGATTATCTCCACATGCAGAATTCGCAATTTACCGACGATGCAGATCGGCAATCGCGTTCCCGCATCAGCGCAAATTTAAGCTGGTACCCGACTGAATTTTCGAAGCTGCGATTGCAATACAATCATGATTTTCTCGAGTCGAACTTCTTCCTCACCGATCGCGAAGTCGATTCTGTTTTCCTTCAATTCGAATTCATCCTCGGCGCCCACGGGGCGCACAAGTTTTGAAACATGATCAATAACCCAGTCATCCCGAGCGGAGCGGAGTCGAGGGATCCCGTTGAAGTCACCTATACGTCATGCCGTGGGATGACTGGGTGTTCGCGATCCAATTTTTCATGAAAAAAATCCTATTAATTCTACCTATTGTTCTCTGCGCGTTTTCCGCGCAGGCGAAGATCAACGTCGTCGCAACTCTCCCCGATCTTGGCTCGCTCGCGCGCGAAATTGGCGGTGACAACGTCAGCGTTACGGTCTTGGCGAAACCAACGGAGGATCCGCACTTTGTGGACGCACGCCCGAGTTTCGTCGTTGCGCTTCGGAGCGCGGACGTGCTGATTGATGGAGGAGCGGAACTCGAACTGGGATGGTTGCCGCCGCTCTTACAAAATGCGCGTAACGCCAAGCTCGACCTCGGCAAACCAAGCCGGGTTCAGGCGTCGCAAGGGGTTCGCTTAATGAACGTGCCAGCGAATGTGACGTGCACGCCTTGGGCAATCCACATTTCGGAGTCGACCCGATCATTGCCAAAGCGATCGCGCAGCACATCGCGCAATCGTTTTCCGCAATCGACCCAGCCAACGCCGCTGCCTACGACGCGAACTACAAAAAGTTCGAAGCCGCCATCAATGGCAAACTTCAGCAATGGGGCGCGACTCTGCTGCCGTTTAAAGGTCAGCATATCGCCGCCTATCACGATTCCTGGCCCTATTTCGGACACCGTTTCGGGCTGGAGATCGACATTTTTCTGGAACCGAAACCCGGCATTCCCCCATCGCCATCGCATCTCGCGGAAGTAATTGCGCAAATGAAAGCGCAGAAGAGCAAAGCCATCATTGTCGAGCCATACCACGACCGGAAAATTGCCGAGCGGGTCGCAAGTGCGACCGGTGCCAAGGTAGTCGATTTCGCGCAATATCCCGGGGCGTTCCCAGGCACCGATAACTATATTAAATTAATCGACGCACTTGTTTCGCGGTTGGCCGCGGCGCTCAAATGAAAACCGACATCGTGGTAGCGCGAGACTCTGTCGAGCCACGTATTTCGCCCGGCTCCACGGAGCTTTGTCCTGCCAACGCATCGTAGCCGCCCCGAAGCGATGGAAAGCGTTACTATCGGAATCAATTCACGTGTCACTAATCACGATTCACTTTTCCTAACATGTGGGAGGTAATGTTCTGGCCAATCGTGGCCTGCGTCCTTTTGCCCTGGTTGCTTGTCTACCTCGGTCTTCATGTCGTCCAACGCGGCATTATCTTCGTCGACATTGCGATGGCACAAATGGCTTCCCTCGGAATTTGCGTGGCGTTGCTCTTTCGTCTCGATCTTCATGGCTGGACGACATTCTTTATTGCACTCAGTTTCACCCTCTTGGGCGGCGCGATTTTTTCCTTAACGGGAAAACGCGCGAGCAAGATTCCGCAGGAAGCGATCATTGGCATCGCCTATGTCGTGGCGGCGGCTGCAGCGGTGTTGCTTCTCAGTCGCGCCGCTGAGGGCGATGAAGAAATCAAACAAATGCTGGTCGGTAATATCCTCCTGGTTACGCCGGCGGAGGTTTGGAAATGTTTCGCACTTTTTGTGGCCGTCGGAATTTTCCATTTCATTTTGCGGCGAAATTTTCTGCTCGTCTCTTTCGATCGCGACGTGGCCTATCAACGCGGACTGCGTGTGCGCTGGTGGGATTTCTTCTTTTACGCCAGCTTTGGGTTGGTTGTGACGATTTTTGTGCGAATCGCGGGTGTGCTGCTCGTTTTTAGCTATCTGATCGTGCCGGCTGTTTGCGGAATCAATTTAGCGGGCGGAACCCGGGCGCGGCTGCTGCTTGGCTGGATAATCGCGACGATTGGCGGGATTGGAGGGTTGTTCTGGTCGTTCTATGGCGACTTGCCGTCGGGGGCCGCCATCGTTTGCACTTTTGGCGCTTTGCTTGTGATCGTGTCGGGAGTCGGATTTATGCGACGAATCGCAGCGAGGCAGGTTTAAAGTGATTTCAGGATTAGAAAAGTTGCCAACCGTTTATTGCCGGGTTCTAATTTTGCGCTGAAGCTTTGATGAACGCCGCATCCTAACCAGAATGCGTTCGCAAGTTCTTGAGCGTTGGCCCTGATAGCCCTGAGCAGCGTTTACTTCGAACGAGTATCCGTCTCTAATCACGCCACCATTTTTCGGCAAGAACAGCAATAACATGAGCGGGCAAATTATCCTGTGGCAGGTCGTATCAGCCTATGCCTTCGCCGTTGTCGGCGGCACCGTTAGCGCATTGCTGCGATTAGGGCACAAGCCGCTGTGTGCGTTGATCAGTTTCGCCGCCGGAACCCTTCTGGGCGTCACGCTCTTTGCCATTATTCCCGAGAGCCTGGAAAACAGCAGTTGGTGGGCAATGGCGCTGGCGGCAGTAACCGGTTACGCCCTGTTCTTCTTTATCAGCAAGTATGTTCATCACGTCTGTCCCGCGTGCGCAGCCAGCCATTTCGATGAGGATGCAACGCGCCATTTCAGCCAGATCGCGGCCGCGTTGATTGTCGCGCTGGCAATTCATAGCACGACCGATGGCGTGGCGCTCGGCATCGGGCGGGAAATTCACGCGGCTACAGCGGCAAAGTGGTCGCTCTTCTTCGCCCTGTGCATTCATAAATTTCCGGAAGGGTTCGCTCTGGGCAGTCTTTTGATCGGCGCTGCTTTCCCTCGCGTCACCACTGTCGGCTGGGTTGCGGCAGTTGAAGCAACCACCCTTCTCGGTGGCGTGATTGGATTTTTCTTTCTGGCGAACGCTTCGACCTTTTGGCTCGGCCTGATCATGGCGCATGTCGGCGGCGGATTTTTCTATCTGGCCGCGCACGCCGTTCTGGGAGAGATGATCAAGCACGGAAAAAAATTGGTGCTAACAAGTTTTTCTGCGGGAGTGGCGCTGATCGGGATTCTTAATCTCGTGTTGAGAATCTTTTCTGGGTAGGGCACAGCCCGCCAGTCCGGCTCGGATGCTCGTATTCGTATTCCTAATCCTATTCGTGTTCTCCTAAGGGAATAAGATTATGAGTAGGAATAGGAATACGATTAGATTCTAATCGTGCATTCCTTCCACTACCGCGACGGCCGGCTTTTTTGCGAAGACGTCGATGTCAGTGTCGCCGCGGAGAGATTCGGTACTCCCCTCTATTTATATAGCGCGGGCACGATTCTCGATCACTACGGGCGATTGGATGAAGCGCTGGTGGGACTCGACCATCTTATTTGCTACGCCGTCAAAGCGAACTCGAACCGAGCGATTCTGCGTTTGTTGCGCGATGCCGGCGCGGGCTTCGATATCGTCTCCGGTGGCGAACTGTTTCGCGCGCTGAAGGCCGGCGCTGACCCGGCTAAATGCACCTTTGCCGGAGTAGGAAAATCGCGCGAGGAGATCGAATACGCGCTCGAGCAGGGCGTTTACTCCTTCAACATTGAGAGCGAAGCCGAGCTCGATTACATCAACGAGATCGCATCGGCCAAAAACCAGCGCGCTCCGGTTGCGCTGCGGGTGAATCCTGATGTCGAGGCGCAGACGCATCAATACATCTCCACCGGTAAGAGCGAAAACAAGTTCGGCATCGCGCTGGAACGAGCCGCGAAAGTTTACGAGTGGGCAAGTAAAATGCCGACGATCACCGTCCGCGGCGTGCAGATGCACATCGGATCGCAGATCACCGAGGCGGCGCCGTTCGTGGCCGCGATCGAAAAAATTGCGCCACTGGTCTCGGAATTGAAAAGCAAATATGCAATTGAGTTTTTCAGCGTCGGCGGCGGGCTTGGGATCGCCTATGAATCCTCCGTCGCCAGTGGCAGCGGCGATTGGTGGACGTCGCAACGGTCGCATCCGCTCACGATCCAGCAATACGTCGATGCAATTTTGCCGCCGCTAACGAGACTTGGGCTACGAATTTTACTCGAGCCCGGTCGATTGCTGGTGGGGAACGCGGGAATTTTGCTGACCCGCGTTCGTTACATCAAGGAAACAGCGCAGAAGAAATTCGCCATCATCGACGCCGGAATGAACGACCTCATTCGCCCCGCGCTTTACGGGAGCTATCATGAAATCGTCCCGGTCGAGAAGATAATTCAGCCCTCACCTCAATCCTCTCCCTCAGGGAGAGGAAGCCGCGAAGCGGCCGGTGAGGGTAAAACAAACAAGATGGACGTCGTTGGACCAGTATGTGAGAGCGGCGATTTTTTTGCGCAGGACAGGGAAATGCCAGAGTTGCGCGCCGGAAACTTGCTCGCGGTCATGAGCGCGGGGGCCTATGGATTTGTCATGGCCTCCAATTACAATTCGCGCCCCTTGCCCGCAGAGGCGCTGGTGCGGGGGGATAAACTTGCGCTCATTCGCAAACGCCAGACGATAAACGACCTCGTCCGCGATGAGGTCGATCCGACTTGGTAAATGGAGGGAAGCGCTTGTGCGCCTCCGGGACTCGCCGCGGCGAGTCCCTCCGTCCCCGCAGTTGCAGATTCTGGCGCAAGCATAAATAGTGCTGCCCCGTAATCATGACCAAATGGTTCCTTCCATTAATCGCGCTGGTCGCGATCGCATTTGCAGAATGGGTTCCTGCGGCGAAAGCAAGCGTGCCGCAAGGCGAGTGGATTATTCTAGTCGGTGGCGTCTCTCTCAACCAGTGGGAGAAATACAAAACCCAACCACATGATCATTGGTGGGCGAATTTCGTGCATGCGGCCCGCATTCGGACCGAGCAATTGCGCGCGCAGTTTGGACCTGACTTGATGATAACGTGGCTGGTTTACAAGCCCGCCTACATGGAGCGGGCTAAACAGGACGGAGTCGATTTGATCGGGGACATCAATTCCGTGCGCGAGAAGTTCAATTTGCATTTTGTTTACTTCAACAAGGGCGGAGACGTGATCGATTATCTTAATAACGGTCAACCGCGTACTTCGCTGAAGGTTGCTGCTTTCGAATATTTCGGCCATTCCAATAGGGCTTGCTTCATGTTCGATTATAGCAACGTGATCGACAGTTCCGCCAAAGCGTGGTTGCACGAAACCGACTTTTCGAAAATCGACCGACGCATTTTTGCCAAAGGCGCATTCGTAAAAAGCTGGGGCTGCCACACCGGCGAAGAAATGAGCAAGTATTGGCACGCTGCGACCGGCACCCGCATGTGGGGCGCCATCGGCAAGACCCAGTTTATGGATGAAGAATTGCCCATTCTCACATCCGAAGGCGGTAAATGGGTCAATTGATGTTTGACGTTTGATTGTTGATTGAGCAACGCTGCTCTTGTCATTCCGAGCGAAGTCGAGGAATCTCCGACCATCCTTCGCGATGAATTTCGAAAAACTGCACGCCCTCTATCATCAGCCGCTCTTTGATTTGATTTCGCAATCACGTGCCGTTCATCTGGAACACTGGCGCGGCGAATCGGTGCAGCGTTGTTCGCTGCTCAGCATTAAGACCGGCG
>Ga0209473_1001880_pt1 | contig 11636 bp, 7 predicted proteins | sample GraSoiAngelo_133_FD_185890 | JGI IMG/M metagenome (GOLD analysis project Ga0209473, IMG submission 185890) | Grasslands soil microbial communities from the Angelo Coastal Reserve, California, USA - 14_0929_05_20cm (SPAdes) (version 2) | ecosystem: Environmental > Terrestrial > Soil > Grasslands ...
GCCCGATCCTGATGACGACGGCGGCGATGGTCACGGGCCTGCTGCCGCTGTTGACCGCGACCGGGGCGGGCGCCGCAAGCCGCTTCTCGATCGGGCTTGTCGTCGTTGCCGGCATGTCGATCGGCACGCTGTTCACCCTGTTCGTGCTGCCCGCGGTTTATGTCGCGATTGCCACCGATCACCGCGCCAAGGCCGGTTCGGAGCGGGCCAGGGAAATCGCGGATTTCGATGATCTAGGCAGGGCGCTCAAGCCGACCTGAGCTTCGGATTAGCCTTGGGATGAGGGTTGCCGAGCGCCGGCCGGGTCATGCGCGGCCGCCGCTTTCGCTTGCTTTACCCTGAATGGTCCTCCCGCACTGCGGTAAGAGACAAATTCCTGCCTTCTTGCTAATACGGCAGAGATGAGCATTTCCCTCCATCCGGATACGCCCGAAGGTCGGACGCTGGCGGCTGCGCCGGCCGACGCGGCGCCGAGCGCTGCCTCATTGGGCACGAAAATCCGCAGCCGGCTGTTTGCCAAATATGTCGCGCTGTTCGTCGCCGTGGTCGGCGTCGCGCTGGCATCCAACGGGATCTTCGAGGTTTTCTTCTACTATCGCGAGCACAAGGCAGCGCTGATCCGTATCCAGCACGAGCAGGCGGTAGCGGCGGCGGCCAAGATCAGCCAGTTCATCAAGGAAATCGAGAGCCAGCTCGGCTGGACCACGCAGTTGCCATGGTCCGCTGGCTCGATCGAGCAGCGCCGGTTCGACGCGCTGCGGCTGTTGCGCCAAGTGCCGGCCATCACCGAACTGGCGCAGGTCGATTCCACCGGCAAGGAACGGTTGCGGGTCTCGCGTCTGGCCATGGACGTCGTCGATTCAGGGCTCGACTTGTCCGGCGATCCGAAATTCACCGAGGCCGTCGCGCACAAAGTTTACTACGGCCCGGTGTATTTCCGACGCGAGTCCGAGCCCTACATGACGCTGGCGCTGGCGGGCACCCGCAAGGACGCGGGCGTCAGCATCGCCGAGGTCAACCTCAAGCTGATCTGGGACGTGGTCTCCCAGATCAAGGTCGGCGAACACGGCCATGCCTATGTGGTCGGCGCGCAGGGCCGGTTGATCGCGCATCCCGATATCTCTCTCGTGCTGCGCAACACCGACATGTCGAAGCTTATCCAGGTGCAGGCGGCGCAAGCCGGCACCGACGGCACGTCGGAATCGCTGCAGGGCGCGCTAAACATCCAGGGCCAGGAGGTGCTGACGGCCTCCGCGCCGATCCTGCCCTTGCGCTGGACCATGTTCGTCGAATTGCCGGTGCAGGAAGCCTATGCCTCGCTCTATGCCGCCCTGCAGCGCCTCGCGATCGTGCTGGCGGCGGCCTCGATCTTCGCAGTGCTCGCCGGGATATTCCTGGCGCGGCGCATGGTCGGCCCGATCCAGGCCTTGCGCGCCGGAGCGGAACGCATCGGCGGCGGCGATTTCGCCCAGCGCATTTCGATCAAGACCGGCGACGAGCTGGAGGGTCTAGCCAACCAGTTCAACGACATGGGTGCGCGGCTGCAGGAATCCTATGCGGATTTGGAGAAGAAGGTCGAGCAACGGACGGCAGAGTTACGCGAAACCTTGCAGCACCAGACCGCGACCTCCGAGGTGCTGCAGGTCATCAGCCGCTCGCCTGGCGAATTGGATCCGGTGTTCCAAACGATCCTGACCAGCGCGACGCGCATTTGCGACGCCCAATTCGGCCTGCTGCTGCTTTATGAAGGCAAAGGCTTCCGTTGCGCTTCAGTCCATAATCTGCCGCCGCCTTTTGCGGAAACCTTTTCGCGCGCTCCGGTCATCTATCCGCCGCCGACCGATCCGTTGGGCCGGGTCGTTTCGACCAGTCAGCTTGTTCACGTCGCGGATGTTACGCGCGAGCCGGATTACCTGGCGGGGTTTCCGCCGATCGTAGAACTGGCGCAACTCGGCGGCGCCCGGACGCTCCTGCTGGTCCCCATGCTGAAAGAGAACAGCCTGATCGGCGTGATTGCAATCTTCCGGCAGACTATTCGCCTGTTTACCGACAAGCAGATCGATCTGGTGACGAGCTTTGCCAGTCAGGCGGTGATCGCCATCGAGAATGGAAGGCTGCTCAATGAACTGCATCAGCGCACTGACGACTTAAGCGAATCGCTTGAACAGCAGACCGCGACCTCGGAGGTTCTTGAAACCATCAGTTCCTCGCCTGGCGAGTTGGAGCCAGTGTTCAAGAGTATGCTGGAGAACGCCACGCGCGTTTGCGGAGCGAATTTCGGCACGATGAATCTGTGGGACGGGAACAAGTTCAATCTTGTTGCGGGTCACAATGTGCCATCCGAGTTCGAGGCTCTGCGAAAGACCATGCCGATCCGGCCTCACCCGGATACGCCGATGGCGGCTATCCTTAGGACGCACAAGGTCGCTCATGTCGCCGACCTCAGAACAAACCCCGCTTATCTTGCGGGTACCCCGAATGTAGTAGCGATGGCCGACATCGCGGGCGCGCGCACGCTCCTGACCGTTCCGATGCTGAAGGACGACGAACTCATTGGCGTGATCTCAATTTTTCGCCAGGAGGTTCGTCCTTTCACGGACAAGCAGATCGCATTGCTCGAGAATTTCACGAAGCAAGCCGTCATCGCGATCGAGAACACGCGGCTGCTCAAGGAGCTGCGTCAGCGCACGGATGATTTGAGCGAATCGCTGCAACAGCAGACCGCGGTGGGTGACGTTCTCAAGATCATCAGCCGCTCGACCTTCGATTTGCAGCCGGTGCTGGACACCCTGGTCCAGACCGCCGCGAAATTATGCGATGCCGAGATGGCGTTCATCCTGCGCCGGGAGGGAGATGTCTACCGGGCAGGTGCCGCGGTCGGCTTCTCCGATGAATACATCCAGTTCCTGAAAACTCACCCGATCGCGGTGGATCGAGGCAGCGTAACCGGCAGAGTTGCGATCGAACGACGCGCCGTACAGGTGCTCGATGTCGCAAATGATCGCGAATACACCATATCGGAATCAATCAAGCTGGCCGGACAACGCACGGCACTTGGCGTGCCGCTGTTGCGTGAGAACGAGCCGATCGGCGTCATCATCCTTGCGCGAAAGCGTGTAGAGGCATTCGCGTCAAAGCAAATCGAACTGGTCACGACCTTTGCCGACCAGGCGGTGATTGCAATCGAGAATGTGAGGTTGTTTGACGAATTGCGTCTGCGCACGGATGATCTATCACTTTCGCTCGAAGAACTGCGCACCGCGCAGGATCGACTGATCCAGACCGAAAAGCTCGCCTCGCTCGGCCAGCTCACGGCCGGCATCGCGCATGAAATCAAGAATCCGCTGAATTTCGTCAACAATTTCTCGGCGGTATCTGCCGAGCTGATCGACGAAATGAATGACGTGCTCAAGCAAACCAAGCTCGACGGCAAGACACGGGAGGAAATCGACGAGCTCACGCATATGCTGAAGGGCAACCTCGAAAAAGTCGTGCAGCACGGCAAGCGCGCCGATTCGATCGTCAAGAACATGCTGCTGCATTCGCGTGCGGGCTCCGGCGAGCACCGGCCAGCCGATATCAACGCCATCGTCGAGGAGAGCCTCAATCTCGCCTATCACGGCGCGCGCGCGGAGAAATCCGGCTTCAACATCACGCTCAAGCGCGAGCTCGATCCGAAGGCCGGCATGGTCGATCTCTATCCGCAGGAAATCACCCGCGTCTTCCTCAATCTGATCTCGAACGGCTTTTATGCCGCGACCAAACGCAAGGAGGCTGGCGTCGACGGTTTTGAGCCGACCTTGAGCGCGACCACGAAAAACCTCGGCAATGCGGTCGAAATCCGGATTCGTGACAACGGCACCGGAATCCCACTAGAAGTAAAGGAGAAAATGTTCAATCCGTTCTTCACCACCAAGCCGGCCGGCGAGGGGACCGGATTAGGATTGTCGATGAGCCACGACATCGTGGTGAAACAGCATGGCGGCAAGATCGACGTGGATACTGAGCCCGGTTCATTTACAGAATTCATTATTACGCTGCCGCGGACCATGGCGGCACGCCCAGATGCGGGACAAGCCGCATGACGACCGCGACCATCCTCTTTGTCGATGACGAGCCCGATTTGGAGGCGCTCGTGCTGCAGAAATTCCGCCGGCAGATTCGCGACGGCAGTGTGACTTTCATGTTCGCCCGTGACGGCTTAGAGGCACTGCAATCGATCGAGCAGCATCCGCATGTCGACATGGTGGTGTCCGACATTAACATGCCGCGGATGGACGGGTTGTCGCTGCTCGCGAGGCTGCAGGAGGCTGAGGACAAGAAGTCGACCGTCATCGTTTCCGCCTACGGCGACATGAGCAACATCCGCACCGCGATGAACCGCGGCGCGTTCGATTTCCTGACCAAGCCGATCGATTTCGGCGATCTCGAAATGACCATCGACAAGACCATCCGGCATGTCGAGATGATGCGCGAGGCGCGCCGCCGTCAGGCCGAGGCCGAGCGGGCCCATGCCTCGCTGTCGCGATATTTCTCGCCGCAAATTGCAAGCCGCCTTGCTTGCGACGGCGAGGCCGACGGCATGGCCGTGCACTGGCGCGAAGTCGCCACCATCTTCACCGACATCACGAGCTTCACCTCGCTGGTCGAAACCGCGGCGGCCGAAGTGCTGGCTGAGTTGCTCAATGAATATGTCGGCGGCATGACCGACGTCGTGTTCGCGCATGAGGGCACGGTTGCGAAGATCATCGGCGACGCGATCCAGGTTCTGTTCAATGCGCCCGGCGACCAGCCGGACTACGCGGCGCGCGCGATCGCCTGCGCGCAGGATCTCGATCGCTGGGCGGAGGCGTTCCGCGAGCGCTGGAGGGCGAAGGGTGTCAATTTCGGCGTGACCCGGATCGGCGTTCACGCCGGTCCCGCGCTGGTCGGCAATTTCGGCGGCAGCCGCTTCTTCGACTACACCGCCTATGGCGACACCATCAACATCGCAGCCCGGCTCGAGGCCGCCAACAAGGTTTTGGGCACCCGTATCTGCGTCAGCGCGACGGTGGCGAAGGCGGCGGACAATTTCAAGGGCCGGCCGGTCGGCGATCTGATGCTGCGCGGGCGCAGCGTGCCGCTGCGCGCCTTTGAGCCGCTGCGCGCCGAGGTGTTCATCGCACCGGCGATGACGCAATATTCGCAAGCCTTCGCCAAGCTGGAAGCGGGCGATGCCGCGGCGATGCCGGCCTTTGCCGCGCTGGTCGGGCTGCACGCCGACGATCCGCTAGCTGGATTCCATCTCAAGCGATTGCTCAACGGCGCCAAGGGCGTCCGCATGCAACTGGAATAACCTCGCGACAAACGCGGAACGCGTTTGCGCGGAGATACGAAGGGACGGACATGACCAGCGATTTCGCACCTGGCAACTATCGATTCATTCCGGCGGTGTTTCAATATTCGAGCGGTGCTGCGGCCAATTCCGGTTACGAGATCGAGCGGGTGCGCTTCGAAAAATGGCTGCCGCTCGCCGACGGCTTTGCGCGAGCTGCGAAATATATTCAGGCGGCGGGCCGGCCGCTGACGTCGTTCTGTGCCTGCGAATTGCGTTCGCCGGCGGCATTTACCGAAGACGGCTTTCGCCAATTCAATCAGCACTATGTGAAAACACTAGCGGAGTGGGGAATCTACGACGGCAGCTCCATCAATCCAGTGGCGCGAAGCAATGTCTGCCCCGAGATCGATCCGCCGTCGGAGCCGTCATTTTATGCGTTCTCCTTCACCCGGCCGAGCCAGAGCACGACGCCGAGCTTCGTAATCGCCGGCGGCGCCGAATTGCGCGGCGGGGCCGGAAGCTATCCTGAGCGTACCGTGCGCTACCGCGATGTCAGCCCTGATGGCATCAAGGAAAAAGTCCGCTTCACCACGCGGGAAATGGAAGGCCGCATGGACGCATTCGGCTTCGGCTGGAAGGACACCACCGCGGTGCAGGCCTATACGGTGCACGATTTCCACCCGGTCGTTGCCGACGAACTGGTGCGCCGCGGCGCCGCGCGTTCGGGCCTCACCTGGCATTTCGCTCATCCGCCGGTGATCGATCTCGAATTCGAGATGGATTGCCGCCGCGTGATGCGGGAGACGGTGATTTAGTGGGCTCCCTCGCCCCGCCCTTCGCGGGGAGAGGGTTGGGGTGAGGGGCTGCCTCCACGAACACCGAATGCGCGGAGAGTCCCCCTCACCCGGATTGCACCGGACGATGCTCCGCATCGCTCGTCGCAATCCGACCTCTCCCCGCATCCGCCTTCGCCCGAAGGCGGGCTTCGGCGGACAAGAGCGGGGCGAGGTAAGACAATCATCGCTCCCTTGGATCGAGCGCGTCGCGCAGGCCGTCGCCGACCAGATTGAGCGACAGCACTACGAGGAAAATCGCGAGCCCCGGCCATATCGCCATCCATGGCGCATTGGTCAGGAAACGCTGCGCGGCGTTGAGCATGCTGCCCCAGGAAGGCGCCGGCGGCTGCTGTCCTAGCCCCAGGAACGACAGCGCGGCCTCGGCGATGATGGCGGCTGCGATCGATAGCGTCATCTGCACCAATAGCGCCGGCATGATATTCGGCAGGATGTGGAACAGCGCGATCCGCCAGCGCGGATTGCCCATGGCGCGCGCGGCCTCGACATAGTCCTCGACCTTGACGCTCATCACCTGGCCGCGGGTCAGCCGCACGAACACCGGCGTTGTCGAAATCCCGATCGCAATCATGGCATTGCCGAGGCTCGGGCCCAGGAACGCGGCCAGCGCAATAGCGAGGATGAGGAACGGGCAGGCCAGCATGGCATCGGTGATCCGGCTGATCAGCGCATCGATGAAGCCGCCGCGATAGCCCGACAACAGCCCGAACGGCACCCCGATCGAAAGCGCAATCCCGACCGAGATCGCACCCGCGAGCAGCGAAGCGCGGGCGCCATAGATCACGCGGGACAGCACGTCGCGGCCGAGATCGTCGGTGCCGAACCAGTGCTGTGCCGAAGGCGGCTTTCGCACCAGCGTCCAGCTGGTCGCGATCGGATCATAGGGGACAACCAAGGCTGCGAACACCGCAAGCAGGATGAATGTCACGATCACGATAAGGCCCACCACCGCACCCTTGCGCTTGAGGAGCCGGCGCAGCGCGCGCCGGGCCGGGCTTTCCAGCGCTTCGTCCGCATCTGCGGCCGGGAACGTTGTGAGCGCGGCGTCGGTCATGCGCTACGCCCTGAGCCTGGGATTGACGAGGATGTAGGCGATATCGGCAATGAGATTGAGCGCGATGTAGATCGTCGCGGTCACCAGTACCACGCCTTGCACCACGGCATAGTCGCGATTGAACACGGCATCGACGATCAATTTGCCGAAGCCGGGAATCGAGAAAATCTGTTCGGTCAGCACCGCGCCCGACAACAGCGTGCCGAGCTCGAGCGCGCCGAGCGTGATGATCGGCGTCAGCGCGTTGCGCATGGCGTGCTTGAGAATGACCGAGCGCTCGGAAAGACCCTTGGCGCGGGCGGTACGAACATAATCGCTCTCCAGCACCTGCAGCATGGCGCTGCGGGTATGCCGCATCAATATCGCCGCGATCGCGTTGCCCAGCACGAAGGCGGGCATGATGGTGGAGGCAAGGTTGGCACGCCAATCCTCAGACAGCGGCACGAAGCCCGACGCCGGCAGCCAGCCGAGTTCGATCGAGAACAGGAAGATCAGCATGATGCCGAGCCAGAAATTCGGCGTCGAGATACCCCACAGCGCGAACAGGTTCGCGCCATAATCCCAGACGGTGCCTTTCTTGACCGCGGAAATGATCCCGGCGGGAATGCCGATCAGAAAGGCAATCACGATCGCCATCGCGGCGAGCTGCATCGTCACCGGCAGCTTTTGCCCGATCAGGCTGAGAACCGGCGCCTTGACGCGAAGCGACTCGCCGAAGTCGCCGGACAGCACTCCTTTGACCCAGTAAAAGTACTGCACCGGGATCGGCCGATCGAGGCGGTATTGCTGCCGGATCTGCTCGATGACGGCGGGGTCGCGTTCCTCGCCCGCCATCACCAGCGCAGGATCGCCCGGCAACAGATGCTGCAGCGAGAAGATCAGGATCGACACGAAAAACAGTGTCGGGATCAACTGCAGGATACGCTTGCCAAGGAAATTCAGCATGGGTCAGACCGTGTGCACGATCATACTCACTTGAACTTCAGCCCGACCACGCGCACCAGGCCGTCCGGCATTTGCCGATAGCCCTCGAGCTTCGCGGTGTGCGCAATCAAAAGCTTGCGGTGATAGATATAGATGATCGGCTCGTCGTTGAGCACGACCTTGGTCATCTTCTCATAAATCGCCTTGCGCTGCGCGGGATCGCTGACCAGGCGCGCATCTTCCATCGCCTTGTCGGCCTCGGGGTTGGAATAGCCGCCGTCATTCTGCGGCGCCTTGGTATGCAGGAAGACATAGGAATTGCCGTCGGGATCGATCCGGCCGCTCCAGGGAATCTGAAAGATCTGGAATTCACCCGCCTGTGCCTGCTTGAAGGAAGTCGCAAACTCGATCACGCGGATCTTCAGGTCGAAACCCGATTCTGCCGCCATCGACTGAAGGACCTGCGCGACGGCCTGCTCCTCGGCTCCCTGGGGGACCATGAAATCGACCGGGATGGGCAGCGGCACGCCGGCCTCTTTCAACAGCGCCTTCGCCTTTTCGACGTCGCGTTTTTGAATCGGGAACGCCTGTTGGTAGTAAGGATGTTGCGGGCTGACCCATTGATTGCCCGGCGTGAACTCGCCATTGAACACGACCTGATTGAGTGCTTCGCGGTCGATCGACAAATCGAGCGCCTGGCGCACTTTCTCCGACTGGCTGAGCGCGCCCTTGTTCTTGTCGTTGGCGATATTGATGGTGAGGCCTTGATAGCCAAGTTCGGGCGCCGTCGACAGCACCAGCCGCGGATCCGATCGCACGTCCTTGATATCGGTGGCGAGCACCCGCTCGATCAGGTCGAGCGCGCCGGACTTTAGGTTGGCGAGGCGTACCGTGGCATCGACGATCGGCTGGAACACCACGCGATCGATGAAGATATTGTCCTTGTTCCAGTAATCGGCGAATCTCTCGAACACCAAACGGTCCTGCGCCACGCGTTCGACAAATTTATAAGGGCCCGCGCACACCGGGTGCAGCCCGAACTTGTCGCCTTCCTCTTTTGCCGCCTTTGGCGAAACCATCATGCCGGAGCGATCGGTAAGCTGCGTGATCAGCGGTGCAAAGGGCGTCTTGAGAACCAGCTTGATCGTCAGCGGATCGACCACCTCGACATGGTCGACGCTCGCAAGCTCCGACTTGCGGAACGAGGTCGGCAAGGTCATGTGGCGTTCGATCGAGAATTTCGCGGCTTGTGCATCAAGCGGTTCGCCGTCGTGGAATTTTACGCCGGGACGCAGCTTGATCGTCATCTCCTTGCCATCGGCGGAGCTTTCGTAGGACAGCGCCAGCTGCGGCACGATGTTGAGCTTCTCGTCGATGTCGAACAGCTTGTCGCAGAATGCCGAGAACACGATGCGGCCGACATAGGTGCGGCCGATCGAGGGATCGAGAATGTCGGGATCCTGGGCAATCCCGATACGCAGCGCGGTCTCTGCGAGCGCGCCCGCCTCGAAAGACAGCAACAGTGCCGCCGCAGTCACAGCCGAACGAACAATCTTCATCGTACGCACCTCATCTTCCTCGGTCACAACGCCGTTGTTGTGGTCCCGACTATATCAACCCCGGCCGATGCCGGTACTTCCTTCTGAAGCGCTGAAAGCGGCCACCAGCCGTTCCAGGCTCGGCGAGAAGCCGGTGTCCGAAGGCACGATCGCGTCCGCTGGCGGCAACTCGCCGGTGCGATGACAAGCGGTGGCATGACCGGCGGCATCCGCCAGAAGTTCCGGCACTTCAGAGCGGCAATGATCAATCACATACGGGCAGCGGGTGTGGAAACGGCAGCCGGAAGGCGGATGGAGTGCGCTGGGCAGTTCTCCCTGCAGCACGATGCGGCTCCGTTTAGCCTGCGGTATGGGAATGGGGATCGCAGATAGCAGCGCCCGGCTATAGGGATGGCGCGGCGAGGCGAACAGCGACTGGGTATCTGCCGCCTCGACGATGCCGCCGAGATTCATCACCGCGACGCGGTCGGCGATGTGCTTCACAACGGCGAGGTCGTGCGAGACGAAGATATAAGCCAGCCCAAGGCGCTCCTGGAGGTCGCGCAGCAGGTTCAGGATTTGCGAGCGGATTGAGACGTCGAGTGCGGATACCGGCTCGTCGCAGATGATGAGTTTCGGCTCGACCGCCAGCGCCCGCGCAATCGCAATGCGCTGGCGCTGACCGCCGGAGAATTCGTGCGGGTAGCGCCGCGCGAAACGGGGCTCGAGCCCGACCAGGCGCAGCAATTCATCGACGCGGGCGCGCCGCTGCGTTGACGGGACGAGATCGTGCAGCGCAAGCGGCTCGCCCAGGATCTGGCTCACCGTCATGCGCGGATTGAGCGAGGCATAGGGATCCTGGAAGATGATCTGTGCCTTGCGGCGGAAGGCGCGCAATTCGTCCGCATCGAAACCGAGCAGGTCGCGGCCTTCGAATTGAATGTGGCCTTTGTCCGGTTCGATCAGCCGCAGCACCAGCCGGCTCACCGTGGATTTGCCGCAACCGGATTCACCGACCAGCGCCAGCGTCTTGCCCGCCTCAACGGTGAAACTCACGCCGTCGACGGCCTTGATATACGCAGTCGGCCGCCCGAACAGCGATCGCTCGGCGACGAAATGCTTGACGAGATCTTTCACCTCCAGCAGGGCCGTCACGACACCAGCCTCTCCAGCGGCGCCTTGATGCAGCGCGACCAGTGCGTGGGATTGAGCTGCGCCAGCGGCGGCGGCGCTTTGACGCAAGCATCGCCGACGAAAGGGCAGCGCGCCGCAAAACGGCAGCCGGACGGCGGCTTTGTCATATTCGGTACCACGCCTTCGATGGTCGCAAGATGCGCCGCGCGGCGTCCAAGCCGCGGGATCGAGCCCAGCAATCCGACTGTGTAGGGATGCTGGGGGGACGCGAACAATTCACCGACGGCCGCGCGTTCAACGATTTCGCCGGCATACATCACGGCGACCTCGTCGCACACTTCGGCGACGACGCCGAGATCGTGGGTGATCAGAATGATCGCAGCGCCGCTTGCGGCCTTCAGCTCGCGCATCAAATCGAGAATCTGCGCCTGCAGGGTGACATCGAGCGCGGTGGTCGGCTCGTCCGCGATCAGGAGTTTTGGATCGCAAGCGAGCGCCATCGCGATCATCACACGCTGGCGCATGCCGCCGGAAAGCTTGTGCGGGTATTCGTCGATGCGCTTTTCGGGCGAGGGGATGTGCACGCGGCGCAACAGCTCGATCGCGCGCGCCCGCGCCTGGCGCCGCGAGCCGCCGCGATGGCGCAGGATAGTCTCGATGATCTGGTCGCCGATCGTAAAGCTCGGATTGAGCGAAGTCATCGGCTCCTGAAAGATCATCGCCAGGCGATTGCCGCGCAGGTCGCGCAGGGTTTCGTCGGACGCTTCCAGCAAATCGAAACCATCAAACTGGATCGAGCCGGCAACGTCAGCGGA
>Ga0209473_1001881_pt1 | contig 11633 bp, 9 predicted proteins | sample GraSoiAngelo_133_FD_185890 | JGI IMG/M metagenome (GOLD analysis project Ga0209473, IMG submission 185890) | Grasslands soil microbial communities from the Angelo Coastal Reserve, California, USA - 14_0929_05_20cm (SPAdes) (version 2) | ecosystem: Environmental > Terrestrial > Soil > Grasslands ...
CCCTCAAGTGACCGTCAATACTCGGGAATCTCACACCTGCGCGCCACAGGTTGTCCACACCGTGGCAGAACGCGGACAGGCGGAATCGCAGCGCGAATCGGCGCTGTCCACAGCGGTGGAGAACCCGCGCCGAAGTACCCTGTGGAAGATCCGATCAGTCGTCGCTTTCGCTTTCGCTCCAGCGCGGATGGCGGATCACCTGCGCAAGCTCATCGCGGTGGGCGAGCCGCTCGCTGCGCTCCGGTAGCCGCGCGCGGCGCTCGCGATCGAGGATCACGATGTCGTCGCGGAGCGAAGCGAATCCCTGGCCGCGGCACAAGAGCGCGACGGTCGCGGCGATCTCCTTGCGGGCTTCCTCGGGAAGCGCCTCGACCCAGGAGAGGATCTCGACGCCTTCTTCGGAGATCCCGGACTCCTCCTGCCAGCCCTTCCCCATCCGAACCCCCTCCAACCGTTCCCTGCCCTGAAGGATTTGCACCCGGCAGCCAAGGCGCATCTGGGTGGCTTCCCGGAGAGAAGCGCTTGGCCGGCCGCTCGAGGGGCGGACCATTCGTGGCCGCAAGCCGGGCGGCGGGCGCGGCGCGGCTTTTCGCCGGTGAACGAAACGAGGGTAGTCTCCGCCTCCATGCGCGAGAGGAAGGGCGGAACGCCCCTGGCGGTCGAGCCGCAGGAAATCTCCAAGGCTCGGCCGGTGGACCCCGAGCGGCTGCTCCGCCCGGTGAGCAAGACGGAAGCCCGGCGGGAGATGACGCTGCGGGCGGTGCTCGTCGCCTGCGTGGTCGCGGCGCTGATGGGCGCCGCCGAGCCGATGGTCACGCTGCGGATCGGCTACGGGCCCAACATCTCGGTGGTCAGCGCCTTCCTCGGCTTCCTCGTCATCGGGCTCATCGGCCGTCTCTCGGGCCTGCGCGCCTCTCGCTGGGAGAACAACCTGGTCCAGACCGCGGGCACCGCGGCGGGCTCCGGTGTCGGATTCATGGCGGTCGTGCTGGCGGCGATCGACATGCTGAACCAGCGCGGCCTGCTCAACCTCCACCTCAGCTCCTGGCAGATCTTCGCCTGGCTCGCGCCCTCGGGATTGCTGGGCGTGCTCCTCGCCGTGCCGCTGCGCAAGCACTACATCGACGAGGAGAACCTCCCCTTCCCCGACGGCATGGCGGCCGGCGAGTCCTTGATGGTGCTCGATCAAGGTCCCAAGGAAGCGGGACCGAGGGTCGCCGCGCTCGGGTTCGGCGGTCTGCTCTCCGCGGGTCTCACGGTGGCGCGGCAGGCCTTCGGCTGGATTCCCGAGACGATCTCGCCCGTCTTCCTCGGCCCGCACGCCGCGGCCCTGCGGCTCGGCTCCGAGGTGGGAGTGCTTTCCCTCGGCGCGGGCCTCCTCATCGGCTTGCGCGTGACGTTGTCGATGGGACTCGGCATGGTGATCGGCTGGGTGATCCTCCCCGACCCGCTCTTCGCGCGCGGGCTCGTGCCCGAGCTGTCCTTCAACCTGGTCCTGCAGCGCTGGGTGATGTGGCCGGCGACGGGCCTCATGGTGTCGGGCGGCCTCGCGGCGCTCGCGCTCAAGTGGCGGGTCATCGCCAAGACGTTCCGCGGGCTGCGCGGCAAGGACGTCGACGCCGGCGGAGACTTCCCCATGCGCTGGGTGATCTGGGGCTCGCTCGCCTGCGCCGTCGTGCTCGCCGTGGTGCAGAAGATCTCGCTCGGCTTCCCGCTCTGGCTTTCCGCCGTGTCGATCGTCCTCTCCATCGTCCTCATGCTGGTCGGCATCCGCGTGCTCGGCGAAACCAATTGGGCGCCGATCTCGGCGATGGCGAACGTCATGCAGGCGGTGTTCGCGGTCCTCGCTCCGGGCCACGTTCCCATCAACATGATCGGCTCGGGAATGAGCGGGGCGGTCGCCGCGAACGGCGAGCACCTCATGCAGGACTACCGGGCGGGCAAGATCGTCGGCTCGACCAATCGGAACCTGACCTGGCTCCAGCTCCTCGGCATCCCCATCGGCGCGGCGGCGGTGGCCATCGCCTACCCGGCCGTGCGCGCCAAGTACGGGATCGGCGGCGACGGAGGCCTCACCTCACCCATCAGCGTGAAGTGGGCAGGCTTCGCGGAGCTGCTCTCGAAGGGATTCGGTGCACTGCCGTCCAGCGCCTTGTGGGCGCTGATCATCGCGCTCGCCATCGGCGTCGTCCTCACCCTCCTCGAGGCCAATCCTCGATTCGGACGGTTCATCCCATCTCCGACGGCCATCGGGCTCGGCATGCTCATTCCGGGATTCTCGGTGATTCCGATGGTGCTCGGCGGAATCATCCAGGCGGTGTGGAAGAAGACCTCGCCCAAGGGGGAGGACACGTACTGCGTGCCGCTCGCGTCGGGGTTCATCACGGGGGAGGCGCTGGTGATGCTGGCAATGGCGCTGCCGGCGGCGTTCAAGTGAGTGAGGGTCTCTCGTGGTAGTGGTCGTGAACGTTGACGTGGTCGTTTAGTGCGGGCGGCCAGGACCGCTCGGGAATCCTGACCGCCCGTCCTAGCGCCGAGGGGGGGCGGCGCCGTGTTCCGAAGCGCCCGCGCCTAGCTGCACCCCATCGAGTTCCCGCAGTTGAGGCACTTGTAGCAAGTCCCGTTCCGCACGGTGATGTGCCCGCAAGTGTCGCAGAACGGGGCGTCTCCGGAGAGCTTCCCGAGCAGTTCGTCCTGCGGCACCCGGGCAGGACGGGCCTGGGCCTGTGCCGCGCTCTGGAATCCGACCGGATGCTGCTGCGCTTTCGCCGCCGCGGCCGGGCTGGGCCCCAGGGCGACCGGGTCGGCGGTCTGCGCGCTCATCGGCGTCGCGGCCGCTTCCTCGGGACTGACGTGGGCGAGATCGTCGCGGCGCAGGTACTCGACTCCGAGCGCGCGGAAGACGTAGTCGATGACGCTGGTCGCGAACTTCACCCGGTCGTGGCCCTGCACCGGCCCCTGCGGCTCGAAGCGGGTGAAGACGAACTGCTCGACCAGCACCTCGAGCGGCACTCCGTACTGCAGGGCGATGGAGACGAGCATCGCGAAGCAGTTCATCACGCTCCTGAGCGCCGCCCCCTCCTTGTGCATGTCGATGAAGATCTCGCCGATGGTGCCGTCCTCGTACTCGCCGGTGCGCACGAAGATCTTGTTGCCCCCCACCTTCGCTTCCTGGGTGATCCCGTGGCGCTTGGAGGGAAGGCGCCTGCGCGCCGAGGTGGGTAGCCTGGGAGGAGCGCTCGTCATCGGGTTCGCGAAACAGGCCTCCGCCATCCGCTGCGCCGCCTCCGGCTTCAAGTCCTGGAACGCCGACTGGAGGGCCGAGGCGAGGGCCTTCGGGTCCTTCGGCAGCGGCTGTGCCGCGGCCTGGGCAGCTCCCGCCGAGAGCGGCTGCGAGAGCTTGCTGCCGTCGCGATACACGGCGATCGCCTTGAGCCCCAGTCGCCACGACTCGCTGTGGATGCGCTCGACGTCCGCGACCGTCGCCTCGGCCGGCATGTTGATGGTCTTGGAGATGGCTCCGGAGAGGAACGGCTGCACCGCCGCCATCATCCGCACGTGTCCCATCGGCTCGATGTAGCGGGTCCCGAGCGGTCCGCAGCGGTTGGCGCAATCGAAGATCGGGTAGTGCTCCTTCTGGAGGAAGGGCGCTCCCTCGACGGTCTGCCGGCCGCAGATGACGAGCGAGGCGTCGTCGATCTGCTGCGCGGTATAGCCGAGCTTCTCCAGGAGCTGCCCGCCCTTCGCATTGGCGGGAAGGCCGAGGCGCTGGAGGCAGGCGGGCCCGAGCACGTGCGAGGCGAAGGCGGCGCGCAGGTCGAAGACCGCTTCCAGCGTCTTCTCCGCCTTGGCGATCTCCGGCTCGGTGAGCCCGCGGGCGACCAATTCCTTGGGAGCGAACTCGGGAACGGTCTTCAAGATCCCGGTGCCACGCACGTGGTCGACGATCGCTTGCACCTGCGAGGGCTCATACCCGAGCTTGCGCAAGGCCCGCGGCACGGACTGGTTGACGATCTTGAACGACCCGCCACCCGCGAGCTTCTTGAACTTCATGAGCGCGAAGTCGGGCTCGACGCCGGTGGTGTCGCAATCCATGAGGAGGCCGATGGTCCCCGTGGGGGCGAGCACCGTCGCCTGCGCGTTGCGGTAGCCGTGCTGCTCGCCGAGCGTGACCGCGCGGTCCCAGGCGTCCTGCGCCGCTACCAGGATCTCCTTCGGGGCGAGGGCGGCGTCGATGTTCTGCACCGAGTCGCGGTGGAGTCGCATCACCTCCAGCATCGAGTCGCGGTTCAGCGCGTAACCCTGGAACGGACCCTTCGACTGGGCCATCTGGGCGGAGAGCGCGTAGGCCTCGCCGGTCATCACCGCGGTGAGCGCCCCGGCGTAGGCCCGCCCCTCGGGCGAGTCATAGGGCATCCCCTCCACCATGAGGAGCGTCCCGAGGTTCGCGTAGCCGAGGCCGAGCGGCCGGAAGGCATGGCTGCGCTCGGCGATCTTCTTCGTCGGGTAGGAGGCGAGGTCGACCGCGATCTCCTGGGCGAGGAAGAAGATGCGGCAGGCGTGCTTGTAGGCTTCGACGTCGAATCTGCCGCTGTCTTCGTCGAGAAACTTGAGCAGGTTGAGCGAGGCGAGATTGCAGGCCGTGTCGTCGAGGAAGACGAACTCGCTGCAGGGATTCGAGGCGTAGATCCGATCGGTCGCCTTGCAGGTGTGCCACTTGTTGATGGTGTCGTCGAACTGCAGGCCGGGGTCGGCGCACTTGTGGGCCGCCTCCGCCATCTCCATCCACAGCTCGCGGGCGCTCAGGCGATCGACGACCTTCCCGTCGACCCGCGCGACCGTCTCCCAGGGGCCGTCCTTGGTCACGGCGTCGAGGAAGCGATCGGAGATGCGGACCGAATTGTTCGCGTTCTGGCCGGAGACGGTGCGATAGGCATCGCCGTTGAAGTCCGAGGGATAGCCCGCCGCGATGAGCGCCTGGACCTTGCGCTCCTCCCGTTCCTTCCAGTGGATGAAGTCGCGGATCTCCGGATGGTCGGCGTCGACCACCACCATCTTCGCCGCCCGGCGGGTGATGCCGCCGGACTTGGTCGCGCCCGCGGCGCGGTCGAGCACCTCGAGGAAGCTCATCAGGCCGCTGGAAGTCCCTCCGCCCGAGAGCCGCTCCGTCTTGCCGCGCAGCTTGGAGAAGTTGGTCCCGGAGCCCGAGCCGTACTTGAAGACTCGCGATTCGTTGTGGACGAGGTTGAAGATCGACTCGAGGTCGTCGCCGCAGCTCTGGATGAAGCAGGCGGAGACTTGCGGCCGGCTGTAAGCGTCCTCGGTCCGGAAGGCCGAGCCGGTGGCAAGATCGACCGCGTAGTTCCCGCCCGAGCCCTTGATCCCGTACTCATGGTAGAGGCCGCAGTTGAACCATACCGGCGAGTTGAAGGCGCCGATCTGGTTCACGAGGTAGAAGGTGAGCTCCGCCTCGAAGGCCTCCGCGTCCTGGACGGTGGCGAAGTACCCGCCCTGCTGCTCCCCGGAAACGCGCAGCGTATGGGCGACCCGTCGCACGAGCTCCTTGACCGACTCCTCGGCGCCCGACTTGTTGGGGATCCCCGCCTTGCGGAAGTACTTGCTCACGGCGACGTCGGTGGCGAGCTGGGACCAGCTCTTCGGCACTTCCGCGTCGTCCATCTTGAAGACGACCTCGCCGTCCGCGCCGGAGATCTTGGCGGGGCGCCGGGTCCACTCGACCTTGGCGAGCACCTCCTCCGCGCTCTGTCCGTCCCGGGTGTTGCGGCGATCGACCGCGAAGCCGCGAGGGGGCCGCGAACGGATCGGGGAGGTCATCGTCTTCCCGTTCTCATGGGCAACAGGAGCAGCGGGAGAGAGATGGGGTCCCGGTCTCAGCGCCTTCGCCATCGTGCGACCTCCGGTGATTGGACCGCTGCGCTGTCCGCGTCAGTCCGTTGGGAAAGCCCGTGCACCACCCAAGAAGCAGCGATCGGTTGGATGAACGTTGTCCTCCCACCACCTGCGAGGCTTGTCAACAACGGACGCACAAGATGTTGGGGTCCAGACAGTGTAATTTCTACCATTCCTGGGGCCATGCCCACAGGTTGTACATAACGTTTCCACAGCCACAACGCACCTTCTCCGGCGGTTTTCCTGCTCTCTCCCGGCCCCGGCCGACTGTGGTATGCAGCGCGCCCGGTCCTGCGAGGTCGCCAGATGCGAACGCTCACTGAATTTTCCGGAACCATCATCCGCATGGCGGCGAACGCGGTCGCGCAGGTGCGCAAGTCGCTGCCGCCCGATGCCTTCAAGCAGCGCGTGCCGGCGCCTCCCGCCGAGGAAGTGGAAACGGCGCACCCGCACGACAACGCCTCGAAGCCCGCTCCGGACACCGGGGTGGACAGCGCCACCGACGCCGCCGACGAGCGCCTGGCCGCCGATGCCGTGAGCCATATCCCGGCCTCTGCGGAGCCCAAGCCGCCGCCGTTCAAGGCGGGCGAGGCGGGAACCTCCGAGCGTGGATCGCACAGCGACCCGGACACGCAGTTCCGCAAGGAAGAGGCGGTTGCGGGGAAGGACCTCGCCGGCCAGGCGCAGGACGGACCGCCGAGCGAGCCGATCGACGCTCCGCCCAGGATCCGCCCGGAGCGGCCGCCCTCGGGCGCGACCGAAGAGGCGGAGACCGAGGCCGCCAAGGCAGCTCTCGACGAAGCCGTCTCCAAGGCTACTAGCACCACCGGCGATCGCCTGGAGCGCCTGCGCGAGGCGCTCAAGGTCGTCGGCTCGCGGGCGGACCGCGTGCGCCTCGTTCGCGTCTTCTCCGCCGAGGAACCGGTCCAGGGCGCCACCAAGATCGGCGAACACTATTTCGTCGTCGATCTCATGCCCCAGAGCATGAAGCAGGAGTTCAAGACCGACGAGCGCGGCGGTGGCGGACGGCGGGGGCCCAAGCGTCCCTCGGGCGGAGGCGCGAAGGGCAAGGAGGGCAGCTTCTCGATGGAATCGCTCATGCAGGACCGCAAGAACGAGCGCGGCCCCGGAGGCGGAAGGCGTCCCGGTGGCGGCGGAGCCGGCGGTCGTGGGAGGCCCGGTGGAGGACGTGGGCCCGGCGGTGGCGGCGGCGGGCGCCCGGGCGGAGGAAGATCGGGTCCTCCCAAGGGCCCGTGAGCGCTACCTGCGGTGCACCTTGGTGAGCCCCGCCTGGTCGGTCGGAGTGAGCACCACTTCCGAGATGTTCACGTGCGGTGGACGGGTCGCTGCCCAGACGACGACGTCGGACACGTCCTGGGCGGTGAGCGGACGCATCCCCGCGTAGACCGACTTCGCCTTCTCTTCGGACCCGAGACGGACCACGGAAAACTCGGTCTCCGCCATTCCCGGCGCGACGTCGGTCACCCGGACGTCGGTGCCGGAAAGCTCGAGCCGGAGCGCCTGCGAGACGGCGCGGACGGCGTGTTTCACCGGCGCGTAGACTCCTCCGCCCTCGTAGACGCCGTGCGCGGCGAGCGAGGAGATGTTGATGACGTGGCCCTTCTTGCGCCGGATGAGGCCCGGAAGGAGCTCGCGGGTCATGCGCAACAGACCGGTGAGGTTCGCCTCGATCATCCCGACGAGATCGTCGTCCTCGACTTCCGCCACAGGCGCCCGGCCGAGCGCGCCGCCGGCGTTGTTGATGAGGATCTCCGGGGTCTCGAGCTCGGCGGCCACGGCGAACTTGTGGATCGACTCGCGCACGCGAACGTCGAGGGGAAGTGCGATGGCCCTCGGCGACCCGGCCTTGCGGGCCGCCTCGGCGACCTTGGCGAGCCGGTCGGTCCTGCGAGCGCCGAGCACCAGGGGATGGCCGAGCCTCCCGAAGGCGAGGGCGAACGCCTCTCCGAATCCCGAAGATGCTCCCGTGATGACGACCGTTCCGGGCATGTCACAGCTCCCGCACGTCGAGCGAAAGAGGCAGCTCCCGGCATCCCTCGGCGTTCGACCGGTAGCAGGTCTCGATGATTTGGATGCACGCCACGGCTTCGCGGAGCTCGGCCGAGGCATGGTCGCCGGCGGCGATCGAGGCGTTGAACTTCTCGAAGAGCGAGTCGAACCACTGCTTGTGCGAGGCGTCCATCCAGTGGCTCTCGATGATGCCCCGCTCGACCTGCGGCTTGCCCTTGCTGGTGCTAGCCGTCAGCTCCCAGTCGTCGTCGTCGATGACCAGGGCGCCGTCCGTCCCCTGCAAGGAGTAGATGACCTTGCGCACCCCGGCGGTCCAGGTGAGGAAGCAGTGGGCGTAGCCGTTCGGGAAGGTGAGGACGCAGTTCAGGTTGTCTTCGGTGTCGAACTGCCGGTCGACGGTCAGCGTCTTCGCCGCGACGTGCGTCGGGAGCGAGCCCATCCAGGCGAAGGTCAGGTAGAAGCTGTGGCTCCCGTGATCCATGGCAATGCCGCCGCCCGACGTCTTGCGATCCCGCCGCCAATCGGTCCGCCATTCCTTGACGCCTTTCGCGTGCGTCGTCCGGAAGGTGTTGAGCGTGACGGCGCGAACGTTTCCGATGCGGCCAGAGCGGATGGTCTCGCCGGCGAACTTCACCACCGGAGCGTGCTTGTAGTTGTGCGCGGGGAAGACGACGCGGCGGTACTTGCGGGCCGCAAGGGCCAGCTCCACGGCCTCCGCGATCGTGGTGGTGAGCGGCTTCTCGCAAAGGACGTGCGCGCCGCGGCGCAGCGCGGCGAGAGCGATGTCGCGGTGGAAGGCGGGCGGGGTCGCGATGTCGACGAAGTCGAGGGCGTTTTCGCCGGCGAGCATCTCCTCGTGGGTCGCGTAGAAGCGCGCCTTTGGGGCCAGGGCGCGGGCGGCATCGAGGCGGGCGGGGCAGACGTCGGCGAAAGCGACGATCTCCACGTCCTTGCGCGCGGCGTAGGCGGGGAAGTGCCCCGAAGAGGCAATGAAGCCGAAGCCCACGATTCCGCCTTTCAGCATCCAGCTCCTCCTCGCGCCCGCAGGGGCGGGCAAAGGCTATATCGCAGCTCGCTTCGGGCGACGGCCGGTTTCTCGCGGCGGGAAAGCCCCAAGGACCCGCGGTCGCTTTCGGGCGGCCACGGCGAGCGCGAAATGGCGGGCGGGGTCCCGCGCGTATACAACGCCTGCTGGAAAACGCCGAAGGAGCCGGCTCCGCCCGCGACGGGCGAGCGCGAAGGCGCGTAGCATAGGAGGAGGAACCCATGAGAGGCGGCGGGCTTTCCATCTGCCTCGCGCTCTTGCGCATCGCGACCGGGGTGAGCCTCATCGGCCCCGGCTTGAAGAAGCTTCCCTGGTTCGCCCATCCGGGGCTCGAGCAGAATCTCGCCAACTTCGCCTCGCACGCCCCCAACGGCATGGTCACGAGCTATCTGCACGCGGTGACGCCGCACCACGCGGTGCTCGCCCGCATCGTCGTGCTCGGAGAGCTGGGCCTCGGGACGCTGCTCATCCTCGGATTGCTCACGCCGCTCGCCGCCGCGCTCGCCTTCCTCATGGTGGCGCAGTACCACTTCGCGAGCGGGGCGATGTTCCAGTCGGCGTACTTCGTCGGCCAGAACGGGCTCGTGTACCTGCTCATCTTCCCCGTGCTCTTCGCCGGGAGGGCCGGCGTTGCTCTCGGCCTCGACGGACTGTTGGGGCGGACCATGGGAAGAGCGCCGGCGAGAGGGTGACGGGTTCCCAGACGAAGGGCTCTTCGATGCACAGTACCTTCTCGCCACCCTGGTCATGTTCCAGGCGGGGATGGCCGAGGCGATGCTGAAGAACTCCGGCGCCGATGCGACCAAGCTCCCGGCTGGTGTGCGCGCGAACAGGAAGTTCATGGAGCAGAATCAGGCGGCGCTCCTCCAGATGCACAAACGCTCCAAGGAGATCGAGCGCGAGACGAAAAAGCTCACCGCGCGCGATGCGAGCAAGGGCGACGAGGCGGAGGAAGAGGCGCCGCCGGACGAGTCGGCGGACAAGCAATAGGCTCGGCCTCGGCGCGAAGGCGCGGTGGACGTCAGGGCAGCGGGAAGCCTGCTGCCAGCGCGGCCGAGCGCCATGCCTCGAGAATGCCGTTTCCGGGCCCCTCGCTCGGACACGGGATGCCGAAGGGGCCGGACGGGACGTCGAACCTCGGCGCGGCGCCCGCGAGGGGGCGGCTGAAATCGAGCTCGTCGGAGGGGTCCGCGGCGCGCGCATCGCGCATCGTCAGCGGTGGCAGCTTCCAGTTCGCCTCGATCATCCGCAGCACCGAAGTGTGCTCGAACTGCCGGTGCGAGACCGGCTCCTTCGCGGCCCACGGGGCGACCAGCATGGCCGGCACGCGCACGCCCATGCTGCCATCGGTGTCCCCGGCGGCGAGCGAGGCCGGCGGAATGGGAGCACGAGGCGGCGGGACGTGGTCGAAGAAGCCGCCCCACTCGTCGAAGTTGATGAACAGCACCGTCTCGTGCCACTCGGGCGAGCGTACGACCGCCTCATAGACGGAATTCAGGAAGGCTTCGCCGTTGCGCACGTCCTGGTGCGGATGATCGTCGTTGCCCGTGCCGATGGCCTCCTGCGCGAACTCGCCGTCGACGAACGAGACCTCCGGAAGCCGGCCCGCGGCGGCGTCGGCGTAGAACTCCGGGATGGGATGGCTGATCGGCACGTACTTCGAGCCCCACAACGCGAGGAACGGCAGATCGCTGAAGTAGTACCGCCCGGTCAGGCCCTTTTCGGCGAGCCGATCCCAGATGGTGGGCAGCGTGGTCGGTGTGAAAGTGTTCGAGAGCCGATCGGTCTGGGCCGCATGCTGGTAGATGCGGTTCGGGAACGTCTCCGAAAGGATCGACGGGAAGTAGCGATCGAAGGTGAGCCAGCTTTTCGTCGCCTGTCCCCAGAAGGGGAGGTCCGGCGCGCCGTAGTAGCCGATCGGGTAGAGGTCGTTCTGTCCCGCCCGCAGCCACCCATCCATCTGGCCACCGTCGACCTCCTGCCGGCCGCCCGCGTAGGAATGGTCGGGGTCGGACTGTCCGCAGCCCTGGAAGTCCGGAGCCAACTCGTGCGTCGGATGGCTCGCGCCGTTCGCATCGAGGTAGGCGAGCCCGGCCTGCTTGCCGTCCGCGCCAGGAAGCCAGCCGAGGAAGTGATCGAAGGACCGGTTCTCCATCATGAGCACGACGACATGACGGATGTGCTGGGGCTGCGTCACCCGTGGCGCGACGCTCGCAGTCCGGCCTTCGTCGACGGACGCGCCGCAGCCGATGAGCAGTGCGAATAAGCAAGCGATCGGCGCGCCGGAAAGCGCGCAAGGGTGACGCCGCATGGTCGATTCCTCCGTGCGATTCCGCCCGGAAGATCGACATGCGTCTGGGCGTCGCAAGGGGCGGGCGTTACTCCGGCGCGACCGGAACCGCCTGCGAGGCGGCAGGCGTCGGCACGGGCGGCGCTGCGGGCGGCTCGCTCTTCGGCGCCGGGTGCGCGGTCCGTTCGATGCGGCGGAGGGCGTCCTTCGCCTCGCGCGAGCCGCAGCGCTTCTCGGCGGCGGCCTCGCGGAGCAGCGCCGCGGCCTTCTCGTTGGCGGCCATTCCCAGGACGCGCACGGCGGCGAGCACCGCCGGGCAGGAAGCGGCCTTGTCGCGCAGGTCGGCGGCGGCGAAGG
>Ga0209473_1001882_pt1 | contig 11627 bp, 7 predicted proteins | sample GraSoiAngelo_133_FD_185890 | JGI IMG/M metagenome (GOLD analysis project Ga0209473, IMG submission 185890) | Grasslands soil microbial communities from the Angelo Coastal Reserve, California, USA - 14_0929_05_20cm (SPAdes) (version 2) | ecosystem: Environmental > Terrestrial > Soil > Grasslands ...
TCGCGCGGCAGCGGCTGGTCGAGCTCTCCGCGCGGTGGAGGCTTGGGCGGGGGTTGGGGCGGGTTCGGCGGCGGGGGATTTGGCGGCGGCGGTCTCGGCGGTGGTGGTTTCAGCGGCGGCGGGGGCGTGTCCTCCGGCGGCGGCGCTTCCGGAAGCTGGTAGTGGAGGGCCGCCGCATGAAAATCCTGCGCCTGCTGCGCCACCTCGCTACGACCCGCTGGAGCACCCGGCGGCACTTCACGCCTCAGGTTCGCCAGGCCATCGGGCAGGCTGTTCGGGAGTGTGAGTCCCGGCATGAGGGTGAGATTCGCTTCGTGGTCGAGACGGCGCTCGATCTGCCCGAGCTGTGGCACGACCTGCCGCCACGGCAGCGCGCGCTGCAGCTGTTCGGACTGCTCGGGGTCTGGGACACGGAGCACAACAACGGCGTGCTGATCTACGTGCTGATGGCGGATCGGGTGGTCGAGATCGTCGCCGACCGCGGCATCGCCGCGCGCATCGCGCCGGCTGAGTGGCAGGCGGTGTGCCGCCAGATGGAGCACCACTACCGCGAAGGTCGCTTCAGCGAGGGCTCGGTCGTTGGGGTCCTGGGCGTCGGGGCGCTCCTCGGGCGGCATTTCCCAGGGTCCCCAGGCGGCGGCCAGGAGCTGCCGGACCAGCCGGTGCTGCTGTAGCGCATCGCCGACGTTCGGTACGCGGCGACATCGGTCATAATTCCGCCATGAGGTTCGCCGGGATCCGTACTGCAACGGCAGCGCTCAGCTGTCTGATCGCAGGGTGCTCGCTCTTCGAAGGGCTGCGCCACCCCGCCGCCGCGCCCGCGGCGCCGGTCTCCCCCGGCGCCCCGCAGGAACCGCTGCCGCTCGCCAACGAGCGCTTCGAGCTCGAGGCCGCTCAGGACGTCGTCGGGGTGGTGCAGGTGGTGAGAGCCACGAAGGACGATACGCTGACCGACATCGCGCGGCGCTTCAACGTCGGCTACGAGGAGCTCCTGCGCGCCAATCCGAAGGTCGACCCATGGCTCCCCGGGGAAGGCCGCGAGATCGTGGTTCCGACGCAGTTCATCCTGCCGGATGCGCCGCGTGTCGGGCTCGTCATCAACATCGCCGCGATGCGCATCTTCTACTATCCGCCGGTCAAGCGCGGCGAGCGGGCGATCGTCATCACTCATCCCATCGGCATCGGCAAGGTGGGTTGGCGCACTCCGGAGGGCGTCACGAAGATCGTGCGCCGGCAGAAGGATCCCACCTGGCGCGTACCCGAGTCGGTGCGCAAGGAGCACCACGACAACGGCGAGGATCTCGATCCGGTCATCGGCCCCGGCCCCGAGAACCCCCTCGGCAAGTACGCTTTCTATCTGCAGTGGCCGAGTTACCTGATCCACGGCACCAACAAGCCGGCCGGAGTCGGGCTGCGCTCGAGCCACGGTTGCATCCGGTTGTACCCGGAAGACATCGAGCAGTTCTACGACCTGGTGCCCATCGGCACGCAGGTGCGCGTGGTCAATCAGCCCTTCGTGTTCGGCTGGCGCGACGCGCAGCTGTATATGCAGCCCTTCGACGTTCTGGAGGACGACACGCGCGACTGGGCGAAAGCGCAGCGCAAGCTCCTCAGCAGCTCACTCGCGGCGCGGCTGCAGCGCGAGCTCCAGGCGCAAAAGGAGAGAGTCGACTGGTCGCTCGTCGCGAGCCTCGCGAGCAACCCGCGCGGCGTGCCAGTGCCGATCACGGATTCGGCCGCCACGATGGAGCAGGTGCTGGCCGCGGCGCCGCGGGTGCGGAACGTGCTTCCGGAGGGCTCGACCTGGGACGGCAAGTCGGATCTGCCGATGGACGAGGCTTCGTTTAAACAAATGCTGTCGGAAACCGAGCCCGCAGCGCCGGGGGAGGAGGGCGGAGCGGCGGGTGCGGACGCGCCCGGAGCGGCCGCGAAGACGCAGCCGCTTCGTCCGAAGAACGGCGGCTGAGGGGTCTGCCGCGTGACCGCGATGTCCGACTGGCTGCAGCTGATGCTGGCCGAGATCGCGCGCAAGCGGGAGGAGCTGGAACGCGCGCGCGCCGAGGAGGCGCAGCGCCTCGAGGAAAGCGAAGCCGCGCGGCGGTACGGCGAGCCGGGAGCGGCGCGAGCATCGGACTGACCGCTGAGCTTGTGTTAGAGTCTGGCAGGCAGATGCCAAGAGAGGCCTGAGTGGCCGTTAGCCAGTCGTCCGGCGTAGAACTCATACAAGAAAGCCGCGACAGTCACGCCATCGAGCGCGTGACCACCGGAGTCGCCGCCTTCGTCGGCCGCACTCTCAAGGGGCCGGTCAACCAGGTGCTCTCCGTCGGCGGCTTCGGCGAGTTCCAGCAGCACTTCGGCGGGCTGTGGCAGCCGTCGACGGTCTCCTACGCGGTCGAGCAGTTCTTCGAGAACGGCGGCCGCCAGGCGCTCATCGTGCGCATCGCCAACGGCGCCCGCCCGCCGACCGTCACCCTTCCCGCCGGAGGAGCGCAGCTGCGGCTCGTGGCGCTGAATCCCGGCTCGCGCGAGTACCTGCGCGCCTCGGTGGACTATGACGGCCTGAACGGCGCCGAGCGCGACCGCTTCAACCTGGTGGTACAGCGGGTGCGCACAGCGGGCTCGGAGCTGGTCGAGGACCAGGAGATCTACCGCCGGGTTTCGGTGCTGCCGGATTGCGCGCGCTACGTGACCGAAGTGCTGCTGCAGTCGCGCCTGGTGCGCGTGGCGGAGGAGGTTCCGGGGCAGCGCCCGGATCGCACCCCCGGCGGACCCGGTGGTGTAGCGGTCGGGTACACGCTCTCCAATCCCGACGGTGACGACGGGGCGCCGCTCACCGACTACGACGTCATCGGGGCGGCGGGCGCCGCCACCGGGCTGTTCGCGCTGCAGGGGGTCCCGCGCTTCAACATGCTGTGCATTCCGCCACTGACGCGTGAGCGGGATGTCGGCCTCTCGACGCTGCTGGTCGCGGCGCGCTTGTGCCGCGACCGCCAGGCCCTGGTGCTGCTCGATCCGCCGGCCGCCTGGACCACGGCGCGCGCCGCCCTCGATGCGCTCCGGAGCTGGCCCTTCCGCAGCGACAGCGCCGTCATGTACTACCCGCGCGTGCAGGCTTTCGACCGATTGCGCGGCCGCGTCGAGATCTTCGGCTCGTGCGGCGCCGCCGCGGGCATGATCGCTCGGGCCGACGAGACCCGGCCGGTCTGGTCGGCGGCCGAGGGCGAGGAGGCGGTCCTGCGTCCGGGGCTGCGTCCTGCGGTCGCCGTGAGCGAGGCAGAGCGTGCGCGCCTCGCGCAGGCGGGCGTGAATACGCTCCTGGCCGTGCGCGTCGGGTCGCGCAGCGGCGTGAGCCCGCGCATCCTCACCGCGGGAGGGAGCGGTGCTTCGCACTGGAAGTATCTCTCGGCGCGGCGACTCGCGCTGTTCGTCGCGGCCAGCATCGAGCAGGGCACGCGCTGGGTGCTGCTCGAGCACAACGGGCCCGCGACCTGGGAGCGCGCGCGGGCCCAGGTTGCAGGCTTTCTCGACGCCCTGGCCGCACAGGGGGCGTTTGCCGAGGCCGCCGCCGACGAGAGCCACTTCGTGATCGCCGATGAGCGCGTCAACCGGCCGCAGACTCTCGCGGAGGGCAAATTCAACCTGTTGTTCGGATTCGCCACGAGCAAGCCGGGCGCGTTCGACACCTGGCTCGTGACCCATCGCCCCGGCGCAAGCCGCGTGCGACCCGTGACGGTGAATCGCTCCGCGACCGCGAAGCATCAGGTGGAGTGGGAGATCGAAACCTCAATACTTCGTTGATAGGCCGAAAGCGCCTGCGGCGCTTTCGGCAGGCCAACCGACCCGCGGCGCTCGGGCACGCCGGCAAAAGGCGTGGCTTTCGCCGGCGAAAAGAGGGCGTGCGGCAGCGGCGCTTTCGGCAGGCCAACCCATCAGCGCGTTCAGGCACGCCGCCAAAATGCGTGGATTTTGGCGGCGAAGAGAGGGCGTGCGGCAGCGGCGCTTTCGGCAGGCCAACCGACCCGCGGCGCTCGGGCACGCCGGCAAGCGGCGTGGCTTTCGCCGGCGAAAAGATCCCTTTTAGGGCGGTGGCGCTCGGTCGGGTGGGCCGAAGCCGCCGCCACCCGGTGTCAGGATGGTGAGCTCATCGCCGGGGCCCACCTCGAAGCGCGCGGTGGCGCCGAGCGGCTCCACCGTACCGTCGGCGCGCCGGATGAACGCCTCGCCGCGCTCGCCCGGCTCTCCCCCGAAGAGCCCGAAGGGGGCGACGCGGCGGTGATTCGCGAGCAGCGCTCCCGAGAATCGCGCCCGGAACTCGAGGCGCCGCACGATGCCATCGCCGCCGCGGTGCCGGCCGGCGCCGCCCGAGCCGCGGCGGATCGCGAACTCGCGCACCAGCACCGGGAACGTGCTCTCCAGGATCTCCGGATCGGTCAGCCTCGAGTTGGTCATGTGGGTCTGCACGGCGTCGCAGCCGTCGAAGTCCGCTCCCGCGCCCGCGCCGCCCGCGATGGTCTCGTAGTACTGCAGCCGCTCGTCGCCGAAGGTCAGGTTGTTCATGGTTCCCTGGGAGGCGGCGAGAATCCCGAGCGCGCCGTAGAGGGCATCCACGATGCACTGCGAGGTCTCGACGTTCCCGGCAGCCACCGCGGCTGGCGGCCGGGGGTCGAGGAGCGACCCCGGAGGAATCACGAGCTCGAGGGGCTCGAGGCAGCCCTCGTTCAGCGGAATCGGCCGCTCGATGAGCGTGCGGAACACATACAGCACCGCCGCCGTGCACACCGCGCGCGGCGCGTTGAAGTTGTGTGCGCCTTCGGGCGAGGTGCCGGTGAAGTCGACGCGCGCGCGGCGCCGCTCGCGATCGATGTCGACGCGCACCGCGATGAGCTGACCGTCATCCATCGGGTAGCGAAAGCTCCCGGGCTGCAATCGCCCGATGGCGTTGCGCACCGAGTGCGCGGCGTTGTCCTGCACCAGGCGCATGTAGGCGCACATCGCATCCAGCCCGTGGCGCCGCACCGCGCGCTCGATCTCGGCAATGCCGCGCGCGTTGGCCGCGAGCTGCGCCCGCAGGTCCGCGACGTTCTGGTCCGGCTTGCGGGCCGGCCACGGACCCGCCGCGAGCGCCGCGCGCAGCCCGCTCTCGCGCAGCTTCCCGCCGCGCACCAGCGCAAAGCACTCGAACAGCGCGCCTTCCTCCTCGATGGTGCGGCTGAAGGGCGGCATCGAGCCGGGGGTCATGCCGCCGATGTCGGCGTGATGCGCTCGTGAGGCGACGAAGAAGCGCGGCCTCGCACCTGCGCCCATGAAGACCGGCGTGACCACCGTCATGTCGGGCAGATGCGTGCCGCCGTGGTAGGGGCTGTTGAGGAGCCAGGAGTCCCCGGGCTCGAGCCTGCCGCGCCGTGCGGCGATCACGGCCCGCACGCTCGCGCCCATCGAGCCGAGGTGCACCGGCATGTGCGGCGCGTTGGCCACCAGGCCGCCGTCGGCGTCGAAGAGCGCGCAGGAGTAATCGAGGCGCTCGCGGATGTTGACCGACTGCGCGGTCGACTTGAGCACCTCGCCCATCTGCTCGGCGATGTGCATGAAGAGGTTGTTGAATATCTCGATGCGGGCGGGGTCGGCCGCCGCCGCCACCCGCGGCCGTGGCAGCGCGCCGCTCTCCTCGAGCAGCAGCTCGCCGCCGGGAAGACGCCGGGCACGCCAGCCCTCCTCCAGCACCACGGTGCTGTGCGCTTCGACGATCAGCGCCGGTCCCTCGAGCTCGGCGCGCAGCGCGCCCATCGGCACGAGCGGCACCTCGCGCCAGCCGCCGAACCAGGCGCGCACCCGCTGCGGCAGCTCGCCCGCGGGGGCGGGTTCGGGCATCACGAGGGTGGCGGCATCGACCGAGGCGAGGCGCGCCTCGACCCGGAGCGACTCGATCACCGCCTCGAGCGCACGAGCGGTGAACCCGAAGCGCCGCAGATGCTCGGCGTGGAACGCCTCGCGAAGCTCCCCGAGGCGCCCGAGCGGCACCGAGAGGGCGACGTCGCTGTCACCGGCGCGCACCTCGAGGAGGCGCGCGATGCGCACCTGGGCGCGGTCGGCTCCGCCCGGGGTGAGCTCGGCGCGCGCCTCGCTCTCGAGCTCATCGAGCGCCGTGCGGGCTGCGGCCAGCCCCGCCTCATCCAGCGGGCGGCGCAGGCTCGCGCGGCGCACGGCGAGCCGATCCGCCACGCCGATGCCGAACGCCGCGAGCACGCTCGCCAGCGGATGCACCAGGATGCGGCGCACGCCGGCGGCGCGCGCCACCCGGCAGGCGTGCTGGCCGGCGGCGCCGCCGAAGCAGAACAGCGTGAACTCGCCCGCATCGCGTCCCTGGCGTGTGGCGACCTGGCGGATGGCGTTCGCCATCGCTTCGACTCCGACCTCGAGGAAAGACTCGGCGAGCATCTCGAGCGGGCAGGGTTGCGCGCCTGGCTCGCGGAGCTCCCGGGCGAGCGTGGCGAAGGCGGCGTTCACCTTCTGCGCATCGATGGGCGAGCGGCCCTCGGGCCCGAACACCGCCGGCAGGGTGTCGGTGCGCAGATGACCGAGCAGCACCTGCACGTCGGTGAGGGTCAGCGGCCCCCCCCGCCCGTAACAGACCGGCCCCGGGTCCGCCCCCGCGGAGGCGGGTCCCACCGCGAAGCGCCCGTCGTGGTAGCTGAGGATGGAGCCGCCGCCGGCCGCAATGCTGTGCACGTCCAGCATCGGCTGGTTGAGACGCGCGCCCGCAATGAGGTGCTCGAAACGCTGCGGCAGCTCGCCGTCGACCAGCGACACGTCGGTCGAGGTGCCACCCATGTCGAAGCCGATGAGGCGCCGCTCGCCGAGGCGCTCGCCCACCCAATGCATGCCGATCAGTCCGCCCGCGGGCCCCGACAGGACGCTCGACATGGCGTGAAAGCTCTCGGCCGCCGCCAGCCCGCCGTTGCTCTGCATCAGTGACAGCTCGGCGCGCGCATCGAGAGTCCGCAGCTCCCGCGTGAGTGCGGCGACGAAGCTCCGCAGCACCGGGGCGAGGTAGGCGTTGAGAACGGTGGTGTCGCCGCGCGGGACGTAGCGAACGAGCGGCGACAGCTCGTGCGATACGGAGACTTCGTCGAAGCCGAGCCGCCGCGCGCACTCCGCCGCCGCGCGCTCGTGCTGCGGATGGGCCCACCCGTGCAGCAGCACGATGGCCACCGCGCGCAGTCCCGCGCTCCGCGCGCGTGTCAGTTCCGCCTCGAGTCGCGCGGTGTCGAGAGGTCTCAAAACCACGCCGTGCACATCGATGCGCTCGTGCGCCTCGATCACCGTCGCGTGCAGCGGCGAGGGCAGCGGGATCTCGAGCGCGAAGATGTCGGGACGATTCTGATACCCGATGCGCAGCGCGTCGGCGAAGCCCGCCGTGGTGACGAGCGCCACGGGCTCCCCGCTGCGCGTGAGCAGCGCATTGGTCGCGACGGTGGTGCCGATCTTCACCGCCGCGAGCCTCCGGGCCCGGCCCCCCGCGCTCTCGAGAATCCGGCGGACCGCGGCGAGCTCGCCGGACTCGCCGGTCGCGCCCCCGCCCGCCCTCGATGGCACCTTGCGCACGTGCAGCTCGCCCTGGGGCGAGAGTCCGATGACATCCGTGAACGTGCCGCCCCGGTCGACCCAGAACTGCCAGGCCGGATCCGGCGCTGCCTCACCCGCGGGCGGTTGGCTTAAGGTTTGCGTTGCCTGCATTATGCGTGCCCATGAGCGATCCTGCCCCTCCCGATGCCGAGCCGACGATCGAGACACCCATGGCTTTCCGCCATGTGGTCTTCTCTCACGGCCAGGAGAGCGGGCCGTGGGGGCGCAAGATCAGCGCGCTCGCGGAGGTCGCGCGCAGCGAGGGATACGACACGCACTCGGTCGACTATCGCGGCATCGACGAGCCGCGCGCGCGCGTCGCGCGGCTGGTGGATTTCTGCAAGGAGTTGACCGGGGATCTCGTGCTCGTCGGCTCGAGCCTCGGCGGTTACGTCGCCGTGACCTCGGCCTCGCTGCTGCATGCGCGGGGGGTGTTCCTGTTGGCTCCGGCGCTCTACCTCGAGGGGCTGCCCGAGCTGCGCGCGAGCGTGCTCGACTGCCCGGCGGCCGTGGTGCACGGCTGGCGCGACGAGGTCGTGCCCTTCGAGCACAGCATGCGCTTCGCGCAGGCCTATCGGGCGACCCTGCACCTGGTCGAGAGTGATCATCGGCTGCATAACCAGCTCAGGGTCATCAAGTACCTGTTCGAGTATTTCCTGGTCGCGCTCGATCTGCCGGCGATCGCCTTCGAGTAGCGCCATCATAACGGCGCAGCGATGCGATGTTGCGCGGCAAGCCATCGCGAGGCGGCAGCAGCTCCGCCGCGTGCGGGCCCCGCCCCGCCCCGCTCCTTCAACGGCTTGCCGCACCGCGTAGCCGAGTAATAGACTCCGCGCACGCGTACTTTTGTGTGGCCGCAACAAACAAGAATGCGACCTACCTTCGACGCAGGCAGCTGACTTTCGTGCCGCACCGGGGCGTGAGCTCCGCAGCCCAAGGAACGTGTGGAGAGAACACATGAGGAACGTTCACACGCGGCTGCCGCCGCGGCTGGCCGTCGCAGCGGGCGCCGCCTTGCTGGCGGGCGGCGTCGCGCCGCTGGCTCACGCCGTCAGTTTCCAGGGCGAGTCCGGCAACTGGACCCTCAGCTGGGATACAACGATCGGCTACGGCCAGGGCTGGCGGCTCTCGCGTCCAGATTGCCGGCTGATCGCCATCGCCAACGGTGGCTGCGGCTACTCCCCCAACATCGATGACGGCGATCTGAACTATCTGCAGAAGGCGACGTTCACCGAGGCGCTGACAGGCGTCACGGAGCTCTCTCTCAACTACCGCGACAAGGCCGGCGTCTTCGTGCGCGGCTCCGGACTCTATGACTTCAAGCTCATGGATAACAACACCGCGCACGTTCCGCTCACGCACGACGCGAAGGGCGTGATCGGCAGCTATACGCGCCTGCTGGACGCGTTTGGGTTCTACCGCTTCACACTCGGCGGGATGTCATCCGAGCTGCGCGTGGGCCGGCAAGTCGTCGACTGGGGCGAGAGCACCTTCATTCCCGGCGGGCTGAACGCGGTCGACTACTTCGACGTGACGGCGCTGCAGGTACCGGGGGCGGAGCTCCGCCAAGCGCTGCTCCCCGACGAGATGGCGGTACTCAACCTGCAGCTATCGAAGAACCTGAGCAGCCAGCTGCTGTACCTCTTCGATTGGCACAAGGACATCATCGAGCCGGACGGCGCGTACTTCGGCACGAGCGACGTAGCCGGGCCCGGCGGCAACCGCGTGATCCTCGGCTTTGGCGCCGTTTCCGACTTCGGCGTGGACTTCAGCTCCCTTGGCGGCCCGCTGATCGGCGACTTCCAGACCATCCCGCGCACCGGCGATCACAAGCCGCTTCAGTCCGGCCAGTTCGGTGTCAATTTCAAGCTCTACCTGCCGAACTTCGGCCAGGGCACACAGCTCGGCTTGTACTTCCTCAACTACACGAGCCGCCTTCCCGTGGTCTCCCTCGCCACCGGTACGCAGGCGGGCCTCGGCAACGCCTGGGGAGCGGCCAGCGCCGTGGGTGCGGCCGCGCAGGCGCTCGCGGCGGGCCTGCCGTTCGCGGCGGCGGTCGCGACCGGCGCGGCGGTCGGCCAGCAACGTGCCGCCGCGCAGGGCGGAAGTTTGAGCGCGGCGACGGCCCAGCAGTACGCCACCATCGGCGCCAACACCTTGCAGGCGGGCGGCAATGTTGCCAACCAGGCTGCCAATATCGCGACGACCGAGTACAGCAGGACCGAGGGGATCTACGAGGAATTCCCGCGCGACATCAAGATGCTGGGCTTGTCCTTCAACACCCAGATCCAGAAGACTGGCACGGCCCTGCAGGGTGAGGTTGCATTCCGCCACAACGTGCCGCTGCAACTCGACGATGTCGAGCTCATCTACGCCTCGCTGACGCCCTTCGAGTCGGGGCTGCAATGCCTGCAGCTCGGCCGTCCGATCAACGCCGCGGGCAGCTGTACGCCCGCGCCGCCCGCGGCCTTGACGCCGCTCACGAGAAACAATCAGTTCGGCGGTTTCGCTGTCGGACAAACCATCCGCGGCTGGGAGCTGAAGAACACCTGGCACCTCGACGTCACGGCCACCCAGGTCTTCGCCAATGTTCTCAAGGCTTCCCAGGCGGTGCTGCTCGTCGAAGCCGGCGGGGACTACGTGCCGGGTCTCGAGGACAGGTTGAGCGGCGGCCCCGTGGGCCTTGGTCTGCGCTACGACGGGCCGGGTACGAACCTCAGCGGCAATCCGAACCTCGGCGGCTACCCCGAGTTTCCCGGCCAGGTCGAGCCGGGTTCTGCGTTCGCCACCAAGTTCGCCTGGGGTTACGTGATCTCCGGGCGGCTCGAGTACGACGGCGTGATCGGCGACTGGAACCTGCTCCCGCACTTCACCTGGACCCAGGACGCGAGCGGAAACTCCCCCGGTCCCGGCGGAGCTTTTGTCAGCGGCCGGTACGCGAGCACCGTGGGACTCACGGCCAGCGTCCGCCACAGGTGGGATCTGGACGTCTCGTACACCAACTACGGGGGTGCGGGCCAGTACAACCTGCTCAACGATCGCAGCTTCGTTGCAGCCAGCATCAAGTTCTCGTTCTGAGTGCGACGCGCTCGCGCGGACAGGCGAATAATGGAGGGGCCGCTATGAAGACGCTGATCCGCTTGACCGCAGCGGTGCTGCTGCTCGCACCGGCACTGCTCCGGGCGGCGGTGAGTCCGGAAGAGGCTGCGCGGCTGGGTGCGGAGCTCACGCCGCTCGGCGGCGAGAAGGCCGGCAACGCCGATGGCAGCATTCCCGCCTGGACCGGGGGCCTCAAGTCCGCCGCCGAAGCCGGCTTCCCCAACTACCATCCCGGCGATCACTACCCCGATCCGTACGCGAACGACAAGCCACTCCTCACCATCAACTCGGCCAACCTGACCCAGTACGCCCCGAAGCTCACCGAGGGTCACAAGGCGCTGTTCAGGAAGTACGCCGACTACAAGATGCTGGTCTATCCGACCCACCGCAGCGCCGCCGCCCCCCAGAGCGTCTACGACGCTACCAAGCGCAACGCCACCACCGGCAAGCTGGTTCCGGACGGCAACGGCGTGACCGGCGCGATCGGCGGCGTGCCCTTTCCGATCCCGAAGGTCGGAGTGGAGGTGTTCTGGAACCATGTGACGCGCTATCGCGGCCTCGCCGCGGGGCTGCAGGTCGGGCAGGCGCCGCTCACGGCCGGCGGCGGCTACACGCTGGTGAACTTCAAGGAGGAGTTCTACTTCCAGTACTACCAGCCGGGCATGACGGAAGCGGCGCTCAACAACATCCTGCTGTTCTTCACCCAGGAGACCACCGGGCCTGCGCGCCTCGCGGGCGAGGTGCTGCTGGTGCAGGAGACGCTCGATCAGGCGAAAGAGGCGCGGCGCGCCTGGGTCTACAATCCCGGTCAGCGTCGCGTGCGGCGCGCTCCGAACGTCGCCTTCGACAATCCCGGCACGAACTCGGACAACCTGCGCACCTCGGATCAGTTCGACATGTACAAC
>Ga0209473_1001886_pt1 | contig 11614 bp, 10 predicted proteins | sample GraSoiAngelo_133_FD_185890 | JGI IMG/M metagenome (GOLD analysis project Ga0209473, IMG submission 185890) | Grasslands soil microbial communities from the Angelo Coastal Reserve, California, USA - 14_0929_05_20cm (SPAdes) (version 2) | ecosystem: Environmental > Terrestrial > Soil > Grasslands ...
CCGCGCTCATTTCGAATCGTGGTTCGATTGATTGGCTTTGCTGGCCACGTTTCGACAGCGCGTCGATTTTCGGGGCGATTATCGATCCAAAAACAGGCGGTCGGTGGAGCATTTGTCCTTTGGGAGATACGCAACTTTCTCGGCGTTACCTCGACAATACGAACGTTCTCGAAACAACGTTCTCCAAGGAATCGGGAAAAATTGCTCTGACCGACTTCATGCCGGTGACTTCCGAAGAAAAGAAACAAAGCTTCCTCTGGCCGGAGCACGAACTCGTTAGACAAATCAAATGCACGCAGGGCGAAATGGAACTGATTGTCGATTTTAGTCCTCGCCTCGATTACGGCCGCGTCTGTCCCAAGATTAAAAATGCCGGCAAGCTCGGCTGGAGAATCGACATCGGAACGGACGTGTTCACGCTGCGCAGCGAGATCGAACTCGTTAGGCATGGAGACGGTTTGGCTGCGAACGTCACGCTGAAAGCTGGCGAGAAAGTTGGATTTTCTTTTTCGCATTCGGAGGAAGGGCCAGCGGTCATTCCGCCACTCGGTGAATCGGTTACCGACAAATTAAACCTCACAGCCGATTGGTGGCGGCACTGGGCTTCGCAATCGGATTATCGCGGGCCATACGAGCGGCAAGTCACTCGCAGCGCGCTTGTGCTGAAATTACTTTCCTACGCGCCATCGGGCGCAATTGTCGCCGCACCGACGACATCACTGCCGGAGCGGATCGGCGGCGATTTGAATTGGGATTACCGTTTCGCTTGGTTGCGCGATGCTTCATTCACAGTCCATGCGCTCTTTGGTTTGGGTTACAAAGACGATGCGGAAGCGTTCGTCGACTGGTTATTGCACGCCACACGCCTAAACCGTCCACAATTGCGCGTCGTATATGATGTCTTTGGCGATCGCCCTTCCTCCGAGCGCGAATTATTATATTTGCATGGTTATGCCGGTTCGCGTCCGGTACGAATCGGCAACGCCGCGAGCGAGCAAGTCCAACTCGACCTTTACGGTGAAGTAGTTGATGCGGTTTGGCACTTTATCGGCGAAACCGAAACACCCGATCGCGACGTACAAAAGATGCTGCGGCAATGCGCTGAATATGTTTGCGAACATTGGCAGGATAACGGGATATGGGAGGAGCGCGATCAGCGCCGTCACTACACCCATTCGCGGCTGATGTGTTGGGTCGCGCTCGATCGCATTCTTAAAATGCAAGCACGGGGACAGCTGCACGGCATCTCAGTTGGAAAATGCGAATCCGAGAGAAAGCGGATTCGCGAAGAGATCGAAACTCGCTGTTGGAATCCGGAGCTCGAAGCTTACATGCAGGCTTGTGGCAGTAACGTTAGCGACGCGAGCGCGCTCTTGCTGGCATATCACGGATTCGAAGAGGCATCTTCACAACGCATGCAAAAAACGCACCAGCGCATCCGCGATCGCTTAGTACCGCGGCCGGGACTCGTTCATCGCAATGAACAGAGCAAAGATCGACATGAAGGTGCCTTTGCCGTCTGTAGTTTTTGGGAAGCGGATTTTCTCGCGCTCAGCGGAAACCTTTCGGAAGCCGCGGAGGTTTTTGAAGCTGCGCTCGCGTATGCTAATGATGTCGATCTTCTGGCCGAGGAGATCGATCCCGAGAGTGGCGACGCACTTGGAAATTTCCCGCAAGGGTTCACGCATCTGGGGCTGATCAATGCCGCACTCTCGTTGCGTGACTGCGAAAAACGAGCGCATGAATTGGAACGAAAATGAACTGGACCAGCTGGCTGCTCTGGGGGTTTGTCAGCACGGTTGTACTCACATCGATTCTGGCCGGCAGCCAGGGCATTGGGATGACGCGGATGAATATTCCTTATTTACTCGGCACGATTTTTACGCCGAGCCGCGACAAAGCGAAATTCATCGGCTTCTTTTTACATTTCGCAAATGGCTGGATTTTCTCGCTGATTTACGTGGCTACTTTTCAGGTATTGCAAAAATCGACATGGTGGCTTGGGGCTGAGATCGGGCTAGTGCACGCAACTTTTGTTCTCACCGTGGCGCTGCCGGTGCTACCTGCATTGCATCCACGCATGGCTAACGAACAATACGGACCGACTGTGGTTCGTCAGCTCGAGCCTCCGGGATTCCTCGGTTTGCATTACGGCATTCGAACGCCGATTTCAGTTCTGATCGCGCACGCCATCTTCGGCGGCATCCTGGGTGCATTTTACACGTTGAAATGAAATCTTAAGGTTTATGACACACGTAAGGTTTGAATTCCGAAGAGCGCCCAGTTGGAATCAAATCGCAGCAGGAGAATGCCAAAACCGATCTTGGAATCGCCCTACCGAGGATTGCTCTCCGAGGACGGTTGCGCCGGCCCGCTTTTCGTTCCCGAAATCAGGTCCACACGGATCAGCGGATCGGTCGGTAACACAACTGGGCCTTCCCACCGGAGGAAGCCGGCTGGCGCAGGATTGGTCAGCCAAATTTTTGTGTCGGGCACATTCACAAACAACTTCGCGATTAGCGGAATTTCAGGATGAATAATGAAGCGATCGCCCTTTGGCGCGCGTCCGGCCATTCTCATGTGGTCGACCCCGCCGTGAGAAATTGTCACCGTGGCAACTTGCGGTTTGAGCGTTGGGAACGGCGAAAAACCAACTGCTTTTAGCTGAACTTGTTCGCCCTTGAGGAGTCGTTTGCGCAGATTGCTCAGCGCGATCGTAAACCCGAATCCGGCAAACGTCCGACCCGGTTCAATATCAATCTTCTCTAACACATCCTTGTTGTCATTGCGGATATGCGCGCTGGCAATTCCAGACCCAAAATCGGCTGTGAATTCGCGCTGCGATCTTCCGCTTCTGAGTTCTTTCCACGACCATTGTTCCTGCACCAGCTCTCGATTTTGGCGAAACCGTGCCTTCTCCTCAAACATCTGACCGTCGGGAAATCTGTAGGTGATCACCACGTAAAGATGGTGATTCTCCACCCATTGTCTGAACTCTCCGTCAGCAAGTTTTTTTCCATTGATGCCACAGAGTCCGGGATAACCATGCGCGGCACCGGCCGGCTCCGTCACTTCTATTGCAAAGGCGTACGTGGCGATACACCCCGCGGCAAGGCTTGAAAAAAGGGATACCAGGTTGGTTTTCGAGAGCATACCTGTACTTTACATCAATCGCGACACGCCATAGATACGGCGGCACTAGACCAGCGCTGTGTTCTCGGACTTGGTAACATCACGGTTACCAACGTCCGCCTGACGGTCTGCGATCGCTCATCGCGCAGCTGCTTCGACAATTTATTTGTCGACAATCATACGACTGGCCTTATCCTACTCAGCAATGAGCGCTGACATCCTTTGTTCGGGAAAAGCAGGGAATGATTCGCGGTTTGTCTTCGCGTCGGCGCTCATAGTCTGGCGATAAAAAGCGACCGTTTCTCGACGGGGCGCTGCTCTATCTCTCATTCAAAGGGAGATATATGTCTCCACGTCGTTCGAGATAATCCAACACTAATGACCCTATGTTGATTGTAATGAAACCGAGCGCCACGGCGCACGAGATCGATGCGGTGGTTGACATCATCGAGACGGTCGGTCTGCGCGCGCATCCAATGCCCGGAGCCACCCGTACCGCAATCGGTATCACAGGTAACGAAGGTCCCATTGACGGCCGGCGTTTTGAAAACCTGCCCGGTGTCGCAGAAGTCATTCGCGTTACTAAACCGTATAAGCTGATCACGCTCGATCTGCGTCCAGAGAAAACAATTGTGCGGGTTGGCGACGCGGCGATCGGTGATGGCGAACTCGCGATTATCGCAGGACCGTGCGCGATCGAGAATCGCGAGCAGGCGTTTGCCGTGGCAGAGGCAGTGCAGAAGAGCGGCGCGCGTTTCTTTCGCGGCGGCGTATGGAAACCGCGGACATCGCCTTACACATTCCAAGGCTTGGGCGACAAGGCCTGGAAAATCATGGCAGACATTCGTCAGGCGTTCGGTCTAAAGATCGTCACGGAAGCGGTCGATGAGTCCAATGTCGATCTTATCGAGCAGCACGGCGACATCATTCAGATTGGCGCTCGCAGCATGCAGAACTTTTCCCTCCTCAAGAAGGCTGGCCGTTCGAAGTTGCCTGTGCTGTTGAAAAGAGGAATGGCTGCAACACTCGAGGAATGGTTGCTCGCGGCCGAGTACATCATGGCCGAAGGGAATTACAATGTCATCTTGTGCGAACGAGGTGTTCGCACATTCGCGCAGCACACTCGTAATACACTCGATCTCGCGTCCGTACCAGCGATTCGTCGAATTTCCCATCTGCCTGTAATCGTAGATCCGTCCCACGGCACTGGTACCGCCTACATGGTCACACCGCTGGCGCGCGCCGGAGTAGCAGTGGGAGCGGATGGTCTCATGGTCGAAGTCCACAACCGTCCGGAACTTGCTCTTTCTGATGGCGCGCAAGCGTTGACCCCCTCTGAATATGCGCAGTTGATCGAGGAAGTTCGCGCGATCCACAAGCTTACGTCATCGGCTGCCTCAGAATTTTCGAAGCAAGCCCACCATCTTAGCAAATTCCAAACCGATGCTGCTCCTGATCGATAACTACGACTCCTTCGCCTACAATCTCGCGCAGTATTTCGGCGAGCTTGGATGTGAACTTCTCATCAAACGAAACGATGAAATCTTGCTCGATGAAGTTGCAGACCTAGCGCCACAGCACATCTGCATTTCCCCGGGCCCCTGCACGCCACGCGAAGCGGGGATCAGCAAAGAAGTCGTGTTGCGATTCGGGCCCGAGATTCCCATCCTCGGCGTCTGTCTCGGGCATCAATGCGTCGCCGAGGCGTACGGCGGCAAGGTGGTCCGCGCTTCGCGACTCATGCATGGAAAAGCATCCATGGTAAGGCACAACGGAAGCGCCCTTTTTTTGGATTTGCCGACGCAGTTCGAAGCGGGCAGATACCACTCGTTAGTCGTCGAGCGAAGTTCGTTTCCGACATCTCTCGAGATTACTGCCGAGAGCGACGACGGCGAAATCATGGCGTTGCGCCATCGCCAATTCCCAGTGCAAGGAGTGCAATTCCATCCGGAATCCGTACTCACGCGAGACGGCAAGAAAATTCTCGCGAGTTTCCTCGGGCTTGCAGCAGAAACCGCGATGAGAGGTCACAGCTCACTTTGCGTATGAAAGCTCGAATAAAATCCGTGCATTTGTGGCCGCCTCTCCCCTTGCTGCAAGGGGAGAGGATTGAGGTGTGGGGTTCCACCGGGCGGGAGTTTAAGCCGCAAACCCTCACCCTACCCTCTCCCTTGAGAAGGGAGAGGCGGGATATAGAGGCGCGCAACGCAAGCAAAAAGGCGTAAGCAAGTGCACTGAATGAAAATGCAACTCACTCCGACTTTGGACGAATTCGTTGAGCTCGCGAAACGCGGCAACGTTATCCCTGTTTTCGCAGAGTTCGTTGCCGACGGTGAAACTCCGGTTTCAGCGTTTAAGAAGCTCGATCGCGGCGGCTACAGTTTTCTCTTCGAGTCGACAGAAAAAAATGACGTGTCGGGGCGGTTCTCGTTCGTTGGGACCGACCCACCGGTTATCGTTCAAAGTTACGGTCACGAACTTCGAATCGCCGAACGCGGTCGCGAGCAGCGATTCAACACAGCGGCTGATCCACTCGATGAGCTGCGCAAATTGATGGCGCGTTATCAATTCGTCTCGCGTCCGGAATTGCCGCGATTTGCGGGCGGCGCTGTCGGTTTTCTCGGGTACGAAGCAATCCATTTCTTCGAGCCCAAGGTTCCAATCGCGTCTCGAGATGAGCTCCAATTGCCCGAGGCGCTTTTCATGATTACAAACAGCCTTCTCATTTTCGATCATCGGCTCCGCAGCCTGAAGATCGTCGTGAATGCATTTCTCGACGACGGGTCGCTCGAAGAAGTCTACGCGCAAGCGGCGGAATCGATCGGCACCATCGTGCACCAACTCACAAAATCTGCGGATCTTCGATTTATCTCGAATACGGACCGCCAGATGCATCCTGTTCGCAGTAATTTCCGCCCAGAGGAGTTTGGGCGCGCTGTTGAACAGGCTAAGGAATACATCCGCGCCGGCGACATCTTTCAAGTTGTCCTCTCGCAGCGTTTCGAATCCGATTTCGATGGTGACCCGCTCGATTTTTATCGATGTCTCCGTTTCATCAATCCCTCGCCATACATGTTCTGCCTGAAATTCGGCGGCGATTTTGCGCTCGTTGGCAGTTCGCCGGAGATGCATGTCCGGCTGACAGCCGAAACGATTGAGATTCGCCCTATCGCAGGAACGCGCGCCCGCGGCGCAACCGCAGCACAAGACGAACGCAATGCTTCTGAACTGCTCGCCGATCCCAAGGAGCGCGCCGAACACATCATGCTCGTCGATCTTGCGCGCAACGATGTTGGCCGAGTTTCGGATTTCGGCACGGTGCGTGTGACCGAGATGATGGAGATCGAGCGTTACAGTCACGTTATGCACATCGTTTCCAATGTGGTTGGTCGTCTGCGCACCGGCTGCACCGCGTTCGACGTGGTTAAAGCGACTTTTCCCGCGGGCACTGTCTCCGGCGCACCGAAAATCCGTGCCATGCAAATTATCAGCGACCTAGAAAAAACCAGACGCGGCTGTTACGCGGGCGCGATCGGTTATTTTGGCTTCGATGGTAATTTCGATTCATGCATCGCGTTGCGCTGCGCCCTGTTGAAAAACAAGAAAGCGTACTTTCAAGCTGGTGCGGGTATTGTCGCCGACTCGGATCCACACTTGGAATACGAGGAGACCGTCAATAAGGCGCGTGCAATGGCGAAGGCTCTAGCAATGGCGACGCAAATTGGATGATCGGCGATGTCGCGACTCCGCAATGAATCCCAATAAAGATCAGAAAGGCGTCGCGCGACCCCGCTGGTTGTTGCCAACGCCGCCGCGAACAGACGAATTCCAACGCGAGACGATTGACGTCGGCGATTTCGAACTGCGTCAGATGACATTGTGCTTGATGCGCGGCGAGAACCTCAGCCGTGCTGAAGCCGAGAAGTTCCTTGGTGCGTTGCTCAACACTGGCGCCACCGACGCCCAGGTGGCGGCGGCTCTTGCTGTTTTGGCCGTCAAAGGCGAAACAGTCGAAGAGTTGGCCGGGATGGCGCAGGCCATGCGAAATCGCGCTATTCCGATCCGTTGCCATCACAAGCGTTTCATCGACACCGCGGGAACCGGCTCGAGCGCAGCGAAAACTTTTAACGTCTCGACGGCGACAGCTTTCGTCATCGCCGGCGCCGGTTTGCCTGTCGCCAAACATGGCTCGCGCGCGGCGACATCCACGTCGGGCAGCGCCGACGTCCTCGAAGCCCTCGGCGTCAACACCGCTGCTCCGCGGGAAACCGTCGAACGTTGTCTCAACGAACACGGAATCTGTTTTATGTTTGCGCCATTGTTCCATGGCGCAACGGCTCGCGTTGCGCAGGTGCGGCGCGAGCTCGGCGTACACACGACATTCAATCTTCTCGGTCCGCTAACAAATCCCGCACGCGCGCCTTTTCAGATTCTCGGCGTCTGGCATCATTCCCTACTCGAGCCAGTCGCGTCGGCCCTCGCTTTGCTCGGCGCGGAAAAAGCGTGGGTTGTTCATGGCGCCGACGGTCTCGATGAAATAACGCTGGCGCGCGAAACTTTTGTTGCCGCCTGCTCGGCTGGCTCTCCTGTAGAAACATTCACGATCTCGCCTCACGATTTCGGACTGGAAACCAAGTCCTTCGATGGAGCTCGCGGTCGCGGGCCAGCTGAAAATGCGCAACTGATCCGCGCAATTTTGCAGGGTAGAGAAGAGCAAAGCTTTGCAGCGGCACGCGACCTCGTTGTTATAAACGCCGCTGCTGCGCTTCACATTGCAGGACTAGCTTCCGACCTAAATCAGGCAGCGACCCTCGCACGCGAGAGCATCGACAGTGGACGCGCGACGTCGAAACTCGAGGCGCTGATCGGCGAAACAAATCGAAAGAAATGAACAGAAATTTCCTTTCACAGATTCTTACGGAAAAGCGGCAAGCGGTCGCACGGCTTCAACACAATTCTTTCGCGCGCGGATTTCGCGAGCGCGCGCTGGAGATTCGAAGAAATGCCAATCCGCATCGCCTGCTGCGAGCACTAGAGGCGGACCTGCCGCGACTGAAGATTATTGCGGAATTTAAGCGCAGATCGCCGTCAGTTGGAATTATTCGCGGTGATCTTTCCGCAGCGGATGTTGCTCGTTTTTATGAGCGAGGCGGCGCTTGCGCCGTTTCCGTTCTCACTGACGAAGAATATTTCGGCGGTTCACTTGAGGATCTCAGCGCAGCTCGCTCCAAGGCCACGCTGCCGATTTTACGCAAAGATTTTATCATCGATCCAATTCAAATTTATGAAGCGGCCATTGCAGGCGCCGACGCCGTATTGTTGATCGTGGCAGCGCTGAATGACGTTTCGTTAAGCACACTGCGCGAACTCGCTGAAAACGAACTTTGTCTCGATGCGCTTGTCGAAGTGCATACATCCGACGAACTGCGCCGCGCGCTGGATGCTCGCGCAACAATCATCGGAGTGAACAATCGCGATCTGACGACTCTCCAGATTTCATTGAACACTAGCGAGCGCCTAATCGCCGAAGCTCCACCGGATCGCATTATGATTAGCGAAAGTGGATTGCAAAGCGCGGAATCGTTACGTCACCTTCGCAGACTTGGGTTTCGCGGCTTTCTAATCGGGGAAGTGCTGATGCGCGCCGGTGATCCTGAAACAGCTCTTCGCGATTTGATCGCGTCCACCGAAGATCAACAAGTTACATCAACTGGAGCTTGCCAGTCATGACCTCGGTGCAAATCAAAATCTGCGGCGTCACGAATATAAGAGACGCAAGATCCTGCGCGGCATCGGGTGCCGACATGATTGGACTGAATTTTTATCCGCGAAGTCCGCGCCACATTGAACCAAAAGTTGCCCGCCAAATCGTCGAGGCAATACCGCGTAGCGTTGAAACAGTCGGTGTCTTCGTTGACGCGACTGCTGACGAAATTCGTAGCATCGCAAACGCAGCCGGGATCGGATCTGTCCAACTGCACGGAGATTTCTCGCCTGAAACGTGCCGCCAATTAGCTCGTGAGCTTCGCGTCATTCGCGCTTTTCGGACCGACCCTCGCTTTCAGCCGAAGGAGACCGCTTTGTTTTCCGAATGTGACATACTCCTTGATGCGCATCACCCGGATCTTCGCGGCGGTACTGGCCTGACATGTGACTGGCCGGCTGCGCGAGCAACGCGACCCTTCGCCCGATTCCTGATTCTTTCCGGCGGTTTAAACGCGCAAAATGTGGGCGAAGCCATCGCGGCTGTCACGCCACACGCGGTTGATATTTGCAGCAGCGTCGAAAGTGCACCAGGCGCAAAAGATTATCGCGCCATAAAGAATTTTGTCGCTGCTGTTCGAATGGCTGGACGTTCAGTCACCGCCTCCTCTTAGAAATCTGCAATGCAAAATCCGCCGATCACAAGAAGCGAGCCGGACGAAACTGGACATTGGGGCCAGTTTGGCGGCCGCTACGTTCCAGAAATCTTGGTGGCGCCGCTGGAGGAACTAACGAAAGAGTTCACGCGCGCGCGCAACGATCCGCACTTCTGGCACGAACTTAACCAACTGTTGCGCGATTACTGTGGCCGCCCAACGCCGTTGTTTCACGCCCAGCGGCTGACCGCGCATGCGGGCGGTGCGCAAATTTATCTCAAACGGGAAGATCTTTTGCACACCGGCGCACACAAGATCAACAATGCCATGGGGCAGGCCCTGCTCGCACGACGCATGGGCAAACCCCGCATCATCGCCGAGACAGGTGCGGGTCAGCATGGCGTCGCGACAGCGACGGTTTGTGCGCTATTCGGATTGCGCTGCATCATCTACATGGGCGCGGAAGATGTGCGACGGCAGGCGCTCAACGTTTTTCGAATGCGGCTGCTTGGCGCGGAAGTCATCACGGTCAACGCCGGCACGCGCACGCTGAAGGATGCAATCAATGAGGCGTTGCGCGATTGGGTAACAAACGTGCAAGACACCTACTACTTGTTAGGCAGCGCGCTCGGTCCCCATCCGTATCCGTTGATGGTGCGAGAGTTTCAGACCGTGATTGGAGGCGAAACGCGCGAACAGATTTTATCCGCGACCGCAAAATTGCCGCGCGCACTGATTGCGTGTGTAGGCGGCGGCTCAAACTCGATCGGTTTGTTTCATCCTTTCATTGCGGACGAACAAGTCCGATTGATCGGCATAGAGGCGGGAGGACGCGGGGATTCGTTAGGCGAACATGCCGCGAGATTTCACAGCGGCGCGGCAAGTGGTGGCGGACGCGTCGGAGTTTTGCAAGGCACCATGTCGTACGTACTTCAGGATGCGAACGGCCAGATTGCAACAACTCATTCCATCTCAGCTGGGCTTGATTACTCGGCCATCGGCCCCGAACATGCGTTTCTCCATGATAGCGGGCGGGCCCAATACATTTGGGCGACTGACGCCGAAGCGCTCGAAGGATTTAAACTTTGCGCCAAACTGGAGGGAATCATTCCCGCGCTCGAAACATCGCACGCCATCCTGCCCGCCATTCGTGTCGCGCGCGAATTGTCGGAAGACGACGCAATTATCGTGAATTTGTCCGGCCGCGGCGACAAAGACGTGCAGCTCATTGCGGAATTGCAAACCTGATGAGTCGAATCGGGGAGACGTTCGCTGAGCTGAAGCGCTCTGGACGCGGCGGATTCATTCCATTCATCACGGCGGGTCATCCCGATCTTGCGACAACGGAACTCTTACTGATTGAGCTTGCAGCAGCCGGTGCGGACATTATCGAGCTAGGCGTTCCTTTCAGCGACCCAGTTGCCGATGGTGAGGTGATTCAACGCGCATCTGAGCGCGCATTGCGCAACGGCGTTACCCTCCGCGACGCGTTTACATGCGTGGCTCATGCAAAGCAGCACATCCATGTACCGATCGTCCTGTTCAGCTATTTTAATCCCCTGCTGAAATTTGGCGAAGATCGGCTGGCAAACGACGCAAAAAAGGCAGGCGTCGACGCAGTGTTGGTCACGGACTTGATTCCCGAAGAAGCGGAATCATGGACTGAGACACTGATTCAGCACGGCTTGGACCCGGTTTTTCTCGTCGCGCCCACAACCTCCGACGAGCGCCTGGCGCGTGTCGCGCAGCAAGCGCGCGGGTTCATCTACGCAGTCTCGCGTGCGGGCGTGACCGGCGCGCGCAATGAAATGACGCGCGATGCCGAAGTTCTTGTGCAACGTGTGCGATCGGTCAGCGATTTGCCGGTTGCGGTCGGGTTCGGTGTTTCGACTGCAGAGCAAGTACGCGAAATCTGGCGCTTCGCAGATGCGGCCGTGGTCGGCAGCGCCATTGTGAGGGAAATCGAGAAATTAGCTGGCTCGCTAGATCTGGTTAGTCGCATCGGCGAATTCGCGCGATTCCTTTTGGCCCTCAAACACACCGATGACGCGGCAAGCGTTTGATCAAAAGCGCGAGCAATTACTTTTTCGAGATACGGCCGGCAGGGCGTTGAGAATCGTCTA
>Ga0209473_1001887_pt1 | contig 11608 bp, 11 predicted proteins | sample GraSoiAngelo_133_FD_185890 | JGI IMG/M metagenome (GOLD analysis project Ga0209473, IMG submission 185890) | Grasslands soil microbial communities from the Angelo Coastal Reserve, California, USA - 14_0929_05_20cm (SPAdes) (version 2) | ecosystem: Environmental > Terrestrial > Soil > Grasslands ...
CACTCCCGCGCTGCTCCGGCTCGATCCGATGTTCGATCCGCTGCGCGATGATCCGCGCTTTCAAAGACTCGCCGCCTCGCCCGCGCCAAAATAGACCTGTGGAGGCAGCCGTGTCGGCTGCGGTTATCGGTTTCGCAGGCGACACACCTGCCGCTACAATCACGCTTCTCCGCTGTCCCCATCCTTGCAGCGCGCCATTGTCGATCTTATATTTTAATTTGATCAATTAACCAGAAGGATTCGCATGCCAAGCACCATTGCCGCCCCCAAGAAAGCAGCCACCGCCGAGACAGATTTTTTGCCGCTTCAGGGCACCGATTACATCGAGTTTTACGTCGGCAACGCCAAACAGGCTGCCCATTTTTACAAAACCGCTTTTGGCTTTCAAAGCCTCGCTTATTTAGGGCCTGAAACCGGCACCAAGGATCGGGCCAGTTACGCCATTCGACAAAACCAACTGACCTTCGTTTTAACCACCCCGCTGCGCCCAGACAATCCCATTGCGGACCACGTTGCCAGGCATGGTGACGGCGTGAAAGCGATCGCTTTGAAGGTGAAAGACGCCACCTCCGCCTGGGAGGAAACTACCAGCCGCGGCGGCAAGAGCTTTCTCGAACCGATGACTTTGACCGATGGCGATGGACAATTGGTCATGAGCGGCATTCACACCTACGGCGACACCGTCCATCTTTTCATCGAGCGCGACGATTACAGCGGCGTTTTCATGCCCGGCTTCGAGAAATGGGAATCGAATTACAATCCCTCTGAAACAGGATTGCTTTATTGCGATCACTGCGTGGGCAACGTCGGTTGGAACCAAATGAATCCGTGGGTGAAATTTTATGAGGATGTGATGGGATTTCGAAATATCCTGACCTTCGACGACAAGGATATCTCGACCGAATACTCGGCGCTGATGAGCAAGGTGATGAGTAACGGAAATGGTTTCGTGAAATTTCCGATTAATGAGCCGGCCGAGGGCAAAAAGAAATCGCAGGTGGAGGAATATCTGGATTTTTACAACGGCGAAGGCGTGCAGCACGTGGCCATCGCGACCAAGGACATCGTCAAAACCGTGACGGAAATTCAGAAACGCGGGATCGAGTTCTTAAATATTCCCTCAACCTACTACGATGAGTTGCCGGCCCGCGTCGGCCACATCGATGAAGACCTGGAGCCCTTAAAGCGACTCGGCATTTTGGTCGATCGCGACGACGAGGGGTATTTGCTGCAGATATTTACCAAACCGGTGGAAGATCGCCCGACGCTCTTCTTCGAAATCATTCAGCGCAAGGGCGCGAAGAGTTTCGGCAAAGGCAATTTCAAAGCGCTGTTTGAGGCGCTTGAAAAAGAACAGGAGCGGCGAGGCAATTTGTAACCGATACTGTCATGTTGAGCGAAAACGCCAGTCCGGCTCGGACCGAAACATTTCTAACTATTTTCTGGACCTCGCTTCGTTCGCGAATGTCGAGAGATCCTTCGACTGCGCTCAGGATGACAACCTAAAGGAAGGAAGACATGCCATTTTATCAAAGACTCGGTCAGATTCCGCGAAAGCATCACATCTGGTTTCATCGCAACGGCGCGGCGCCGACCTACAAGAACGAAGGCATCGCCTACGAACACGTCATTACGACGGAGGGATTCAACGAAGCCTATTCCATCATGTATCATCTGCGCCCGCCCACTCGTGTGCGGAGTGTTGAACTCCTGAAATGTGAAGAGCTGAAGAAAGCAGCGGACAGCCCGCTGCGTCATCACCATTTAAAGACCGCGAACATTCCGCGTCGCGGCGATCTCTACAGCGGTCGCATCCCGATTCTGTTCAACCAGGACATGACGGCGTGGCGGGCGCGGCCGGAAAAGCTGTACGGAAAATTCGAATATTATAAAAATGGCGGCGCCGACGAAATCATTTTCATCTTCAAAGGTGGCGGCACGCTCGAGACGGTTTTCGGCAAACAACGTTATCGAGCGGAAGATTACATCGTCATTCCCCGGGGAATCACCTATCGGCTGGTGCCGGATAAGGTTGAAGAGGAAGATTATCTTATTCTCGAATCGTCTGGACCGGTGCGGATTCCGAAACGCTATCTGAACAGCGAAGGTCAGATTAAAATGGGCTCGCCTTATTCCGAACGCGACTTTCACGGACCGACCCAACTGAATCTGATCGACCATGAAGGGGACACCAAGATTCTGGTGAAAGATGGACCCCGTTGGACGTGTGTGACCATGGCGCATCATCCGTTCGATGTTGTCGGCTGGGATGGATACGTTTATCCGTTCACGTTTAACGCCCAGGATTTCGAACCGATCACCGGCACGGTTCATCAACCGCCGCCAATCCATCAGACGTTTGAGATTCGGGGATACGTTGTCTGCACGTTCGCGCCGCGCTTTCTCGATACCCATCCCGAGGCGGTGAAAATTCCATGGGTGCACGACAACGTCGAAGCCGACGAAGTTTTATTTTACGTGCGCGGAAATTTCGGTTCCCGTCGCGGTATCGAACCGGCGTCGATCACGTTGCATCCCCGCGGCATCCCGCACGGCCCGCATCCGGGGACGATCATGGCGAGCAAGAACGCGACGCGCACGGAGGAACTGGCAGTCATGTTCGATACGCAACATACGCTCGAGCTGACCGAGGCGGCCGTCGCGCTTGATGATGAGAAATACCCGTTGAGCTGGCTCGATTAGTTATTGTGCACAACCACGAGACCGAGCTGGAAGCAGCTGAGCGCCGCATTCGCAATATTCCTCGTTGCGGCGCTGCCAAGCGGGCGAGCATGGAACAATCGTTCCTGCAATTGCTCCAGGCTATTGGCGAAGATCCGAACCGGGAGGGATTACTAAGGACCCCGACTCGCGCAGCGAACGCCTTCGAGTTTTTGACGAACGGCTATCGGCAAAGCCTCGATGATGTGGTTAACGGCGCGATCTTCGAGTCCGATGCGAGCGAGATCATTCTTGTCAAAGACATCGAGCTTTACTCGTTGTGCGAGCATCATCTCCTGCCGTTTATCGGCCGTGCGCACGTTGCTTATATCCCGAATGGAAAGGTGATTGGTCTATCTAAAGTCGCGCGGTTGGTGGATGTCTTCGCGCGCCGCCTGCAAATTCAGGAGAATCTCACCGTCCAGATCGCGGATGCCTTGATGAAAACGCTGCGTCCCGCTGGAGTCGGCATAGTCGTCGAGGCGAAGCATCTTTGTATGATGATGCGCGGGGTCGAAAAGCAAAATTCGGTCATGAAAACATCATGCTTGCTTGGAACCTTCAAAGAGGACGCGCGCACACGTTCCGAATTTCTCTCGCTGCTGGTCGGAACATAGACTTCCAAGTCTGTGCGCCAAACGGGCATTCCTGCCGGTTTTTCTAACAAACACAGTCGGCTAAAATCTTTGCTGGGCGCACAGGCAAGAATGCCTGTGTTCCGATACCGATCCTTGCACGATCCCCCGCAGCATGTTTGCTCTTTTTATGCTTCTCACCGTCAGCAAACGCGTCGAATTCTCCGCTTCGCGCCGTTTGTTTGCACCGAAATTCTCCGCCGAAGAGAATCGCAAGCTTTTCGGTGAAGAAAGCACCGCGCGTCATGGGACCGGTCGCAACTATGTGGCCTACTTTGTTTTTACCGGTCAACCTGATGCCACCACCGGAATGCTGATCAACATCAGCGAAATTAAGGAACGCGCTGGTCAAATCGTTCACGATCGCTACGACCATCGCCTTTTGAACGAAGATAACCCTGCCTTCCGGGACAAGGTGCCGACAGCCGAGAATATTTGTCGGCAACTTCTCGATGATGTCGCACCGCTTTTTAGCGGCGATCCGGCGAGGCTTGTTGCGGTGCACCTGCGGGAAACTCCGGAACGGAGCGCCACCGCCTATGCTGACGGCGCGATTGAAGCAAATTACTGGTTCGATTTCTCCGCGGCGCGCCGAACGATCTCTCCGCATTTAAGCGCGTCCGAAAATGAAAGACTCTTTGGTATTTCCACCGGTGAGCATGGACACAATTATCGGGCGCGACTCACTCTTCGCGCCAACTCAATTCTACCAGAACGAGCACTTGGGACGGAGGAGGAGATCTCCTCACTGATTCGCTTACTCCGAACCCAACTGGATCACAAAAACTTGAATCGTGATGTCGATGCATTGCACGGAAAACCGATTACGACCGAGTCGTTGGTTCGTCTCATTCTTCAGAGCAGATCAGGCGAGGTGCCATTATCCCGGGTTCGGCTGCATGAACGCGACGACTTTTTTGCGGAAGCTTGGAATGATGGCGGAATGTTTTTGGGAATGCGTGAAGCATTTAGCGCGGCGCATCGTTTGCATGTGCCTTCTTTTTCCGATGCGCAGAACGCCGAGCTATTTGGTAAATGCAATAACCCGCGCGGACACGGCCATCGCTACATTGCGGAGGCGACAATTGGTGGCGAATACGACGAGCGCTCAGGCGCGCTGGCGAATTTCGAGGAACTACGCAACGCTCTGGGGCAGGCGCTAGCACCCTGGCGCGACAAACATCTCGACCTCGAAACCGAAGAATTTCGCGACCATGCGTCCACCGGCGAAAATATTGTGCGCGCGCTTTGGCCGAAACTAGATAACACGCTTCAGCAACAACTTGTGCGTTTACGTTTGTGGGAAACGGATAACAACCGTTTCACCTTGCGCAGAAATTTCTAGCGACGCTTCGGGGAGAGTCGTAATAAAATCAATCGGCGGTCGCAGATCGCCGCTACACTACTGTTATGATCAAAGGACTCAGCGGCGACGTTACCGTTAATGTCATCGCGTCGATCATCGCCTCGCTCGTCCTGCTCGCCGCCGGTTTTCTCTGGGGAAAATACAAGGAGCGACGCAAGTACGGACGCAAGCTCGAGGAGTACGACTTCTATCCTTACAGCGTGACGCGCGAAAACTTCGGCGAGTTCAATCTGAACAATTTTCGCCTTGGCATGCATTACTTTCTAAAGAACAACGACTACACCGCGGCGCGCCAGCTTATCTTCATTGGCGAGCAGAACAACGTGCGTGAAAAGCTCGAGCCCACTGAGCAAAAAGAATATGCCCGCTTGTTCGAGAAGTACGACGGCAAGCGGATCGTCGACGATACGAATGAGTATCTCGAAAATTACGTGCGAATCGTCAGGCTGATTGGAAAATCGTTTCCAAACACCGGGATCGAGATCCTTTTGCACAACCTGGCTGATCCATCGCACTCGCTTATTGTGCTCGAAAATAATGTCACTGGGCGCCATTTGCGCGATGGCACGACGAATTTGTTGATTGACTTGAAAAAGCGGCAGCTGGCAAACGAAGAAAAACTCAACTACGAGCTCAACATCGGGGGCCGAAAATTCAAATGCACCACCATCCCAATTGTGCGGAAAGAATTCGGTGTCGTCGGCGCGATCTGCATCAACATCGATGCAAACTATCTCACTGACGAGGTGATGCAGAGCAAAGAACGGATCGAAGCATGGTTCAAGAATTTCTGCCGAATTGACAGGCAACTCGACGAGAACATCCTGAGTAAGGATGAGTACGCCAAGGCCATGAAAGGCCAGCGTCACTTCAAAGACGAAGCTTTTTAAGTAATTTTTTCCTCATCTTGTTCCCAAATTCAGTTTGCTGTGTTTAGGGACGGCTGACCCTCTCATTGACACCCAGCTTTAGCTGGGTGTGAACGGCGCCCGAGAGAGCCCCAAGCGCTTCAGCGGTTTTTTGTCAGTGACCAAGTAAACCGCTAAAGCGGTTGTGGTAGTAGATTCGGTCATGCACCTCGCTGAAGCGAGGTGTCAATGAAATGCGATGTGTCAGGGCAACGCTATACACGTAGTTGGAAACGATTCTGTTCTCGAAGCTTGGTTTCTTCCTGTGCTGGCATTCGTGATCTGTTGCCGGGTTGACGACATGCCACCGCGTGAGGTGAGACAGAGTTTCGGGAAAAACGAGGTTCCCAAACTGGAGTTTGGGAACCAGAATGTAAGATCGCTCCCCAAGAGATGAAACGTTACCTCATCACTGGCGCCAGCCGCGGCATTGGCCGCGCCATCGCAACGAAGCTGGCGTCGCTTGACGTTATGCTATTGCTGCATGGGCGCGACACCACTGCCTTGGCCGAAACCTGCCGGACGGTGGAAAAGAGCGGCGGAAAAACGGCAAAATTGATTCACGATCTCGCCAACTTTCGCGGCATCGACGACTTGGTCGCCGAGGTCGGGCATAAGCCGATTGATCTGTTGGTCAACAACGCCGGCATTGCCGTGGTAAAACCATTTGCCGAAATCACGCGTCAGGAATGGGAACAAACCATCGGCGTAAACGTGACCGCGCCTTTTTTCCTGATTCAACATTTTGCGCCGCGGATGCCACCCGGCTCGAGCATCGTCAATATTTTGTCCATCGCAGCGAAAACCGCTTATCCAAGCTGGAGCGCGTATTGCGGGAGCAAGTTTGCCATGGAAGGATTGTCCACGGCGATTCGTGAAGAACTTCGTTCGCGCAAAGTGCGCATGCTCAACATTTACCCAGCGGCGACCGATACCGACATCTGGAATGCTGTTACCGGTGAATGGCCACGTGAGCAAATGATGTCCGCTGTCGATGTCGCCGATGCCGTGGCTTTCGCTATCAATCAGCCGCCCGCAGTGATTATCGAAAATATTACGCTCTCAAATACCACTGGGACGCTCTGACCCGAGCGCACCCGTAGCCCAGCCATCTTAGCTGTGGGGCCAACCCCGAACGCTTTCGGGATTGAAACCCTATTCCTTCAACAAAGGCCAAATACCTCGTGATCGAAATTGAGGAGTGACTAGGGGATAGAGATTGAAGAAATATTAGGAATGACTTCGACTCTTCGGAACACGCAGAAAACGACCGATGAGCGCTGGCGATTTTGGCGCGATGTGCTCGTCTTCGAGCTCAAAATGTTCATCGGCAATCTGCGTGATTTTGCTCTCATGCCCGCGTCAGTGGTGGCGGCTATGATTGATCTTGTCAGTAGAGGGGAACGCGAAGGATCGCTCTTTTACCGGGTCCTGCGCTGGGGTGCGCATAGTGAAGAAGTTCTCGATGCCTACAGTCCGATCAGAGACGAGCTGCAAGATCGAAAGGTCAATCCCAACTATACGGTGGACGCAGTGGTAGCGCGGTTAGAGGGCGTGCTGGTGCGTGAGTACGAAAAAGGTGGAACGGCTGCGACGATTAAAGCAGCCTTGGATCGCGCGATCGATCAGTTACACCGCGAAACGGGAAAACATCGCGAGCGGGCGCAAACTGCGGTGGTAAAAATACTGGATGAAGGAAAAAGGCTAACCCAGGGAAAGACTGGGAAAAAGGACGAAGGAGATTCGTCTTTATCAGAATGATCGTCGCAGCCGCGGCGCTACGAGCCGACGCAGCCATACTTGTCATCCCGAGCCGCGCAGACGGCGAGGGATCTCGCAATGTTTGCACTCGCTAACGAGCTTTGTGAGATCCTTCGCTGCGCTCAGGATGACGGAAACTAAAAAATGAGCGCGTCAATGCGCGGAGGCACGCTCGTGGATAGCGCGGTATTCCGGCATCTTATGATATTCCACCAGACGAAAGCCCCAATCGACCAGCGTTTGCTTATCTTTGTTAGTCGATGCGACCTGCTTGAGGAATTTGGCGACGCGTTCCTTCAGCTCCGGTTGCTGCGCGACCTCGTCGAGAATTTCGAAAATTTCCATCGAAAGCAACCAGTCGTCGGGATGCTGCGCCTGTTGCGTTTCCCAGATCTCACCCAGCCGTTCGTAACCGACTTTGCGTCCGCGAATGTCGCGCACCTGTTGATACAGGCTTTCCAGCTTCTTTCGGTTGCCGTCGGACGGCGCTTTGATCGTGCGCTCCTTCGGCACGAGCGCGACTTCGAGAAATGCGTCCTTGTCTGCGGCGCCATTGAAGACCGAGCTGATCTTTTCTCCGACGGCCATATCGAATTCGCCCCACGCCGGATCGAACAAGACTCGATCGCCATGTTTCACGGTACAATTAGAGAACGTGATCAAAAGCGGCTTGTCATCCTGCCGGACAATTTTTTCGATCCGACCTGACACAGTGACGCAGCTTTCAAACCCGATTGTCGCTTTCTTTCCTTCGACAATGCCGATGCTGTGCAGTTGGTCGTTAGAAAGATGTTCGGGCGCGGCATGAACATTTCGCCAGCGACCAATTGGCGCGCCAAATCCTTCTGCGTGCCGATCCTTTCCGTGCCCAGCCAATTCCTTATTTTGAAACCCGAGCGCAGTCGGTCCAGTGCTGCGTAGATATATTGGAAGTGCACGCGGGCGATCCGCGCACTCCTCGCTGGCCGTTAGGACCTCGGTAAAAGTGCCGCTCACCTGCAATCCCGATGAGTATTCGCAGGTCGCGATGTTATTGCACTCGATTGCCTTGTTGATGCCCTGAAGGCCGCCAACCTGATAAGCCATGGTGCTGGCAAATTCTTCGAGCACCTCACGCAGATGATTGAAATCACGAGAGACGAAGAGTTGTGGCTGACGCGTGGTGATATCGAAAGGCGTGTTCTGAGCATCAATCGAGTACGGAATTTTTTTCACATTCGCTTCCAGACACGAAACCGACTCGCCGATAGAAGAGAGCAAGCCGGCGCCGTAGATTTTTGGTTTGTCGAGCGTGCCGATCAGGCCATACTCGACCGTCCACCAATGTAAGCGCGAAAGCAGCGCCATTTCGGACGGCTCGCCCAAATTCTTCTGTCGCCGCTCCACTTCGCGAGTCGCTTCCTCAACTTCTTTTGGATCGGAGTTTGGCAGTTCCTTCAAAATCGAGAGATGCCGGATCGCCTGGTAAAGTTCGAAATCCCGGCGCGATTGCATTGCTTTCGCACCCACTTCACCGAAACGCTGCAAATAGTTCGAGTACTCGCGATCGACAATAATCGGCGCGTGTCCGGCCGCCTCGTGCACGATATCGGGCGCGGGCGTGTATTCGATATGATGGATCTGACGCATGTCGCACGCGATCACCAGAACCTTGTAAGCCTGAAATTCCATGAACGCGGCCGGCGGAATAAATCCGTCCACTGCCACCGCGCCCCAATCGATCTGGCCGAGGATATCGTTCATCTCTTCGATTCGCGGAATACGCTCGAAAGAAATACCGGTATTGAGCAAGCCCTGAAAATAGACTTTGTGTGCGTATTCCTTCAGGAAAAAAATGTTCTGGCGCATGATGAAACGCCAGACCGCGTGATCGACCGGGGTGTATTCTTCGTAGCGTTGATCGACTGCGAATTGCAGCAGATGTTTTGGGAGCGATTGCACTGCTCGATTAGTTCGGCTGAAAGGTTGAATACTCATCGGGATTTCCTCCGTGCGCATAAGCGCCGACTCATTTTACGATGCTTGAATGTTTCGAGCAAGAAGGGCCTGTCGTCGACCGCCGGAACACAGACCTCCTGGTCTGTGCGCCCAGCGGAGTTGCACTCCGCTGCTCAGCGCAAGGAAAAGCGGACAGAATGTCCGCTTGGCGCACAGGCCGGTGGCCTGTGTTCCTAATTCTCCCGATGCCGACGGGAGCGGCGGAATCGCCGATTGAATTAAGATGGCAAGCGGCGCGCTTGCCCTACAGATTCCTCATCCCCATGCCACATTGATTCCGTTGCGACGCTTCAAGATAACGCTGCGGGATCTTTCGACTGCGCTTCGCTGCGCTGTGGAAGACCTTGTGCCCGCTGCAATCTTTGTGCGATAGATCGTCGAAATGGGAATCTTGCGCCTCGGAGTTAATATCGACCACATCGCGACGCTGCGTCAGGCTCGCTACGCCACCATGCCCGATTCGAAAAACGCCGAGCCCGATCCGATAGTGGCGGCCTCGATCTGTGAGCGCGCCGGCGCGCACGGCATCACCGCGCATTTGCGCGCGGACCGACGCCATATTCAGGACCGCGACATGGAACGATTGCGCGCGAACATCATGACCAAACTGAATTTTGAAATGGGCAACACGCTCGAGATTCTTGATGTCGCGATTCGGATTCGACCAGATGAAGTTTGTCTTGTTCCCGAGAAACGCGCGGAAGTGACGACAGAAGGCGGGCTCGATGCCATCGCCAGCCGTCGGGATTTGCTCAATACCATCCAGCGACTCCACGCCAATGGCATCCGCGTCAGTCTGTTTATTGATCCCGACGAAAAACAGATCGACTGCGCGTCGGGACTGGGAGTGGAAATGATCGAATTGCACACCGGCAAATTGGCGAACGCGTTCACAGAAAAAGTCGAGGCGCAGGAGCTGGATCGTCTGTGTCAATGTGCGCGGCATGCGCACGATTCAAAACTTCAGGTCAACGCCGGCCATGGCATCAATTACCAAAACATCGCGCTCATTCACAGGATTCCGCATTTGACCGAGCTCAACATCGGACACGCCATTGTTTCGCGCGCAATTTTTGTGGGCTGGGAGAACGCCGTGCGCGAAATGCTCGCACGAATGGAGAATTATAACGGGTGAAGGCAAAAGGTGGATCGGCCGCTCCGCCGGGCGATGCTAAAGCAAATCGCGGCACCGCCGCGCTGGAAAGTTTTCAATGAGTGTGCTCGGCATCGGCGTGGACATGGTCGAGGTCGAGCGCATCCAGCACTCGCTCGATCGTTTTGGCGAACGTTTCATGAAGCGGGTTTTCACCGAGGGCGAGATTGCTTATTGCATCTCGATGAAATTTCCAGCGCGCCATTTCGCGGCCCGGTTCGCGGCGAAGGAAGCGGTCTCGAAAGCATTTGGTACTGGCATCGGAAAAGCAATGGGCTGGCGCGATATCGACGTGCATAAGAAAAAAAGCGGCGAACCGTTTTTGGTATTACACGGCGGAGCGGAGTCTTTCGCCAAAGAGCGTGCGATGAAATCCGCATGGATCAGTTTGAGTCATACCGAGCATCACGCGGTGGCGATGGTCGTCATCGAAGCGTAAACAGGCCGGCTCGCACCGCGCGTGATTCCTCAGTTCTGGGGAGCGCAGGCTGCCAGCCTGCAGGTCTCGGCAGCCTGCCGAGACCAATTAATACCGTGCAATACCTTGGGATGCGAAATTTGTTGCCGGCAACAGCAGGCTAGCAGCCTGCACTCCCCAGATCTCCCGGCGACACCGGTTGTAAAGTCGCTATTCCTCGCGTTCCACGTGCCGATACTCAATCACCTGGACACGCTCCAGTGTCACCATCCCGCCGCTCATCATTTCTTCCAGCGCAGGCAGGAAAGCGTTGATTTGCTCTTCGCTATCGACGATTTCAATGACGATCGGCAAATCCATCGAGAGCCGCAGAATTTTTGCGGTGTGCATCCTACTCGATTTCCCGAAACCCATCGGGCCGCGTAGTACGGTCGCGCCGCCGAGATGCATTTCGCGCGCTTTCAAAACAATCGCTTCGTAAAGCGGTTTGTGATTCCAGCGATCGCTTTCGCCGATGAAAATCCGCAACAACATCGAATCACGTGGAACTTCCATAGTCGAAAAATGCTAAGGTTGATTGAGTAACACCGCGAGATGATCGCCGAGCCAGACCGCGAACAGACAAAGCACAAATGATGCGATCGCGTT
>Ga0209473_1001901_pt1 | contig 11560 bp, 12 predicted proteins | sample GraSoiAngelo_133_FD_185890 | JGI IMG/M metagenome (GOLD analysis project Ga0209473, IMG submission 185890) | Grasslands soil microbial communities from the Angelo Coastal Reserve, California, USA - 14_0929_05_20cm (SPAdes) (version 2) | ecosystem: Environmental > Terrestrial > Soil > Grasslands ...
CGCCGCGAAAAACGAGAAAGAGGACACGCGGCCGTTGACCATTGATCTTACCGGTAAAATTCCGCCGCACGTATTCGCGAATCAGCTCCTGCGTGGCGCGGTGTCGGGATTCTGTCTCTGTTACAATGGTGTCGGCATACCGTTTCACCAGCTCAGCGCTGGGCGCGAACATTCGCCCCGCCACGATATCCAGCCCGGTGCGCGAAATCAGTCGCGCCACAATCCCGCCGGTGCGCGATTTGCGCATCGAATAAGGCGTCACGACGGCGTAGGAAAGTTCCTGCATAAATTTCTCCGGCGGCCCTGATTAATCCGCCTAGATGCAGCTGGAATCGAAGTCGCCTGAGCCGAAGAAAATGCGGGTTGGGCAGTGTGCCGTCAAATTCTTTCCCCGCTCGTTCGTCACCCGAAGCCCTCAAGGAGCGGCGGTCTCCAGACCGCCGTTTATTATAGAGCGACGGCTTAGAAGCCGCCGCTCTTGATTGGCTGAGCTAGAGTTGCGATCCATTTCCCCCTGCGCCGCATTTCCGCAATCGCAATCCCGTTTCGGTTCAGTGCGCGGACCAACCGAGCCTCCTGTTCGCGCAAAATACCGGAAAGAATCAACCACTGAGCGCGTTTTAGTTTTGGCAGAATCTCAATCAACAATTCGCTGAACAGATTCGCGGTGATGATTTCAGTTCTCGGCGAAAATTTCCACCGCCGCACGTCGGCGACGTGAAAATCGATGTTAGCGATCTTGTTTCGCCGCGCGTTTTCCTTTGCGGTCGCGATTGCCACCGGATCGTGATCGATCGCAATCACGTGTCTTGCACCGAAGCGTGCCGCCACCAATGCAAGAATTCCCGAACCCGTGCCGAGATCGAGCAGCGTTTTCTCTGGTTCTGGAGAGCCTGGGCTGCCAGCCTGCGCTCCCCAGAACCGAGTGCATCGCTCTAACAAACGCAACGACAACGCCGTTGTCGTGTGCTCACCCGTTCCAAACGCAGCGCCCGCAGGAATAACAAGGAGCGGCGGCTTCCAAGCCCCGAAAGCTTTCGGGGTCTGGAAACCGCCGCTCCTTGTAACCACGAGCCGTTTTCCGATTCTGATTGGTTTGGTCGTCTGTGCTCTCGAAAATCTCGTCAACCAATCGCGCGGCAATTTTTCTATTATGCCGCCAAAACGCGAGCGAATGCTTTCCAAATCGGGCCGGTTGCTGCCGGCAATTTCTGCGATTGCGTTTTTGCGACCCGGTCTCGAAATGATCGCGAGCCGCCGGCCCGCAACTTCACGCAACGTCGCTTCGTTGGCTGCGAGCCAGACTATGCCGGCTCGCTTTCGCCAAACGAACATCAACCCAACACCAAAAAATTATTTCTTCTCCGCGCTTTCCGTCTTTTCCTTCTTGGCCATTTTCTGCGCTAACCCGGCGGCAAACTTCGCGTACTGATCGCTATCGAGCGTGAAGGTTCCGAGCATGTAATTCGTATCTGTCCAATCCCAATTTTGATCAGAATCATTGTAGGTCATCTTTGTTGTTTTGCCCTGCGCGTACTGATGGTGAAGGGGATCGGCGCCCGGCGGATTGGTAATCTTCGACGAACCGCCGAGACCACCTTCGACCAAATGGCCGGTAAACGTGGCGACGTTTCCGATCGTGATGATGTGATCTTTGCCTTCGATTTTACGCGTGATTGGAACGTAAACAGTTTTGAAATTCTTCGAGCCGTTATTCGAAGGCAGCACGGCCGCCGCAATTGCTTCCAACGCCTTACGTTGCTCGGGACTGGCTTTTTCGTCGATGTAATTCGTGGAAAAATTCCATTTCCCGAACGAATCCATCATCGTCTGGTTTTCCGGGCTCTGTGCGTAATTGGCAACGGCCAGTCCATCGAGTTTCACGTTTCCGTAATTGCCCTTTTGAATGAAAAGAACTTGATTGCCGCCACACGTCGCCCGGGTCGGTTTGGAATCAAACCAGCACGGGCAGGCGGCGTTACAAGAACAGGCTTCCTCGAGCTGACCGGTAATTTTCCATTTTGTTAACTTTGTTTTCTCTTCTTTCGATGCGCCCAGTGCGAGAGACGTTGCCGTGACTGCTGCCAACAGCGCGAGGGAAACAGTCTTCATATAGAAAATTTAAAGCGCTTTTCGCGCCCGCGACAAGTTTAAAAATTCATCGCTAAATTTGCCGGCCACGCTACCCTTTCGCCTTCCAATTTCCCATGCGCAGCGCCGGCATCCATCACATCACTGCGATCGCGGGAGATCCGCAGCGCAATCTCGACTTTTACACCGAGACGCTCGGCTTGCGTCTGGTCAAACGGACCGTGAATTTCGACGATCCGGGGAGCTATCATTTTTATTTTGGCGATAACATCGGGAGCCCCGGAACGATCATTACCTTTTTCCCCTGGCCGGGAGCGCGACAAGGCTCCCGCGGGAGCGGGCAGGTGACCACGGTTAGCTTCGCTGTTCCGCCCAATGCGATTGCGTTTTGGAAAGAGCGATTGCGTGCAAATCATGTGATCGCCGAGGAAATTGGCGGACGGTTCGGCAGTAACACTCTGCGCTTTCTCGATCCCGACGGTATGCGGCTCGAGTTGATCGCAACACACGTCATCCCGAGCGGAGTCGAGGGATCCCGAGGAAATTACCTTAAAGGGTCCGCTGCGGGATCCCTCCCGGCCTCCGCACAAGGCTACGGCGTGGCAGGCGACGTTGCTCGGGATGACCGGATCGGCGGGTTCGCCGCGCCGACGCTTGAAGTCAGGAAGCCCGAGGAAACTGAAGATTTGCTCACCGCGATTCTCGGATTCGAGTTTGTTGCGGAAGAAAATAATCGATGGCGTTTCCGCGGCAGGGGATCAAACGCGTCCGCGGAAATTGATCTGGTGTCGTCTGACGCCGGCTTCGGACAGATTGCAGTTGGCACGGTGCATCACATTGCGTTTCGCGCGGCCGATGATGAAGAACAGTTGCGGGTGCGCGAGCAGCTGGTCGCGCGAGGTCTCAACGTTACGCCCGTAATCGACCGCCAGTATTTTCACTCGATCTATTTTAGGGAACCCAATGGCATTTTGTTTGAGATCGCCACTGACGAGCCCGGATTCCTTATCGATGAACCGGCTGACGAATTGGGCGAAAGCTTAAAACTTCCGCCTATTTATGAGCCAAGTCGCGACGAGATCGAGCGCGTGCTTCCCACAATTCATCTCCACCACTCGGCCGCATCATGACCGATTTCACTTATCGATTTATTGCCGGTACTGGTGATCGAACGCTGCTGTTGTTGCACGGCACCGGCGGGAACGAAAATGACCTCCTCCCGCTCGGTCGCAGCATCGATCCCGACGCGTCCTTGCTCAGTCCACGGGGAAAAGTTTTGGAAAATGGTGCCCCGCGATTTTTTCGGCGGCTGGCTGAGGGCGTTTTCGATGAAAAGGATGTCGTCGCGCGTGCGCACGAACTCGCGTATTTTGTCTCCGCTGCAGCGAAGAAACATGGTTTCGACGAGAACACGCTGGTCGCGATCGGCTATTCCAATGGGGCAAACATTGCCTCAGCAATGATGCTGCTCGGCTTATTGGAATTTCGCGGCGCGATCCTGTTTCGACCGATGGTGCCCCTTTCACAGCCGGCGGATACCTCGTTAGAAGATTCTACTGTTCTGATCTGCGGTGGGCGTTTCGATCCAATTGCTACGCCACAGCAGGTCAGCGCCCTGGCCGAATTGTTACGCGACCGAAAGGCCGAAGTTGAGGTGCGAATCCAGGAAAGCGGTCACGAATTGACGGAGACGGATGTGGAGACAGCGCGAGACTGGCTTGCAGCGAGCGCCATTGCATAGGAAAAAGGAAGCTCGCTTATGCTCGTCGTGATGAATGCCAATGCCACCGCAGCCGAGATCGCCGGCGTCGTCCGCGTAATTGAGTCACTCGGTTTGCGCGCGCATACCATGCCCGGTGCCACCCGCACCGCTATTGGCATCACCGGCAACAAGGGGGCGATCAGCTTGCAGCATTTCGAAAATCTGCCCGGCGTGGCCGAGGCCATTCGCGTTAGCAAACCTTACAAACTGATCACCCTCGATCTGAAACAGGACCGAACGATTGTCGATATCGGCGGCGCGAAAATCGGAAACGGCTCGCTCGCCATGATCGCCGGGCCGTGCGCGATTGAAACACCCCAGCAGGCCTTTGCCGTCGCCGAGATTGTAAAAAAAAGCGGTGCGAAATTCTTCCGTGGCGGCGCCTTCAAACCGCGCACCTCACCCTATGCCTTTGCCGGTTTGGGCGAGGAAGGATTAAAAATACTGGTCGATGTTCGCGAGAAATTTGATCTAAGAATCGTTAGCGAAGCGCTCGACGAGCCAGGAGTCGATCTCGTCGAAAAATATGCCGACATGATTCAGATTGGTGCACGCAACATGCAAAACTATACGCTGCTTCGGCGGGTCGGACGTTCGAAGCTGCCGGTCCTGCTCAAGCGTGGGATGGCCGCCACGCTGGAGGAATGGTTGCTTGCGGCCGAGTACATTATGTCGGAAGGCAATTACCAGGTCGTTCTTTGCGAACGCGGTGTCCGCACCTTCGCCCAACACACCCGCAACACTCTCGATCTCGCCGCCGTGCCGGCGGTGCGACGTATTTCGCACTTGCCCATAATCATTGATGCCTCGCACGGTACCGGCAAAAACTACATGGTCACGCCGCTGGCGCGTGCCGGAGTTGCGGTCGGCGCCGATGGTTTAATGATCGAAGTGCATTGCAAGCCGGAAGAAGCGCTTTCCGACGGGGCACAGGCGCTCACGCTCGACGAGTTCGAGCAAATGGCGAACGAAGTGCGCGCGATCCACGAACTGATTAATTGATGGCGTTGGGTAACGCGTTATCGAACGCCAACGCTCCGTCATCCCGTGCCGCGCAGACGGCGAGGGACCTCCCCAAATGCGTTTGATCACCCGAACTGGCTTGTGTGATCAATGCAGTTAGGTGAGGTCCCTCGCTTGCGCTCGGGATGACAGATGAAGAAAATTGGCGAGCAATTCTGCTACGGTAGAGGAACACAGGCGTCCACGCCTGTGCGCCCAGCGGACATTTTGTCCGCTGACAACCGCAGCGGAATGGAACTCCGCTGGGCGCACAGACCAAAGGTCTATGTTCCGGCCCGGGGTGGCAGGTTAAGAAAGTTCGCGAGCAATTTTTTTCCCTCACCGGTCAAAATCGATTCCGGATGAAATTGCACCCCGTGAATCGGAAATTCGCGATGTTGCAGTCCCATAATTTCACCGTCATCGGAGTCCGCGGTGATGACGAGTGAATCCGGCAAACTATCGCGTTTTACCACGAGGGAATGATAACGGGTGGCTTCGAACGGTTGTGCAACGTTTTCAAAAACGCCTGCACCATGGTGCGAAATCGCAGATGTTTTCCCGTGCATCAACTTCGGGGCACGCACAATTTCGCCGCCGAAAACTTCGCCGATGCATTGGTGACCGAGGCAAACGCCGAGTAACGGAATGTGCGGTCCGAATTCACGAATGACATGGCAACTGATTCCAGCGGCGCGCGGCCGACCCGGGCCGGGCGAAATGCAAATGCGTTCCGGAACCAACTTTCGAATGTCAGTTGGACCGATCTCATCGTTGCGTTTCACCAAAACTTCGGCGCCGAGCTCACCGAAAATCTGCGCGAGATTGTAGGTGAACGAATCGTAATTATCGATCAGGAGCAGCATTCTGTGGTGGCAAGCGTGTCGGCTGCATTCGAATTCTCGCAGGCGACACGCCTGCCGCTACAGGTTTTTTGCCCGAGCGATCGCCGCGAGGACCGCCATCGCCTTGCGCTCGGTTTCTTCACGTTCGCGCGACGGCTCGGAATCGGCCACGATCCCGGCACCGGCTTGCACGAACGCTTTCCCATTTTTCAAAACCACCGAACGCAGCGCGATGCAACTGTCGCAATTCCCATCGAAACTAAACCAGCCGACTGCGCCCGCATAAAATCCGCGCCGCGTTTTCTCGAGCTCGGCGATGATTTGCATCGCGCGAATTTTGGGCGCACCCGAAACGGTGCCGGCGGGAAAAGTGGAACGAAACGCGTCGAAGGCGTTCAAACCATCGCGCAACCGCGCCTCAACATGCGACACGATGTGCATGACGTGGCTGTAACGCTCGATTGTCATTTGCTCGGTCACACGGACGCTCCCGATTTGCGCGATCCGGCCCAGATCGTTCCGTGCGAGATCGATCAGCATCACGTGTTCGGCGCGCTCTTTCGGATCGGCCAGCAAATCGCGCGCGTTTGCTTCGTCGGAGCGGCTGTTGGCGCCGCGTGGACGGGTCCCCGCAATCGGCCTAAGTTCGGCGGTACGACGGCGCACCCGCACGTGCAACTCAGGCGAACTACCGAGTGCGCAAAACTCATCGCCGAAGTTCAGCAAAAACATGTAGGGCGAGGGGTTCCCAAAGCGTAAACAACGATAAAGATCGAGCGGATCGGCCAAAAATTCCGACTCGAACCGTTGTGACAGCACGACTTGGAAAATGTCGCCCTCTGCGATGTATTCTTTCGCGCGGAGAACCATTTTCTCGAAGTCGCTGGTGTTGCTCTCGCAAACGGTCCCGGCAGGCCTGTCGCCAGCAGTCGGCGCAGCGATCGGTTGCAATCGCGAGGGCGCGGCCAGTTTTTGCAGAACGATGTCGATCTGTTCCCGTGCGGCACAGTACGCGTCATCGGCACTCTCTTCCCGGATGTCGGCCAGCGTGATTACGCGCATTGTGCGGAAGCGGTGATCGAAAACAATGAGTGTCCCGGCAATCACGAACATCATTTCCGGCAATCGGAGATCGTCCTGTGAATGGATCGTTGCTTTCGGCTCGAAAAATCGGATCACGTCGTAGCCGACAAAACCGACCGCACCGCCTTGAAAATGAGAGATATCGTCGCGCGGAACAAAACGGAATTCGCCGAGGATCTTTTGCAGTTCCCCGAGGGGATCGGAGGTGCTGCGTGTAGTGGCGGGACCTGATTTTTCGCGAACAGTTATATCACCGCCACGGTGGCTAACGATTAATAGCGGATTGATACCGATAAAGGAGAAGCGCCCCGATTCCTCGTTGCGCTCGGCCGATTCGAAAAGGAGCGAAAATCCGTCGCGTCCGATTTTTTGGAATGCCCCGACGGGAGTTTCGACGTCGCTGACGATTTCGGCGGCAACGGGAATCAAATTTCCGCGGTGAGCGAGCTGTCGGAACTCTTCGAGAGACGGGCGCAGCATCGGGACAATGGAGTTATGGAGTATTGGACTGTTGGAACGCTGTTGCTACGAGAAATGTCGCCCTAACCAACGAGCTGACAGGACGAGACCTTTTGGGAAAACACTTGATCATCGTCGCCCGCATTCGTTCCAACTGTGGAGGGACATGCTTCGTCATGTCCCAAAAATGGGGACGCGACGACGCGCATCCCTCCAGGGAAGACTTTTGAGGACGCCGTGCCACATCAAAAAATGTTGCGCTGGAGCGACTGCAAGCGATTATTTGAGCCCACTTTACGCGGGTGTAGCTCAGTGGTAGAGCACCTCCTTGCCAAGGAGGACGTCGCGAGTTCGAGCCTCGTCACCCGCTCCCTTCCAAGTGGTTGGCTCCGCGGTTCGACGGAGTCTCCCCTACCAAATGTGCCTTCGCGAAGATTTCATTGGTAGGGCCGACGCTCTGCGGAGCCGCATGCCGGCCGCCCTCATTTTTTTGAATCCGAACTGGCTTTTCTCTGCATCTCATATGCAAATGAAAACTATGAAAGCATTTGTTCTTGGCAGCGCCGCTACTTTTGCCCTGGCGCTGGCCATCTACGCACAAACACCTGCCGCTATGCCAGAAACGCCGGCTCCGTCGCCCACGCTCGCGGCAACGGCTACTCCCGCTGTTTCGGTTTCTCCCGCGCTTTCGGCGACGCCTTCCGCGGCCAATCAATTTGCGGACAAGATCAAGGAACGGACGGATCGCAAGTTCAAACACAAAGGGTTTGCGATCACAGTGGACGGTGATGACAAGCACGAGGCAGATTCAGGCGATATCCCGAAGGATGTGATGCCGGTCGCTGCCATCGCCATTCTGGCGGTCTTCGGATTCCCGGTGGCAATCGTGGCCGTAATCATGTTTAGCAGTTGGGCCAAGGCACGCTCATTGCATCGCACCGTGCGGATGATGGTGGAAAAGGGTCAACCGATTCCGCCCGGGCTGCTCTCGACTCCGACTGCGGTAACGGCAGCGGCTTCCTTGCGCCCCTGGTACGATTTGCGTCGCGGCATCGTGCTCGTTGCAGTGGGAGTAGGGGTAATCATGTTCTTCGGCATCAGCGCGGGGTGGGACAACGGTGTCTGGGCACTCGGTCTCATTCCGGGACTGATTGGAGTCGGTTATCTACTCGCATGGCGGCTTGCCTATCGTGACGAGAAAGCGTTGAAACAGTGATGTGGAGCTGACCGATGCCGACCTGCTCGCGCGAGTTATTGTTGATGGTGACCAGCACGCTTTTGGCGAGCTGGTTCGCCGCCATCAATCGCCCGTGCGCGGCCTTTTGCGCCAGCTGGTGCGCGCCGACGTGGAGCTGGCTGATGATCTCGCCCAGGAAACCTTCATTCGCGCTTACAAAAATATCCGGAGTTTTCGAGGCGAAGCGAAATTTTCCACCTGGCTTTATCGAATCGCTTACAACGTTTTCCGCGAGAATGCCCGCAAGCGCAAAGAACTTGTCGGGATCGATGAAAGCCAATTACAGGCCGAGGTTGATCCGCAAACGACGGATCCAGGCTTACGTCACGATCTCATGAACGCGCTGGCCAATTTACCGCTGCACGAGCGCACCGCCGTAACGCTGTGTTGCCAGAATGGTTTGTCTCACGATGAAGCGGCCCGCGTTCTCGATATTCCGCTGGGAACGGTGAAGACGAATGTCTTGCGTGGACGCGAGAAATTGAAGAAAATGCTAGCTGCCTGGGCGACCTGAAATGAACGTTCCACTCGATAATTTACTCGATGCGCGACTGCGTGACGAGACGCCCTATATCGATGACGCGGGCTTCACTGCTCGAGTGATGAAACAGCTTCCTTCCCGCCGGCGTTTCTCCTGGAGCACGCAGCGCGCCTTTATTATTCTCGCGGCGACGATTCTGTCGGTCGTGATCGCGTATTTCGCGTCGGGTGAAGGGATGTTCGTGCACGATGCATTCGCGCGGGTGTCCAGTTTAAGACCGCTGCAATTGCTTCTTCTGATCTTCGCTTGCGGAACCGGAATGACGGTTGCCGGGCTCTGGGCCGCGCTCGCCCGAACACGCGACACGGCCCTGTAGAACAAATCCGGCTCTGAAAGGCCCACGAGCGTTGTAGACTGAAAGCCGTTAGGTGCGACCCGTTTCAAATCCCACGCAAATATCAAATATTAAGGGCTTGTTGCCCGAATGGCTCGCTGATTGTTGGTCTGAGAGTCGTTAAGCATTTTTTGTGAGCGAAGAGCTATTCAGGCGCGGCAAGGGATAAAAGCGAGAGAGTGCTGAGAGAACAAGGTCGAAGAGCGCCCAGCCGCAGTGCTGCCGCCGCACTTCGCTTCGGCTGCTGGTGCTTTAGCAGGATGCGCACGTTCTAGATCGAGGCGATCAAGTAATCTTGAATTTGCTGCCGCCAGAGTCGCCGCCAGCGTGCGCGCTTGAAGTGGTGATTATTGGTCGCATCAGCAAAACTCGCTTCCATGAGATGCCTTCGCCTTCTGCGGTCGCACTCGGCCGCGCGACTGTGCGCCTGGGCTCGCGCTAGATCCAGGGCCACTTGTTTTTCGTGCCTTCGAAGCGTGCGCCCATTGCTTGCCCTCGTGCACTGAGCTCGTAAGAGACAACCGGCACATACTTTCTTCGCTGCCTTATACTCTATGGTGAGGTTGGCCAATGGAGCCGCCGCGGCTTCAAAGTCTCACCAGCAGGACAACGGTAGATGTCCTTCACTGGATCATACGCAAATGCGCTCTCCGGAAAAATGCCTTGGCTTCTCACGTGATTCTGCTTGGCCGTAGCATCGCCCATGTGACTGGCCGTCCCGCGCTCAGCGCAGGCCACGTAGTTCTCCTGCGTCCCGTACTTATAATCAGCTATTGCTACTTCTACTTTGCTGCCAGTGTTCTTCTCATGCTGCTCGATTAAGCCGAGCAACTTCTTGTTCTCAGGAATGCTTCCGGGAGTTGTCTCTACTGCGGTAATCACTCCTTTTTGATCATCAATGGCCCGATGGTGATGGTAACGCGGCCGCGAGTCGCCACCGCCTCGGCGCACCGCCGCGGCATCCGGATCGCTCCGGCTCATCAGCCGATCGTTGACCGCCTCATAACTCTCCGGCGTCGTAGTATCCTCCAGCTTGCTCTCAGTTGCCCGATAAGCTTGCTTCAACGCTGCGATCAATTCCGGGCTGCTCTTAATAACCGATTCTTTCGCGGCGTCGGCATCAATCAAGCTCGCGTCCACATGCAGCTTCTTCCCATCGACCAAACCTGCTTCCACACACTGCGCTACAGTGCGGATAAACAAACTCTCAAACACCTCCTTGCCCCAGCGCGCTCGCGCCTTCGACAGCACGCTGTGATCGGGAATCTCCTCATCAAGCGAGTAATCCAGAAACCAGAGGTAATCGAGTCGCTCCGCGATGATCTTCATCAGCTCGCGCTCGCTCGGCACATCATCAAAGAAGAGCAGAAACATCATCTTCAGGATCGCCACCGGATCCACCGAGACGTTACCCTTCTCTCCATAGCAGTGCGCCACTTCCTCGCGTACAAAACCGAAATCGATTGTCGCCTTGATCTGGCGCAGCGGATGATTGACTCTGACCCGCTTCTCCAGGTTGACCGCGTAGTTAAAGAGTTGCGGCTCGCTCTTTTGTTCTCCCATCATGACGGGATCATTGCTTTACCAGATCGCCGCTAACTTGGGTACTATTTTTTTGAAAGAGACGCCGATTTGGGCAACACGCCCTTAAGATGCGACCCCCGTCGTACGCTTCTCTTGGGAGACGAACAATGCGCAAGGCTATAGTAGTTATTTTGGTTGCCTTCGCTTTTTCGATACTAGGTCTTAGCTTCTTTCTTGATGACCTATACTATCAGACGAGACCGCGAGAACCCCACCCAGAATCAGGCCAGATTTATCCACAGTGGATTCACCATGGCACGTGAGTCTACCTCACCCGTGATGAGCAACTGCCATGTGCTTATTCGTGGTACGCATTTGGTGCGGTTTTCGTGACTGCATATCTACTAAATCAACGTTGGCGCTGTTTCCCGCCATTTACAAAATAAATGCGTGGAGAAAAGGGGTTATGTCGAGCTTGCCCTGATCTGAGGAAACTAAGTAGGGCATGGGAACGTCAGTCTGTGAATCTTGCAGGAATTGCCCAAGGATTATACGGCGCAAAGCTCGCGCGCTTTTTTGACGTCAGCCGCGATTTGCTGCCCGAGGGCCTCGACACTTTCAAATTTTTTCTCCGGCCGGAGAAATTGCATGAATTTGATTTCGATATCGGCGCCGTAAATGT
>Ga0209473_1001902_pt1 | contig 11560 bp, 13 predicted proteins | sample GraSoiAngelo_133_FD_185890 | JGI IMG/M metagenome (GOLD analysis project Ga0209473, IMG submission 185890) | Grasslands soil microbial communities from the Angelo Coastal Reserve, California, USA - 14_0929_05_20cm (SPAdes) (version 2) | ecosystem: Environmental > Terrestrial > Soil > Grasslands ...
CGCAGCCACTCCTTGTGCTCGTCACTCAAGTGCTCACGGGTCCACGCGATGGCGCGCTCTGCGATTTCATTAAAATCGCCAGGAGGCGAGAGCCGCGACGCCGCCTCGTCGTGATTGCCTTTCACGACCGGGCAATCCAGCTCGCGAACGCGTTCCACGCATTCTCTCGGGTTGGCGTTGTAGCCAACCACGTCGCCCAGGCAGACGAAACGCGTGCATTTACGCGCGCGTGCGTCAGCCAGCACGGCTTCTAATGCCTCGAGATTACCGTGTACATCGCTGAAAATTGCGAAGCGCATGGAGCTTGTTCAACCGTTAAAAAGCTGCAACTTTACCACGGAAGCGCTCTGACGCTCGAAAGATTTAATATTTCAAGGACCTAAAACGTGATTATTTGCCTTTTTTACCCGGAATTCGCTGATCCTGCGGGATCTTGAGTTTGTCTTCGAGAAATCTCAGGCGCGTGATCAAAGTGGGCAGCCGTTCCTGCTCGCCCTCGTCATAAAGCCCCCGTAAACGCTCATAGGCCTCCCGCTCGCGTCCTTCGCAGTAGGAAAGCTCATAGGCTGAAAAACGCCGGTCGAACGTCGCGGCATCGGGCAGTGCCGCTGCCTTGGCGTAAAACTCCGCAGCGCGCTCGTGATCCTTGTACTTCTCCTTGTAAAGGCGGGCCAGCGCTTCATAGAGCTGAGGGCGATCGGGATTATTTTGGATTCCACGTTCGAGGAAATCCTTTCCCAGGGCAAAATATTCGCGCTGCGCTTTGACTCGCAGTGCAAGACGCGGCTGGGTTCGATCGTTCATCGCTGCCACGCTTGCGTTCCAAGCCATGTGCCACGCGGCCGTGTCCCAAAACAGAAGCACCCGCGGCTGTAGTGTTGTGATGTGCCGGAACAATAACAATATCCGGCCCCATTCTGTGCGTTCCCATGCGACGTGTGCCTGAATGAAAAGGGCGTCAGCGACGATCGCCCGAAATCCGCTCAACGCGGCAATGAAACCGAGTTGCCCAAGTTTTTCGCGAAGATCGAGATTAAATTCGACGCCACGAAAATGTTCGTGGCGATGCTGCGCCGCCAGATCGTGCTCAATCGGCAATTTGAGCGCGCCGAGCGAAACCAAAATCGCCAGCACGACAAGAACCCGAATCATAATTCTTTCCCGTAGAACACGAACGCCGCCAGCAGCGTGTAGATCGTCGTATAGAAAATGCCAAGCGCTGCCGTCTTTGTGAAGAGCGCCAATGAAATGGCCGTACCGGCGACGATATCATCGACCAGGTTGAACGCCTGCAAGTCCGGAAACAGCAAGGCGACGATTGCGAGAAAGACCCGGGTAAGCAGTCCGCTACTGTGTTCCTGGAGCCAATATTCACGCGCAGTGGCCTGCAAATGACCAATGAAATAAATGAAGGCCATTACCACAATCGTGAAAATGTTTGTGGTTGCGAATGTGGAAACGAAGAGCGTGAGCGCGGCAAGCAAACATGCTTTGAGATAGATGATGATGATTCCGGGAAAGATGTCGATGTTAAGGGCCGAAGATCGAATTGCCCGGAGCGCATCGGCAATTTGTTCAGGCGGTGCGCCGGACATTTGTCCCAACGTGGCATGGATCACGGCTTGTTCGCGCAAGTACAAAACCAGCAGAAACGCCGCGCTCATCACCAGCGTGCTGATTGCGAGCAGTAGAAGAACTCCCGCAATTTTCCCGAGCACGTATTCGAAGCGGGGCACGGGCTTGGCGAGGATCGTGTAAACCGTGCGGTCTTCGAGGTCTTGCGGAAGCAGGCGGGCAGTCGCAACGATTGCCAGCAGCGACGTAAAGATCGAGATCGCGCCGAGCGAAACATCTTTTAGGATTTGGAATTCCTGCTGAAAAGAGAACTGCGCCATGAAGATCGAACTGCCGATCAAAAGGAGAGCAAACACAAGCAGCACATAAAAGACTCTCAGGCGCGTCAGCTCGGTGAGCGTATTGAATGTGATGGCGAGGATCCGGGAGATAGAGAAAGGGCGATGCGGCCTTGCCAACGTTGAAGCGTTGAGAGGTTGAAGCATCAAATCGTTTCCGTCATTCGTCATTTCTGCTTTTTTGTTCTTTCGTCATTCGACATTCGTGCTTCGTCATTTTTAGCCGTCGCCTCCAGGAACAACCTCTCCAGTGTCGTCGTCGATTTTCGACGTTCGATCAGCTTTGCGTTTGACCGGCTGATGACCGATTCGATTTCATTGACGAGCTGAACGGACGCGTCGGCAATGACGAGCTCGGTTTGATTTTCGATTGCGATCAACTCCTGCAGATATCCTTCACGTACCAGCACGCCATCCGCGAGAATGCCAACACGGTCACAAATTTCCTGTGCCTGCGCGAGCAAATGCGAGGAGAGCAGCACGGTGATTCCGCGACGTTTCAGATCGAGAATCAAATCGCGAATCTCCCTTGAACCCGCCGGATCGACTCCTGCAGTCGGTTCATCCAGCACTACCAGTCTGGGGTCATGGATCAATGCCTGTGCAAGGCCAATGCGTTGCAACATGCCTTTGGAATAAACGCCCAGCCGTCGTTTACGCGCTTTCGTCAAACCGACGAGTTCTAGCAATTCGTCTATGCGTTCCTTTAATCGAGCGCCCCGCAGCCCGCAGAGACGCCCAAAGAAACGCAGCGTTTCTTCACCGGTAAGGTACTTGTAGAAGTACGGATTTTCGGGCAGAAAACCGACCGCTTCCCGGCTTTCCACGAGACGACTGTCGCGCCCAAAAATTTCCGTTCGCCCCCGCGTTGGGGAAACCAACCCCAGAATTATTTTGAGGGTTGTGCTTTTGCCGGAGCCATTCGGCCCAAGCAACCCGTACACTTCGCCCGGTTCGATGCGAAGGTTGAGGTCCTTCACGGCGACAATCCCGCGAGCGGGATGTAAAGGAACAGAAAATGTTTTTGTTAGTCCGTGAACGGCGACTGCTGGACCCGCCTCCGGGCGGCTACGGCGCGGCGAGTCAGTCATGGCGAATTTCAAAGCCGCGGGCGGCAACTGGTTTTTCCAATTTGTTTTCGGTTTGCTTATGAATTAGCGAGTGAAGCTCGCCTCGCGCAATGCAGTCAAGCAACGCGCGCACTTCATCTTCCTCTCCTGTAACCTGAAGTTCCACGCGCCCATCAGGCAGGTTGCGAACCCATCCGGTTACGTCGAAGCCTTTGGCCGCATGAAGCACGGTCCAGCGAAACCCGACGCCCTGAACATTTCCTTCATAGAAAACCTGGAGCGAAATCATCGGCCTGCTGGGGAGCTGCTGATGTTTACTACTTGATGGCAACGCAGCGCGTGCGAACACGCATCATCGGTTCACTTGTATGAATAAACGAGGCAAAAGCTGCCCTCCCCGCCTTCGAGCAAATCGACCGAAACAAAGTACTGACCGCTGCTCGATGGCGTAAAACCGGCCGCAGCTTTTTCCCCGTTATCGTAACTTTCCGTGGTCACCTGTTTTCCCGTCTCATCATAGACGCTGACCGCAACCTTCTTTGCCGGTTCCGTCGCGCCGACGGAGAACCAATACTGGTTTCCTGCGTACAGGTTCACCGCGACCAGGGAATGATCATGCGGTTTGACGATTCCACACCAATGTCCGTCTCGGATTTTGAAACCGTCGTTTGAAAACGCCGCGGCAACGTCGAGGGCGTCTTTGCGCGCTTGCACCTCGGCATCTGTATCTCCGCGCGCAGGGACGCTGACAGCCAGCACAAGAACCGATAATGGAATCAGCAAACTGCGTTTCATTTTGGCGCTTCTTTGTTTTCTATTTCCTGCATCATCTTGCCGACCGCTTCGTTAACTTTGCGCACTTCTTCAATATCAGGTGTCTTGCCTGGAGGGGAGGAAACCAGCTTTTCAATTTTGCCGAGCTCATTACTGACGTCTTTGACCAGCGGTTCATTGCGCAATTCGGGCGAGATTTCGTTGATTTTCGACTGCATGAAATGAACGAGCGCCGGCTGCCGCAGAACTTTTGCGCTCTGTTCGTTATAGTTCTGCACAATCGCCGAGGTGACTACCTGCGTGCCTCGAATCCAACCACCGAGTGTTACCAAAATTACCAGGTCCTGATCGGCGTGCGATTGCATTGAGGCTTTTACTTCGTTCTGCGTCGCTTCGAGTTCTTCCTGCAGCGTGTCCCATTCGTTATTTTCGGCAAATTCGTTGATACTGCTGCCGCGACCAAGCAACTTTTCGCTGACGCCGAGCGCCTTTGCGAGTTTGATGATGTCTGATCCAATATTCTTGACCTGCTGACCGTCCTTTGCTTCCACGGCGATAAAGCCATCAGCAATCAAACCGCCGAGGTTCAGGGCGATCTGCGCGCGGTTACTGTACGTCACCGGTATCGGTCCGCGATATTGACCCGCCCAGTTTGTTTTGCCTGATTTTTCGAGCGCCGCGAAGAGTTCACCGGGCGTAGGAATACTGATCGAATCGCTTCTAGCAGCTTTTGCCAGTTGGTCGGCGGCAATGCGCCCAGTCTCCGCGCCAACCGTAACCAAGATACCGCCCGCCAACACAATCGCGCCTAATCCGGCTAAACGAATCATCGCTGAGATTATGCGTGTCCCAGCGAAATTGCCAATATGAATCTCGCACGCCTTGATCAAGGCTCCCTGGGCCCCTCTTTTGATTCCCATCCTGGTGAGTTCCTTGTTACATATTGTACAAGAAAGGAATGAAGGTGATTTGCCTCATTCGGGCAAAGCTGTTCTAATCCGCGCAGAGAGTATGGCACGCACCAGCATTAGCCGAATTCACGCGCGCGAAATTTTGGATTCACGCGGCAATCCGACCATTGAAGTCGATGTATGTCTTGAAAGCGGCGCACTCGGACGCGCGGCGATACCGAGCGGAGCGAGCACGGGCGAACATGAAGCATGGGAATTGCGCGACGGGAACAAGAATCGGTTCGGCGGGAAAGGCGTTAAGAAAGCGGTCGCCAACGTTAACGAGAAGATCGCACCGGCGCTCAAAGGATGGGACGCGTTGGATCAGGCGAAGATCGACAAGAAGCTGATTGAACTCGATGGCACGCCTAACAAAAGTAACCTGGGCGCTGCTCGGGGTCTCGCTGGCAGTGGCGCACGCAGCCGCGGCCGCGGAAAATCTGCCGCTGTTCCGCTATCTCGGCGGACCTGAGGCGCGAGTCTTGCCCGTGCCGATGATGAACATCTTGAACGGAGGCGCGCACTCTGATGCGCCGATCGATTTTCAGGAATTCATGATCATGCCGCGTGGCGCTCCAAGTTTTTCAGAAGCGGTGCGTTATGGCGCCGAAGTCTTCCATGCGCTCAAATCTGTCTTGAAAGACCGAGGCCTTTCCACTGCGGTTGGCGATGAAGGTGGATTTGCGCCGCATCTCAGCTCCGCCGAGGACGCGCTCGAATCGATTTCGACAGCTGTCGAGAGAGCGGGTTACAAGCTGGGTGAACAGATATTTATCGCTCTCGATCCGGCTGCCTCCGAATTCTACGATAGCAAAAACAACGTTTACGTTTTCAAAAAATCGGACGGCTCAAGGAAAACTGCCGACGAACTGGTCGAGTACTATGCCGGGCTTTGCGCACGGTTTCCCATTATTTCGATCGAGGACGGTTGCGCCGAAAATGATTGGGCCGGTTGGAAAAAACTGACCGCAAAACTAGGCAAGAAGATCCAACTCGTAGGCGACGATCTTTTTGTCACGAATGTAGAATTTCTTCGGAGAGGAATTGCCGAGCACGTCGCGAATTCCATTTTGATCAAGGTAAATCAGATCGGCACACTAACTGAGACGCTGGCCACAATCGATTTGGCGAAGAAAAACCACTACACAACCGTCATCAGTCATCGCTCCGGCGAAACGGAAGATTCCACGATCGCCGACATCGCGGTGGCGACCAACGCTGGTCAAATTAAAACCGGTTCGCTCTCCCGCAGCGATCGGATCGCCAAGTACAATCAGCTCCTGCGAATTGAAGAAGAACTTGGTGACAAAGCGGTGTACGGCGCTACAATGCGCTAAGTGGATCAGACTTACGCCGATTTCCGCGCGCGCCGTGAAACCACCGTGTGGCAGCGGCTAAACCGAACTCTGCGCGTTCTGCTGGTCCTGGCGATCTGGTTGGTGATCGTGAGCTTGTTCGTTCCGCCGTACAAGAAACTAACGCAGAGCCGTGCGGAGATCGATAATCTGCAACAACAGGTAAACGAACAACAAAATCTGCTCGCACATCAGACCCGCGAGATCAATCTGCTCAAGACTGACTCAACCTATCTGGAAACAGTTGCGCGAGATCGTCTCGATCTGATGAAAGATGGCGAAACAATTTTCCGTCTCGAGCCCCCGCGCGCCGCGAAATCAAAAACTGGCAACTCGCACAGATAAGGGTCACGCCCTTTGCGATTCGCTGGGAATTGAATTATTTTTTGCGCATGTCAACTGAAGTCTCCATCCCCGATGCCGAGGATTTGAAATCGCGTGCCCGCGAATTGCGGAGGTTTCTTTGACGTCGAAAAGCTCCAGAAAGATCTAGCTGCAATCGAAGGGCGCATGGCCGCGCCCGATTTCTGGTCGAATCGCGAGCGCGCTCAGGCCGATGTCGAGGAAGTTTCCCGACTACGCTCGCTGATCAATCCATTTCAAGAACTGGAACGCGAGATCGAGGACTTCGGTGCGTTACATGAGTTGGCTGCGGAAGAAGGCGAGCCCACGGCTCGCGCTAACGCGGAGAGGGAGGTCGCGACCGAACATGATCGTTTGGTTCACAAACTCGATGAATTTGAGTTGCGCCAGTTTCTTTCAGGCGAAAACGATCGCGCGAATGCATTTCTCACGATTCACTCTGGCGCAGGCGGCACCGAATCGTGTGATTGGGCCGATATGTTGCTTCGTATGTACCAGCGCTGGATCGAACGAAGCGGGCTCACATCTCAGACCGTGGACATTCAACAGGGCGAAGAAGTCGGCATCAAATCCGTCACTCTGCTCGTGACCGGCGAGTATGCGTACGGATATCTTCAGGCCGAGCGCGGCGTGCACCGGTTGGTGCGTATTTCTCCGTTCGACGCAAACAAACGGCGCCACACTTCGTTCGCGAGCGTCGATGTTGTTCCCGAAATTGCTGATACCGCTCCGATAGAAATTAATCCTGCCGATCTTGAGATTGACACGTTTCGCAGCGGCGGAAAAGGCGGCCAGAACGTTAACAAAGTGGAAACTGCCGTTCGGATTTTTCACAAGCCGAGCGGAATCGTGGTCGCCTGTCAGGCCGAGCGTAGCCAGGGACGCAATCGCGAGTTGGCGATAAAAATGTTGAAAGCGAAGCTTTACGAGATCGAGCAGGATAAAAAGCGCGCCGAAATCGACCGGCAATATGGGGAGAAAGGTGATATCGCCTGGGGCAGTCAAATTCGCTCCTACGTTTTTCAACCATATCAAATGGTGAAAGATCACCGCACCGGAACGGAAACTAGCAATGTGCAGGCCGTAATGGATGGCGACATCGACATGTTCATCCAGGCGAAATTGCGTGGGGAGAAAGCCGCTAAGAGCGATACCGACATTTAGCGCACGTCCCTCTTTTGCAGTGTTGCTGTTATTCGCGTTGGTCGGATGTGCGACCCGTTACGCTGGGCGAGTAATCGACGTGCACGGTCGCCCAGTTCCATACGCACGAGTTGAGGGTCACGGAATGCGTGGCGGCATGATCACTGGCGAAGGCCCGTTTACAGTTTGCGCGATTGCCGATGCCGATGGTCATTTTCGTTGGTCACGTCGGAGTGGCCCGAAACTATCACAGCCAGTTCCCCGGATTCGAAACGGCAGGCGCTGTCAATTTAGTGTGTCGAAGCCGCCGCTTCTAATTGCTATACGATAGAGTCCTAACGCTCCCAAATCATTCAACTGTAGCGACACTTTTCAAATTTTGTCGTTCCGAGCGGAGTCGAGGAATCTCTAATTATTTCTGATCACGCTGCAGTCGGAAACATCGAGAGATGTCTCGACTTCGCTTGACATGACAAGCTAACAGGAGCGCAGGATTCTTAACCGAAAACGCAGATCGAACTCGCCGCCGTTGTGTTTGCGGCAGCAGGCAAGACAGGCGACCGCCCTGCGCATGCGGCGGACCCGCGGGAACTCCTGACGGCAATTCGGACAGCGATAGACGAATCGCGCGGCGTAAATTTGCGCAGGAAACGGCAGATTGTGACAGCGTTTTTCGCCGGCGATCCCTAAGTCCACACAGGCCTGCCGCCACTCGACGCCGTGTGGCGGAATCCTCCTTCGGCCAGCCCGAAACTGGGCGAGAATATGCGCTAGCTCATGCCGCAAAGTGCGATCGATTTCGGTGGGATGCTCGACTAGCCGCGGATTTAGCGAAATGAGTCTCTGTCGGCAATCAGCGCGTCCGGCAGCAGTTTTGAGACGTGGATTCCATTCAACGTGAAGGTCGGCAGCGATATGCGCTGCGCCGAGTGAGCGTAATAATTCCCGCGCTGTCTCTTCAAGATTGAGATTTCGGTCGGCGTCGTTGTAGCCGGGGTCGGTGACCCCGGCATCCAGGAACGCGTCAAAGCGGCCGGGATCAGCGATCCCGGCTACAGTACGAAACGCGAATTCCAGCTGCCTAAGCAACGGCATACGCGCTCTTTCGCGTGTTCAGGCGATCGACAATTTTCCGCACCGCGTCTCCAGCCGCTTTGATTTCGTCAGCAGTTGTCCATTTACCAAATGATAATCGAACTGCAGAACGCGCGCTCTCCATCGCCAGACCCATGGCGAGCAGAACGTGCGACGCAACGACTGATCCCACCATGCAGGCCGAGCCACTGGAGGCGCACACGCTTTCCAAATCGAGTGCGATGAGCAGCATTTCGGAGTCGATTCCGAGCAGACTCACGTTCAGTGTGTTTGCCAGGCGCGGCGCGGCCGCGCCGTTTTCTTTTGCATCCGGTACGTTTTGCGCAATTCGCGTCCAAAGTTCGTCCCGCAATTTTCCTTCGCGCTGCTGTTCCGTCTCGAGATCGCGCAATGTCCATTCTGCGGCCGCTGCCATTCCCACAATTGCGGCAACGTTTTCTGTTCCGGGCCGTCGCTCGTTTTCGTGGGCGCCACCAAACATGATCGGCTGGATCGAGAGACCACTGCGCAGGAAAAGAAATCCGACGCCTTTGGGTCCGTAAAACTTGTGCGCAGCGAAACTGGCGGCATCGACGAGGGATAAGTCGGTATCGATCTTGCCGAACGATTGCACCATATCGCTGTGCAGCAGGACACCGCGTTCGCGACATATTCTCGAAATTTCTCGCATCGGCTGAATTACACCTGTCTCGTTGTTAGCGGTCATGACCGAAACGAGTCTGGTCTCTGGCCGAATCGCGCCAGCAAGTTTATCAACGTCGATGATTCCATCACGCGAAACATCCAGCCACGTCACTTCAAAGCCTTCACGCTTTTCCAAATATTCCAGCGCGTTTAGGACGGCGTGATGCTCCGCTTTGTTCGAGATAATGTGACCGCCGAGCGAAGATGGACACCGGGCGAGACCGAGCACGGCGAGGTTGCACGATTCCGTGCCACCACCCGTGAAAATCAGTTCGTGCGGTTTTACGCGCAGGAACCCGGCCAGCTTGTCGCGCGCGTTATCGATGGCCGCCCGCGTCTCGCGACCGGCTGCATGCACGCTTGATGGATTTCCAAAGAATCGGTCGAGATAAGGCAGCATCGTCTCACGCGCCGCGTCGCAAAGCGGCGTAGTTGCGTTGTAATCGAGGTAAATCATAAATTTTTCCCTACCTCTACCTCTTATTCTTGCTCATGCTCATGCTCATGCTCATGCTTGTAATCGCGGATACACGCCCTTGCCCCGGCGCGCCCGGCGGTCGCGCCCTACCAACTGATACACGCCCTTGCCCCGGCTACAGGATTGGCGTCCTTCATTCGCGAAATTCATCTCGGGTTGTAGCTGGTTTGTGTTTTCGTTTCGGCACAATTCGCAATTGTTTCTCTTCGTAATACACGAGCGAGTCCGGGGGCACGCTTTGGACCAGGAAAACGTTGCCACCAATTGTCGATCTTGCACCAATGACAGTTTCGCCGCCCAGAATCGTTGATCCCGGGTAAATCGTCACGTCATCTTCGACGGTTGGATGGCGTTTTCCGCCTTTTTTGATTTTGCCGTGTTCGTCTTTCTGAAAGCTGCGCGCGCCCAGCGTGACGGCATGATAAAGTTTCACACGCGAACCAATCTCAGTGCTCTCACCGATTACCACACCGGTGCCGTGATCGATAAAAAAATGCGAGCCGATTTCCGCCCCGGGATGAATATCGATCCCGGTGCGGCTATGCGCCCATTCGGTCATGATGCGCGGAATCAGCGGCACCTTGCCGTAAAGCAGGTGTGCCATTCGATGAATGGCGATAGCCTCGAGCGAGGGATAAGCGAGTATGATCTCTTCATAACTTCTCGCAGCTGGGTCGCCCTCATATGCGGCGTCGATGTCTGTCCAAAGAAGTCGGCGCACAGATGGGAGATCCCTTAGAAATGCAGTCAACACCTCGTCCGCTTTTGCTTCTATCGCTTCGTTCGGCGGGATTTTTCCCAGGCTTCTGCAAATTTCTGTTTTCAATCGCGCGTGCAGATTTCTTATGCGAGTTCGAGTGGTGTCGGCGAGATCTTCCGAGCTCACCAGCGCTTCGCTGCGAAATCCGGGAAACATCAGGCTCATCAATTCGGCACACGCCGCCTCAATGGCGAGACGCGAGGGGAGGGTGGCAGCAGCGTCGAGGTAGTTGATGCCGCCCGTTTCGCCGTAGGTCTGAAGCAATTCGTCAACCGCATCGCGGTTCCGTGAGTCCATCGTAACAAATATGCGCCTCCTTATGCCTGAAAAAAAGCGAAACTATCGGGATGAGTTGTCATCGCGGAACGGTTCGCCGGAGGGGAGCGAAGGGATCGCTCTCGTGCAACAGATTGAGCGTTACAGTAACTTGAAAGCCACCAGATGAGCGCGCACCTGAGCGATTACGACTACGATTTGCCAAGGGAGTTGATCGCACAGCGGCCGCCCGAGCACCGTGATGACTCGCGAATGATGGTGTTGCACCGTGATACGCGGGCGATTGAGCATCGACAGTTCCGCGAACTGAAAACATTTTTGCAGCAGGGTGATCTTCTAGTTTTGAACGATACCCAAGTGCTGCCCGCCCGGCGATTCTCCAACGATGGCGCAATTGAGTTTTTGTTTCTAGAACGGCTCGGCCCCAGGCGATGGAAATGTCTCGTCAACCCCGGCCGAAAAATGCGCGTAGGCGCTTCTGCAACGGTTGATAGCGTAACGTTATGCGTAGAGGAAATCACCTCTGATGGGGAGCGCATCGTGATGTTAAACGAAGATATTGATCTTTATTCTGGCGGATCGATGCCGTTGCCTCCTTACATCCGACGCGAAGGCGCTACCGACGATGCAACGCGTTACCAAACCGTTTTTGCCCATACGCCTGGTGCACTGGCAGCGCCAACTGCAGGTCTTCACTTT
>Ga0209473_1001903_pt1 | contig 11558 bp, 9 predicted proteins | sample GraSoiAngelo_133_FD_185890 | JGI IMG/M metagenome (GOLD analysis project Ga0209473, IMG submission 185890) | Grasslands soil microbial communities from the Angelo Coastal Reserve, California, USA - 14_0929_05_20cm (SPAdes) (version 2) | ecosystem: Environmental > Terrestrial > Soil > Grasslands ...
GTGGCCAAGACGGGACGCGACGGCCTGGTCCGGATCCCCGCCCGCCCCGGAGCGTACCTCGTGGCGGCGCGGGCGGACGGCTTCGCTCCCGCGCGCAAGGAATTCATCCGGGCCTCGGGCGACCCGGTCACGCGCGTCGAGCTGGATCTTTCGAAGGGCGTTTCCCTGGCGGGACGGACCGTGTCCAAAGGGGGGCGCGAGCCTGTCTCGCTGGCCCAGGTCACCGTGGTGGACATGCCGCGAACCACGGGCCGGGGTCAGCCCGGGCGGCGGGGACCCTTCCGCGTCGGCCCCAGGGCCGCCTCGCCCATCGACGAGGTCGCTCCGGTAGAGGAGCGCTCCACGGCGACGAGCGATCAAGACGGCCGCTTTCGCGTCGAGGGCCTGGAGCCGGGACGATATCGGGTGGAAGCCCAGGCGACCGGGACGGCCCGTGCGATCGCGGCGCCGGTCGTCGTTCCCGTAGGCCAGGACCTGGTCCTGGAATTGGCCGCGGCGAGCTTCATCGAGGGATCGGTCGTCGACTCCGAAGGCAAGCCCGCGGCCGGCGCGGAGGTCATCGCCACGGGAGGCCCGAGCGTCGTCTACGGCGAGACGACCGATACGGGGACCTTCTCCTTGGAGGTCGAGCCGCGCACGCATTTCCTCTCTGCGCGCTCGAAGGACCAGGCGGGCAAGGCGCGCGATCCGGTCAGCGTCGCCGCGGGCCAGACCGCACGGGGAGTGAAAATCCAGCTCAGCCCGGGCGCATCGCTCGCCGGCGCGGTAGTGGCGCGGGCCACCTCTCTGCCCATCGCCGGAGCGCGCATCAATCTCTCTCCGGCGGGCGCCGGGGGAAACCTGGGCGGAGCCATCACCGATGCTTCGGGCAGCTTCCTCATCGGCGGGCTCCCGCCGGGCCAGTACGACGCGGACATCTCCGCCGACGGGTTCACCTCCGAGGAGCGCCGAGGCCTCGTGCTCCAGGAAGGGCAGCGCTTTCCGCTGCAGGTCGCGCTCAAGGCCAACGGGACGCTTTCGGGCGTCGTCCACGACCTCGCCGGCAAGACGGTGATCGGCGCCGTGGTCCGCGCCAGCCCGCAGTTCGGCGATCCTTTCGGAGAGGCGCGCACCGATTCCACCGGCGCATATCAGCTGGCGGGGCTCCCGGCGGGCCGCCTCATGGTCGCCGCGCTGCGGGACGGCTCCGCGCTTGGATCCCGGCAGATCGCCGACGTTCCGGAGGGCGGCGTCGCGCGGCTCGATCTCACGCTCGCCGAGGAAGGACTCCTCACCGGCAAAGTGACGACCAAGTCTGGCGCACCCGTTCTCGACGGCTCCGCCGTGGTCCAGATCTCGCCTTCCGGCGGCGGATTCGCGATGGCCAACTTCGGCTCGGTGCCCGTCGACCCGGACGGGTCCTACCGAGCCTCGGTGCCGGCCGGAGCGTATCGGATCACGGCCGGCCCGCCGGGCGGACGCGTGATGGCGCGAGGTCCCTCGAATGCGGTCTTCGCCACGGTCCAGGCCGGACAGACGGTCTCTCGCGACGTGGTGGTGGACGACGCTCCCGATTCGCAAACGGGTCTGACCGGCATGGTGCTCGAGCCGGGCGGAGCGCCCTCGGCGGGGGCCTTCGTGATGGTGCTGAGCGCCAACCAGCGCGTCATCTTCGCCGTGCCCGCGGACGACTCGGGCGCCTTCCACGTCGACCGGGCGCGCTCCGATCTGCCCGATGTCTTCGACGTGAGCGCCATGAACGGCGGGCGGATGGGGAAGACATCCGTCGCCACCGGCCAGACCCAGACCGCGATCCAGCTGCAGCCGGCCGCGACGCTTCGCGGGCACGTCGCCTCGTCAGCGAAGGTAGATGGGTTCACGATGACCATCACCATCAAGCAGGGCGGGCGCATGTCCTGGTTCGGCGCCGGCCCTCCGGGCGGGATGCAGCGGCAATTCCAGTTCGCGGGCGATCAGTTCGTGGCGGACGATCTCCCCGCGACCGACGTGAGCGTGCACGTCGTCACCAACGACGGACGCACCGGCGACGGCGCGGCGAGCCTCGTCTCCGGCCAGCCCTACCAGCTGGACATCGCGCTGCAGGACGCGGGCAACGTGCTCGGGCGCGTCGTCGACGAGACGGGCGCGCCGGTCCCGGGAGCGTTCGTCACGCTCGATCGCACTCCCTCGATCGGCGGCGACGAACGCATCTCCGGGCCCGACGGAAGGTTCCGCCTCGTCAACGTCGCGCCCGGCAGTCACTCGTATCTCGCATTCGCGCCGAACTTCCGCTCCACCCAGAACAATTTTTCGCTGCAACCGGGCCAAGCCCTCGATCTCGGCGACGTCCGCATCCAGCGCACCTCCACGCCTCCGGGCAACGTGGGCGTGGCGATAGGCGGATCCGACGCTGCGGTGCAGGTGAGCTTCGTCTTCCCCGAGGGCCCCGCGGCGCGGGCTGGAATGCAGGTCGGCGATCAGCTGGTGCAGATCGACGGCAAAGCGGTCGCGACGATTTCCGATGCCAGGACGAGGCTACCGGGCGACCCCGGCTCGATGGTATCGGTGACCTTCGTGCGCAACGGCGGCTCGCCGCAGGTGGTGGCGATCCAGCGCCAGCCTTCCACCTGACGGACCTCCCTCGTGCCAGATCGCTTCGTCACTGCCCAGTTCGATCGCGGCCAGAAGCCTGTCGTCACCGTCGTCAACGAAGCGAAGACTGACTGGGGCGTTCCTCCCGCCGCCCTCGTCGAGGCGCTCCGGAAATATGTCGACGAGCGATTCACGCCTGTGTGGGGAGTTCCGGCGACGATCGCGGCGGGCGCCGCGATCAAGAAGGGAACCTGGGGCCTCGTCTTCCTCGACGACGCCGATCAGGCAAACGCGCTCGGCTATCACGATCTCACGCCCGAGGGTCTCCCCCTTGGAAAAGTGTTCGTCCGCACCACGCTCTCGAGCAAGAACCTGGTCAGCGTCACGGCGTCGCACGAGCTCTCGGAGATGCTCGCCGACCCGGCCATCGACCTCGCCGCCGAGGCACCGGACGGGACCTTCTACGCTTATGAAGTCGCCGATCCCGTCGAGGAGGAGACGTTCGAGATCGACGGCATCCCGATGAGCAACTTCGTCTATCCGAGCTGGTTCGAAGGATTCCGCAAAGCGAACAGCGACAAGTTCGACGATCTCGGGAGCTGCAAGAAGCCATTCCAGATCCGGCCCGGCGGGTACATGTCGATCTTCAAGGAGGGGCAGTGGACGCAGATCTTCGGGAGCAAGCGGTCCGAGAACCGCTTCCAGCGCGAAGACCGCCGGGAACGCCGGCCGACCCGCCGCGGGCGCCCGCTCGAGATTTCCCAGCTCACCCCCGCTGGGCAGCGCGAGGGCCCAGCACTCGCGCGAAGATCGCGGGGGCGTGCCTGAGCTCGCGGTCGAGGTCGAACGCCTCGTCGAGGTCCTTGGGCGACAGGCGAGCTTGCACCTCGGGATCCGAGCCGAGCAGCTCCTTGAAGTCGCGGTCCTCGTCCCACACCCGCATCGCGTTGCGCTGCACCACCGCATAGGCGGCCTGACGCTCCATCCCGCTCTCGATGAGCTTGAGCAGGACCGGTTGCGAGAAGACGAGGCCGCGGGTCGCGCGCAGGTTCTCGAGCATGCGCTCGGGATACACGCGCAGGCCCTCCATCAGCCCGGCGAAGCGGTGGAGCATGAAGTCGAGCGTGACCGTCGCGTCGGGACCGATCACCCGCTCGACGCTGGAGTGGCTGATGTCGCGCTCGTGCCAGAGGGCAACGTCCTCGAAGGCGCTCACCGCGTAGCCGCGAAGGAGCCGCGCGAGACCGCAGAGGTTCTCGCTCAGGATCGGGTTGCGCTTGTGGGGCATCGCGCTCGATCCCTTCTGCCCCTTGCCGAACGCCTCCTCCACCTCGCGCACCTCGGTGCGCTGCAGGTGCCGGATCTCGGTCGCGAACTTCTCGATCGAGGTGCCCGCCAGGGCGAGGGCATTGAAGTACTCGGCGTGCCGATCGCGATGGACGATCTGGGTGGAGACCGGCTCGGGCAAGAGGTCGAGACGTTTGAGGGCCGCCTCTTCGATCTGCGGAGACAGGTGCGCGAAGGTCCCGACCGCGCCGCGAGCGATGACCTCCCGCGCACGCTCGATGCGCGATCGGGCCCGTGACAGCTCGTCGGCCCAGACGAGGAGCTTCCACCCGAAAGTGGTCGGCTCGGCGTGGATGCCGTGCGAGCGGCCGATGCAGGGCGTGCCCTGGTGCTCGACGGCGCGCTTGACCACCGCCTCGCGCGCCTTGTCGACGCCGGCGAGGAGCAGGTCGGCCGCGTCGCGCAGCAGCATCGCTAGCGAAGTGTCGAGGACGTCCGAGCTGGTCATGCCGAAGTGCAGGTGGCGCGCCGCCGGTCCGATGCGCTCCTCGAGGAAGGTGAGGAAGGCGATGACGTCGTGGCGCGTGACCTTCTCGATCTCGTCGATGCGCTCCGCGTCCGCGGCGGTGAAGACCGGCGCCTTGCGCTCGCATTCGGCGACCGCGTCGCGCGGCACGAGGCCGGCCTCCGCCATCGCGTTCGCGGCCGCCAGCTCCACTCGCAGCCAGCTCTGGTAGCGGTTCTCGGGGGTCCAGAGCCGGGCCATCTCCGGACGGCTGTAGCGGGGAATCATGCCGCTGCGGTGTACCGGCTGCGGGAGCCGATCTCAAGCGAAGAGCGCGAGCTGCTGGGGCCTGGGCCTCGAGCGGCCGCCGTCGATCCCGATCTCGAGCGGGGGAAGCGCGCGCAATTGCGAAGCGACGAGAAGCGTCGCGCCGCCCGCCCGAGCCTGCAGCGCGGCTTCCGCCTCCCGCCGGGCGTAGGCCTCGGTGTTGTTCTGCTCGGAGAGATGGGCGAGGACGACGTGCCTGAGCCCGGGATGCGCTGCGCGGCGAAGGAGCTGCGCGCCTTGCGCGTTGGAGAGGTGCCCGAGGTCCGAGAGGACCCGGCGCTTGAGGGATGCCGGGTAGGGTCCCTCCGCTACCAGCCGCGGATCGTGGTTCATCTCCACGACGAGCACGTCGAGGTCTTTCAGGGCGGCGCAGACTCCCCTGGCCGGGAAGCCGAGGTCGGTGACCACGGCAGCGCGGATGGTGCGGCCGTCTCCCAGGCGCTCTTCGACGAGGTAGGCGACCGGCTCGCGAGCGTCGTGCGGAATGGGAATGGCGCGAATGCGCAAGGAGCCGAGCACGAGGTCGGCATAGGCTCCGGCGGCGCCACCCGGGAGCGGAAAACGAAGCTCGCTGGGAGGCGGATCTCGCAGCGCCCGGAATGTCCCGGCGGTGGCGTGCACCCGCGCTCCGATCTTGCGGGCGATGACCGCGGTGCCGAAGCAATGATCGGCGTGCTCGTGGGTGAGGCAGATGTCGGTCAGGTCGCGCACGTCGAGGCCGGCCTGGGAGCAGCGGCGGCGCGTCTCGCGCAGGGAAAGGCCGGCGTCGATGAGGACACGGGCTCCCGGCGCCTCGACGAAGACGCAGTTCCCGGCGCTGCCGCTCGACAGGACGCAAAGGCGCACTCGCTCGGTCCCTCCGCGCTGCAATCGCGCGTGTAGCAGAAGCGATCGCCAGCCCACAAGTGCCGACGCTGTGCTAGAGAGGCGCGATGCCGCGTTTGAAAAAGAGCGTCAAGCATCGCAGCAAGGAGAAGCAGAAGGCGCAGAAGCGCCGCCGGATCCGCCGCGTCAAGAGCCTGCGGAAGGGGCGGAGGGGCCGCTAGCGGCCGGTATGGCCGAAACCGCCCGCCCCGCGCGCCGTCGCGGGTAGCTCCGCGGTTTCGCGCAGCTCCGCGCGGACTACCGGGGCCACCACCAGTTGGGCGATGCGCTCCCCTCGCGAGAGGTCGACGTCGCGCGCCCCGAGGTTGATCAGGATCACGGCCACCTCGCCGCGGTAGTCGGCGTCGATGGTTCCCGGGCTGTTCAGGCAGGTCACCCCGAGCCGGAACGCGAGACCGCTGCGAGGACGCACCTGTCCCTCGTATCCGTGGGGCAGCGCGATGGCGATGCCGGTGGGAACCATCGCGCGCTCGCCGGGCCCGAGATGCACGGGCTCGTCGGCGCGCAGATCCAGACCCGCCGCGCCGTCGGTGGCGTAAGCGGGAAGCGCCAGCGGCTCGCCCCGATCGCCGACTCGCTGCACGTCGATACGAATGGCCATACGGACATTTGTACCGCTTCCGCGAGCGGGGCAAACGTGGCAGTTTTTCGCCGATGGACGTGGCGGTGGTCGGGGCAGGAGTGATCGGCCTCACGAGCGCCCTCCGCCTCGCGGAAGCGGGATTGCGGCCTCTGGTGATCGAGCGCGGCGATCCCGGACGCGAGGCGAGCTGGGCGGCGGCCGGGATCCTCGGCGCGCAGTCCGAATCGCACGGCGCGGGACCGTTCTTCGAGCTCTGCCTGCGTTCCCGTGCGCTGTACGGCGAGCTGGCGGGCCACCTGCTCGATCGCACCGGCATCGACGTCGGCTACCAGCGGTGCGGCGTCCTCCATCTCGCCCACGACGACGATCGCGCCGCCGTCCTGCGGGAGGTGCACGCCTGGCAAGTAGGGCGCGGTCTCCGCAGCGAGCTTCTCGAGCAGGTTCCTGGCCATCCCAGGGCGCGCCTCGGGGTCTTCATGCCCGACGACGGACAGGTCGACACCCGCGCTCTGCTCGAGGCCCTTCGCAGCGCGGTCGTGTCGCGCGGCGCGCAAATCTTGCGCGCCCGCGTCGTTCGCGTGGTCCACGAGGACGGCAGGCTCGCCGCGGTGGAGACGGAGTCGCAAAGCATCCCCACCGGTCTTTGCGTCGTCGCCGCGGGCGCCTGGTCGTCGGCGGTCGAAGGGGCGAACGTGCATGGCGTCCACCCCGTGAAGGGCCAGATGATCGCCTACGCGCCGCCGCCGGTCCCCTGGAAATCCGTGGTCTACGCGGGCAAGGGCTACGCGGTGCCCCGCAAGAACGGACCGCTCCTCGTCGGCGCGACGCAAGAGGAGGCCGGATTCGATAAGTCGACGACCGCCGAGGGACTGGCGGCGCTCCGGGCGATCGCCGCGACGTTGTCGGACGACCTCGCGCTCGCGACGCCTTCCGATCAGTGGGCGGGATTGCGGCCCGCCACCGCCGACGGACTGCCCATCATCGGCTTTTCCGCCCGCTCGGTAATCGCGGCCACGGGCCACTACCGCAACGGGATCCTGCTTGCTCCGGCCACCGCCGAAGCGGTGGTGGACCTCGTCGCCGGAAGGCCGCGGCAAGATTTGCGCGACTTCGACCCCGGTCGCTTTGCGCCTGACGACTGATCTAGACTCACCTCCTTTCCAGCGAGGAGGACTCCCAATGTCCGACGCCAAGGCCGGCGAGCGCATCATCCCTGTCCCCCCGGCGTTCGCGCAAAAGTCCCGCGTCAAGTCGCTCGACCAGTATCGCGCGCTCTACGACCGATCGATCTCCGATCCGGACGGCTTCTGGGCAGAGCAAGCCGAGCGCATCACCTGGTTCAAGAAATGGGACAAGGTCTCCCGCTGGGATTTCCACACCGCGAAGATCGAGTGGTTCGTCGGCGGCAAGACCAATGTTTCGGTTAACTGTCTCGATCGCCACGTCGCCTCGCCGCGCAAGACCAAGGCGGCGCTCATCTGGGAAGGCGATTCGCCCGACGAGTCGCGCGTCCTCACCTACCAGGACCTCCACCGCGAGGTGCAGAAGTTCGCCAACGTGCTCAAGAAGCAGGGGGTCAAGAAGGGCGATCGCGTCACCATCTACATGCCGATGGTGCCGGAACTGCCCATCGCCATGCTTGCCTGCGCGCGCATCGGCGCCATCCACAGCGTGGTGTTCGGCGGTTTCTCGGCCGAGTCCTTGCGCAACCGGATCCTCGATTGCGAGTCCCCCATCGTCATCACCGCGGATGGCGGATTCCGGGCGGGGCGGCTGATTCCGCTCAAGCAGACGACCGACACGGCAATCGCGGGAATTCCTTTCGTGCGCAAGGTGATCGTCCTACGGCGCACGGGGAAGGACATTCCCTGGACCGACGGCCGTGATGCCTGGTGGCACGATCTGATGAAGGGCGCTCCGGCCGATTGCCCGCCCGAGCAGATGGACGCGGAGGATCCGCTCTTCATCCTCTACACCTCCGGCTCGACGGGAAAGCCGAAGGGCGTCCTGCACACCACCGCCGGTTATCTCGTCTACGCGTCCCTGACGCACGAGTTGGTCTTCGATCTGCGCGACGACGACACCTACTGGTGCACCGCCGACATCGGGTGGGTCACCGGGCACAGCTACATCGTGTACGGGCCGCTCGCGAACGGAGCGACGAGCCTGATGTTCGAGGGCGTCCCGCAGTATCCCGATTGGGGACGCTTCTGGGACGTCATCGACAAGTACCAGGTCTCGATCCTCTACACCGCGCCTACCGCGATCCGCGCCATCGCGCGCGAGGGCGACGAATGGCCCAGGAAGCACGATTTGAGCTCGTTGCGCCTTCTCGGCACGGTCGGCGAGCCGATCAATCCCGAAGTGTGGATGTGGTACTTCCGGACCATCGGCCACGAGAAGTGCCCCGTCGTCGATACCTGGTGGCAGACCGAGACCGGAGGAATCCTCATCACTCCCTTGCCGGGAGCGATCGCGCAGAAGCCGGGCTCCGCGACGCTGCCGTTCTTCGGCATCGAGCCCACCGTGGTGGACGAGAAGGGGAACGTCCTCGAAGGCGCGTGCAGCGGGAACCTCTGTCTCTCCCGCGCCTGGCCGGGAATCATGCGCGGCGTCTACGGCGATCCGGAGCGGTTCAAGACCACCTACTTCTCGACGTACCCGGGCCGCTACTTCACCGGCGACGGCTGCAGGCGCGACGAGGACGGCTACTACTGGATCACCGGGCGCGTGGACGACGTCATCAACGTGAGCGGCCACCGCATCGGCACGGCCGAGGTGGAGAGCGCGCTGGTCTCCCACAACTCCGTCGCCGAGGCTGCCGTGGTCGGCTTCCCGCACGACATCAAGGGCCAGGGCATCTACGCCTACGTAACGCTGAAACAGGGGCAGACGGGCAGCGCTCCCCTCCGCGACGATCTCGTCGCCCACGTCCGCAAGTCCATCGGCGCCCTGGCAACGCCGGACGTGATCCACTGGGCGCCCTCGCTCCCCAAGACGCGCTCGGGGAAGATCATGCGCAGAATCCTGCGGAAGGTCGCGGCGGGCGAGTTCGACCAACTCGGGGATGTGTCGACGCTGGCGGACCCGTCGGTGGTGGATCAGCTGGTGCAGGAGAAGAAGGCGCGGACGGGGCGGTAGCAGTCTGCCCCGCTGGGTCTCACTGTGCCCTCACGGATTGAATGCCGCACGGAGCCCGAAAGTGAGCCAGAGATGGGGGCTCGTGGCGGTGAGAGATCCGGAAGAGGCGCCTAGAATCCCGGAGGTGCTGCCGTCCCTGTACGTCCCGAGCGACACCGCAGCGAACGGTCCGAGCCGCAGTCCCGGCGCCACGGCCACATGCACACCGCCCTGGAGCATGAGGGATTCGAGCCCGCGCACCATCGCCTCCTGGCCGGCGGCGCCCCTGAACTCCGAGTAGCTCAGCCACTCGTAGCCGATGCCGATCCCGAACCACGGATCGAAGCGCGTGTCGGGCGTCAGGTGGAATTGGAGGTTTCCACCGACCCGGACGTTGTGCTGCGAGCAGTCGTCGCCTGCGCCACAAGTTCCCGTAAAGAGGAACCCGTAGCTGCCGTACAGGCCCGCGTAGAGCTTCGGCGTGAACCTGTACCCTACGTCGATCCAGAGCGGAATCCCTCCGGTGGTGACGTCGCGGATGCCGAGATCGCTGACGACGTCGCCCAGCGGAACGGCGTATGCGGAGCGAACGGCGATTTCGAGACCGGTCGGTGCGGCCATCGCAGCGATGGGGAACGCCAGCAACGCGGCCACAGCCATCGGGAACCGCATGTCACCTCCGGCCGGGCCGCGCTTTGCGGATCGCGCTCCGCGGCCGGGGGGACATCGCACGGACCTGGGTCTTGTGCCAGTCCCGTGCGCTTCCGGCGATCAGTCGTCGAGGTCTTCGATCCCCGCCGCGAACCAGGCTCCGCCGGTGTTCCGGATGAGCAGCACGGGGCTCGCGCAGCCGGCGGGCGCCGGAGTCAGCACGTCGTCGATGCGGAAATCGCCGTTCGGCTGGAGCCGCACGCCGGCCGGGTTTGTGCTCCGCAGCGTGAAGGGCGCCGCCGCCTCGCAGATCAGCGTCGCGAACACGCTCTGATTCGCGTTTCCGCCGATGCCGTTGCCGCCCGCGAGCAGAAGACCCTTGCCGCGCACGCTGATGCGGCCATCGAACGTGACCGTGGCACGCAGATCCGCGATCGTCCAGATCTGTCCGGGAGGCTGGACGCCGCGGACGATGTTGCGGTTGACGACCGTCGCGGTCGCCGCCGTACCTTGCCCGGACGAGACCGGGATGACTCCGATTCCGCCCTTGAATTTCACGAGAGTGTCGTCCGCCGCGGCATGGCGCACGATCCCGAGGCAAAGCACCAACGCAAAGATGGTCTTCAACATGGTCTGGCCCCCACTTCGTGCTGCGATTGGCGCGCGAGATGGCGCGGTCGCGAGGAGGATGACCTCCTGCGCGGCGGGGGACGCTAGACCTTGCCGGCGTGGAGATCCAGAGGCGCTACGTTTCGAATCCGCAACATCCCGGTGGAGCGGCGGCCGCGCCTTCGCTTCAGCGCGTCTCGGCTTGCGCGGCGGCCTTGTCGACGGCCTCCTGCTGCTGGCGCTCGAGATCGTGGGTCTTCTCGCGAACCTGATCGAGCTGCCGCCTGGGAGCGCTGTGCGCCTCCGAGCTCGGACCGGCGGTGCGATCGAGCTCGGTCTTGGCGACGAAGGCGACCAGCGCGAGCCCGAGGATGAGGACGACGATCTTGCCCATGCCCCGAGCATCGCAAGCTCGGGGCGCTACCGGCAAGGTGGGGAAGGCGGCGCGCAGGTGCGCTGCCGGCGCCTACGCCTTCTGCTGCTGCCGTCCGTCTCCCGCCCCCTGGCCACCCTGCTCGGCAAGGGCCTCTTTCCGCGAGAGGCGGATCTTCCCGCTGCGGTCGACGGAGACGACCTTCACCAGCACCTCGTCGCCTTCCTTGAGCACGTCCTCGACCTTCTTCACTCGCGCGTTGGCGAGGTCGGAGATGTGCACCAGACCGTCAGTGCCGGGGAAGATCTCGACGAAGGCGCCGAACTCCATGATCCGGCGCACCGTGCCGAGATAGGTCTTCCCGACCTCGGCTTCCTGGGTGAGGGCGCGGATCATCTTGATCGCCTGATCGACGCTCTCGCTCGAGGCGGAGGCGATGGCGACGCTGCCGTCGTCCTCGATGTCGATGCTCGCGCCGGTGCGGGCGATGATGTCCTTGATCACCTTGCCGCCCGGCCCGATGACGTCCTTGATGCGGGAGACGGGGATGCGGATGGTGGTGATCTTCGGCGCGTACTTGGAGATGTCGGCGCGCGGCGTGGCGATCGACTTCGCCATCTCGGCGAGGATGTGGAGCCGGCCGCGGC
>Ga0209473_1001905_pt1 | contig 11549 bp, 8 predicted proteins | sample GraSoiAngelo_133_FD_185890 | JGI IMG/M metagenome (GOLD analysis project Ga0209473, IMG submission 185890) | Grasslands soil microbial communities from the Angelo Coastal Reserve, California, USA - 14_0929_05_20cm (SPAdes) (version 2) | ecosystem: Environmental > Terrestrial > Soil > Grasslands ...
GCATCAATATGCGATGAAAGCTGTGCGAGCGCTTGCGGCCGTCGGTGCCGATCACCATGCGCACCGCGAGCGCGCCGCGCGGCTCGCGCGGCACCAGCGAGCAGAGATCGTTGGAAATGCGCTCGGGCAGCATCGGCACCACACGGTCCGGGAAGTAAACCGAGTTGCCGCGTATCAGCGCGTCGCGATCGAGCGCCGATCCAGGCTGCACATAGAAGGCGACATCCGCAATCGCGACAATGACGATATAGCCGCCCTTGTTGTTCGGATCGGGATCTGCTTTTGCATGCACCGCGTCGTCATGATCCTTGGCATCCGGCGGATCGATGGTGACGAGCGGGACATCGCGCCAGTCTTCGCGGCCCTTCAACGTAGCAGGCTGGGCTGCTTCGGCTTCGCGCAGCGCGGCAGGCGAAAATGCCTGCGGGATCTCGTGGGCATGGATCGCGATCAGGCTGACCGCCTTTTCGCTTGCGAGCGAGCCGAGCCGCTCCTTCACCTTGCCCGAGGCGAGCCCAAAGCCGCGCGTGCGGATCAGGTCGACGCTGACGAGGTCGCCATCCTGGGCGCCGCCGGTGTCGGCCTTTGCGATGTTCAGTTCCCGCCCGGCCTGCTTCTTGTCGACGGGAACAAGCCGTCCGCCGCCATCAGGCAGGCTGCGGAAGATTCCGAGCACGCGGGTCTTGGCGTGATCGATGACCTTGATGACGCGCCCGCGATAGGCTCCGCCCTCGCGCTCCTCGAGTTTTTCGATCCGCAGCAGCGCGCGGTCGCCGACACCTGCCGCAGTACCCGGCGGCGGTCGTCTCGGAACATGGATGCGGATCTTGGGAGGTTCGCCGTTTTCCACCTCATCCCATTCGGTGGGCGTGGCGATCAATTCGCCGTCGGCATCGCGCCCGGTGATATCGGCCATCATGGTCGCCGGCAGTGCCGCGGTTTCGGCTATTTTTTTGCCGCGCTTGGCGATCACGCCTTCGTCGGCGAGTTCGCGCAGCATGCGCTTCAATTCCGCGCGGTCGGCATTCTTCAGGCCGAACTCACGCGCGATTTCGCGGGTTCCGATTTTTCCCGGCTGCGCACGGATAAAGGCGACGATGGCGTCCGGGCTCGGAAAGACCTTGTCGCGTTGTTTTGCCACCTTATCCGCTTGCCTTGTTATCCGCTTGCCTTGCCAACACTCTTCTTCGCCACCGGCTTTGCGGCCTTGGAGGGCGACGTCTTGGCGGTCGCCGTCACCGGCGCGCGGGCTTTGCTGACTGCCTGCGATTTCGGTTTTGTGACGGCTTTCTTCACGGCCGCCTTCTTGACCGGCTTTGCCGCCTTGGCATCGACTTCCGCCTTTGCCGGCTTGGCCTTGGCGCTACGTTTGGGCTTGGCGCCGCCCTTGGCCGCACGTTCGTCGATCAACGCAATGGCTTCCGCGAGCGTGATCGCATCCTTGTCCTTGTCGCTCGGGATCGTGGCGTTGACACCGCCGGCGGTGACATAAGCGCCGTAACGGCCGTTCTTCATCGCCACCGCGCCAAGGGTCGGATGATCGCCCAAAGGTTTGCCCGGATCGGCGCCGAAACGCCGCCCACTCGGACCCTTCGCGACCTTCTCCGCGATCAGCGTGACCGCGCGGTTAAGCCCGATATCGAACACCTCGTCGCCGGCCTCCAGGCTCGCATAGGTCTTGTCGTGCCGCACGAACGGACCAAAACGGCCGAGACCCGCGGTGATCGGCTCGCCGCTTTCGGGATGCTTGCCGATCTCGCGCGGCAGCGACAATAGTTTCAGCGCGAGATCGAGTTCGATATCGCCGGGCACCATGTTCTTGGGAATGCCGGCGCGTTTCGGTTTCTCGCCCTCCGCATAATCCTTCTGTTCGCCGAGCTGGATATAGGGGCCGAACCGTCCGGCCTTCACCGTGACGTCGAGACCGGTCTCGGGGTCCTTGCCCAGGACGCGGTCGGCACTGGCCTCGCCATCGGCGGCCAGCGGACGGGTGTAACGGCACTCCGGATAATTCGAGCAGCCGACGAAAGCGCCGAACTTTCCAGCCTTGAGGTTGAGCTTGCCGGTACCGCAGGTCGGGCACTGCCTGACGTCACCGCCGTCGGTGCGCGGCGGATAAATATGTGGGCCCAACATCTCGTCGAGCACGTCCAGCACCTGGGTGACGCGCAAATCCTTGATGTCGTCGACCGCACCGATGAAATCGCGCCAAAAATCCTTCAGCACCTGCTGCCAGGAGATCTCGTTGTTGGAGATGCGGTCGAGCTGCTCTTCCAGGTCGGCGGTGAAGTCATATTCGACATAGCGTGCGAAGAAGTTCTCGAGGAAGGCGATGACAACGCGGCCCTTGTCCTCGCCGTAGAGGCGCTTCTTCTCGAGCTTGACGTAGCCGCGGTCTTTGAGCACCTGCAGGATCGAGGCGTAGGTCGAGGGACGGCCGATGCCGAGCTCTTCCATGCGCTTGACCAGGGAAGCTTCCGAAAATCGCGGCGGCGGTTCGGTAAAGTGCTGGGCGACCGTAAGATCCTTGCGCTTGAGCGCTTCGCCCTCGCTCATGGCGGGCAGGCGGCGGCTCTCCTCGTCGTCGCCATCATCGTCGCGGCCTTCCTGGTAGAGCGCCAGAAAACCGTCGAACTTGATCACCTGGCCGGTGGCGCGCAGTTCCAGCACGCGGGCGCCGGCCTTGGCCGTGATGTCGACGGTGGTTCGCTCCAGCTCGGCCGATTCCATCTGGCTTGCGATGGTGCGGATCCAGATCAATTCATACAGCCGCGCCTGATCGGTATCGAGCCTTCGGCGCATTTCGGCGGGGCGTCGCGACAGATCGGTCGGACGGATCGCCTCGTGCGCCTCCTGCGCGTTCTTGGCCTTGGCCTGATACTGGCGCGGCGCATCCGGAACATAGGCGTTGCCGTAGTCCTCGCCGATCACCTTGCGGGCCTGCGTGATCGCCGAATTGTCGATCTGCACGCCGTCGGTACGCATATAAGTAATGAGACCGGTGGTTTCGCCGCCGATATCGATGCCCTCGTAAAGCCGCTGCGCGATTCGCATGGTGTGCGCCGGCGCGAAGCCGAGCTTGCGGCTGGCTTCCTGCTGCAGGGTCGAGGTGGTGAAGGGGGCCTGCGGATTGCGGCGCGCCGGTCTTGCTTCGACCGTTGTTACCGTGAAGCTTGCGGCCTCGATCGCTTTCTTGAAATCCTCAGCTTCCGCGCCTGAGCCGATGTCGAGCCGCTGGATCTTCTTGCCATCGGCACCGACCAGGCGCGCCTCGAAGGCTTCGCCACGCGGGGTCGTCAGGGTCGCCACCAGCGACCAGTACTCGCGGGGGACGAACTTCTCGATTTCGAGCTCACGGTCGCAGACCAGCCGCAGCGCCACCGACTGCACGCGTCCTGCCGAGCGCGCGCCCGGCAATTTGCGCCACAACACCGGCGAGAGCGTGAAGCCGACCAGATAATCCAGCGCGCGGCGTGCCATATAAGCGTCGACCAGCGCGCCATCGATCTGGCGCGGATGCTTCATTGCGTCGGTGACCGCCTGCTTGGTGATGGCGTTGAACACCACGCGCTCGATCTTGTGATCCTTCAGCGCGCGCTTTTCTTTCAGCACCTCAAGCACATGCCAGGAGATCGCCTCGCCCTCGCGATCAGGGTCGGTTGCGAGGATCAGCCTAGTGGCGCCTTTCAGGGACTTGGCGATGTCGTTCAGCCGGCTATTGGCCTTGGGATCGACCTCCCAGATCATTTTGAAATTGGAGTCCGGATCGACCGATCCGTTCTTGGCGGGGAGGTCACGGACATGGCCGAATGAGGCCAGAACTTCATAAGACGAGCCTAGATATTTGTTGATCGTCTTGGCTTTCGCCGGAGACTCCACAATGACGATATTCATGTCATTCCAAGGGTTTACGGAAAAAATAAAGGCCGGTTCCGCGAGATTCGCGCCAGCCGTTTCGACCCGAACATGGGTGCGCAGCCCGCCCCTGTCAAATCGACAGATGTTGAAAGGGGGCAAAAGGCAGACGGCTAAGTATCATATAGGTTGTAAAATACATATCGGTAGTTGCATTGCTGAGCGCCCGGCTGCCCTTCAGGCCGAAACGATTCGGCGGCGTTTCGCCGGGCGCGGGCGCGGCTTCAATGTCGTGTTGGCGGGGATGAGTAGCCGTCCCTCCTGCGAATACAGTTCCAGCTTTCGCACCGGCCGGCCGCTGTCACGGTCGACCAAGATGGTCGCGATTTGCTCCGGATGCCGGTCGAACTCCTCGCTCCACTGCCGCAGCGCCACTAGGATCGGGAAGACCCCGCGGCCCTTCGGCGTCGGCACATATTCCTGATAGGCGCTGCCGTCGGACGCCGGCGCTGTCTTCAGGATGCCCTTATCGACCAGTGTGCGCAGTCGCACCGTGAGGATATTTTTGGCGAGCCCCAGACTTTTCTGGAATTCGCCGAAACGGCGCCTGCCCAGCAGGGCGTCGCGGATGATGAGAAGCGACCACCAGTCGCCGATCGCATCCAGCGATCGCGCGATCGGGCATTCGGCGCCTTCAAGGCTCGTCCGTTTCACCATGGCGGTCTCCGGCAGTCAGGTGTTCGCGAATACGATCACGGTGTCGTGTAGTTGCATTATAAAACCAGATGCTTTAGCTAAGCAATGTAGTTTAATAATGCAACCAGATGGAGGCGACCGTGAGGCTTGCGAACAAGGCGGCGTTGATCACCGGGGGCAACAGCGGCATCGGCCTTGCGACCGCGCGGGTGTTCGTTGCCGAGGGCGCGCAGGTTACGATCACCGGGCGCAATCGGGTGACCCTGGAGGCGGCCGCCGAAGAACTCGGCCCGAACGCGCTCTCCGTCGTCGCCGACGCAACCGACATCGCCGCGACGGAAGCCGCGATCAAGCGGGCGGCCGCAAAATTCGGCAAGCTTGATATCTTGTTCGCGAACGCCGGCATCGCAGGCGGCACGCCGCTCGGCAGTGCCACGCTCGAAACATTCGAAAATGTCCTCAGGACCAACATCACGGCCGTCTTTTTCACCGTGCAGGCGGCGGTCCCGTATCTCAATGACGGCGCCTCGATCATCTTGAACGGCTCGGTGATTTCCGTGCTCGGCAATCCCGGTTACGCCGCCTACGCCGCCAGCAAGGCCGGCGTGCGAGCCATGGCGCGGGTAATGGCATCGGAATTGTCGCCGCGCGGCATTCGCGTCAACGTGGTCGCGCCCGGCGCCATCCGCACGCCGATTTGGGGTCCGGCCATCGCCACGCCGGAGGCGGAAAAGGCCTTTGAAGCACGGATCGGACGGACTACGCCGCTCGGACGGATCGGTGAACCCGATCACATCGCAAAGACGGTGCTGTTCCTGGCATCGGATGATTCGGCCCACGTGCAGGGCCAGGAATTGTTCGTCGATGGCGGTGCCACCGCGTCTCCGGCCGGCGCGCCGATTTACCGCGCGTGACTGAACCGCTGTCGTCAAAAAATAGAGTCCACATAGATCATGAATCTGATTCGGCGCGGCCGCCGAAGGTGAGCCGCGTCACAGTTGTGCTGTTCGGTTCCCTCACTCGCCGGACGTATTTTTTAGTTCGGTGCATCCACGTTGAACCTTGATGGCGGCAAGTTCGACACCCCATGGGCAGGGCTTTTGACGAAAAATGATTGGAGAATTTGAAGTATGCCCAGAGCTGCGCACATTTTCACGCCGATATCGGGATTTACATCTTCATCGGAGAAATCCGGTAGCACGCTTGATCCGATCGTATTGTTTTGTGGAATTTGTCTGTTGGCGTTCCTGATTGCGATCCTCACGGGCGAGCAAGGCGTTTGGCTCTAGCCTCTATCGAGTCCGGTCAGCGCGTTCAGACGAGATTTCGTTGATCAGTTGCGCTGACCGGTTCCCCGTCTCCCCCGGACGTATTTTGTGCTGAAATTGAACCTTCACTGCGGTTGCGAAGACTCTTTTTCGTGGCAGGGGTTTTTGAACTTCTATTTATTGGAGCCTGATATGCCGAAAGGTGTTCGTATTGTTGCTTCGCTTCCCGCGTCGAAAATTTCGTCGCGAAAGTCCGACGGTCACCCGCTCGTTACAATTGCGTTGTTTTCCGGATTAGGCCTTCTGGTAACTTTCATTGCGATCTTGTGTGGCGTGCAGGGCGCCTGGTTTTAGTTTTCGTCGACCAAACTTCCAATCGACCAGTCTGCCACCGCTTACGACGGCGGCAGACGGTGCCACTCCTTCTCATGCGGCGCGGAGACTGGTCGCGGCCAGCAAGGCGCTCGCCAGGGCCTTCTCGCGGTGCTCGGGTCCGACTTGGATTCCATCCGCGAAGATGAACTCGGGATCGGTGATGCCGATAAAACCGAATATCCCGCGCAAATAGCTCTCGAGATGCTCGAGTGTCGCTGTTGGCGTGCCGGCGCCATAAAATCCGCCGCGCGAGATCGCCAATATCACCCGCTTGTTTCCGGCGAGGCCCTCGGGGCCCTGCGCGCCATATCTAAATGTCTTGCCCCTCACGACGATGCGGTCGATCCAAGCCTTGAGCTGGCTTGGGATCGTGAAATTATACATGGGCGCGCCAAGTACGACGATGTCGGCGGCCAAAAACTCGTCCAGCATCGCCTGACCGGCGGCGAGGTCCTCGCGTAGCGCGGCGTCAGGCTCACCCCCTTGGGCTGCGGCAAGATGCAAACCCGACAGATGCGCCAGTGGCGTGGAAGTGAGATCACGATAGACGATGTCGAGATTTGACATCGCCCGGCGCAGGCGATCCACGATCGCGACGGAAACCTGGCGGCTGACGGAGTGGGGGCCAAGCACGCTGGAGTCGATATGAAGGAGTTTCATGGCAGTCATCCTTGCTGTAGGTTTGGTATAAGTTTGTAACTGGGGCTATATGAGTGACTGCCCGCAAACCGCGCAAGAACGCACATTTTTGAAACCCGAGCACATCCTTGAAACCCGAGCACACCAGAGTGACTGTCCTGCCGCCCAATGCTCATCTCGACAGCGACTGCCGCGGGGCTGCATCGGTGCTGGCGCGCGTCGGCGATAAATGGAGCGTGTTCGTCATCATGCTGCTTGGCGGCGGACCGCGGCGCTTCAACGAAATTAAGCGCATGATCGGCGGTATTTCGCAGCGAATGCTGACGTTGACGTTGCGCGGGCTCGAGCGCGACGGCCTGGTCACGCGGACGGTATTCCCGACCATTCCGCCGCGGGTCGACTACGAACTGACCGATCTGGGGCGTGGCCTGTCGAAGCCGGTGGAAGCGCTCGGTCGATGGGCGATCGCGCACCAGGCCGAGATCGAGAAGGCGCGCACGCGCTTCGATGCTCGTAACGAAGAACGCTAAACCAGCGACACCAGCCCGCCGCCATGGCGCTCGAGCCGTCCGGCGAGTTCAAGCTCGAGCAGCACGGTGCGCACCACCGCCGGTGACGCCGCCGCCATCCGGATCAGGTCGTCGATCGAAACCGGGCTTGGCCCGAGCAGGTCCGTGATGCGCGCGCGATCGCTCGCGTCGGGATCGGGCGCAAGCGCTTCGCCATCGCCCTCACGCAAAGGAAATGCGGCCGGACGCTCCATGATCGGCTCGACCGCCTGGATGACGTCGGCGGCCTCGGTGACCAGCGTCGCGCCCTGCTTGATCAGATCGTTGGCGCCAGCCGCCCGCGGATCGAGCGGCGAACCCGGCACGGCAAACACTTCGCGGCCCTGTTCGGCCGCCATCCGTGCGGTGATCAGTGAGCCCGAGCGATGCGCGGCCTCCACCACGACGACGCCGAGAGCGCAGCCCGAGATCAGGCGATTGCGCCGCGGAAAATCCCGCGCGCGGGGCACGTGGCCGAGCGGCATCTCCGAAATCGCAGCACCGCCGGCCTCCATGATGGCGGCCAACAGGTCTTCGTGCTCGGGCGGATAGATCTTGTCGTGGCCGCCGGCGAGCACGGCGATGGTGCCGCTTTGGATCGTGGCGCGATGCGCCGATTGATCGATGCCACGCGCGAGCCCGGACACGATCACAAAACCGGCCGCGCCGAGATCGCGCGCCAGTTGACCCGCGAATTTCAATCCAGCGCCGGAGGCATTGCGCGAGCCGACGATCGCGATCATCGGCCGCATCGATGTGGCGGCTGCGCCGCGCACGCCGAGCAAAGGCGGCGCGTCGTCAAGCGTTGCGAGCCGCGGCGGATAGCCGGCCTCGCCTGGCGCGAGCAGGCCGACGCCGAGCCGCATGCTTGCGGCAAGCTCGGTACGCGCATCCTCCTCGCTGCAAATCCGTCCCGAGCGCTCTGCGCCGCCGCGCCGCGCCAGACCAGGCAGCCGCTCCAGTGCCGCGCGCGCGTTGCCGAAATGATGCAGCAGGGAATTGAACGTCCGCGGCCCGACATTGTCGGAGCGGATCAGCCGCAACCGATTGAGGCGCTCGGCGTCGGTGAGATGGGCTGGTCGGTTGATGGCGTCCACGCGATCTCCTTAATCCGCCAGCATGGCGCAACCTGAGGGCGTGGGCAACACTGGTCAGTCCCGACGCGCAGTTGTACATCGGGGTTGCGCGCTCTTGCAGCGCAGGCCCGGAATCCATTACCCAGTCATTCCGGGGCACGCGAAGCGTGAACTATGATGTGCAATTTGCACATCTGAGAATCTCGAGATTCCGGGTTCGATGCTGCGCATCGCCCCGGAATGACAGTCGGGGGGAGCCCATGATTTCGCTCGTCGAACTCCAGCGCCGTATTGAGCAAGGCGATTGCTCTCCGGATGCGGCGCTCGCGCAGTCGCTGGACGCGATCGACGCGCATGAAAGCGCCATCGGCGCGTTTGTCTGTCGCAGCGAAAATCCACGCGCCGCGAGCAAAGGTCCGTTGCGCGGCATCGCCGTCGGCATCAAGGACATCATCGACACGGCGGACCTTCCAACCGAGATGGGTTCGCCGATCTACAAGAATTTTCGGCCCCGCGCGGACGCCGCCGTGGTGATGATGCTGAAGCAGACGGGTGCAACCATCGTCGGCAAGACCACAACGACGCCATTCGCGGCCAACGATCCGACCACGACGCTCAATCCGCGCAATCATGCTCACACGCCCGGCGGCTCGTCATCGGGCTCGGCGGCAGCGGTTGCCGCCGGCATGATTCCGCTGGCATTGGGAACCCAGACCGGCGGCTCGGTGATCCGGCCGGCCTCGTTCTGCGGCGTCGCGGCGATCAAGCCGTCCTACCGGCTGTTGCCGACGGTCGGCGTGAAATGCTTTTCGTGGACGCTCGATACCGTCGGCCTGTTCGCGGCCGGCGTGAAGGATCTCGCGTACGGCCTTTCGGCCATGACCAACCGGCCCGAATTGTTGCCGTCTGCGAGCGTCGCCGTGCCGCGGATCGGCCTCGTCACGCAGGAATTCGCCGGCGCGCCGGAAGCGGCAGGCGCGGAGGCGCTGCGGATCGCGGCCGCAGCGGCAGAGCGGGCAGGGGCTTCGGTTCGTCCGCTCAAGCTGCCTGACGTCGTCGCGGAGGCCTGGCGCATCCAACCGGTGATTCAGGAATTCGAAGCGCATCAGGCGTTGGCCTGGGAATTTCGCGAAAACTACGACGCTATGCCGCCGCTGTTGCGTGGCAGGCTCGATGAAAGCGTCGGCCTGACGCCAACCGAGTACGACCGGGCGCGGGCGGTGGCGATGTTGGCTCGCGCCGCATTGGCCGAGACGTTCGAGGAAGTCGACGTAGTGCTCACGCTCTCGGCGCCCGGCGCAGCCCCAAAGGGACTGGCCTCGACCGGCGATCCCCGCTTCAACCGGCTGTGGACGCTGATGGGCACGCCTTGCGTCAACGTTCCCGCTTATGTTGCGGAGGGCGGGTTACCCGTCGGCGTGCAGGTGATCGCGGGATATGGCGACGATGCCAAGGCGCTGGCGGCGGCGCTGTTGGTGGAGGAGGCGCTGAAGCGGGCGTGAGCGAAAGCGGTCATTCCAGGATCGTCCGTAGGACCAGACCCGGAATCTCGAGATTCTCAGATGTGCAATTGCACATCATAGTTCGATGCTTCGCATCGCCCCGGAATGACTGCGTCACTTCGCCCCGATCTTTCCTTCGGTGCCCGCCTGCAACCGCTTGATGTTCTCGCGATGCATGTAGAACAGCAGCATGGTCAGCACCGCGAAGAGCGAGGCAAGCGCGGGGTGGCCGAACCACCACAAAAAGAGCGGCGTGACGAACGCTGCGACCAGCGCCGACAGCGACGAATAGCGCGAGGTGAAGGCGGTGGCGAGCCAGATCACGCAAAACACCAGCGCGGCCGGCCAGAACAGCCCGAGCAGCACGCCGATATAGACGGCGACGCCTTTGCCGCCCCGAAATTTCAGCCAGACCGGAAAGAGGTGTCCGAGGAAGGCGCCGAGCGCCGCCAGCATCGCGGCGTTCGGTCCGCCAACAGAGCCGGCGATGACAACGGCCAGCGTGCCCTTGAGGGCGTCGCAGACCAGCGTTGCCGCGGCCAATCCCTTGCGCCCGGTACGCAGCACGTTTGTGGCGCCAATATTGCCGGAGCCGATCGAGCGCAGATCCTGTGTGCCGGCAATCCGGGTGAGGATCAGCCCGAACGGAACCGAGCCCAGGAGATAGCCGAGCAGGAACGCTATGACCAGGAAACCGTCAGTGGACACGGCAGTGGCTCCGGTCGCTGCGGTCTCCATGAATTTGCCGCGCATGTTCGCTCGAAAACGCTCTAGACATGTTCGTAAACCGTCCGCCCGCTGACAATAGTACGGACGACGCGGCCGGAGAAGCGGGCCTCGTCGAACGGCGTGTTCTTGCATTGCGATTTGAGGTCGGCGGGATCGAGCACCCAGGGCGTATCGGGGTCGATCACGATTACGTCAGCAGGCGAGCCCGCGCGTAGCGAGCCGCCCGGCAGCCCCAGCAATTCCGCCGGGCGCGTCGACATCGCCCGGATCAGTGTCTTGAAATCCAACTCGCCATTGTGGACCAGCCGCAAGGCCGCCGGCAGCATGGTCTGCAGGCCGACCGCGCCGGAGGCTGCCTCCGCGAACGGCAGCCGCTTGACCTCGACGTCCTGCGGATTGTGATCGGACATGATCACGTCGAGCAGCCCGGAGGCGAGGGCCGCCACCAGCGCCTTTCGGTCGTCCTCGGTGCGCAGCGGCGGCGACAATTTGAGGAAGGTGCGATAGGGGCCGATGTCGTTCTCGTTCAGCGTGACGTGATTGATCGAGACCGAAGCCGAGACCTGCAGCCCGGCGCTGCGGGCACGCTTCAAGATTTCCAGCGACTCGATGCAACTCAGTGAGGCCGCATGATAGCGGCCGCCGGAGAGCGCCACCAGGCGCATGTCGCGCTCCAGCATCACGGCCTCGGCGGCATCGGGGATGCCGGCAAGCCCAAGGCGGGCGGCGAACTCGCCTTCGTTCATCACGCCTTCGCCGACCAGATTGGGGTCCTCGGTGTGGTGTACGATCAGCGCGTCGAAGTCGCGAGCATAGGTCAATGCGCGGCGCATCACCTGCGCGTTGGTGACGCTCTTGTCG
>Ga0209473_1001909_pt1 | contig 11535 bp, 10 predicted proteins | sample GraSoiAngelo_133_FD_185890 | JGI IMG/M metagenome (GOLD analysis project Ga0209473, IMG submission 185890) | Grasslands soil microbial communities from the Angelo Coastal Reserve, California, USA - 14_0929_05_20cm (SPAdes) (version 2) | ecosystem: Environmental > Terrestrial > Soil > Grasslands ...
AGAGATCCCCGGTGATGCGCGCGCCGCTCAAATCGGCACCGCCGAGCTTGGCGCGTTGCATTTGCGTGCTGAGCAGCGATGCCTTGACGAGGGAAGCCTGCGTCAAATCCGCCTCGATCATCCAGGCCTGGTTCAGGATGGCCCGATCGAAGCGCGCGCCTTTCAGGTTCGTCCGATTGAGCTTTGCCAGGCGAAGATTGCTGGCGGAAAAATCAAGCCCCGAGAGATCGAGCCGCGACAGCCGCTTTCCTTGCAGATCGGCAGCGCGCTGGTCCGCGCCGCCTTGCGGCTGCGCCTTGAGAGCCGCGTCGACCTCGTCGCGCGTCATCTCCGATGTCGACATGTCCGGACTGTTGAGGTCGACATAACGCAGCATGTCCTGCGCCACGGCGTCAAGCGGATGAACCAGCAGCGCCGCTATCGACACAGATGCAAATGCGAGACGAAACAGCATCGCCGTCTCTCGGCTATCCGGCTCTGCTTGTAGCACGATAGACGGGCGTCGTCTCTTGCGGATTTCCCGGCGGGTGCGATGGTTCGCGGCGCGCAATAGTCCTACTCCGTCATAACCGGTTTATCCCCTCGTCCTGAGGAGCGCGCTCTTGCGCGCGTCTCGAAGGATGAGGCGAAAGAAGGCGCCGGGGCCTCGTGGTTCGAGACGGCGCGTACGCGCCTCCTCACCATGAGGGTCTAATAACGCAGTAGGGATAGCGCAGCGTATTGCGCCGCATGTTCCACAATTCCGGGCCACGGCTTGCCCATCGCAACGCTGCGAAAACTCCTTGGCACGGTCATCTTTTCGGCATCAGCGGAGGTACTATCCAAGGTTGTGGATGGCGTGGAGCGGGGCGATGGTGACTGAGCTGCAAATCAAGGTGGAAAGGTACGAGATCAGGGCCGCCGATTACGAAGAGCATGCCCGGCAGGCGGCCGAAGGACCACAGCGGGCCTTTTACGAGGTGCTGGCGGGTTACTACAGCGGCCTCGCGACGGACTTCCGGCAAATCATCGAAAAGCGAAAGGCCGTATAGGCAGCCCGCGTGAGGCAACGCCCCCTGGTTCAAGAACGCGGACCGCCGCGTACTGTGATCCGGTTTCATCAGTTCACGCGCGATCTTGAGTAAACTTCATGACGCGCGACTTTGGTGTTTCGGAACAGACAGGGGATGGGCGGGTTTCCGCTTTGCCTCCTTTCATGTAGCATTGTCGCATGAGCGAAACCGAGATTTTGTTTGCGGGCCTGCGTCGGTCGGCCGACGAAGCAGTTGCGGACATGCTCGAGCGTATGGTGCGGGACGCGCCGGATCATGCCTTGAACAAAATAAATGCGCTTGATCTCGCGGCCAGAGAGGGCCTTGGCGAGGAACGGGTCATTGCGGCGCTCCTCAACGCGGTGGGGCTCGGCATGTTCGAGATGACATGGAACGTCATGTGCCCGAGCTGCGCCGGTGTTCTCTCCGCCAATAAGAGCCTGAAGACGCTGGATCGGGCGCGGTATAATTGCGCTTTCTGCGCCGCGGGCTATGAGACGACGCTCGACAATCTGGTCGAGGTCACCTTCACGGTGAGCCCGCGCCTGCGCAAGATCCCGGCCCACAGCCCGGACGAATTGTCCGCGACCGAATATCTTCGCCAGATCTTCTGGAGTTCGGCCATCGATCTTCCAGCCGATCTGGAGAAGCTGCTGGGCAAGGTCACGCTCGAAAGCGTCGAGTTGCCGCCAGGAGAAAGGGCCATCGTTTCGTTGCAATTGCCGAAGGGCGCGTTGATCGTGTTCGATCCAGTGACCCATACGGCCCAGTTCCTGGATGTCAGCGGCGAGGAGGCGAGCGAACGCCAGAACCTGTCGGTGATCTTCAACAAGGTCCAGGTTCCGGTCGTCAGTGTTGCCTTGCGCCCCGGGCCACTGCGCCTTGCGTTGGAAAACCGCACCGAGGGCCGCGTGTTGCCGGCGATATGGGTGGCGAACCAGGCGCTGGACGACCTGCTGAAGCGACGCAAGCCCAATCTCTCTGCCAAGCGTCTCCTCACCAATCAGACCTTCCGCGACATCTACCGCACCCAAACGCTCGCCATCGGCCAGCGCCTCAAGATCTTGAGCCTGACTTTCCTGTTCAGTGATCTCAAGGACTCCACCGGGCTCTATGACCGCGTCGGCGACCTCGTCGCCTTCGATCTCGTCAACGAGCATTTCAGGCTGCTGCAAGAGATTATCGCGTCCGAGCGGGGGGCGGTCGTGAAGACCATCGGCGATGCCGTGATGGCGACCTTCGAGACCCCTGACCGCGCCATTGCCGCTGCGATCCGCATGCGCGAGGCGATGAGCGATCTTGGCGCCGAGCGTCAGCATCAGAGCCTGCGCCTGAAGATGGGCATCCACGAAGGATCATGCCTCGCGGTCATCCTCAATGAGCAGCAGGACTATTTCGGCCAGACCGTGAACATCGCCTCGCGCGTCCAAGGCCTTGCTGCCTCACGCTCGATCATGGTGACGGAATCGGTGGTGGAGAACGCGCCAGCCCGTGCGCTGCTTGAGAGCAATGGGCTAAAGCCAACGCCGAGACGCGTGGCGTTGACCGGCATCGCGGACAAGGTGTCGGTCTACGAGATCTCTTGAGCGGGGCGGCAGCCGGAGTAAGCCGAAGCGAAAGCCGCGAGGGATGTTACGGTGCGCGAAGGATGTACAGTCTTTGGTAGATCATCCGCTCGGGAAGCCAATCCAGTAGTCTGTAGCCAAGCGGCAACTTGAGGAGGTTGGCGACAATTCGAGCTGAAAGCGGATGCCAATAGACCGACAGGTTATGAAATCGGACGACAGTGAATCCAAGAGCCTTGAATTCCAACATCAACCGCCTGTGACCGAAGTATCTCTGATAATCGATGATTGGACCCGAAAGCAACAGCATCTTGCCGGAGTGTTCTCTCGCAACCTTCTCCAGAAATGCTCCCTGCTCCTGGTGGGACAGATAATAGATACATTCGATGGCCGCTATCACGTCGTAACCCCCGAATGAAATGTCCAGGAGGTTGGCGGTCTCGAATCTGGCATTTCGCAAATCCAGCGATTTCGCGCGAGCAATCGCTACATCGCTGATGTCGGCGGCCATCACCGATCGTGCTCTGTGAAAAATCGCCTGGGTAAGGTGGCCTTCGCCACAACCAAGCTCAAGAACCGATTTGTTGCGAATGGACCGCGTCAGGTGTCGACGCAAGACCCTGTCCCTGAAGGTCGCGCGCGAGACGCCCCACGGATCAGGCGTGGCATAGTAGCGATTGAAATCGTCGGCCGTACGCATGGCGGCGGATCATAGCACGACGCGAGTAGCCCCGCGCTTGCCACCCATCCTACGTGCTGTTATGGCGGCCGTCATGATCAGGATGTTGGTGATAGCTGCGTTGGTGTGTTGCACCGCCACAATGGCGGCCGCGGCGGATGATCTATATCGGACGCAGGCCGTCGTCACAGGCCAGGGCGAGGCCAACCGCATTATCGGCTTTGCCGCTTGTTTGGAGGATGTTCTCATCAAAGTGTCCGGCGCGTTGAAGCTTGCGGGCGACCCTCGACTGGCAGCCTACAAATCGAGCGCAGGAGATTTCGTCAAGGCGTACCGCTATCACGACCAGATGTCCGGGACGCCTACGCGCGACGAACAGGGCACCCGCGATCGGCCATACGATCTGAATGTCGACTTCGATGAAAAGAAAATCGACGACCTTCTTGGGGCGCTTGGCATCACACCATGGCTTTCGCACCGTCCGGTCCTTGCGGTCTTTGTCGAGATGGAGCAGGGGCCGAGAAAGTACGTTGTCACGGCGGATGCCGAGCCGTCCGCAGCGCCGCGTGAATCGCTGCTCGCCGCAGCCGTCAAGCGCGGGATGACCATTGTGTTGCCGAGCGTTGCGGGACTGGCGAAGTCGGGCATCAGTGGGGCTGAGTTGACGAAGGTGCCATCCTCGACATTGGCCTCTGGCGCAGCCGAGCAGGGTGGCGAAGTCGCTTTGGTCGGGCGGCTGGTATGGGACGATGCCGAGCTCGGATGGGCCACCGAGTGGCAAATGGAGTGGCAGGCCCAACCGCACCGCTGGCAGCTTCGCGGCGTCACGTTCGACGAAGCCTTCCGACGCGCCGTGGGCGGCGCCGCGCAAATCTTGTCAGGCAACGGTGATCCGGGATAGCCGCGCAGTGAGGACCGTAGGGCGCAATAGCGCAGCGTATTGCGCCGCATGCTTCGTGGTGGATTACGCTCCGCGCCCGGCGCGGTGCGCGGCAAGAGCTTCGTTCGCATGGGCATCGAGCTCGCCGGCGTGGGCGTCGTGCTCAATCGCGGCGTCAAACTGCCGTGCCTCGCTGGACCTCGATCAGGTCACGCGGCCTTGGCGGCCTGTTCCGGGCCGGCTGTTTCCATCGCCCTCATATACATGTCAAGCAGCGTGTCGCGCTCATCGCGCTCGTCCTGATCCTGCTTTCTCAGCTTGATGATTTCCTTGAGGATTTTCACATCAAAACCCTCGGCCTTCGCCTCTGAAAAGACCTCCTTTTTCGACTCGTTCAACTCCTGCAATTCGGTGTCCAAGTTCTCGATCCGCTCTACGAAAGAACGGATCCGTCCGCCGGGAATGCTGATGTCAGACATGGTGCCTCTTTGCTGAATGAGATCGTGAAAATGCACGTAAAGAAATGACCAATGCGTTAACGCAAGGACCCCGCGCGCCCGTTTATGGCCTCGGCGTATTGCCCCGAGACGGATTACGCCTGCGACACCCAACAACATCGCAAACTGCAATTGATGGGTGTCGACTTCGCTCGCCCCAAAAGATAGGTGAGTTGCCAACCACCTGCTTAAGTCGCACGGTTAACCGGAAGACTTGCCGCCACGATGATCTTCATCAGGCTCATAGTAGCCAGCTTGCCACTGCCTGCGCGCAAGCAGAAAGCACAGGTGCGGCGGCGTTAATGCACGCGACCTTGCTTTTTCCAGCCTTGAAAGGAGGAAGTTGAACGCAGCCTCGAACTCGTCGAATGGCTTGAGCGACGAGAACTCTGCGATCAGACGGAACCGGTCACGTAGATTCGTAAACTCTCCCGCCATTGTGGTGTACTGCTTGATCGAGGGGTCGAGTTTTGCGGCTTGGAATGTCGGGGGTATCAGCACTGCGAGGAAAGCACAGACTGCCGCAGCCGCCGGCATCGAGTCGCCAACGATGTTCCACGTCGCAAGGGCACCGAGCACTACTGGCGCAAACAACGAGAACAGTTTGATCCAGCGGAGAAACCGCAACCAAATCGTGAAAGTCAGGGCCGTGTAGCCGCAATTTTGGAATTGATTGAGGCACTCTTGCTTGAGTGCCGCCGTTCTGCCGTCGAGGGGTTGAACGTTCACAGCCCGCCCTCGGGAATTTTCGATCCGAAGATTTTCTGCCAGTCTTCACCGGCGAGCCACTGAACGTTGTCGCGTTCGTTCTGGCACGCATTGACGGCATTGCGATACGCCGTTTGCGCCCGGTTCAACCACTCAGCGCCGAGCGAGACGATCTCGCCGCCTGGCATGACCACATATCCGCTCGCGTGGGAGATCAGATAGGCGAAGAAATCGCGCACCATCCAGTCGTAATAGAACACGGCCTGCTGGTGGAACTGCCACGACAGCAGGAAGTCTTCTGCGAGCCGCTCGATCATGAAAGACTTCAGAGGGACGTTGCAGTTGTCCTGCCAGCATTTGACCATGCGGATGAGGGCGCGACTGTTGCCATTCCATGCCCGATCCGAAGCGTCGAGGTCTGCGGCCTCGGCCAGTGCTGTTGACTTGGCATAGCGGCCATCGCCTTTCGTGTCGCAGACGATGATGCTGCCGTCAGTGCACCGAAACCCAACCGCCACCTCGACCGTGACCGCATCGAATGGCACGATGACGACGTGACGATCGGCGCGCATGATTGTGCGCGAATTGGTAGCGAAAAGTGTGTCCTTGACCTCTTGCAGAAGCTGAGACTGGCGATTGCCTGATCGTTCCTGAAAGCGATGGTAGACGTGGTCGGGGAGAACGAACAGAGCATCGACATCGCGAGGCGGCGCGGTCTGCGTGTTCTTGCCCCATGAGCCAATGACGATGCCGTTCAAGGTCTCGGAATTATGGTCGTAGTAGCGCCTGTTCAGGCTGCCGACGATGTTGTTGAACTTCTTCAGTCCGGCTTCCCGGTGTTTATCCGAGACGGCGAGATTGGATAGGAGCCGCGTGAACCGTGGCGTGACGTAATACCAATTGTACGGTAGGGTCTGGAGGGGTGGCTGATTGTGACCGAACAGCGCGCTGACTCCGAGCAGACCAAGACCTTGCGCAGCACCTTGTGTCATCCCTGACCCCAAAATCGTGGGTGGCGCTACGATGCCTGCGAGGCTCCCGAATGCAGATTGCGGGGGAAGCGGACTGTAGCCCTCGAATAGCGCCGCCAGACTGTTCTTAGGGGCCAACGTCATTGGACTGGATCGCCGTCTTGGAAGCGGTCATAGACGGCGTCGCAAGCCTGACACATGAATTTGTGGCCGACGGGAAAGAGCTTTTGTTGGCCGCAGCGGGAGCAGAATTCGTTAAGATATGCCGGGGGGACGGAAGTCGCGGGCTTAGGAGCGAGCGCAGTTCGGACTTGCTCCGCAATCTGACGAACGCGCTCCGATGAAGCGGGGCGGGTCATCTCCTCTTGCACCTGTTCGAAAAAGATGCGGGCCGCCTGTAGGCTGATGCCCGCCTGCACAGAGATCTCCTCGGGTGACGAGAGCCGTCCGGCTAGTTCATCATTGATGAGAAATGCTCCGCCGAACACCATGGCCTGGTGCTCGGCCGACTTAAACTTGGGAATCCATGACGATGTCGCGTTGCCGGCCCGGCGTCGCGGCATTGCCGCGCCCTGGACAAGCTTATCTAAATGCTGAGCAGCATGACCCAGCTCATGAGCGATCGTGTATCGGGCGTAGCCATCACCCATGAAGGCATTGTGTCGAATGCGCCGAGGGATTTGGACAACGAGCTTCGAGCCGTCGTACGACGTGAGGCCGGAATCATTTGGGAGCTCTGCATCTGGGACGATCTCCAGCCGGAATGGCTTTTTACCTCGCACGGTCCAGATTTCGGTGAATTTCTCGAGAACGAGAGGGTCGATCCGGGCGGCGTTAGCCAATCCCAAAAAGGCGCGGAGTTGCTTCGCGTTGTCGCGGACCTTGGAATCGCTCAGTGGATCTACCGCGAAATCGTCATTCGACATCACTAGCCCCGCTCCAACGACACCCCCTGCATCGCGTCTTCAACCGTTCCGTCGGGTGCTCGATCACGCTTTGCGCCACTTGTCCGGCGAGCCGACTGAAGTGTTGCGCACGCGCTCAACGTGGGGCGAGCTGCCCGGGCTGAGCTCGCGGGCACGCTCGATGGCGTCATGCTGGGTGGGCAGCACATCGCTGGCTCGTTCCGAATTGGCGCGCCGGACGGCATAGTCGCCTTCCGGCCGCCGTTCGACGTAAATGCGCTTATCCTTCATAAACTCCCTCGAAAAACGTGGATGCCCGGGTCAAGCCCGGGCATGACGATCAGCGAAAACTCAAGAACACCCCGTCGTGCTGCCACACGTATCGCACTTCATGCACGTGCCGTTGCGCACCAGCGTGAAGTTGCCGCACTCGCCGCACATCTCACCCTCGTAGCCCTTGGCTTTCGCTTCTGCCCGGCGTTCGGCCTTGGTGGGTGCGGCGTCGCGCGCAGCGCCGGCCTTGCTCCATTGCAGCGCTTCCAGCTTCTCGGTCGGCGAGAGGTCGTGATGGGTTTCCTGCTTCAGCGCGACCGAGCCTTCGACCGTATCGGAGCCGCGCGCGGTAGCGCCATGGGAGGACATCGAGGTGACGTTGCTGGGTCCGCGCGTGTCGCCTTGCTGCTCGCTGCCGCCGCGCACCACCACGAGATTATCCGTGCGCGAGCGCGTCAGGCCCCTCGACAGGTACTTGTTGCCCTCCGGCACCTTGCCTTCCTCGACGCCCTTGCCGATGGCGTCGAAGTTGGTTTCGGTCGGATCGACATGGGCGAGATCGAACCGGCCCATGTAGCTCACTGCGAGCTCGCGGAACACATAGTCGATGATCGAGGTCGCATATTTGATCGAGTCGTTGCCCTGCACCGGGCCGTTCGGCTCGAAGCGGGTGAAGGTGAAGGCATCGACATATTCCTCCAGCGGCACGCCGTATTGCAGGCCGAGCGAGATCGCGATGGCGAAATTGTTGATGATGGAGCGAAGTGCCGCGCCCTCCTTGTGCATGTCGATGAAGATCTCGCCGAGGCGGCCGTCATCATATTCGCCGGTTCGCAAGTAAACCTTGTGGCCGCCGACCACAGCCTTTTGGGTGTAGCCCTTGCGGCGGTCCGGCATCTTCTCGCGTTCGCGCATCACCACGATGCGCTCGACCAGCCGCTCGGTGATCCGTTCCGAAAGCTGCGCGGCACGCGCGGCCATCGGCTTCTCATAGAGCGCCTCCACCGCATCGTCGTCGTCCTCGTCGTCGGCGATGAGCTGGGAGTTGAGCGGCTGCGACAGTTTCGAGCCGTCGCGATAAAGCGCGTTGGCTTTCAGGGCGAGCTTCCAGGACAGCATGTAGGCCGCCTTGCAGTCCTCCACCGTGGCGTCGTTCGGCATGTTGATGGTTTTTGAGATCGCGCCCGAGATGAAGGGCTGCGACGCCGCCATCATGCGGATGTGGCTTTCGACCGAAAGGTACCGCTTGCCGACCTTGCCGCAGGGGTTGGCGCAGTCGAACACCGGATAGTGCTCGGCCTTGAGATGCGGCGCGCCTTCCACCGTCATCGCGCCGCAGATGTGCACGTTGGCGGCCTCGATCTCGCGCCTGGTGAAGCCGACCGCCGACAAGAGGTCGAAATTGGGAGCGACGATCGCTTCCGCGCCGATACCGAGCTGGTCGCGGATGAAATCCTCGCCAAAGGTCCACTTGTTGAAGGCGAACTTGATGTCGAACGCGGTCGGCAGCGCCTTTTCCACTTTCGCAATGGCCTCGTCGGTGAAGCCCTTGGCTTTGAGGGTCGAGACGTTGATGCCGGGCGCGTTGGAGAGCGAACCGTGGCCGACCGCATAGGCCTCGATCTCGGCGATCTCGCTCTCGCGGTAGCCGAGCGCGCGCAGCGCCTCGGGGACCGCGCGGTTGATGATCTTCCAGTAGCCGCCGCCGGCAAGCTTCTTGAATTTCACCAGCGCGAAATCCGGCTCGATGCCGGTGGTGTCGCAATCCATCACCAGCCCAATGGTGCCGGTCGGCGCCACCACCGTGACTTGCGCGTTGCGGTAGCCGTGCTGTTCGCCGAGGCTCAGCGCATCGTCCCACGCCAGCTTGGCATGCGCGATGATGTCGGCTTGCGGGCAGGAGGCGTGATCGAGCGGCACCGGATTGACGGCGAGCGCTTCATAGCCGCGGGATTCGCCGTGCGCGGCACGGCGGTGATTGCGGATCACCCGCAGCATGTGGGCGGTGTTCTTCTTGTAGCCCGGGAAGGTGCCGAGCTCGGCCGCCATCTCGGCCGAGGTCTTGTAGGCAATGCCGGTCATGATCGCGGACAGCGCGCCGCACAGCGAACGACCTTCCTTCGAATCATAGGGCAGGCCCATGGTCATCAGGAGGCCGCCGATATTGGCAAAGCCGAGACCCAGCGTGCGGAACTCATAGGAGAGCTCAGCGATTGCCTTCGACGGGAACTGCGCCATCATCACGGAGATTTCGAGCACGATGGTCCACAAGCGGCAGAGATGCTCGTAGGCATCGACGTCGAAGTGCCCCCGCGTTGATCCGTTGGCGGGGGTGTAAAAGGTGAGGAGATTGGCGGAGGCCAGATTGCAGGCGGTGTCGTCCAGGAACATGTATTCCGAGCATGGATTGGACGCGCGGATCTCGCCGGAGGCCTTGCAGGTGTGCCAGTCGTTCATGGTGGTGTTGAAGTGCAGGCCGGGATCGGCGGACGCCCAGGCGGCGTAGCCGATTTTCTCCCAGAGCTCGCGCGCCTTGAGAGTCTTGGTGATCTTCTTGTTGGTGCGGCCGATCAGGTTCCAATCGCCGTCGGTTTCCACCGCGCGCAGGAAGTCGTCCTTCAGCGACACCGAATTGTTGGAGTTCTGGCCGGAGACCGTGAGATAGGCCTCCGAATCCCAGTCGGTGTCGTAGACCGGGAAGTCGATGTCCTTGTAGCCCTGCTTGGCAAACTGGATCACCCGCTTGATGAAATTGTCGGGCACCATGGCACGGCGCGCGAGCTTGATCTCGCGGCGGAGCGCCGGGTTTTTCTCGGGGTCGAAGCAGTCGTCGCCGCTTCCTTCGCAATTGACGCAGGCCTTCAGCACCGCCTTCAAATGCTTCTGGTTGATCTTGGAGCCGGTCACGAGTGCGGCGACCTTCTGCTCCTCCTTCACCTTCCAGTCGATATAGGTCTCGATGTCAGGATGATCGGCGTCGACCACGACCATCTTGGCCGCACGGCGCGTGGTGCCGCCGGACTTGATCGCGCCCGCGGCACGGTCGCCGATTTTGAGGAAGCTCATCAGGCCGGAGGAACGGCCCCCGCCGGACAGCCGTTCGCCTTCACCGCGCAGGCGGGAGAAGTTCGAGCCGGTGCCGGAGCCATATTTGAACAGCCGCGCCTCACGCACCCACAGGTCCATGATGCCGCCCTCGTTGACGAGATCGTCGGCGATGCCCTGGATGAAGCAGGCGTGCGGCTGCGGATGCTCGTAAGCCGATTTCGACTTGGTGAGCTTGCCGGTCTTCCAGTCCACGTAATAGTGGCCCTGGCCGGGGCCATCGACGCCATAAGCCCAATGCAAGCCGGTGTTGAACCATTGCGGCGAATTCGGCGCCACCATCTGCTTGGCCAGCATGTAGCGCAGCTCGTCGAAGAAGGCTAAAGCATCGTCTTCCGAGGTGAAGTAGCCGCCCTTCCAGCCCCAATAGGTCCAGCAGCCGGCGAGGCGATCGAACACCTGCTTGGCGGAGAGCTCGCTGACATAGCGCTCTTTCTCCGGCAGGTCGGCCAGCGCCGCGGCGTCCGGCACCGAGCGCCACAGCCAGGACGGCACAGTCTCTTCCTCGACCTTCTTCAGGCGCGCGGCGACGCCGGCTTTGCGGAAATACTTTTGTGCCAGGACGTCGGAGGCGACCTGCGACCAGAATGCCGGCACCTCGACGTTTTCAAGCCGAAACACCACCGAGCCGTCGGGATTGCGGATTTCAGATGTCGTCAATCTGAAATCAATCCCAGCGTAGGGTGACTGGCCTTGGGTAGTGTTGCGCCGTTCGATTCGCATAGTTGTGCCCCGTCTCTTTTTGATCGGACCGCTGGCGGCGGCGCCGGATGTTGTTCCTTGAGCGAACCCTTTTGGACCGCGGCTTGCGACCTACGGCCTGAGGTATCCGCGAAGCTAAAGCCGGTGGATCCGGCCCAGTTTCTCTTCGGCACAAACCGATGCGCCCATCGGTCTTGTGCCCGCCACGACTGGGATGGA
>Ga0209473_1001913_pt1 | contig 11520 bp, 8 predicted proteins | sample GraSoiAngelo_133_FD_185890 | JGI IMG/M metagenome (GOLD analysis project Ga0209473, IMG submission 185890) | Grasslands soil microbial communities from the Angelo Coastal Reserve, California, USA - 14_0929_05_20cm (SPAdes) (version 2) | ecosystem: Environmental > Terrestrial > Soil > Grasslands ...
TTGTTTCAGGCCCAAAACATCCCTTGCGACCTCCTTGAAATCGCGGATCAATCCGACGTCGTTTTGAATTCGGGCCTGGGCCAGCGTCCCGTGATAGCAGGCAAAGAGCGCCCTCGCCTTCGCTTCCGAATCCGGCGCCGCAATTAACCCTTGCGCGTGCGCATCCCGAATAGCGGACTCGAAATATTTTATCTTTCGATCCCAGATGCGGTCGACGGTAGCGCGCACGCCCTTGTCCTGCGTGCTCACTTCGCTCCCAATGCTCAGCAGAGGGCATCCCAGGATCGAGCCGCACTCTTCTTGCAGTTCGGCCAGACGGTCGTGCACATAATCGAAATAGCCGTCGAACCGCTCGAGAGGTGGAATTGTTGGCGAAAAAAGGGCGTCCATGTTCGCCTTATTTTTGTTCCATTCTGCCTCCAATGCCGCGACCGTGAGTTCGGACTTCGACTTGAAGAAATAGTAAAAGCTTCCCTTTTTTGCGCCGGCCCGCTCGCAGATCGCGTCCACCGAAGTGGTGCCGTAACTGTTCTCCCACATCAAGTCCAACGCCGCATCGGTCAGGCGTTGTTTCATGTCACTCACTCTTGGCATATATCACTCTTTAACCTTAGTAGACCAACCGGTCAACTATTTTGTTCGAAATTTTTATACCCTCATTTCGTTCCCCGAATAAGCGCCATTGCCGTTACCGCAGCGCCAACCGCTAGGGTGGCACCGATTGCCATAACCATTCTGAAGCCGGAGACAAATGACTCGTCGATCGCCCGACGAATAAATCGCCGCGTCGCCGCCTCCTGATCTTCCGGAATGGCGATGGCCGCGAGTTTGGTGGATTGCGCTCGAATCGAATCCACCGCTGCCGGCGACAGGTTTGAATTCGTCATTCGTCGGTCCAGCTCGCCCTTGAAAATCTGCAGCATCACGATTCCAAAAACCGCGATTGCAACCAGGCCGGCCGTCCGCGCGACCGCGTTGTTCACGCCCGAAGCGATCCCAGATCGATTTTGTGGAACCGAACTCATGACCACCGTCGTAAGCGGCGCGACGCTGATTGTCATCCCGAGCCCAAGCAGGGCAACCGGCGGAAAGAAATCTGTCCAATAGTTGCCGCCGATACCTGGCCGCAAAAAAAGCGCGTAGCCGCAGGCGGCAATCAACGGACCGACGATTAATGGCAGTCGCGATCCGTACCGTGCAACCAGCCCGCCGGACCAGCGCGAAAGCAGAAACATGAGCAAGATGAACGGCAACAACGCGGCGCCGGCCGCAGTCGGGGCGTAATGCTGAACTTGAATCAAATTCAGGGGCAGAAAAAACAGGCTTCCACCGAGCGCCGCGTAAAGCAGAAACGTTAAGAGGTTCGTTCCGGTAAATATCGGGGAGCGAAAGAGCGAGAGCGGCAGCATTGGTTTGGAAGTTCGCGCTTCAAACAAAAAGAAGGCGATAATGAGGACCCCGGCCACAACCAGAACGACGACGACCGATCGATCGCTGAAACCCAGTCGCGATGATTCGATCAATCCATAAACCAGCGCGCCCAAGCTGAGCGCGGCCAAAATTGCGCCCAGCCAATCAATTCGCGTGTTCTCTCTGTCCGAGTTTTCGGCGACGTAACGAAGCGAAATCAAAATAACGACCAGCGCGAGCGGAAGATTGATAAAAAATACAGCTCGCCAGGAGACATGCTCGATCAACCATCCGCCGAGCACGGGCCCGACAGCTGTAGTGATCGCGCTAAAACCCGACCAGGTTCCAATCGCGCGACCGCGTTCGTTCTCCGAAAACGAGCTGCTGATAATGGCGAGACTGCCCGGGACGAGAAGCGCCGCGCCCAATCCCTGAAGTGCGCGGGCGGCAATCAGTTGATGGATGTTCGCGGCAAATCCGCAAGTCGCCGACGCCAAGGCGAAAATGGCCACGCCGATCAAAAAAATGTTTCGGCGGCCGTAGTGGTCGCCGAGCGAACCACCGACGAGGAGGAGCGCGGAGAGCAGAAGGGAATAAGCTTCGATGACCCACTGCACGTCTACAGCGGTCGCCTTGAGATTTGTTTGCAGCGCCGGCAGCGCAACGTTTACGACCGTACCGTCGATGAACGCCATGCTCGATGCGAGAATGGTGGCGGCAAGGACCCAGCGGCCCCGTGATTTTTCACATGGCGCCTGAGCGACACCCGAGCGAACTACATTTTCATCGCAGGGATCTCGAAGAAGCGCCCACATTTGTGCGAATTCAGTATTCGCCAAATGCGTTGTCAGGAAAGCAATACAACCAGCGCTCGCCGGGTTGCCCTGAAGCGACGACCGGATGACCCGTGACGTGCGCATGTTTGCTGGCGTGACGATTTCGCGACGTGTCGCAGCACAACGTCGCGCCGCACTGCTGGCAGGTGCGGAGATGAACCCACGAGTCGCCGATCTTCACACACTCCGCGCATTCGCGAATTTCCGGCTGCTTCACGGAGGTGATGGCTTCGATGTGCGGGCAAACGGGCATTGGTTCCTTACTCGCGCAAGTGCGCGATGTTTTCTAACTGTGCTCAGCCGATGCGGCGAGTGCCATTTGCACGCCGGCGACCGCCATGCCGCCTTCGCCGACGGCAGCGGCGCAACGTTTGACCGAGCCGGAGCGGACATCGCCTGCAGCAAAAATGGCAGGCAGGCTGGTCTCGAGTGGGCTGGGCGGCCGTTTGTTCTCTTTCCAAGCGGGCGCGTTCGCAACCAGCGTACCCGTTTTGATAAATCCTTTTTCGTCGCGCTCGATCTCGAGTGGCAGCCACTCAGTGCATGGAGTGGCGCCGATCATGGAAAAAATCGCCGGTGTTCGCACAACGCGCCGCTCGCCTGTTTTTGTATCTTCCAGCTCGGCTTCTTCGAGCATTCTGCCGCCAGACATTTTTCGGATTTGGGTGTGAAAGAGAATCTCGATGTTCTCTTGCGCTTCCACCCGCCGCGAAAGATAGCTCGACATTTTAGAGAGATCGTCGCCACGGATTACGAGCAACACTTTGCCGGCGCCATCGGAAAGGAACATCGCAGCCTGGCCGGCCGAATTGCCACTGCCCGCCACAATGACGGTTTGTCCACGACAAATCTGACCTTCCAGCGCCGTCGCCGCGTAGTAAACGCCCATATTTTCAAATTGTTCGCGTCCTTCCGCGTTGAGTCGGCGGTAATCGGCGCCGGTCGCGATCAGAACACTTTTTGCCCGGAGCACGGCGCCGCAACCTTCGACTTGGAGACAGGCGCGATATTCGTTACCACCATCATAATTAAGAGAGAGTGCTTGAGCCGGCGTTGAAAATTTTGCGCCGAACCGATAGGCCTGAAGCTGCGCCAGCCAGGTCAAATCGCCGCCACTAATCCCGGTCGGAAAACCAAAAAAGTTTTCGATCAAAGATGAGGACCCAGCTTGCCCGCCGGGAGCGTAACTTTCCAACACCACTGTTTTCAATCCTTCGGAGGCGGCGTAAACGGCCGCGGCGAGACCGGCCGGACCTGCACCGACGATCGCAAGGTCCGACATAATCTCGCTTTCATTCTCGAACGCGAGTGGACGAAGCAGACCGACCACTTGCGCGACTTCGCGTAACGAAGGTCTGCGCAAAGGAGCGCCGGCCGGCGTTATCAAAACCGGCAAATCGCGATTGGTCAGGTGCAGACGTTTGCCCAGCGCTTGTCCTTGTTCGCTTTCAAATTCAATGAGCCGATGCGGGATACGATTTTTGTCGAGAAAATCATCGAGCTGATGTCCTTCGCGAGCGCCGCTTGTCGCGAGAACACGCAACCCGGCAAACTCCCGATCGCGCCGGAGCCGTCGGCGGCGCATGATCAGCGCATTGACGATGGTCGTGCTGACACCGGGCAATTCGGCAAACGCGCGCCGGAGCTCGGCCGCGGGCACGTAAAGTATCTCCGCGTCCGGTGAGGTCACGCGCGCGCTGGCCAGGGCTGATGTGCCCTGTAACATGGCGACGTCGCCCATGAAGTCGCGCTCGCGTGCGGTGGCGAGAATTTGTTCAGTTCCGTCGCGCTGCTCGAAAGCTTCGATCTCGCCCCGCAAAACAACGGTCAGGCCAAGATCACGCTGTCCGGCTTTGTAAACCAGCTCGCCACGCTTTACGACGCGTCGTTCCGCCAGCGGCTCGAGCAGAGAAAGCTGGCGATCGTCCAGTTTCGGGAAGGCGACGCTTTCCGTGTCGCGATAGAACTGTTCGTCTCCCTGTTCGTCGGGTGTCATTTTAAAACCTTACGCCCTCAACCACTCGTGCGCAGCATGGATATCTTGTGGTGTTAACTGGTGGCCGCCTTCGAAAAAGCGAATCGTCACGTCCGCGCCTGCGCCGCGCAAAAGTTCCGCCAATTCTTTCGTCTCCGACGCGGGGACGATTGGATCATTCGAGCCGGCGCCAATCCAGACCCGAACTGAATCAAGATCGGGTTCCGTTTCCGGAATCAATGGGACCATAGCGCGAAACAAAATCGCAGCCGATAAAATTTCCGGTCGAAGTAAGAGCAAGCTCGCGGCGATGTTGGCACCATTGGAATAACCGACGGCGACAACTCCGTTGATGTCGATCTTGTAGTGCGCCGCGGCTGAGACGACGAAGTCGGCCAGTTCGTGAGTCCGTTTTTGCAAATCTTCCAGATCGAAAACGCCCTCGGCGAGGCGACGAAAAAATCTTGGCATTCCGTTCTCCAACACTTTGCCGCGCGGACTCAGCAACGAAGCGTTCGGATCGAGGTCATGTCCAAGCGGGATGAGATCGCGCTCGTTTCCACCGGTCCCGTGCAACAGTAACAGCGTCCGTTTCGAGTTACCGGGAACCAATTGGTGAATGAAATCCGGCTGCGGTCTCATCATCTATCGGAATTGCTCCGACTCGTTTAAGCAAGGCGGGCTGGTTCCGGCCGAAACCGAATCGCGGCGACGAAACCAAGCACGATGAACAAAACCAGGACCGAAAGTTGAGTAAGTTTAAACGGCTGCTCGGTCTGCGTTGGGGCCATCGCGTTCAACGCCGGTATTTTTTCAAACGATTGCACGACCGCGACGAAGACGTTGAAATACAAAGTCAGCACTGCTCCGACGGCATAAATCCAGCGCCACGCGCCCGCGAGATGCTTCCCATACCGCGCGTAGATCGTTACCACCATTACGACCGACGAAATAATACCAAGCTTGATCGCAGGCGTGATTCCGTGAAACGGAAAGAAAAAACCGGTCAACGTTGTCGCGACTGCGGTGATCAGGAACCATTTGGTCCAACCGTCGAGACGTTTGCCGGCGAACAGTCCGAACAGGACGACAAAACCGGTAAAGATCGCGACCAGGCTGAGCAGCGTGTGAATGATCGTGTAGATGTGCAGTATCATTTTGTTACTCCTTGTGTTGCCATCGTTAGCCGGTAGCTGGCTGCTCAGTTAGCGGCGGCGTGGATTGCGTTGACGCAGCCCGCCGTTTATCACGTCGTTCTTTGAACCACATGATAACAACGTAAAAGACGGGCGTAAGGAACAGACCGAAGCCGGTGACTCCGAGCATTCCAAAGAAAACGGCGGTGCCGAGGGCTTGCCGCATTTCCGCGCCGGCGCCTGAACTAACAACAAGTGGAAGCACGCCGAAGATGAACGCGAATGAAGTCATCAAGATCGGACGCAAACGGAGACGACACGCTTCGACCGCGGCGGTGAAACGGTCTTTTTGGTCGCGGTCCTGAATTTGTTTCGCGAATTCGACGATGAGGATGGCGTTCTTGCAAGCGAGTCCGACGAGCACAATGAAGCCGATCTGGGTAAAGATGTTGTTCTCCATCGAGCGGAGCCAGACACCGTAGATCGAACTGAACAGACACATCGGCACGATAAGAATGATCGCGAGGGGCAACGACCAGCTTTCGTAAAGCGCCGAGAGCAGAAGAAAAACGAACAAAACGCAGAGCGGGAAAATATAAATCGCGCTGTTGCCGGCGAGCGTTTGCTGGAGCGCGATCTCCGTCCATTCGGTGGTGAAACTGCTGGGCAAAATTTGTTTGGCGATACGCTCGACGGCGGCGAGCGCGTCACCGGTGCTCGCACCGGGCGCAGGCTGGCCGCTGAGGTCAGCCGCAGTGAACATGTTGTAGCGTGTGATTTTGTCGGCGCCGCTCACCTCCTGCACGGTTGCAACCGAACCGAGCGGAACAATTCCGCCTGAATTGTTGCGCGTCTTAAGTAAGCGAATGTCGTCGGGTTTCAGACGGAACTCAGAGTCGGCCTGCGCGGTGACGCGATAAGTTCGGCCAAAGAGGGTGAGATCATTCACGTATGTCGATCCAAGATAAGTTTGGAGCGTGCCGAAAATGTTGCTCAAGGGCACGTTCATGCTCTTCGCTTTGACGCGGTCGACGTCGAGCCAAAGCTGCGGAACGTTCGCGCGAAATGTGGTCAGGTTGTTCGCCAAGCCAGGCGTTTGATTTGCTTTAATCATCATCGCGAAAGCTTGGGTTTGCAGTTCGTCGAGTCCGGCGTTGCCACGATCCTGAATGAAAAGTTTGTAGCCACCGGCGTTACCGATGCCGGCTACCGGCGGTGGCGGAAAGGCAATGACAAGAGCTTCCGGAATTTCGGCGCGAACGCGCGCGTTCACCTTTGCCAGAATCGCAGGCAACCCTTGGTCACGCGTTTTTCGCTCGGAGAATTCTTTGAACGGCAGAAACACGGCGGCTGTGTTGGTCTGATTGCCGCCGAAGAGATTGAATCCGGCGAATTCAACCGTGTTAAGTATCCCGGGAGTCTCGTGCGCAATCTTCGAAATCTTGTCGACGACAGCTTGCGTACGATCGAGCGATGATGCGTCTGGCAATTGCGCAAACACGATGGCGTAGCCGCGATCCTGCGTCGGGAGAAAGCCGCCCGGCACGATTTTGAAACCGAGGCCGGTCAGGCCAAGTAAACCTGCGTAGATAAATAGAACGATGACGGCCAATCGGACGAGGCGCCCGACGGAGTTGCCATAAGCGTTCGAAGCCCAGGCAAATGTTTTGTTGAACCCTTTGAACAACCATCCCAACAGGCCGTCGAGTATGCGTTGAAATGAATCCTTCTCCGCCCCGCGCGGTTTAAGCAGGAGCGCGGCGAGCGCCGGCGAAAGTGTAAGTGAGTTAAGCGCAGATATTGCGGTCGAAACCGCAATGGTCAGCGCAAATTGGCGAAAGAATGTGCCAGTGATCCCGCTGATGAACGCGGTCGGGATGAAGACCGAACAAAGCACCAGCGCGATCGCAACCAATGCTCCGCCGACTTCGGTCATGGCTTTGCGTGCTGCGTCACGCGGGCTGAGACCGTCTTCAATGTGATGCTCGATTGCTTCCACCACCACGATCGCGTCATCGACCACGATGCCGATGGCCAGGACGATGCCGAAGAGCGAGAGGTTGTTGATCGAGAATCCGAAGCCTTTCATCGCCGCAAACGTGCCGATCAATGAAACCGGAATCGCGATCAGTGGAATGATCGCGGCGCGCCAGGTCTGAAGAAAGATCAAGACGACGAGAACGACCAGCGCGATCGCTTCGAAGAGCGTCTTTTGAACTTCGTGGATCGATTCGCGGACGGAAACAGTCGGATCGTAAACAATCGTGTAGTCGAGCCCGGTCGGGAAACGTTGTTTGAGTTCGGCCATTTTCTTCCGCACCGCATCAGAAGTCGCGAGCGCGTTCGAGCCGGGCAATTGATAGATGGCAATCGCGGTCGCCGGTTTTCCGCCGAGTCCGCTGTTAACCGTGTAATCGCGCGCCGCAAGTTCAACCCGCGCGATATCGCGCACGCGGGTGATTTGTCCATTGGACCCGGTCTTAACGATGATATCGCCGAACTGTTTTTCGTCCGTCAGTCGGCCTTGCGTACTGACGGTGTATTGAAATGCGGTCGCGCCTTTTGGAACCGGTGGTGCGCCGATAATTCCAGCTGCGACCTGGACATTCTGTTCCTGGATCGCCCCCACGACGTCCTGTGCCGTCAATCCACGCGCCGAAAGTTGGTGAGGATCGAGCCAGACGCGCATCGAATATTCGCGCGCGCCAAAGACATTGATGTCGCCCACCCCATCGACGCGCGCGAGCTCGTCGCGGATCTGGAGGAGCGCATAATTGCTGGTGAAGAGTGAATCGAGCGATCCGTCGGGCGAGACCAGGTGCACGACCATCGTGATGTCGGGCGACTGCTTTTTCGTGGTCACGCCGATCCGTTGCACATCGGGCGGAAGCACGGGAATCGCGATGGCGACCCGGTTTTGGACCAGCACCTGCGCGGTATCGAGATTAGTGCCGAGCTTGAATGTGATGCTCAGCGTCATGTTGCCGTCGCTGGTGCTTTGCGAAGACATGTAGAGCATGTTCTCCACGCCGTTGACCTGCTGCTCGATCGGCGTCGCTACAGTCTCCGACACCACCTTCGCATTCGCGCCGGGATAATTGGTCGTGACTTGGATGGTCGGCGGCGCGATCTCCGGATATTGCGCAATCGGAAGCGTTGAAAGCGCGATGACACCGACAAGGGTGATAACGATGCTAATCACGCCGGCGAAAATTGGCCGGTCGATGAAAAAGTGCGGAAAGTTCATGGCGATCGCCGTTGCCGCTCCGCCGTCATTTTTCGTTCTTCGATTGAGAGGCGCTTTTCTTTGTGGCCGCGCCGCCAGCAGGCGTCTCCTCGGGAATCGGCTGCACTTTCATTCCCGCTTGCAACAATTGCAGACGCGTCGAGACCACTTTCTCACCGTCTTTCAGTCCGCTCTTCACAATCCGTTTACCTTCAAAAAGGCTGCCGGTCTCAAGGTTACGGCGTTCGATAATGCCGTCGGGTTTCACCACGAACGCGTACTTTAAGCCCTGCTGTGAGCTGATCACTCTGTCCGCAACCAGTGCGGCCCGATAAGGCGTCGCGCCGGCCACCCGAACGCGAACAAAAAAGCCCGGCGTGATGAAGTTAGGGTTCCAATTTTTCAATACGATGCGAGCGCGAATCGTTCCCGTTCCAGGATCAAGCCTGTTATCGACGAAGTCGACGTAACCTTCATGCGGGAAATCGGTCTCGTTCCCAAGCTCGACCCAGGCCGGAATCTTGGCCGTGCGCGCGCTCACGCGTTTCCCTTCCTCGCTAAGCTTTACGTATTTGAGGATCGCGTTCTCGTCCGCATCGACCTTCGCATAAATCGGATCGACCGAGATCACGGTGGTCAAAACGCTTTCCGGCCCGGCGCCGGGCTGGACCAGATTACCTAGGGTAATGCGCTGGTCGCTCACTCGGCCATCAACGGGCGATTTGATTTGGGTAAATTCCAAATTTAGCGCGGCGGCATTCTTGGCCGCTTCGGCCGAGCTTTTGGCGGCGGCGGCACCTTGGAAAGTTGCAGCTTTCTGGTCGAACTCGCTCGCCGAGATCGTATTTTTGTCACGCAGCTCCTTCGCACGGTTGAGTTCGATCTGGGCGAGCTTGAGTTGCGCGTCCATTCGATCGACTTCGGCTTTCGCGCGATCGAAATCTGCCTGGTAGGGGCGCGGGTCGATCACATAAAGCAGGTCGCCTTTTTTAACGATCGCGCCGGCTTCAAAACGAATTTCGGTGATATATCCTGAGACGCGTGGGCGAATCTCGACCGATTCAACCGGATCCAGTCGCCCGGTAAATTCGTCCCATTCGTTTACTTCCTTCTCGACGACAGTAACGACATTGACTGGCAATGGCCCTTGCTGTTGGGAAGACTTCTTGTTGCAGCCGACCGCCGTCAGGAAGATCGACAAGATTCCAACGCTAATTAAAAAGGTTTTCATCGCTGCCGGTTCTCAATCAACTGATTAAAATTCAAAAGATCTTCATGCGCGCTCCGACTGGAGACTGAAGGATCGGCAGACACAATACAACTTTAGAGGGATTCTGTGGGCAAGTTCCGTCGGCGTTAGACTTTACCTGTGTCGCTTGGTCTTTTGCCATGGAACTGGATTCCGTTTTTGTTTACTCTTCGCGCTTTTCTAGCTCCCGCTCGATTCGAGGGTCGGGAATCAACCACAACAGCGCGGCGAACAGATACAGTACGCTGGCGATCCAGGAGCTCACAAATGCGAGCGGGATTGCGGCGAGGTAGAGCGCAAGAGAGATTTTGGCTTTCCATTCTTTGCCAACAGCCAGCGCGAGAAACGATTCGCGGCCTTGTTTGGCGATGATGGCGCGCTCGAGAACATAGTAGGCAAGCCCCGCCATCAGCAATACGAAGCCGTAAATAGCGGTCGGGACCGCAGCAAGGTGATTTTCACCCATCCACGCCGTAGTGAATGGGAAGAGTGACAACCAGAACAGGAGATAAAGGTTGGCCCAGAGAATCCCGCCGCTGACCTGCTCAGTCGCTTGGAATAAGTGATGATGATTGTTCCAATAGATGCCGACGTAAATGAAACTTAGCACGTAGCTCAACAATACCGGCAAGACCGGTTTCAACGCCGCAAGTTCAACTGCATGCGGTACCTTCAATTCCAGCACCATGATCGTGATGATGATGGCAAGGACGCCATCGCTGAAGGCCTCTAGTCGGGTTGTCTTCATTTTCGCACGCCTGACTCCTAGCTCGCTCTTTTCATAACAAACTCAATTGCCATCTACAGTCTTCTCACGCGTCGATCCTGTTTCCAAAAGAATGTAAACATAAGCACTGCCCCCGGTCTTTCCGAAATCGCCGGGCCGGTTTATCCAGTGAAGCGCAAACCGCCGTCAGAAACATTCGAATTCTTAAAAAGCATAAAGAGAAGGTGGAAATGTCGGGGCTCCAGACGAGATTGTTGTAATCACACCGGAGCAGGCGGCGGAGTCGGCAAAAACAGCGTCCCTACGGAGCCTCTGCGGCTCGTTCTTGTCCAGGAAAGACGCGCACTTGTCGACGTTTGGTCAGAAACGCCAGTGCCCATTGCAGCATGACGAAGAATCGGTTCGCGAACCCGATCAGGAAATAGATGTGCACGACAGCCCAGACGACCCACGCCGGAAATCCGCTGAAGCGGAGCATGCGAAGATCGGCCAGCGCGTACGTACGCCCCGCAATCGCGAGATCGCCTTTGTCCCAGTACCAGAAGGGCGCCGGCGGCTCTCCCGCCACCCGTCGTCGAATCAGGGATGCCACGTACCTTCCTTCTTGAATGGCAGGCTGCGCAACGCCCGGCATGACCATCGCCTCTTTGGACCTGATCCCCAGCAAATTCCGCGAAGGCGCAACGACGTGCGCCGTGTCGCCAATTGCAAAAATCTCAGGATGATCCGGCACTGACAGGTCGGAGCCGACGATGATTTTCCCGGACTTATCCATCGCCGCGCCTAGCCAGCGACCCGCTGGTGAGGCCAGCACTCCAGCTCCCCACAGCACAGTGCTCGACCGAACGCGCTGGCCGCCCGCCACGACTCCGCCGGCATCCACACTGGTCACTGGCGTGTTCGTGTAAATCTTCACGCCCAGGCTCTCGAGATGACGCTGCGCCTTCGTCGACAGATCTTC
>Ga0209473_1001919_pt1 | contig 11508 bp, 11 predicted proteins | sample GraSoiAngelo_133_FD_185890 | JGI IMG/M metagenome (GOLD analysis project Ga0209473, IMG submission 185890) | Grasslands soil microbial communities from the Angelo Coastal Reserve, California, USA - 14_0929_05_20cm (SPAdes) (version 2) | ecosystem: Environmental > Terrestrial > Soil > Grasslands ...
TCCCGTTTAGGGAGGTCATTCGAATACTTAGTCAAACCTAGTAGAGCTTATTGAGAGACGCCAACGGCAGTCTCTCCCGCTTTCTCAAGAGGGTTTTTAGCGGCGAAGAAGCTATGATCGTACAAGCCGCGATACATGCGTCCAGCGATTTCGGCAGCCTTAGGACCGTACGTCGGACGTCCGCCCTCCAGGAAAACGACCGTCACGATGCGGCCATAGCTCGTGTTGGCGTAAGAGGCAAACCATCCGTAGCGAGTTCCCGAATTGGAGCACGTTCCAGTCTTCCCCAGAATCTGCTCCTCTGAGAAGTTGACGCGCAGCGGACGTGCCGTCCCGTATTGAACTGCCGCTGCCATGCCATCGCTCATCTCAGGCAGGTAATTGGCGATTTCGAGCGTGCGCTTTACTTTAGGCTGGAAGTTCAAGATCTCTTCCGGAGAAGTGGGGTGCTGCAGATAGTAAAGAGTGCCACCGTTGGCCATTGCCGCGACCATAGCTCCCAGCTGCAGCGGAGTCATCGAGATTCCATCGCCAAAGGAGCACATGCGGCCAACACCGCCGAGCTTCGCGTCGAGCTCTTCGTCTGGATAGACGCCCAGATGTTCGCCTTCAATGTTGTAACCAGCCAGCTCGCCCAATCCGAACTGAGTCGCGTAGCGGTGAACGCGCTCGAATCCCAGCTTGCGTCCCAGTGCCTCGAAATACAGATTGTTCGACTTCGCGAGCGCCTCGGTAAGCGTCATGTACGCACGTGGACCGATCTTCACAGGCGTGTTGCGTGTGATGATGCCTTCGCTCAATGCCGCGAGTCCCACAGATAACTTGATCGTCGAACAAGGAGTCCCGCCTTCGGAAAGAGCCAGCTTCTGGTTGACCATTGCCAGAATGCGTCCGTTAGTCGGATCAATCGCCACCACTGTTCCGTTCATGTTGCCCAGAGCATCGATCGCCGCTTGGCGCACCACCGGGTCCTCACCTGCGTTAAAATCACCGCTCGTCAAATCGCTCGTCGCGAAAGAGTTCGCGGTGAAGCGCTCGTAATAACGATGACGACGCCTGCTCCTCCGCGTATAACCCAAACGGCGGCTGTGGCGCAGGCGACTTATCCTCGCTTGGGTCCGGTTCGATTCATTTACTTTGCGCGCTGTGCGCTTGGTGGTACTGCTTCCAGAAGTGGAGATTTTGGCGGCAAGCGCCGTTCCGGCGCCCACGAGAAGGACTATGACTACTGCAAGATACCGGTAGGCCTGACTCTTCTTCATTCGATCCCTGTCGGAGATGGTTTGCTCCGGAACCAGCAACTCTGCTGTGTGTTTCCACGGCGTTAGTGCTTGGTTCTATTGGCTTTGCCGATGTTAAGTGAGCTCCTGCTCGATTGCAAGCTGATTCCAGCTGACAAAAAGAGCTACTCCTGCAAACCCGACAACAGGTGAGATGCTGCTGTCCCAAGTTGCGGTTCCCTACTTTTGTGCTCGGGCTGAGCAGGTTTCAACTGCAAGAATTGCCAGACTTAAGTCACTGTCATCAGAGAAGTTAAAAAAGGGGAGTGCCCACTTTTAGGGCTGCGTGCCTCTGTGCAATCTTTTGCGCATCGTGGGACAAAAATCTAAAACGGTTTCTGGAGCTGTGTCGCATATTTTGACCAACCTGTTCCAATTGCGTGCACTTGGGCGGATCTCGGGTGCTGCTTTGAAAAACTTGGCTACGTCCTCAAATTCCATGAGCCCATTCACAGCGCACAATTCTTGAATTGGAACTCGTGCCGAAAAAGAACGCCATCAATCTTGCTTAAAAATGTCCTTTCTTCAACGGATTAAGGTCCTCATTCGCCCGCTTAGTACCACTCAGGCTGGATACTTAGAAAGCTTAGGAAGTTCCCCTAATGTGAGCAGAGTAGATGCGTCCGTAGCTTCCCCTAATGGGACTGGTCGCGGCAGCGGCCAGCCAATGTTAGCGGAGGCTGAATGCGACAGAGCGTTTTTGTACTTTTTTTATTTTTTATTGGGGTGATCGTTGGATGCGGTGGCTCCGGCGGATATAAGAATTCCGCAGGAACCTTGAGCAGCACAAATCTCGCGGCCGGCAACACTCAGCTGCCTGGCACGACCACGGCCGGGGCGACAACGCCTCCGAGCTCGACCGGCTCCGCTTCGAACACGACGCCAACCAACCCGGCGACGCCTTCCTCCTCCACCTCGGCAACGGAGGTCGTAATCAGCTCGCCGGTTGAAGGGGCGACTGTCGGCTCACCAGCCCAGGTCGCTGCCAGCGTAGTTGGACCTACGGCAATCGCATCCATGCAATTGTATGTAGACGACGCGGTGACCTTCCAGTCCGCCTCCTCGCAGATCAACGCCGCAGTGCAGCTTCCGACGGGTACCCATACGATGGTTGCTCAGGCTTGGGACCAAAACGGGAATGCCTACAAATCGGTTCCTGTGCATGTTCTGGTCCAGGCAAGCGCAGTTCCGGCCGCGCCGCCAGCTCCGACTCCAGCGCCGCCCACTTCAGCGGCGAATGCCTCTCAAATTCAGACCCAAGGCGGCTGGGACAATTGCGACGTCTGCGCCGGAGATGCCGGTAATGGCCCGAGTACCGCACACGCGATGGTCGAAGGCGTGAGCTCCCCTTCACTCAGTGGATCTTCCGCTCGCTTCGACATCGGGGGTACCCCCTGGGGAGCTGCCCTGTTTTGGCGCGAGCTTGGCTCACACGACGAAGCACAGAACCTCAGATACGATCTGGACTTCTACGTTGACTCTATCTCCAGCGGCCAGGCTCTCGAGTTCGACGTGAATCAGACCACTGGCGGCAGCAAATATATCTTTGGAACGGAATGTGACTTCCGGGGATCAGGAACATGGCGCGTCTGGAACGCTCCCGCCGCCACCTGGGCTTCAACCGGCATTGGCTGTGCGGCGCCGAGTGCCGGCACTTGGCACCATCTCACCTGGGAATTCCAGCGCGGCGGAGGGCAAACCCACTTCATTGCTGTGACACTTGACGGCAATCGCCACGATGTCGGAATCAATTTTGGCGCCATCGGCCAGAGTGGAAGCGGTCTGGACATAGCCTTCCAGGCCGACCTCACAGCCTCCGGCAGTAATCAGTCCGTGTGGCTCGATAACGTCAGTCTGTCCTGGTAAGAGATAGGGAAGAAACAAGAAGTATCCGTTTGAACCACTGTCGATGAAATTAACATCGTTAAAGGTCGTGCCTTGGAAGTGCACCGTGAAATTGGCGAAGGTCGAGCCCCCTGGGAGAACGACTGCGCTGCCAAGTCCATTATTCGATTGCATCCCGATGCCAAATGTTCAGATGCAGACATGTTCAGCCAGTTGGCTACCGGCGCCGGCGCCGAACTGTCCCTAGCTCTTACTCTGGAATCGTGAAGTCATAAACCCGGCCTGTGGTTGCGCCTCCTGCACCTTTGCCTGCCATCTGTCCCGCGGTCGCGGACTGTTGGCCGGTGCCCATAAAGAACGCATACTCTCCGGGCTTCAATTCGGAACTGAGGAAAACTCTGTAGATGCGGATGCCGATGTGGTCGGCCTTGAAGGCAATTTCTTTCTCGCGCACGACTCCAGACGTCCCTCCCAGCCAGCCGCCAAATGTACCGATTTGGAACTCCCTGCGGTCGCCTTTCTTGTTCAGCTTCAGCAGCACATAATCGGAGGCGCTGGCTCCATCGGGCACGTAAAAGTAAAAAGTAGGCCGAAGCTCGCGCACACGGTTGATCGACGTATTCCCATTCAGGAATGCGTCCCAGTGCACGTTCTTAATTCCGTAAGTAAAAACATTTGCGGCTTTTCCTCCGACTTTCGACTGGCTGATCGCCTGTCCCTGAAGAAGAACGAAATTGCCGGCATCCTTCCAGTACACTCCCACTTCGGGAGGTGGAAGATTCGGACCTACCGTCGCCGGACCAGCCAGGGTTACGACAGTCGGCGCAGGAGGCATAGGATCAATCATCGCCTTCACGATCGAATCGGGAACATTGGCCGTCTTCAACGCCCTTAGGCCCTCAACGCTGGTGTCGAAGCTGATAGCGCCCGTTCCAGCCGCGCTAGTAGTCCTGATCTTGGCAAGGATCACATCTTCAGAAATGCCCGAACCCACCATGGCGATCACGTCCTGGTTTGTGAGCCTTCGCTTGACACCCGAACCGTCTTCGCAGAACGCGGACGAGAGAAGAAGGAAACCGAAAACGAACACCAGAACAACTGACCCGATCCGATTTTCGCTGATAAAGCTCATAACTGAGGCCCCACATCTGAAATTACTGCAGTCAAACGGGCCGGCGGAGAAGAGACTCTCCGGGGCTTATCTTAAGCGTACTGCTATTCAGCCCCTGCAAACACAGGTTTTTCCCTGAAGTTGGCCAGCAGAATGCCCTGTGAGCGGTTTCCCTCTCGGTTCTGCCTCGTTCTTGGAGTGGCTGTTCCTGTCCCCGGTAACCTGTCCCCTATTCGTAGTCTTCTCCTGTATCTTATGTCGGACGTAATTCAGGCCACTTTCTAGACCATGCCTGTCTCGGTGAATAGTTCGAAAGCCATTTACGCGGCGCTAAAGGCCTCAGGAATTCGTCTGCTTTCGGCGTTGCCCGAGACATGGCTGCTTCACCTGATTCGGATGGCCGAAGACGATCCAGAGATGACTCTCGTTCGTCTCGCGAAGGAAGAAGAAGGCGTGGGAATTTCGGCCGGCGCGCACTTTGCCGGCGTCAGCTCCGCCATGTTGATGCAGAACCACGGATTTCTCGCCAGCATTAACGGCATCGTCTCATTTGCGCTCTTGTATCGAATTCCGCTGCTGATGCTGATCAGCTACCGCGGCAGCTTCGGTGAGAGGGATCCATGGCAGACCCAGGGAGGCAGCGTGACCGAGCCTCTGCTGCGCACTCTTGGCATCCCCTATTTTTGTCTGCAAACTGCCGAATCGGTTCAGCAACGGATCGCCCACGCGCAGACGCTTTGCGCCAGCAGCCTGCAACCAGCCGCGCTACTGCTCACTCGCGACCTTATGTGGGAGGAATGATTGCTACGGCTCGACTGTCTGCGGTCGATTTACTCGCAGTTGGAAAAGTGTGTAGTCGTCACCATTATGGGCGCAGTCTCGGCAGAGCTCCAGTCCATCGGACATCGTCCGAATTTCTTCTATCTGCAGCACGCTATGGGACTCGCTTCTTCCACAGGCCTCGGCATCGCGCTCTCTTTACCGGAACAAACCGTAATGGTGCTCGATGGCGACGGATCTGTCCTGATGAACCTCGGCACATTCAGCACCATGGCGCGATATCGTCCACGCAATCTTCTCCACATTGTGTTTGACAATGAGAGCCTGCTCTCCGTCGGCGGTTTTCCGACCGCGACGTCGACCGGAACGGATTTGGCTCAAATCGCCAAAGCAGCCGGCGTTCCCCGGACGGAGATTGTGAATGATTGCACAAGCTTCGTGGAAGCAGTCAATAAGGGCCTTGCGGCCAGGGATCTAACCACGATCGTGGCCAAAGTAGAAGCAAGCGGTCCGACAAAATACGTTACAGATTTGAACTTGCTCGAAAATCGCTTCGAGTTCAGCCGCTATTTGCGTTCGTTAAAGAGGCCACAACCGTAGCGCAGTACTGGTGCACACCAGGCCCCGCAGCGGGCCTTGATTTCGCGAGAGACGGAGCCGGTTCCATGTCAAACCTCCTGATACAAGTCATCGAACAGCTCAACCGTGGCTTACTTCAGGTCATTGATCTGACGCAACCCCTCTCCCCCGACACTCCTATCCTCCCACTGCCTCCGCAGTTTCAGAATACGCCCCGATTCCGGATATGGGAATTATCGCACTACGACGACCGCGGGCCGGCATGGTACTGGAACGCATTTGAGACCGGTGAGCATACCGGCACGCACTTCGACGCGCCGGTCCACTGGATCAGCGGAAAAGACCTGCCCAACAACAGCGTCGACCGCATCCCGCCTCGACAATTCATCGGTCCAGCTTGCGTGTTTGACATCACGGAGCTGGCGTCGCGCAATCCCGATCATCTCGTGCTTCCGGAAGATATCCTGAAATGGGAATTGCAACACGGCCGCATTCCCGCCGGATCCTGGGTATTACTACGCACTGGTTGGTCGCGGAAAAAGGAGCCCTATTACATTAACCTGAAGGACGACGGACCCCATACACCAGGATTCACCAAGGAAAGCTCCCAGCTGCTGGCCAGGGAGCGCGAGGTGCTGGGAGTAGGAGTCGAAACCGTTGGTACCGATGCCGGCCAGGCAGCCAAGTTCGACCCGCCATTCCCCAATCACTACATCATGCACGGCAGCGGCAAGTTTGGCCTGGCAGGTCTAACTAATCTGGATCAGCTGCCAGTCACTGGTGCTATTGTGATCGCAGCCCCACTAAAAATCGTGAACGGCTCAGGAAGTCCCGTGCGAGTGATCGCCATCGTGCCAAGCCCAGAGCGGTAGCTGCTGGGTTCCCATTTTCCCAGCGTACGGCGTATCGTTGAATGTTCCGAAGGAGCGAAGCCCATGAAAAGCGCAACGGCAACATTGAGTATCCTTGGTCTCGCCACAGCAATGTACCTGACTGCCGCTGATAGTTCGACGGTGACGGTGAAGGGCTTTGTTCTGGATTCCGCATGCGCCTTCACCAAAGGTCTTACCAAGCCCGCGAGCAAACAATGTGCGATCGACTGCGCCAAGGGAGGCTCGCCGCTCGTCATTCTCGCGGACAACGGCGATATTTACTGGCCGATCGCCGACAGCATGCCGGCAATCGGACAAAACGCGAAACTTCTGCCGTTCGCCGGAGATTTTGTCACGGCCACAGGGAAGATCTATCAACGCGGCGGATCCAAGGCGATCGCCATCGAGAAGATCGAGCTTCAGGCAGCTCCCAATCGCAAGTAATTCTCGTTTCCACCCAAAACGGAATCAGCTCAAAGAGGGACGAGAATGGCTAGTTCCCTCTCGCGTAATTTCCAGGCATGCGCTTCTGCATCGCGTTTGCTAACTGCTTCTGGCGTTTGGTGAGCAGCTCTTCAATTTCGTGATGAGTTTGTGCGCTGATTGCGTGGATTTGTGGCGCCAGGTCCTGCCATGAGAGTGTCGGATTCTTATCGAGCAGCGCTTGAATCTTCTCGTGGTGCTCCTCCAGCAGCGGTTTGATGTTTTTTTGCTGTGTCGGAGTGAGCTCGAGATCTTTCGTTAGATGGTCGAGTTCCTGTTGCACCGTTCGCGGACTCCGCTTCCGCTCTGTGCCCTCTTCCCTGTCCTCCGTTCCCTGATTCGTCCGGGACAGATCCTGCGCCAGCATGTCATGCCAGGCGCTCAGCACTTCGAATTGCATTTGCGCCAATTGATATTGCTCCGCAGTTATCTGCTGTCCTTGATCACTCGTGAGCTGCCCGCTATGTACTGCGTTGGCAATCGCGGCCACCTCGTCACCAAACCTCTGGGTAATGGCAGACATTTCTGCTTCATAATCATGCAACAACTCGCTCGGCCCCCGAGGTACACCGCTTGGGACGCCGAGAACATTGCTGACTTCCCTACTCTCCATTCCAGAAGCCGGTGCGGCGATGGCAGCGGTCTCAAGATTGTCATCGCCGGAGGTGGTCCGCGCGGATAATGTGAGTGCAGAGATAGAGATTAATGAGAACACGATGAGGGTCAACCGGACTTTCATTTACTCGCTTCCTTTTCTTCCATCTGTGTTGCGAAGTTCTAAATAAGTAGACGAGGAGCGAAGCCTCTTTTGTGTAAATTTGACGTAAGGATGTGTTAAGAGGACCATCGCTCGCTGACTGCGTCGACGTTGAGACTGTCCCACTAACCCTTGGGCTGTCCCTGGCATCCAACACCGCAGATATGGAGGAACATACTATGGCCAAAGATCCCGTATGTGGAATGGATGTCAACGAGAGCCAGGCGAAAGCTAAGTCGCAGTACAACGGCCAGACTTATTACTTCTGTTCAGACGGCTGTAAACAGAAGTTCGACGCAAATCCGCAGCAGTTCGCCAGGAAAACAGCATAGCCGGAACTCCCTGAAGTCAAGCGAAGCTGTCAGCACGTCCTCTACTCCAGCCCACCGATTGCGTGGGCTGAATTTTTGCTTCCAGAGCATTCCAGGCATTAAGTGCGCCTGCCGCGAGTTGTCTGCATGCAGCAGCAGCAACTTCACCTACCTGCTACCGCAGGCGGTTCCGCTCATATCGGCGTAGCAGCTCTGCCAACTGCTTCTTTTCTGCCTGCGAACGGCTCTTCAGTCTCTGGAGCAATGGGAGCCAGCGGCCTCGGATTTTTGCTCCTGCGGCAAGTAGCGTCTCGAACACCGCAGCGAAGTCGGTGTCGGGGGCACCGTGCTCGAAGCCCCACGCGGCGTGTTCCAGAACGGTCCCACCCCATTGATTGATCTCTTCCAGAGGAGCGCCGCGATCGAGTAACAATTTGACGATGCTCAGGTGTCCACCGCCCGCGGCCCAGTGCAGCGCGGTTGCGCCGCTGTCGGCGCGATCAAGCAGGTCGGCACCGTGATTCAGGAGATATAGGGCTGTGTCTTCGCGGCCGTACATGCAGGCCCAGAGAAATGCTTTCTGCAGCTGTCGTTTCGTTGCGCGTGCGTCGAGTTTGTTGTCGGAATCGAAATAGGACTTCACCACGTCGATTCGGCCGAGTCCGGCGGCGCTCTCAAGATCGAGTTGTGCGCCTTGGGCAGCGAGAAATTCTGCCGCACGTGGGCGTCCGTTTGCTAGACAAGCGGTCAATGCTGTGTGCTGATTGCCTGCGAGATTTGGCTTTTCGATCGCGGCGCCGTGGTCGAGTAAAAGCTGCAGCAGCGCGTCCTGCACCCCGGCAACTTCGGGATGAACGCTTGTGGCTGCCAGCCCGAGGGTCGTGCATCCGCCGCGGTAAACATCGGCTTCGGCGTCCACTTCGGCGCCGGATTTGAGCAGATGTTCGGCAATCTCTACGATGTTCTTCGGCGTCTTCTGCCGGTATCCTTCAACCCCATTTGCTGAGGTGTAATGGAGAAGCGTGGCGTGATGCTCGCGCGTGGAGCGCTGCAGTACCAACTTGGGATTTTCCCGCAGAAGCCGCTTGAGTGTCGGCACATCGCCCGCGACGATGGCGTCTGCTGCCTCTTCGAATTGCGCTACCGGCGTGCTCCTTCGCGAGAGTTGCTCAATGTGCTCGGCGAGCCTGGGCCAGCTTCTGAAGCCATGCGAACGGGCAATCACGAGTTGCGCGCTGGTTAAGCTGCAACGTCTTTTCTCAGAAAGCAGTTTGAGAGTGGCGAATTCTGTGACTCCGTCACTCCAGCTTCGGCTTTGCGCCGGCAGGTTGGGAGCAACTTCGATCTGGCTGAGACGGACAAGATGGCCGATCCATCCCGAAACGAAATCGCGCAATGCTGCGCGGTTGCCGGCTTTGCAGACCCTCACCAACTCTTTCGCGAGTTTTTTGTACTGTTCGAGATTGGGCCGTGAGGGGAGCGGAAGAGAGTCCTGAGGGTTGGGAAACATACGAATCTCCTCTCATCGCATGCCTGGAGTCCGCACGAGTCAGGCTGAAAGAAGGTTCGTACCTTCAGTTGAGTTTCAATGGGTGGGCACTGCCCTTTCCGCGGACTGGATGCGCCCCTCGCGCTGAGAGACAGCGTAATGCGGCCATCGCAGAAAGACAAGCGTTTGGCATTTCGGCTTTAGCTATCGGCCAAGAGCAAGCGAAAGGGCGAAAAGACCAACAACTCACACAGATGAACGCGAATGTTAGGCGTTCACGCAAATCTTTGGGAGGCGCACAGCGAAACCAGGATCTGCGCTGATGCCAGAAATCTGCGTGCATTTGGGTGAGCGGTTGATTTGTTCCTGGCTGCCGTTACCCATTCATCCGATTACGCCGCGCTACCACAAGCAGCACTGCTTGCATCCATACCTGAGTATGAAACGTTGCGACCTGCGGGTAGTCTGGCTCCCGTTGCTGTTGGCGTTTCTGCTTGTACCCTCTTTGGGCGCGCAGCAGAGGACGGAAGCGGACTTTGTGATCCGCGACTTCTTTTTTCGCAGTGGAGAAGTACTACCTGAGCTGAAAATCCATTACGTGATTTTGGGAGTTCCACAACGGGATGCCGCTGGGCATGTCTCGAATGCGGTGCTCCTGCTGCATGGTACCGGCGGATCGTTGAATGGGTTTTTCTCGGAAAATTATTCGGTGCTCTTTCAGCGCGGTCAGGCGCTGGATTCGTCACGATACTTCATCATCATTCCCGATGGCATTGGTCATGGGCGATCGTCAAAACCGAGCGATGGGCTGCGCACGCGCTTTCCGCAGTATGACTACGCCGACATGGTTGAGGCGCAGTATCGGCTGGTGACTTTGGGATTGCACGTCGATCGTCTGAAGCTGGTAAGCGGCATCTCCATGGGCGGCATGCACGCCTGGATGTGGGCCGAGCAACATCCGGAGATGGTGGATAACTTTTTCCCGCTGGTGTGCATGCCCGTGGCGATTAGCGGCATGAATCGCCTGTGGCGCGATTTAGCTATTTATTTGATTACCAGCGATCCTGATTATCAAAGTGGGAATTACCAGTCGGAGCATGGGATCAACCAGGCGATTGCCATGTTCGAGTTATTGATGGATGCGTCCTCACTGGTGCAGAAGAACGCAGCCGACCGCGACGTGGCGGACACCTTGTACAAGATATGGATGGGGGATTCGGGCAAGAAGCGTGATGCCAATGATCTGGTGTATGCACTGGACGCCTCGCGAAATTACAATCCGGAGCCGAACCTGGAGAGAATACGGGCACGCGTAATCGCAGTAAACACGGAGGACGATTTCATCAACAACAGCGATGCGAAATTGATGGCGACGCTGATGAAGCGCGTGAGGCGTGGACGCTTTGTCCTGTTGCCGGAAAGCGCCGGTACGCATGGCCACAGCAGCGGTGGAGATCCGTCGTTGTGGAAACAATACCTCGAGGAATTAATGCGGTAAGCAGGCAATAGGCAATACGCGATAGGCAAGGGCAACCCAGGAATACCCGTGCGGGTTTGTGCTCGCGTTCTTTAGAATCGGCTTTCATGGCTGAGCTGAGATTCCGAAGAGAAGCAGTTACGGGTGCAACTGCGCTTTTTCTCATCGTCACCTTGTTTCGCTTTCATGGCTCAGTGTTCGCGGCTTCAGGGCCTCCCACGTTCTACAGAGATGTTCTTCCGATACTGCAGCAGCATTGCCAGGTGTGCCATCGCGCGGGCCAGATTGGGCCGATGCCACTCGTCACCTTTACGCAGGCCCATGAATACGCGCAAAAGATGAAGCACATGACAGGCATGAAGATGATGCCTCCCTGGTTCGCTGATCCGCGCTTTGGGGATTTTTCCAACGACAATTCGCTCACATCGGAGCAGATCGCCTCGATTGCGTCCTGGGCCGATTCGGGCGCGCCTGCCGGCAATCCCAACGATGCTCCGCCGGCTCCGCATTGGACTCACGGCTGG
>Ga0209473_1001922_pt1 | contig 11494 bp, 12 predicted proteins | sample GraSoiAngelo_133_FD_185890 | JGI IMG/M metagenome (GOLD analysis project Ga0209473, IMG submission 185890) | Grasslands soil microbial communities from the Angelo Coastal Reserve, California, USA - 14_0929_05_20cm (SPAdes) (version 2) | ecosystem: Environmental > Terrestrial > Soil > Grasslands ...
ATTTGCTGCATCAATTCGGAATCGAGAAAATCGCGAAGAACACGGCATTGACCTTGAGCGGTGGGGAAAAACGTAGGCTCACCATTGCGCGTTCGCTCGTGACCAGCCCAAGTTTACTCATGCTCGACGAACCATTCAGCGGGGTGGACCCGATTGCGGTTTATGACGTGCAACAAATTGTGGTGAACCTGCGGAAGTCCGGTCTCGCCATTCTCATCACCGACCACAATGTGCGCGAGACCTTATCGATTGTCGATCGCGCCTACTTGATCTATGAAGGCCGGGTCGAAAGCGAAGGCTCTAAGGATTTCCTCATCAATGATCCGATTAGCCGCCAGTTATATCTGGGCGAACGATTCCGCATGTAGCATAGCCATCTTGTCTGTGGGGCCGGTGGGCATCTTGCCCGCCGATCTATCACTTGCACAAGGCCGCCTTTCGGCAAACTCAGGGCCTTGAGCCTGTCGAAACGGCTCCACCGAGCGACGTTAATTAAGGCGCCGAGGGTGCATTCCTATTTGCATCGAGCAACGGTCTGCGCGATCCACCCGATCTCGCGCGATTATCGGCTCTAACGAGTCTCAGGCAGCTAGCTGTTTTCGCGTGTTACTCCTCAGGTTCACCCTCAGGTTCACCCTCATCTTCCTCCGGCGGTGCGGACCATTCGACGTGCTTGACCTCGTTTTGTTTTTTCAGGGCATCCTCTAAAGTTTTGTAGATCGACATGGTGAAGCGATCGGGATCTTTGCCGAAAGCGAGGCGAAGGAATTTGCCCTCGAAGTAGCTCGACTCACTCTGCTCCTTAAGCTGAAGAACGAAGAAGCTGCCGTCGCTGTCCTCGGTAATATCATCATAACGGATGGGCTTCTCCTCATTCACCTGAATACTCCCGCTCGTTATCTGAAGCTTATCGCCATGCGCATTTTCCCAGTCGCCATAATAAGGAGTTGCTTCCTCCTCTTCTGCGGTGGCGGTGATCCTGGTAGCAGGGATGAGCATGATCGCGAGAAGCGGTAACAAAAAGCGGAGGTGTGAGAAGTGAGAGGTGAAACGTGAGAGGGAGGTCATGGCCTGTAGTCTGTTGTCTGTTGTCTGTTGTCTGTAGTTTGTAGTCTGTAATCAGTGATCAGTAGTCTTAGCTGTCCAGATTTTCATCACATCAGCGGAACCCTGAGAACGGACTCCATTATCATTCAGAATATTTTCGGTCGTGCTGACCATTTCGGCCCTGGGAAAAACACATGATTCGCCACTGGAGCGAGTATTAAACTCAAAAGTAACAAATTCATCCTTTAAATCTCTCAGAACCTCGACCAGATGAGCCAAGTTCTTAATTGGTTGATGGTTAACGGTCTTCAATACCTGCCAGGCGGGGTTTCCATATCCTTTTGAGAGCCGGTGCGGGAAAAATGGACAGGGCACGACGACCAATCGTTCATCTGGAAATGCCGGCTTGTCGCCTATTCTGGCGATCAAGGGACTCCCGATATAAGTGAGCAGGCCAATTATTGCGCCAGTCTCGCGATTTTTCTGGGCGATAGCAATCAAGTCCATCGTCGCTTCAGAGAAAACCATCGGTCCGTAAACAAAGTAGGAAGGGTAGCTTCCTTTTAGCTCCGGAATGACCAATGGACGCTGCCGCAATACTGGCGGGTTTATCTTCAATTCCTTTCCGCCCCGAAAAACAGTAAGCGGAACGGTGTCCTTGGCCGCTAGTTTCTGAACCATGTAGGGGAAACGGATCCGAAGAGTATCTCCAATCTTGATCATACCTTCATCGTCGACTGGTACATCACCGATCTTCGTGATTACATCCCATTCCTTTAGTGGATAGCTCGCCGCCGAATCGAACGGGCGGTGAACAATCATCCCTTGCAAAGATTCCGGCAGATGCAGAAAAGAGCGCAGGGCCGGGTTCTCCAGGGTCTGGAGATCATCGTACATGGTTGGCTTTCCATCGTAATGGCCGTCGGCAATGTCTTGTAGGAATAGCTCGATCTCCTCTACTGGAATGATGTAGCCGATGTTCTGCGCCGACTGCAGATGACTAAACGCGATCCCGACTATCTCGTCATTAACTACCGCCGGGCCGCCGCTATTGCCGGGATTAATTGCGGCATCAATTTGGATCCTTAGTCCAAGGGTCGAGAGACTGTAACCGGTGAACTCGATCCGAGAGATAATTCCTTTGGTGATCGAGAGACTGGCCCCGCCAGTGGGATATCCGTAGACCATCACCGGGTCCTTGGAGTCCGGCAGTGACTTCTTAAATGGCAACGGCGAATGCGAATCGAAAAATTTCTTGTCTTCCAATTCGAGAATGGCGAGATCCATTCCCGGCGCCACTGCCTTCACCGTCGCGGGAAGCTTGTCCCCCGCCTGGTTCGCCTGGACCTGCACTTCGCTGGCGTATTGGACAACGTGCGCGTTGGTCAAAATACGTTTGTCGCTGATCACGGCCCCGCTGGCAGTGATTTCGCTGGGCTCTTTTTTTGTCCAAGGCTTACTCGGATCAGGCAGGCGAAGGGTTGCGAAGATTTTTACAACCGAGTTCTCGACCGCTTTGGAGGGAGTTGCGGGTGGGGATAAGATAATGGCAGGAGAAGGCTTTGCTTCCGGCGTGGGAGTAACCGGAGGTGGGCTCTGCTCAACCGGAGCCGCCAGGATCGAGCCGGTCGCAAAGATTAGCGAAGTGGCAAAAGCGAATGTAATCGCGAAGCGAAGCCGCGAACTCTGGTGGATCATCCGGCAAAGGAACTCGATTCGGGAACGAAAGCGAACATCGTTTTTCTGGGAATCTGGGGAGCGCGGGCAGCTTGCCAAACACAACATCGTCGGCAAGCTGCCGACGATTGCAGGCTACGCTCCCCCAGAAAACCGTGTTTCTGTGAAACGCCATTTGTGGTAGCTCGGCGGTTTGGAAACCGCCGCTCCTTGTTATTCCCGCCGCGACAAGGTAAACGTTGATTCCGTTATGCCTGACGGCCCGAACACGCAAACGATTACTTCCGCCAGCGATCAACGCAAAAGCGTGCCCGTCGTAACCGTGGAAAGTTTTTTTAATACTCACGGCGAGAAGTTGGCGCTGCGATTGGAAGGTCCGCGCGTCGGGTTTCACCGGAAAATCCGCGAGCCGACCATTAACCGGCCTGGCCTCGCCTTGAGCGGGTTCTTCGTTTATTTCGCCGAGAAACGCGTGCAGGTGCTGGGCGCCGCCGAGAATACCTATCTTAAGAGCCTTTCGCCCAAATTGCGGGTGAAACGGTTCCGCGCTTTGTGCGAACAAAAAATCCCGTGTGTGGTGATTTCGCGGGGAGCGCATCTCGACGACCCCATGATGGCAGTGGCAGCGGATGAAGAAATCGCCATTTTTCGCACGCCGATGATCACGATGAAATTTATCAATGCCGCTACTATCGCGCTGGAAGTCGATTTTTCTCCGACGGTGACCGAATTCGGCAGCATGGTAGACATTCTTGGCGTCGGCGTTCTCATTCGCGGTGTAAGCGGCATCGGCAAAAGCGAGAGCGTGCTGCAATTGATCGAACGCGGATACAGCTTGGTGGCGGACGACGTGACTCGGATCACTTCGTTGGAGGGGCGAGAATTGATGGCGACGGCGCCGGACCTGACGCGCTATCACATGGAAGTGCGCGGGATCGGGATAATTAATGTGGCATCGGTCTTCGGCATCGGCGCGATCCGGGTGGAGAAACGACTCGATTTGGTGGTGACGTTAAGAGATTGGAATGAAATGGAGGAAGTCGACCGCACCGGGCTCGATCGCGAGTTTTATGAAATTCTGGATATCAAAGTGCCGCACGTCACGATTCCAGTTCGGCCAGGCCGCGATTTGGCGCGCTTGATTGAGGTCGCGGCAATGGACCAAAAATTGAAGAGCCTCGGCAGTAATGCGGCGTTGGAATTCAATACAAAGCTGCTCCATTTAATGGAGACGAAAAATCCCGATGGGATTGCTTAATCGAAAAACTGGCGCCGGCGCCTCCGCGCAAAAGGCCGAGAAGGAAATCACGATCGCGAACCGGCTCGGTTTGCACGCGCGGCCCGCCGCCCTTTTCGTTAAGGTGGCGAGTCGGTTTCGCGCCGAGGTGTGGGTGAAAAAGGAGGGTGAAGAAGTAAATGGCAAGAGTATCATGGGCCTGATGATGCTGGCGGCGGGCCAGGGATCGAAATTGCAGATTCGTTGCGAAGGACCTGATGCTGCGCGCGCGCTCGAAGAAATCGAAGCGCTGATCAACGGGCGCTTCAATGAAGATTGATCCCAGGTCGCGGCGGAACACAGGCATTCCTTGCCTGTGCGCCCAGCGCGGCTTTTAGCCCGCTGCGATTGGATGGTGTAACAGGCGGGAATGCCTGTTTGGCGCGCAGGCTAGAAAGCCTGTGTTCCTTTGTTGACATCCGCGCTACTCTCCCTCCAATGATTGACGAGTCGGCCGAAACCCGTTTTCACGGCGTGGGGGTGTCGCCTGGGATTGCCCGCGGCAACATTCAAGTCATGCGTGACGAGTTCGAGGAAATCGAGCGTTACCGGATTGAAGGCTCGCAAATTCCGGCAGAGATCGCTCGCTTCGAATCGGCGCTGGTCCAGACACGCATTCAAATTCTCGAAATGCAGCAGAAGATCGCGGAGGCGATCGGGACGAAAGACGCGGGGATTTTCGATGCCCATCTTCTGGTAGTAGAAGATCGCACCTTGATCGACGAGGTCTTGCGCAAGCTCGAATGCGATCGGGTCAACGTGGAAGCGATCTTCCATGACGTCGCTGCGAAGTACGCCGAGACCCTCGGGCAGATCGACGATCCCTATTTGCGCGAACGCGCCCTCGATATCCAGGACGTGATGCGGCGTGTCGTACGCAATTTGCAAGGCAAAGCGCCCAAAATAATGCCCCTGCCGGGCGAAGTCCACATTTTGGTCGCGCACAATCTCACCCCCTCGGACGCGGCCTCGCTGGATCGCGATCGTGTTCTTGGCATCGCGACCGACCTCGGCAGCCGCACTTCCCACACTGCGATCATGGCGCGCTCACTCACCATCCCTGCCGCCGTCGGCCTGCATGATGTTACGGAAAAAGTTGAGAGCGGCGTGATGGCGCTGCTCGATGGCTATACCGGATTGCTCATCGTCAACCCATCGCCGGAAACGATCGCCTATTATGGCAAGGTCGAAGTCCGGCAGTCGGAAGTTTCGAAGGAACTCGCGGTGCTGCGTGAGCGTTCGGCCACGACCCGGGATGGTGATCACATTGTTTTGTCAGCAAACATTGAGTTGCCGGATGATGTTACGAGCGTATCGGCTAACGGCGCAGAGGGAATCGGGCTGTATCGCACCGAATTTCTTTATCTCGATCGCGATTCCTTGCCGGGCGAAGAGGAGCAATACCAGACGTATCGGCGCGTCGCCGAATCGGTCCGGCCCCATCCGCTCATCATTCGAACATTCGATCTTGGCGGCGACAAGATCGCGGGCGGAATCGATGTGAGCGACGAACTTAATCCTTTTCTGGGTTGGCGCGCCATCCGCTTTTGCCTCGAGCATCTTGAAGTCTTCAAGCCGCAACTGCGCGCCATCCTGCGCGCGAGCGAGCTCGGCAATGTCAAATTGATGTTTCCGATGATTTCCGGAAAAGCGGAATTGCATCGGGCCCTCGAAGTGTTGGACGAATGCAAAAACGAACTCGCATCGGCCAAGATCCCGTTCAATGCTGAAATGCAGATCGGCGCCATGATCGAGATTCCGAGCGCTGCGATTTGCTCGGAATCACTCGCGCCCGAAGTGGATTTCTTCAGCATCGGCACGAACGATCTCATTCAATACGCCATTGCCGTCGATCGTGTGAACGAGCGCATCGCGCATCTTTACGAACCGTCGCATCCGGCTGTTCTACGTTTGATCAAGATGGTTGCCGATGCGGCTCGCAAACATCAGATCTGGTTTGGAGTTTGTGGCGAAATGGCGGGCGAGATCGAGCTGACGCCTCTTCTGCTCGGACTCGGAGTAGACGAATTGAGTGTCAGCCCGGCGTTGGTGCCACGAGTGAAATCCGCTATTCGCAATGTCTCGCGCGAGGAATGTGAAAAATTAGTGGAGGAAGTACTTTTGCTCGATACGCCGACCGCAATTCTGGAGCGGTCATTGCAACTTGCGCGCGAACGCTATGGCGAGTTGCTCGGCTAAGCTCCATCTTTGTTATCCTGAGCGTAAGTCGAGGGATCCCGTAAAGTTACCTTAAAGATTCCATCGCGGGATCCCTCGACTTCGCTCGGGATGACGGCTGCCGTTTAACAATTTAACGGTTTAATTTTTTACGCTTCCCCGCTTCAACCCCTTTTAACCCGCGCGATCGAAGATCGCGTCACTCCTCTTCCGTCGCCTCCGATTCCGGATCGATTTCCGGCTTCAGGCCTTCCTCTTCCATTTTGCGAAGGACATCGCTCATGTCCTCGACCTCGTCCCAGACCTCCTGGCTCACATAAATGGGCGCCTTTTGTTGCGTCGCCATCGCGATGCAATCGCTTGGCCGCGCATCGAGCTCGATGATTTTTTTCTGCTGCAGCTCATTCTCCGCGGCAATGATCATGCGCGCATAATAAGTCGCGTTCTTTAGATCGTTGATGATCACTCGCTCGACATGCGCGCCCACCGCCGTCATCAAATGCGCCATCAAATCATGCGTCAACGGTCGCTCTTTCGACATCTCGCGCATGAACATTGTGATCGCGCTCCCGACCGTTTGATCGACGTAAACGATGAAAACTTTGTCGCTATTCCCGATGAAAACTGCGCAACCGCCACTGGTTGGGAGTACGGCGCGAACATGTACTTCAATGACCGTTTTGTTCACTGCGTGACGGTACCGATGGAAGGACGAAAAACAAGCTGCTCCCAGCCGCACCGCCGCGCCCGACCAACGTTTCGCACGTATGCCTTTAGCGCCAAGAGCGGGAATGATTGTTTCTGGAGAGCGCAGGAACGCCGTCCGGCTCGGACCTTGCCTGCGGTGTTTGGCAGCCTTGCCAAACACAACATCGTCGGCAAGCTGCCGACGATTGCAGGCTGGCAGCCTGCGCTTCCCGGATCCCCTCGCCACACGGAAACGGCCAGAGATCTGCTGCTGGTTTTTTTTGAATCGACCTTGCATGTTCCGCCGGATCAACAATTGTCCGCTTTGCAGCCGCTGACGAAATGACGAAAAACGATTGGGACCTGGAGGCGGCAAACGCCACCTACAACGTCGAGGGTTGGGGAACCGGTTACTTTTCCATCAACGCCGATGGCAACGTCGTTGCGAAGCCGCTGCGGGAGAATGGAGCCGCCATTCCCATTCTTGAAGTCGTTAACGAAGCGCGTTCGCGCGGGCTCCCCTTTCCACTTGTCATCCGCTTTCAGGATTTGCTCCGGCACCGCGTCGAATCTGTTAACCGCGCTTTCGAAAACGCGATCACGGAATTCAACTATCGCGGTAAATACCGCGGCGTTTTCCCGATCAAAGTCAATCAACTGCGCGAAGTGATCGAAGAGATCGTCGATGCCGGCCAGGCGTTTCACTTTGGCTTGGAGGCCGGAAGCAAACCGGAGTTGGTCGCTGCCCTGGCTATGCACAAGGACGCAGAGAGCTTGGTCATTTGCAATGGCTACAAGGATCCGGCTTTTATTCGGATCGCGCTGCTGGGGCGTAAGCTAGACAAGCAGGTCATCATCGTGGTCGAAAAGCTGGAAGAGCTAGAGCAGACCATCCGGACTTCCAAGGAAGTTGGGGTCGAGCCGCTTATTGGCATTCGTGTTCGTTTGACCAGCAAAGGCGCGGGCAAATGGACGACCAGCGGAGGCGAGAACGCGAAGTTTGGACTCGATACCGTCAATCTCATTACCGCCAGCGAGATGTTGAAGAGTGAGCGGCTGGCGCATTGCCTGAAGCTGGTCCACTTCCACGTTGGCTCACAGGTTCCCGACATCTCGACGATCAAACGCGCCGTGCGCGAAGCGGCACGCTATTACTCCAAGATTGCGAAACTCGGCCACGAGTTGGAATATCTCGATGTTGGAGGTGGTCTCGGAGTAGACTATGATGGCTCGCGTTCTACTTTCGATAGCTCAACAAACTATTCGCTTCAGGAATACACCAACGACGTTGTCTGGAACATCATGGCTGTGTGCGATTCCGAAGGCGTCGCGCATCCAGCAATCGTTAGCGAAGGCGGGCGCGCCATTGTCGCCCATCATTCGGTTTTGGTAGTGGAAGCATTCAGCTCGATCGAAAAGACCGCCGGGAAAACGAAGATCGGCGCGACCGAGAAAGACCATAAACTGGTGGGCGATATTCTGGAAGTGAAGCAACGGCTTAAGCGCGGCAACCGGTTGGAAAGTTTGCACGACATCCAGCAAATCAAGGAAGAAGCCCAACAAACGTTCGACCTCGGCCTGCTCGATCTGGAATCAAAAGCAAAAATCGACGCTGTTTACTGGCAACTGGCCACTCAGATCGTTGGCATGCATCGCGGTCTGCGATTTATCCCGGACGAAGTAAAGGAGCTCGAAACTTCGCTGGGCGATCAATACATCTGCAATTTTTCCGTCTTTCAATCGCTGCTTGATCATTGGGCACTGGGCCAGCTCTTTCCCATCATGCCAATTCACCGCCTGACCGAGGCGCCCGAGCGCAACGGCACCATCGTGGACATTACCTGCGACTCTGATGGCAGGGTTTCCAAGTTCATCGACCTACTGGATGTTCGAGATACCCTACCGCTTCATCGAATTAATCCCGGAGAAATTTATTATCTCGGCGTCTTCATGGTTGGCGCTTATCAGGACATCATGGGCGATCTGCACAACTTGTTTGGACGCGTTACCGAAGTGCATGTCTTTCTCGACCCGGACGAAGAATCCGGCTGGTACATCGAAGAAGTGATCGAAGGCAGCACCATCGGCGAAGTTCTCGCCATGACACAGTGGGACAAGGTTGAGCTAATGCGTCTTCTCAAAACACAGGTCGATACCGCGATTAAAACTGATCGACTGAAACCGAACGACGCGATGAAGCTACTTTCCGATTACGAGCGGCTTCTGCAGGAATACACCTACCTCAGTCTCAATGGCAACAAGCCCGCGCCACAACCGGGCACCTTTTTGCCACTGAGTTCTTGAAGGAGAGTTGTGCTTGGCAGCTGTTGCCCGCGGGCGAATACCGCTGGCGACATTTGGCATTGCTGATTTCGATTCTCCTGCTCTTTGTCGTCGCTCCCTTCGTCGTCCCATTGCATCATGGCATCCTGGTCATGAACGTGATCTCAGTCGCAGTGCTGGTGGCCGGCTCCTACGCCCTTAGTGAACGAAAGCACTTGTTCGCCATTGCGGTCGTGTTGTCGGCAATCACAATCGTTGGCACCGCACTGCTCGTCGCTTTCCCGCAACCTTGGGCCCTGCTCATTTCCCACTCATCCATTATCGTTCTCGTCGCTTTCTTCTGTGTAACTATCCTTTCCTAGGTTCTAGGCAGTGGCCGGGTTACCTCAGATAAAATCTTTGCCGCGATTTGCGTCTATATGCTGCTTGGATACGGCTGGACCTTTGTTTACTCGCTTTTTCTGGAGCTGCAGCCACAATCGTTTGCCGCTACCAGCGAAGTCGCCCGCAATGATTACGTCGGCCGGATTCTGCAACTGCGCTATTTCAGCTTTATGACTCTGACTACCGTCGGCTATGGCGACATCGTTCCACGCTCACCGGCAGCGCGAACCATGACAATTCTGGAAGCAGTAATGGGACAGTTCTATTTAGTGGCCCTAGTCGGGTGTCTGGTTGGTTTGCACAACGTGCGCGGGAGCAATCCACGCTCGCGCGCTTGACCGTCTCGCCGCCGAAAGTCCCATCGCTTTTGAAAAGCCGGATTGTAATTGTTGACAAAAACCGTTGCAAAACAGTTGATTGGACCAAGCAAATCAGAAAGGAAACATTATGGCCAAGAAAGCGGGATCTGCGGATTCAGTTTATAAAGTGGTGGAGTTGGTCGGCACGAGCTCGAAATCATGGGAAGATGCAGCGAAAAATGCGGTGGAGACCGCCGCTGGATCACTGCGTGACTTACGCGTCGCCGAGATTGTGAAACTCGACATGACAGTTGAGAACGGCAAGATCGGAGCCTACCGCGCGCGAGTGCTGGTCTCCTTTAAATACGGGAGCTGAGAGAGCTGAGGTTTTCAACCAGCGTTCAAGTCGCCGAGCGATCGGCATGGTTTTTCTTTCACGAACGTGCCGATCGCGGCCAGGATTCTTTGATCGACGTCGTTCTGCGTTTCGCCTGCGGCTTGAAGTCCGCGCTTCGTTAGCCGCAAAGAATGATCTCCGTCCTCCACCAGATGAAGGAAATTCGGCGCCTTCATTTGCGACCGGACTTCGTCGAGTAGTTCGAGCGGACAAAGCGGGTCGCGCGTTCCTTGAACAAAGAGAATTGGCGTTTGTAGCTCGCGCAGAACTTTGTCACGCAATTTTGTGCGATCGCCCCCGCCGCAGAGCGGATAACCAAGACAAACGAGGCCATCGACTTTTTCTTCGAGCGCAACATGACAGCCGATTCGTCCGCCCATGCTTTTGCCGATCAGGAAAATTGGCCCGGATGATTTCTTCCGTGCCTCGGCTAACGCCGATCGATGCGCGGCGATAAGTTGTGGCGGCGGATCGGGGCGCTTCCTTCCCTCGCGCATATAATCGTAATCAAAGAGCGCCACCTCACCGATAGATTCCAAATAATGTCTCCACTTCTGCATCCAGGGATGCGCCGAGGGCGCGCCCGCCCCGGGTGCGAAAAGAAAGAAGGTTCCTGACATTGACTCGAAGGCTAACAATACAATGCCTGGGCGAAAGTGTAACGGTAGCCGGCATCGGTGATGCCGGTAGCGTCTCACCGACCGGGATCAACGTTCCCGGCTACAAGGGAGCCGCTAAGGTTGCGTTAGACATCATCAGTCATCTCCGTGCTCCCTGCCCCTGCTCCTTGCTTCCAGGGCCTCCACCAGGCGGTCAAGAAAGGGTGTTTGCGCTGCTTTCAATTTGCGCCTCGCCTCTTCCAGTGAAAAAAAGCAGGCTTGATCGACTTCCGGAAAACTTTGCATCGTTCTCGAGCGCGGCGGCCACTCCATTTCGAAATTGTTCGAGCAAACCTGGAAATTGTCCGGCAAATTTCCCTCGAAGGCCCAGCCGTAAACAGTCTTGCCGCCTTTCTGCTTCACCCATCCAAGATCGATCCAATCGCCGTCCGCCGGAATTCCTACCTCTTCTTCGAACTCCGTTCGCGCCCGGTTCAGCAAGTCTTCGCCTTCTTCTATTTCGCCTTTGGGTACCGTCCAAACGCCATCATCCTTGTTCCGAAAAAACGGTCCGCCTGGATGAGCTAAGAGAACCTCCAGTGTGTCACCCGATCTTCGGAACATTAACAGACCAGCGCTTGTTCTTGGCATTTTCTAATTTAACCGC
>Ga0209473_1001923_pt1 | contig 11494 bp, 8 predicted proteins | sample GraSoiAngelo_133_FD_185890 | JGI IMG/M metagenome (GOLD analysis project Ga0209473, IMG submission 185890) | Grasslands soil microbial communities from the Angelo Coastal Reserve, California, USA - 14_0929_05_20cm (SPAdes) (version 2) | ecosystem: Environmental > Terrestrial > Soil > Grasslands ...
GGCGATGAATTGGATGAGGCGATCGTTCAATACATGAAGCGCGCCTACAATTTGATGGTGGGCGAGCGCACCGCTGAAGAAATCAAAATCAAAATCGGTTCGGCCTATCCAACTGAAAAAGAAACGAGCGTGGAAGTGAAGGGACGCGACCTAGTGGCCGGATTGCCGAAGACGTTGATGATCACGTCGCAGGAAGTGCGGGAAGCCTTGCTGGAACCGATTTCGACGATTGTCGATTCGGTGCGGATCACATTGGAGCGTTGTCCGCCCGAGCTTTCGGCCGACCTGGTGGATCGCGGTCTGGTTTTGGCAGGCGGGGGGGCGCTCTTGCGTGGGTTCGACAAACTTTTGAGCGAGGAGACTGGTTTGCCTGTCCATGTTGCGGAAGATCCGCTCAGCGCCGTAGCCGAAGGAACGGGCAAATGTCTGAATGAACTTAAATTTTTGCGTCAAGTGGCTGCGGCAGATCGCCAGTGGCGCTGACAAAAGCGGAAAGCGGAAAGCGGAAACCGGAAAGACTTCTGATTCGCGGATAACTCTTTTCTATCCGCTATCCGCTATCCGGTATCCGACATCGGTATGAGTCGGACGAGTATCATCGCGCTTCTGATTTTCGGCGCCATTTTGGGTTACTTCCTGAGTTTCGGCGCGGATACGACTCGTAAATTTCAGGCGAGAATTTATCAAATACTGGCGCCGTTCTTCACCACCGGTTCCGGTTTGCAGAAACAAATCACGTCGGTCCGGACCGGATTGAAATCGTTGGAAGAACTGGAAAAGGAGAACGCTTCGCTGGGGGTCGATAATCGCCAACTGCGCGCGACCAATTCGGCGCTGCGCGATGTCGAACATGAAGTCAATCGCCTGCGCCACGCGCTCAATTATCGCGAGCGCTCGGTCTTCAAATTGATTCCGGCCGAAGTGGTGACGCGCGATGCGTCGACTTGGTGGCACACAGTGACGATCAATCGCGGCAAAGAAGATCACATCGAGACCGATATGCCGGTGGTGACGGACGAAGGTTTGGTGGGAAAGACAACCACGGTCAGCAATACCATCTCGATTGTGCTTCTGGTTACGGACGAAAATTGCAAAGTGGCCGCGTCGGTTGAAGGCACACGCGAGCAGGGAATTGTCTTGGGTGAGCGCGTCTCTGGCGGATTGGCGCCGCTGCTCGACCTGAATTTTTTGACGAAACAAGCGAACCTCCAGCCGGGACAAAAAGCTTACACCTCCGGTGTCGGCGGAGTTTTTCCGTCCGGTTTGTTCATTGGGATGGTGAAAAGTTTTCGCGCTCGCGAACTGGACGGTCAGGCGAAACTGGCGCCGGCAGTGGATCTGTCCCACCTGGAGGACGTGTTCGTGGTCACGGGACGGAAATGATTTTCTTTTTCATATTACTTGTCCTGTTGGTCGTGGCCCAAATCGCGGAATTCTTCATCCCGCCGCTCGACTGGATGTATCACGCGCACATCTACATTGCGCCGGTGTTGGTATTTTACGGCGCGATGGCGCTGCCGTTTCCGTTGATGCTGGCGCTGGCGCTGTTCGCGGGCGTTTTACTCGACGCCCTGACCGTGCAGGTGATCGGGTCCAAAGTTGAAATCTCGCTCGGCTGGTCGATACTTCTCTACGCTGTGCTGGCGGGAATTATGCATGGCTTAAGGCCTTTGTTCATCCGCGGCCGCTGGGAAGTTCATTGTGTTCTGACCGGCCTCTGCACGTCTGCAATTATTTTGGCGCAATATCTCATGATCACTTTTCGGCGCGGTTCGCTTTTCTTTACCCGCGAAGTTTGGTGGCAAATCGGCGGGCCGGGTCTGATGGCAATGCTGATGGCGCCGGTAATTTTTTGGATGTTGAACTGGGTCGCGCGCGTGACGCGTTATCCCTATTTGCCTGAGAGGAGTTTCGAATGAATCAGCGCCGGCTTAGTCCACGTTTACGAATTCAATTTTTAGGATTGTTGATGCTGCTCGGCATGACCGCGCTTGGATTGCGGCTTTGGTGGATCCAAGTGGCACACGGCGCAGAATGGACGGCGCAAATCCGGGGCAGCTCACAAGCGACGGTCCGAATTCCATCGGTCCGCGGCGAGATCAAAGATCGGAACGGTCTGACGCTGGTGCAAAACCGTGCCAGTTACGAAGTGGATTTTTACCTTCCGGAAATGGTGAAGGGCTATCGCGAACGCTTTGGCGCGCCGCCGCTGGCCGAGCATCGCGCCATCATCAGCGGCATGCCAAAGGACGTGAAGGAAGCGGACATTATCAAGATCGTGAATGACGGAATCGTCCCGCGATTGAACGATCTCGATCTGGCGCGCGATTACAATTCGAAACAGCTCGAGCGGCATTACCGCAACGACACCGAAGTCCCGTATTCCTACATCAAGGACATCGATTTCCCGACGATGGCGAAATTCTCCGAGCACGATGTCGGACTTCCGGGTGTGGACATCGCGATCAAACCGGTGCGCTCCTACGTTTACGGCGCGCTGGCGGCGCACATTCTCGGCTACGTCGGCGCACCGGACGACACCAACAAGGAAGAAGCGCGAAAGTTCACGTTCTATCAGGGCGACGTAGATGGAAAATCGAACGTCGAGAAAGCGATGGACGATTATCTGCGCGGCAAACCGGGCGTGCGTTATCTGCGGCGAAACGCGAAAGGAACAATCGACGGCGTATTGAAAGAAGATCCACCGCAGCAAGGCGCGAATGTTTTCCTAACAATCGATGCGCGGATTCAGGCGATTGCGGATGAAGCTTTGCGCGCGGTGAGCCGCGCCGGGGCGGTAGTTATCGATCCTAATAATGGAAATATTCTGGCGATGGCGTCGGTGCCGTCGTTCGATCCGAACGCTTTTATCCCAAGCATCAAGGCGAAAGATTGGCAGGCGTTGCGCAAAGATGAGGGCGATCCGTTGGTGAACCGCGCCGTCAGCGCGCTTCCGCCGGGATCAACATTCAAGTTGATCACTTCGCTCGCCGGTTTACGGAAAAATCTGACCAACGCGCATTACAACTGCGGAGGTGGTGTCAGTTATGGCGAACATTTTTTCCAGTGCTGGGTGAATGAAAAACATTACACGCACGGCAACATCGGCCTGTCCGAAGCGATCAAAGTTTCGTGCGATTCGTTTTTCTATCAGTTCGGAAACGCGGCCGGCATTCAGTCGATTGATGCGGTCGGAAAAATGCTTGGGATCGGAGAAGAGTCGGGGTTGCAGTTGACCGGCGAGCAAGTTGGCAACATGCCTGGACCAGAGTGGATGCAGGTCCATCATCCGCAGGAGAGATGGTCGCAAGCACAGACCGCGAACGTGTCGATCGGGCAGGGGTACACGCTGGTGTCGCCGCTCCAATTGGCGACGGCCTACGTAACGATTGCAAACGGCGGCACCTGTTATTATCCGCGGCTGGTCGATAAAGTTTTGAATCAGGACGGTTCACCGGTCCTGGATGAGCATGGCAAAGTCGCAGTGCCGCAGACGCCGCGAATGCGCTCGGATTTGCGGAGGGAAGTTACGCCGGACCAGATCGAACTTGTGCGGAAAGGTTTGTGGAGAGTGGTGAACGAAGACGGCGGCACCGGCGGACGTGCGCGACTAAAAAATGTGCAGGTCGCCGGCAAAACCGGAACTGCGCAAGCCACTGACCGCGGCCACAAAGATACAGTGGCATGGTTCGCCTGCTTTGCGCCTTTCGATCATCCGAAGTACGTGATCGCGGTGATGGTACAAGGCGGCGAGCACGGCGGCAGTGTGGCCGGGCCGATCGCAACGCGAATACTCGAACGGACACTGGCGATGGACGAAGGCAACTTCGACATGCAGGTGGCTTGGACCGGGCCGGCCCATCACGCGAACCCGTTTCAAATGTTCAAAGATGTGAGTTATGCGGGCGGAAATCTTGGCGCCACCGACGAAGAAAGCGCCGATGCTTCCAGTGCCGATGTCCAAATGGCGAGCGACAATGCATCGCCTGATGTCGAACCGGAAGCCGATGCCCAAGGCCAGGTTTCCAAACGGGCTCGAGTGGTCCGTGCGGCTCCGGCACCACCGCCTCGCCAGCCGAACTTTTTTGAACGCCTTTTCGGAGGCAAACGGACCGCGCCGCAACCCGCGCCGACTCCGGTCCGCCGTCGCTTTTAACAATCAATGTCGATCCAACGAGCAATGAACAGTTCCTTAGTTCTGGGTCAGCTCGCGATCGCGCAACTTTTCGATATTTATGTTAGACAGAGTGAAGAAAATTTTAGGTCTTACGTCACGCAAGACCGGCAACAAATTGGTGGTCAGCGTGGAGAAGCTCGAGCGCCGCGTGGCGTTGCTCGAGAATGGCCGTCTCGAAGAATACAGCGTCGAGCGTAGCGGCTCGCGCCAGATAGTCGGCAGCGTTTACAAAGGCCGCGTTAAAAACATCGAGATGGGTTTGAAGGCGATGTTCGTCGACATCGGCCTCGACAAAAACGCGTTTCTCCATTTTTGGGACGCGCTTCCGGCCGCGCTCGACAGCGGAATTGAAGAAGTCGACCGGCCATCGAAGAAACAGCGCAAGCGAATAACAGCGAAAGATATCCCGAACATTTATCCGGTCGGCTCGGAAGTCATCGTTCAGGTCACAAAAGGGCCGATCGGAACAAAGGGTCCTCGCGTGACGACCAATTTGAGTTTTGCCGGGCGCTACCTCGTTCTCATGCCGTTCAGCGATCGCAGCGGAATCTCGCGCAAGATCGAAGACCCGAAAGAGCGCAACCGTCTCCGGAAAATTTTGCGCGAGCTCGATATTCCGGAGGGGCTCGGCGTCATTATTCGCACCGTAGGCGAGGGCCAACGGGCACGCTACTTCGTGCGGGATTTGCGGTTTCTTCTCGATCAGTGGGCCGAAGTTGAGCGGCTGATTCGGGACCAGCCCGCGCCCTGTCGCGTTTTTGAAGAGCCGGACCTGGTCGAGCGAACGGTGCGCGATTTTTTAACCGAAGAGATCGACGAGGTCCTTTGTGACGATCGGGAAGCGGTAGAACGAATGAACCAGCTCGTTGAAAAAATTTCACGTCGGGCGCGGAATCGTTTGAAGTTCTACGACGGTGCCACCCCTATTTTCGAAGCGCTCGGCATTCAAAAACAAATCGACGACGCGTTTCATCGGCAGGTTTGGCTGCGGTGCGGCGGTTACATCGTGATCGACGAGACCGAAGCGCTGGTGGCGGTGGACGTAAACACCGGCCGAAACAAAGGCGGCCGCGATGTCGAGAAGACGATCTTGCAAACCAATTTGGAGGCGGCCGACGAAATCGCGCGGCAATTGCGTTTGCGTAACATTGGTGGCCTCATCATTGCCGATTTCATCGACATGAAGGGCCGGAAAGATCAACAGGCCGTTTTCAATTTGATGAAGGAACGGCTCAGACGCGACAAAGCCAAAACGCACGTATTGCCGATTTCGCAGCTTGGTCTGATGGAAATGACGCGGCAACGCGCGCAGGAAAGTCTAAGCGATACGATTTACGAAAATTGCCCGTACTGCGGCGGCCGCGGCGTCGTCAAAACTTCGATGACAACCAGTGTGGAACTTCATCGGACGCTCAACACCGTGATGCGCAAATATCAGGACAGCGTGCACGATTTTCGCGTCATTTTGAATCCGGATGTGCTGAAGCGATTGAAGGAACAGGACGAAGAACTGTTGATCGAGCTCGAACGGCGCTACGCCGGCCGATTGATGTTTCGCGGCGATCCGACTTATCATCACGAAAAATTTATCGTGACCGACGCGAACACAGGCGCGGAGCTAAAATCGTAGGTTCTCGATCGATTCGATCCGGTGCGGCTAAGCAAGCAAGTTTTGACGTCAAATGGCGCGGCTCCTTGGCAGGTTCGCCGGCTCAAGCAAAGTCCGAAGGTTGATATCCCACAGCGGGCAGAGAACCCTCGGTTTGGCGGGCGGAATTTCGGGGGTTGACCCGGTGTCGCCGTTTTGTTAGAACCGCTGCCGTGGGGAAATTGGGCTAAATTCGGTGCTTGACGCTAGGCGTCAGTTTCGTGTTAAAAACACGGGTGCATTGAAATTCAGCTTCGATTAAGCCTTGAAACAGCCTCTAAAAAAACAATTTATTTTTTTATTGACGAACTTCTGAAGAAACCCTAAACGCATAGCCAAGTTATGAAAAAACTGACCTTAACCTTTTGTGCATTGTTCGCACTCGTCGTAGTGGCGCCGGCTCTTTATGCCGACGGCCCGGAAAAATATTCCGGCAAAGAAAAAGAAGTGATGCAGCCGGCCCCGCCCGTGTGTGACTTCTATCGCGCTCATGAATGGGATCTTTCTATCTGGGGCGCGTACGCGTTCGCGGCCGATACCGGCCGGATCGACGTCCCGAACGATGATCCGTTCTTTCCGGACAATGATGTCACGAACTCTACGTTGGTTAGCATTTTAGGCTTCCCACTAACTTTCACATCGACCGAGCCGGCGACCGGCAATCCCCAAGAGCGGGTTAATATTGGTCGGGTCAGCAAGAACGAGTTATTTGCCCGAGACGATGCCTGGGGCGGCGGTGCCGACATAAAATATTTCTTCAGCCGGTACTTCGGCGTGGGCATTGAAGGTGTCGGGCTTGCTGCGAAAACGAATTTCGCCGGAGGCGGCTTGCTTACATTGACCGGGCGCTATCCGTTCGGACGTTTTGCTCCGTATGTGACCGGTGGCATTGGCTTCATTGATGGTGGAGCGACGCTCTACAAGTTTTTCAATGAGAAGCATAACCCCCCCAACCCAACGGGTACCATTACGAATGAACGCGAATTCTGGACCATCGATCCGGTTGCCAACAATCACGTTAGAGCGCTTGGACAGATCGGTGCCGGGTTGGAATTCCGCGTTACCTGCCACATCGGCTTAATGGCCGACTTTACCTGGAACTTTGTCTTCGGTCAGGAAGACCACGGAGACAAAATCCACCTGATCACCGAGCAAGGCACGAGCACGTTTACTAATATTGATCTTCTTCTCGGGACCACCGTTACCAACACCGTCGTCATTAACCAGGCGCTTGAACTCAGACCTGGCCATGGCAGCGACAATCAAGATTTCGGAATGGCACGGTTCGGCGTTACCTTCTCTTACTAAAAGGTCGCTTTGTAATTTAAACGCCGGAACGCCTCGTGCATTCCGGCGTTTACGTTTTAAACGTCCAGTTGCGGCTAAGGTCCCTCAATCAGCGCTGGGGGCGCAGAGTGCGCTGCTTCGTGGTAAGGGTGCCCCGCATCGAATAACGAGATTTCGTGGCGAAGCGCTCGGGTAAAAGAACTCTCGCCATCCTGCAGCGATAACTCGAGGGCACGTCGCGCTGTCTTAGCGGCCTGGCCAGACTGATTCACCTCCGCATAAGCAGCGGCAAGCGAGCGAAGAACTCTCGGATTTGCGCCGCCGGAGAATTGATCGGCGCGTTGGGCCAGCTCCAGAGCGCGACGGCCATTCCGAAGCGATGGATCCGCGCAGGTCGCTAACATCCAAGCGAGATTACTGAGAATGCCGGCGGATTCGGGCCGAAGTTGGACTGCGCGCTCATATTCTGCGATCGCTTCTGCTAGACGTCCCTGGCGATGAAGAGCGCTGGCAATGCCGTTATAAGCCGGCCCGTAGCCAGGGTCCAGTTTCAGCACGGTCTCGAATAGCTTGATCGCTTCCTCTTGTTGACCTTTTCTTACTAACACACTACCCAACCCGAAATAAGCGCGCTTGCTTGCCTGGGCGTAGTTCGGCTCCAATTCAAGAACTTTGCGAAATTCCACGGCAGCCTCGTCGAGTTGCCCCCGACCCAGCAATTCGCCCGCGATGTTTTGGTGGGCAGTCCAGCTGTTTGGATTCCGCGCGACGACCATGCGATAGCATGTTTCGACATCGCGATACATGTGACTTTGCATCCAGGACAGGACTGCCAGGGTGCTTAACAACATCGCCAAGAGACCATGAAGCAGTAAGCGCCAAGGACCGCCACGATCTACCAGCCAGGTTGTACCGGCGGCAGCAGGCACAATGACCGCCAGACTCGGCAGATAGGCAAAATGGTCGGCGACAAATGAAAGACGGAAGAAACCGACATTAAAAAATCCGAGTAATGGCACCACCGTCGCAGCAAAGAAGAGGCTCGCGGCGAAAAACCAACGCCAACGCTTTCGCTGATTCCATGCCGACCAGAACAATCCAAGCGCGGCGACCGGAAAGAGATACTGCCACCAAATATTGGAGTCGATTTTCCAACGTGGATAAATCAAAGACAGGTCGTTGGGGAAAAGAAGCTTGCTGATGTAGAACCAAAATGCGCGCCCGGCGATTAGAAACCGGTCCAGAACCGACAATTGGAATTCTTCCCCTTCCGCGCCGCTGAATGCGCGTTCCATCCACGCCGTCAACAGCCCGGCTGCAATTGCCAACACGACAAATGGCAGCAGCGGTTTTACATCACGCTGCCAATCGACCCGTCCGCGTTTCCACCAGATCAAGATGAGCACAACTGCGGGAACGGTCGCAACAATGGCTTTGGCCAGGATTCCGAGTGTGAATAAGAGCCCAACCAATAGGTACGTTCGTAGCCTTCGGGTTTGATCGAAGGTCAAGTAGGCCAGAATGGCGGCGAAAAAGAAAAGACCGGACAGCGTGTTCTTAAGTTCCACCATCCACGCTACGGATTCGACGAGCACGGGATGGAGAGCAAAAATGGCCGCCGCCAGCCAAGCTCCGCGAATCTGCAATTTGCGTAAGATTTTGACCAGTAATAAAGCCGACGCCACGTGCAGGGCGATCGTGACGAGATGGTATCCAAACACCTCTTGACCCCAAAGTTTGCCCTCGACCCAATACATCGTGTCCACCAAAGGGTGGTATTGCCAAGTTGTGCGTGGCTGAATCCACAACCGGGACAAGCCGTTCCAGGACTGCTGCTCCGGGGTTATCATGAAACGAACGGGGTCATCGAGTAAGGGCTTACCGTGCCAGGCCGGCTGGTAGACGAGCGCAGTGGCTGCGACTAGCGCGGCGCCAAAAACCCAGTCGCGGTAACGTCTCCACGCCGCCGACCCGCGAGTGGGTGAAATCGATTTGGATGACGAAACCGGCGGCGAAGTTTTGGTGCGGTGGCGCGTCATCCAGTTTGCTCCTACAAGATCGACAACTTACTTATCTCTGTCTAAACGGCTGCCGTTTATTTGCCGACAGGTCTCGTGCGCGCGAGATTATAGTCCTGATGTCATTCGCTCAAGCGCTCGATAATCTTGCCCTTAGAAAGTCGGATGTTGTTCGCCGATTCGAGCAGCTGATCGGGCCAAAATCCGGCGCCGAACTGGAATCAATGGCGCGGACTTCACGCGCTCTCACGCTTCAAAATTTTGGTCGAACGATGCGTCTCTTCGCGCCGCTGTATTTGTCGAATGAGTGCATTAACAATTGTCGCTACTGCGGATTTTCTCGGGACAACCCCATTTTACGCGTGACTCTTAGCGTTGAGGAAGTGGTGGCTGAAGCCCGTTATCTCCGCGACGCTGGCTTCCGACAGATCCTGTTGGTTGCCGGCGAGCATCCAAAGTTTGTCAGTGGCGACTATCTCGCGGAATGCGTTCGGGCCTTAGCGCCCGATTTTCCATCGATCGCTATCGAAGTCGGTCCAATGGCAAGCAGTGATTACGTCCCCATCATTCGCGCGGGTGCGGAAGGTCTTGTTGTTTATCAGGAGACATACCAGCGTTCCGTCTATGCCGAACTGCACACCGCGGGTCCCAAACGCGATTTTAATTATCGGCTTGATTGTTCTGAACGCGCATACAATGCCGGATTTCGCCGGCTTGGAATCGGAGCGCTTTTCGGCCTATGGCGCTGGCAGGACGAAGCGGTCGCCCTGGCCGCGCACGTCGATTATTTATTGAGGCGCTGTTGGAAGGCGCAAATCACTATCAGCTTGCCGCGGCTGCGGCCAGCCGCGGGCGGTTTCCGGCCGGTCTTTTCGATAAGCGATCGCGAACTGGCGCAACTCCTCTGCGCTCTGCGCATTAGTTTTCCTCAGGTCGGGATCGTCTTGAGCACGCGCGAACGGCCTTCCTTGCGCGATGCGCTGGTGTCGTTAGGCGTGACGATAATGAGCGCCGGCAGCCACACCGAACCGGGCGGGTACACCCGTCGCGGCACGGAGCATTTGCACCAGACCGTGCGGGGCCGCATCATGCCGCCGGAGTTTCAGGACGGCGAAGACCAGCTGGCTACCGGTCAATTTGAAATTAGCGATGATCGGACACCCGAAAGAATAGCAACCATTTTGCGGGAAAAGGGATTCGACCCGGTCTGGAAGGATTGGGAGCAGACACTCTCTCACTAATGCGTATTTCACTCAACGGCCGGGAAGAAGACGCAAGCGGCGCGCAAACCGTGGCCGAACTCGTCGGACGCTTTGAATTGCCACCTGAGGCGATCCTAATCGAGCATAACGGCGTCGCCTTGCGCCGACGCGAATGGCCGCAAAAGCCGTTAACCGATGGCGACCGGATAGAAATTATTCGCGTTGTCGCCGGCGGCTAGCTACGATTTTAACGCGCGGCCTTAACAACCACGCGCATTCCATCTCGCCGAACCACCGTGATCGAAGTGTTTGGCGGGATGAATTCGCCTTGCGTGATCACGTCAATAATCTGGTCGACAAAACGCGCCTTGCCGCTTGGACGCAAGATCGACAACGAGACGCCTTCCGTGCCCGGCGAAAGGTCAACCGCGGTCGCAAATTCGCGGGGCACACCGGCCAACGACGGGCCAGGCGGATTTGTGGTCAGGAGCGCGAAATGTCGATAGAAGCTGGTGCGCGGAAGATATTTCGCGAGCAGGGCAATTACGATCGCGGCTGCCACGAGCGCGATGAAGAGGTTGCGCAGCGGAACGGCAAGCATTTCGCCCGTCGGAAAAAATGGCTGCTCCGGATAACGATCGATCATTGCCCAAAGCATTGAGGCGAGCATGAGCAGAACGCCGAGCACCCCAAAGACGATCGTGGAATGGGCGAAGAAAAGAATCTCGATGATCACGAGAGCAACACCGAGAACAAAAAGCGCGACCACTTCCCAACCGGCGAGACCGGCCAGGTAATGTCCGAGAAAGAAGAGCGCGAAGCAGATGGCGGAGATGATTCCCGGTAAGCTTGCCCCCGGAATTTTGAATTCAAGGTAAGCGCCCACGATTCCGGCCAGCAAAAGCAAAGGAGCGAGCGTCGTCAGCCCTAGCGCGAGTTGCTCAAAGCCAGTGGGTTTTATCGAAACCACGTTGCCTTTGAGGCCCGCTTTTTTTGTAAGATCGACAATCGACTCAGCGACGCCGTCGGCCAGCAAAGGCTTGCCATTTATTTTTTCCGTCGCTTCCTGGGTGTTGAGACTGAGCAAAGTTCCTTTGGCGTGAATCATCCGATCGCCGATTTTCACTTCCTTTTCCTTGTTCATGAACGCTTCGCCGATGTC
>Ga0209473_1001926_pt1 | contig 11487 bp, 10 predicted proteins | sample GraSoiAngelo_133_FD_185890 | JGI IMG/M metagenome (GOLD analysis project Ga0209473, IMG submission 185890) | Grasslands soil microbial communities from the Angelo Coastal Reserve, California, USA - 14_0929_05_20cm (SPAdes) (version 2) | ecosystem: Environmental > Terrestrial > Soil > Grasslands ...
GTCACGGTGCGGGCACCACCCCTGCGATGCGCTGCTGCCTCTGCGCACCGCCGCGAAAGTTGCTACACGGCTGCGGCCGCTGGCGTCGATCTGGCGCTGCCCGATGCGGACGCCCGGGCCGAAACCCCTCGGCGACACACGGCTTGTCGAACGCGGTTGGACCGGCGTGGAGACGGCAGCAAAAATGGCATTGCGGAGGTCGCCGGTTCGATCCGGGCATGCTCCACCAATCTGACCGCTGGGTTGGCAGAGCCGTGGCAGAGTCGTCGACTCCTTCAGCCGGTACGATTACAGCTGCTGGTGACAGACCCGGTCAGATACCGAGCCAGTCTCCGCGCGACCCGTTCAACGCGTCCGGGGCGAGCGGGACGGCGCGAACGCCGTCCCGCCGCGTCGCGCCGCCTACTGGCGGCAGATCCTCCAGATCACTCCGGTCCCGGGGATCTGGACGAGCGGGCCGTTGTTGGCGCCCACGTACTTCGCGTCCGGATCGGACTGGCCGAAGTCGCGGACGGCGCCGTAATCGACAACCCAGGCACAGCCGTCCGGGCCCATCCGCACGTTGGTGGGACGGTTGAACCCGCGCAGGCCGTCGACGAACGACTGCTCGAAGGTGGTGTTGTGGGCGAAGCGCAGGATCTTCAGCGCCAGCGGCTCGCCCGGCGCGCTGAAGTTGATGATCTTGATCTCGTGCCCGACCTCCGGAGCGGGCGAAGTGGCGTTCCCCTTCGAGAAGCCGAAGTCGCCCTCGAGCGCGTACAGCGCGGCGCCGGGCCGCATCGGCGGGGCCGCGAAGGAGTCCGGCACGAAGTCGATGGCGGTGAACGAGGAGTCGGCGGCGTCGATCGCCAGCGGCGAAGCGATCTGCTGGGGTGGGAAGGCGAGAACGTCCCGGATGGGGACATCCTCCTTGAGGATCAACGCGAGGCTCGCCGGCGTGCACATGCTCGGTGGATTCGACGGGTCGGGAACGCAGAGATCGTCGCCGGGTCCGCCGATCGGGTTAAACACCGCCTGGTCCGAGGGCAGGAACCCGAAGCGGTCCGGCCAGCCGTGGTAGTCCGGCGTGCCATCGGCGTTCTGGCGGGCCAGCTGCAGGCTGTCCGGCGCGTTGTTCGACGGCCGCGCGCCGCGCTCGTCGGGGCCGTCCTCACCGACGAGAAGTCCTCCGAGGAGCGCGTGCCGCTGCGGCGCGAACCGGAGGGCATATCCGTTCCGGTAGCCCCAGGAGAACGGCTCGATGTGCTCCTGCGGATGCGCGGCCGCGAGCGGCGCCCTGAGGATGGCGCCGTCGCAGACGCCTTGGTGGCTCGCGCTCTCGAACGCCTTCACCGTTGCGCCGGGGCGTCGCACGCCGAAGGCGGAATACCCGCTCGTCATCACTCCGCCACCCGAGTCGAAGACGTTCTGGCTGAGCACGATGTCCTGACAGGGAATGTCCTGCTGGTTCTCTCCGCCGCCGTTGTCTCGGGCGACGACGCCGCTGTTGGTCGTCGACCCCTGCGACCAGTAGATCCACCCGTCCTTGAAGGCGAGTTGCTCGGTCGGATGGTCGCCGGTCGGCAGCGAGGTGATGAACGGCGTGACCCTTCCGGTGAGCGGATCGACGGTGACGATGCGGGAGCTGTTGTTCTGCCCGTTGTGCGCGTGCGTCGCCTGATTCGAGTCGCTCGCGAAGAGCCGCCCACCAGCGAGGGCCGTCGTTTCGTTTCATCCAGCTGGGGCGACAGGCCGCGGATGAAGAGCGATCGAGTACGCGCAGGAGAGAGCCTGCCCCCGCAGTGCCGCTAACTCCGCGCACGGGCGCAGTCAATGCACGATGGGGCAAATGAACGTAAAAGACGAATCCGATTAAGCAATTGCACAATCGATCCGCTTCCGACCGAAGACGGACCAGCTCCACGCGGTTCCGGCAGGGCTTCGTCGTTCAATCTTCCGTCGTGGACGGTTCCTGATCGATGGAAATTCCGGTTCGACTTGATCGACGCATTTCTTGCCGGTAATGCCGACTAAAGGCGTACCGGCCCAAGTTCAGTATCGAATGGAACCGATACTGGCAGACTCAGGTCCGATTCCATCCCACGAACTTTGATCGAGGATGCGTCCTTGCGGGCACGGTAGCGCCCCCTGCCGGAGCGCCTCCGCCGCGCGGAACCCATTTCATCGAAAGGGAGGGCGTCATGCTTGCATTGCGCGAAGCCGCGCGCCTTGTGCACGGAAGAAACCGGTCGCTGGTGGTCGCATCGTTCGCAGGCTTCCTGCTCGCCGCCGCCGCGGTGCTGGCGGATGAGTCGGTGACGTTCACCGGAGAGACGATCGCCGTACCCGGCGCCCCCCTGCTGAGGTACGACATCAGCTTCGTCGACGAGGCGCTGGGCATCTACATCCTGGCGGATCGCTCGAATGCCGGCGTCGACGTGTTTTCCGTGGTGGGCAGGCAGTTCCTCTTCCGCGTGGGAGGCTTCGCGGGTTTCAACGGCAGCAACGACACCGCCGGTCCCAACGGATTGCTGACCGTGAACCACCGTCAGATCTGGGCGGGGGACGGAGTCAACGCGACCGATGGCACTCAGAGCTCGGTGAAAGTGATCGACCTGCTCAAGCGGCAGATCGTCGACACCATCGTCATTCCGAACGGCCACGCCCGGGCCGACGAGATGGCGTTCGATCCCGTCGATCAAGTCCTGCTGGTCGCCAACGATGCCGACAGTCCCCCGTTCATCACGTTCATTTCCACGCGGCCGGGTCACAGGATCCTGAAGCAGATCTCATTCCCCGAGGCGACCAACGGAATCGAGCAGTCGCAGTGGTCGCCGGAGACGGGGCTCTTCTACCTCAACCTGCCCGAGGTCGCGCCCAACGGTCCAGCCACAGGCGAAGGTCAGGTCGTCGTGTTCGATCCGCGAAGACTGGCGATCGTGCGCCGGTTCGCCACCCACGACTGCGACGCGGCCGGGATGGCGCTGGGTCCCGATGAGCAGGCGCTGCTCGGCTGCCAGGGCGCGACCTCGACCGGCGTGGCGCTTCCGAACGAGTCGCAGATCATCAGCTTGCGCACCGGCCATGTGGTCGCCACGTTCCATCAGGTCGGCGGCAGCGACGAGGTCTGGTTCAATCCGGGCGACAATCACTACTATCTGGCCGCGCGCAACAATACGAGCGGACCGGTCCTCGGCGTCATCGATGCGGACGAACCCAGGTTCGACAACAACGCGCCGACGACGACGAACGCGCATTCGGTGGCCGCGGATCCCATCTTCAACAACGTCTTCGTCCCGCTGACGTCGGGCGCCACCAATGCGGTCTGTCCAAACGGCTGTATCGGGATCTATCGTGCGAGCCGACTGGACGGAGACGATCGCGGCGACGAGCGCAGGCGGCGTTAGCCGCGGCGGCCGTAGGACATTGAGCAGCTCCCGCCTCCAGAAAGGGGGACCGATGCTTCCGGCGCAATGGATTCGGCTCGCCGTGTTCGGAGCGATCGTGTTGTCGGCGGATCTCGCCGAGGCAAAGCAGAGATGGGTATTGGCCACCGGCCGGAGAGACCCGCGGATCTACGCGATCGATCTGGAGCAGGCGCTCAGACCCGGGAACAACAACACGTCGAACGCGATCGTCAGCCGATCGCTGGTCAGCCCGAAGCGGCTCGACGGCGAGTTGCTGGGCGACCCCGCCAACATCGTCCTGAGCGAGGACCAGAAGACCGCCTTCGTGATGAATCATCACGGGGCCGTGGTGAACGCCGAGTTCCTGCAGCATGGCGGGCGCGCGAGCATCGCCGTCATGGATGTGCGCAAGATGCTCAGCCGGGAGCTCGACAATACCGACGCGGCGCTGGAGCACGATTTCGACGCCGGTTGGTTCGGTGGCGTGGGCCTGCTCGTCGTTCCGGGCTTGATCGTCGCCGGTTACTCGGAGAGCTGGTTGAGCGAGGACGGCTCGAACCGGATCGGGCTGATCGATCAGAGGACCGGAGGGCTCCGCGGACAGATCGAGTTGGCCCTGACGCCGCAGGCCGGTGTCCGGCGCCAGTTGAGAAGGGATTGCGCGTTCTTCCCGGTTCCTTTCGTCTCTCCCACGGAACCGGCGCAGATCCCCGCCGGCCAGGCCTTCCTTTCGGACATCGATCCGCAGGACTTCGGCTGCTGGCCCGATCCGGAGGGTCTCGCCTTCGCGCGGGGGAGCGATGGCAAGACGTACCTGGTCTCGGGCAACGCAGGAACGGAGGACGTCTCGATCATGGATTTCGGCGCGGCCCTCGCTGGAAGTCGCGTCGTCGAAGTCGCTCCGCGGATCCCCGTCCAGACCGGACCCTTCGGCATCCGCGCCAGCCCGAACGGCAAGCTCGTCGCCGTCACCGCTCGCGAGAGCAACATCACCGGCGCGGAAGGCAACACGATCTCGATCATCGAGATCGACCGCGCGCGCGCAGGGTTGCCCGGCGCGGAAGCAGCCCGAGTTCGAGTCGGCACGGATGCCGTCAACGGCGCGGCTCGGCCCTTTACCGTTTCCTGGACGCCTGACGGCCGGCGCATCGTCGTTGCGAACTTCCGTACGAACAACGTCTCGGTCGTCGATCTGCGAAAAGCGCTCGACCACGTCGCGGGGGCCGAAGTCGCACGTATCTCGCTCACGCGCGTGGACGGAAACCCCGCGCGTCCGAAGGGTACCGCGGTGACGAGCGACGGGCGTTTCGCCGTGGTGACGGGGGGCGCGAACACCCTGCCGGATCGCACGCCGACGGGAACGGTGTTCCTCATCGACCTGAGCACGAACGCTCAGGTCGCCACCGTCACCGGTGTCGGGATCGATCCGTACAACCTCGCCCTGGTCGAGGACGTCGACGGATGACGCATGTGCGTGTATCGGTAGACGTCGCCAGGACGACTGAGGAAGACGCTTCGCGACCGAGAGTCCAGTCATCTCGGCCGTATCCAAGCTGAAACGCTATCCCGAGCGTCGCGTCATGTGGTGCTCTTCCTCGAGCTTCCACGTTTTCCCTCCGTCACGGGATTTCTCTCCGCGCCAGACGAAGGAGTCGGGCTTCATCTCATTGAAAGACCAACGGATCGGGAGGCCGTCGGAATCCGTGCCCTCGAGCACGATCCGATCGCCCTCCAGTTTCCCCTGCGTGTTGACCGCGTAGTTGAATTGCGGGCCTACGAAGATCACGCGCCACTGCTTGAGAGCCGTATCGAAGAACGTGATCCAGATGTCCTGCACCGCGCGACGATCCAGGATCCAGCCGAACAACAGTTCGCCCCTCTGGTGGCGAACGCTGCCGTCATCGAGGTGGAAGGAAAAATCGCAATCCCAGGTTCCCACGAAGCGATCGAAGGTCCTTGCTTCGTTCCCCATCGAAGGATTGGGATTCGTCGAAGCAAGGGCCGTGATCATTGCTCATTTTCCGCCGTCCGCGTCACCACCCGACAGCCGCAGGTCTTCATCCCGAACGACATCGCGCTGGGCGAAGAAGTCATCACATCCCTCGAGGCATCTCGGTCGCTTCGGGGCCCGCGCCCTTCCGACGGGAACCCGTTTTTCACGGCCGGGTCCGCCCGCGGCCGCAACGGGCCGAGCGCGCGCGTTATCATGCGGCCCGTGAATTCAGCGTCGTGGCTCGAGGAGGTCAAGCGCCGCCGGGTCTTCCGCGCCATCGTCGCGTACGGCGTGGTCGCCTTCGCCGTCCTCCAGATCATCGAGCCGGTGATGCACGGCCTCAGCCTGCCGGACTGGATCCTTCCCGCCACGCTCGCCGCCCTCGGCATCGGATTTCCCGTCACCCTGGTGCTCGCCTGGGCGCTCGATCTGAGAGGCGGCCGCATCGAGCGGACCGCCCCCGCGCCCAGCGGTCGGATGTTGCTCGTCCTGGTCGTCATCGGCCTCGCTCTCGCTGCTCCGGGACTGGGTTGGTACCTGTGGAAGACGCACCGGCCGGCCGCCGCCAGGACGGAGCTGAAGAGCATCGCCGTCCTGCCGTTCGCCGACCTGAGCCCCGCCAAGGATCAGGACTGGATGTGCGACGGAATCGCCGAAGAGATCATCGACGCCTTGTGCACGGTCACCGGCCTGCGCGTGGCCGCGCGAAGCTCCTCGTTTCAATTCAAGGGCAAGCCCGCCGACGTGCGCGTGATGACGCGCGCGCTCGGGGTCTCGACGCTGCTCGAGGGCAGCGTCCGCAAAGCGGAAAACCGCCTGCGCGTCAGCGCGCGTCTGGTGAGCAGCGAGGGATACGAGCTCTGGTCGGATAGATTCGACCGCGCCGAAGCGGACGCCTTCGCCATCCAGGAAGAGATCGCGCGCGCCGTGGTCGCGGCGCTGCGCCTGCGGGTCTCCTCGGACGAGTCGGACCGGCTCCGCCGTTCGGGTACGGCCAATCCCCAGGCCTACGAGATGTACTTGCGAGGGCGGCAACACTTCCGCTCCCTGGGAATGGAGAACATCGAGCTGGCACGGCAGATGTTCAAGCGCGCCATCGCGCTGGACCCGGCATTCGCGCAGGCCCGCGCGGGTCTCGCGGAGGCGGACATCAACCTGCTCCAGTGGCTGCTCGTCGCGAAGGACGAACAACCCGCGCTTCGCGCCGAGGCGCTGGGTGCGAGCGAGGAGGCGCTGCGGCTCAATTCCGAGCTGGCCGAGGCACACGTCGCGCGCGCGAACGTCCTGGCGCTGCTTGGTCGGACCGCCGAAGCTGATGAGAGCTTCCGGCGTGCCACGGCGCTGGCCCCGGGCCTGCGCGACGCCTGGTACTCGTATGCGCGGTTTCTCTTCTCGGTCCAGCGGTACGCGGAGTCGGCGCACGCCTACGAGGAGTCGGCCCGGCGAAATCCGGACGACTACGATGCGTTGCTGCTCCTTGCCATGCCGTACCAGAGGATGGGTGACGACGCGAAGGCGCAAACGGCGCAGAAGCGCGCTCTCGAGGCGGCGGATCGCGTCCTGCGCAACGACCCCGATGACGTTCGCGCGCTCTATCTCTCGGGCGCCGCGCTGATTTCGCTCGGCGAACGGCAGAAGGGTACCGACCGTCTGGAGCAGGCGATCGCGATCCGGCCGAACGATTTCGCGGTCCTCTACAACGCGGCCTGCAGCTTCGCCATCGCTGGCAACGCCAAAAGGGCCCTCGACATGCTCGACCGTGCCGTCGGCACCGGACGGGGGTTTCGCGCCTGGATCGAGAACGACCCCGATCTCGACAGCCTTCGCAAGCTGCCCCGCTTCCAGCAAATCGTCGCGCGCCTGCCGCCCTGAGCGACGCGCTTACTTGTCGACCTTCTTCTCCTCGCGGACCACGTCGCCCTTCGCGTCCTTCTCCTTGGTCTCTGTAGTCGTGGTCTTCGCAGCCGCGCTTGGACGCTTGTGTTCGACGGTAGTCTCGGTCTTGCTGACGGTGCCACCGCCGGCGCGGGCCCGGGCCTTCGAGCGCACCTTGGTCTTGTGGGTCGTCTTGCCGGCGGTCCGCTCCTTGTCGATGCTGACGTCGTTCTTGTCCTTCTTCACTTCGACCTTCTCGTCGCCGCGCGCAGCCGACGCGAGGACGAGGGCCGCAAGCGCAGATGAGATCGCCTTCATGGGTGGCTCCTTTGCTGACCGATCGGACAACCTGTAGACGGGTGGCCGGGCGTACAACGCTCGAGCGCCCGCCTGTCCGGGGGCCGCGGGCGGCGCCCTTGGCGGCGACCTGCTACGATCTCGCCCTGCCGTGAAAGCGCTCCTCCTCGTCGACATCCAGAACGACTTCCTGGCCGGCGGCGCGCTCGCTGTCCGCCGTGGCGACGAAGTGGTTCCCGTGGCCAACCGGGTGCAGGCGCGCTTCGATCTGGTGGTCGCGACGCAGGACTGGCATCCGTCGGGTCATGGCAGTTTCGCCTCGCGGTATCCCGGGCGGAAACCGGGCGAATTGTCCGAGCTGGGCGGCCTCCCGCAGGTCCTCTGGCCCGATCATTGCGTGCAAGGCTCACTGGGTGCCGCGTTCGCGCCGGGCCTGGCGATGAACCGCGTGGAGACGATCTTCCGCAAGGGGACCGATCCAGGCATCGACAGCTACAGCGGCTTCTTCGACAACGGCCACCGCAAGTCGACCGGGCTCGGCGACTACCTGAAAGGGCGCGGAGCCGCCGACGTCTACGTGCTCGGCCTCGCGACGGACTACTGCGTGAAGTTCACCGCGCTCGATGCACGCCAGCTCGGCTTCCGCACCTTCCTCGTCGAAGATGGCAGCCGCGGCGTCGAGCTCGCACCGGGCGACGTCGCGCGCGCCATCGCCGACATGCGGGCGGCCGGCGTGCAGGTGGTCCGCAGCAGCGACCTGCGGTGACGGGTGGCGGAGTCGCACGCAAAGCGTTAGGGTTCCGGCCCTCCCGCGAAAGGAGGTCTATGATGACGTTGCGAATTGGTGATGAGGCGCCGAACTTCACGGCGCAGACGACCCAGGGCCCGATCGATTTTCACCAGTGGATCGGGAACCAATGGGCGATCCTCTTCTCCCACCCGAAGGACTTCACGCCGGTGTGCACCACCGAGCTCGGCTACATGGCGAAGATCAAGCCCGAGTTCGACAAGCGCAACACCAAGATCATCGGGCTCAGCGTGGACTCGGTGGAAGACCACAAGCGCTGGGCGAATGACATCGAAGAGACGCAGGGCGCCGCGCCGAACTACCCGGTGATCGGCGACGCCGACTTCAAGGTGGCGAAGCTCTACGACATGCTGCCGGCATCCGTCTCCGGCGACGCGAAGGGACGCACTCCCGCGGACAACGCAACCGTGCGCTCGGTGTTCGTCGTCGGTCCCGACAAGAAGATCAAGCTGATCCTCATGTACCCGATGACCACCGGGCGGAACTTCGACGAGGTCGTGCGAGTGATCGACTCCATCCAGCTCACGGCCAAGCACAAGGTGGCCACGCCGGTGAACTGGAAGCAGGGTCAGGACGTGATCATCGCGGGCTCGGTCAGCGACGAGGACGCGAAGAAGCAGTTCCCGCAGGGGTGGAAGGCGCCGAAGCCTTACCTGCGAATTACACAGCAGCCGAAGTAGGCCCGGCCTAGAACAGCGCGAGGATCGACTCGGTCGCGACGAAGACCGCGGCGGCGACTGCCGCCGCCGCGGGAATCGTCAGGATCCACGCCCAGAGGATCCGTCCCGCGACGCCCCAGCGCACCGCCCGCGTTCCCTTGGTGGCCCCCACGCCGACGATCGCGCCCGTGATGGTGTGCGTGGTGCTCACCGGGATGCCCAGCCTGGAGATGGCGAGGATGGTGACGCCGCCGCCTGTCTCGGCGGAGAAGCCGCCGATGGGCTGCAGCTTGGTCAGGTTGTGCCCCATGGTCCGCACGATGCGCCAGCCGCCGAAGGCGGTGCCGAGGCCGATGGCCGCATGGCAGATGAGGATGACCCAGAAGGGGACGCCGAAAGGGCGATCGCTCCAGATGGTGCCGTAGAGGACCACGGCGATGATGCCCATCGTCTTCTGCGCGTCGTTGGTGCCGTGGCTGTAGGAGAAGATTCCGGAGGACAGCAACTGCAGCCTGCGAAACCACCGATCGACCTGCAGCGGCACGCGCCGGCGGACGATCCAGGTGGTCAGCACCATCATGAAGCTGCCCAGCACCAACCCGAGCACGGGGGAGAGCACGATGAAGAGCGCGATCTTGGCAATGCCGTCGGCGACGAGCCCGCGCAGGCCCAGCGCGGGGAGGGTCCCGCCGATCAGCCCGCCGGCCAAGGCGTGAGAAGAGGAGGACGGCAGTCCCCACCACCAGGTGAGCAGGTTCCAGAGGATGGCGCCGATCAGCGAGGCGAAGATCACGGTCAGCACCATCGCCGTTCCCTGCGCCTTGAGCATCTCGAACTGGATGACGCCCTTGCCCATCGTATTCGCGACCTTTACGCCCCCGCCGAACGCGGCGATGAAGTTGAAGAAGGCCGCCCAGACCACAGCGATGGCCGGCGAGAGGACGCGGGTCGATACGACGGTGGCGATCGAATTCGCGGCGTCGTGGAAACCGTTGATGAAGTCGAAGATGAGCGCCAGCGTGACCAGCAGGATCACGATGGAGAGCATCAGGCGTGCTCCAGCACCACGCCCTCGATGACGTTGGCCACGTCCTCGCACCGGTCCGTGGCCGTCTCCATCAGGTCGTAGATCTCCTTCCACTTCATGATCGAAAGCGCGTCGGCGCCGCTCTTGAAGAGCGCGGCGATGGCGGCCCGTCCGAGCGCGTCCGCGTCGCCCTCGAAGGTCTTGATGGCACGGCAGGCGGCGAGGATCTGGGCGGGGTTCTTGATCTCCCGCAGCAGCCGCACCGTCTCCTGCAGCTTCTCGGTGCACGGAAGCAGGATGCGCGCCAGGTCCTTCGCGGCCTGGGGAACGGGACCGACTTCGTAGAGCAGCAGCTTCTCCGCCGTGGCGTCGGTGAGATCGAGAACGTCGTCGATGCGCGCGAGCAGCCGGTGGATCTCTGCCCGGTCGAAGGGGGTGATGAATTGCCGGTGGAGCCGCTCGAAGGCGCGGTGGGCGATGTTGTCGCCCTCGTGCTCCACCTCCTTGATCTCGGCGACCTTTCGCTCGATGTCGGTGAAGTCCTCGAACAGGGCCAGGAGCAGTCGGGCACCGCGGACGGTCGCCTCGGCCTGGGCGTCGAAGTCGTCGAAGAACTCGTCCGACTTCGGCATCAATTTTTCGAGCATGCGGCCCTTTACACGGTCTTTGTGACAACCGTGTGACAAACATGGTCAGCCGCTCGGCAGCCGCAGCCAGAAGCGGGATCCGTTCGCGGAGCTTTCAAGCCCCACCTCGCCGCCCATGGCGTGGGCCAGGTGCTTGACGATGGCGAGCCCCAGACCGGTCCCTCCCAGCTCGCGCGACCGTCCGGCATCGGCGCGATAGAAGCGCTCGAAGATGCGCGGCTGGTGCTCCGGCTCGATGCCCGGGCCGGTGTCGACAACGGAGAGCATCACCGCCGGTCCGAGGCCGTCGCCGAGCAGCGTCACGTGCCCGCCCTTCGGCGTGAACTTCACGGCGTTGTCGAGCAGATTGACGAGGATCTGCTCCAGGGCGCGCCGGTCGGCGTTCGCGCGCAGGCGCTCCGGGACATCCGCCGAAAGGACGATTTCCTTCTCCCCGGCGGCGTCGCGGAACAGCTCGAGCACGGCATCGGAAAGAGGCGCGAGCTGGACCGGTCCGGTCTGCGGCTTCCAGTCACCGGTTTCCAGCCGCGAGAGATCGAGCAGGTCGTCGGTCAGCCTCGACAACCGTGCCGCGTGCCGGGAGATCATGCGGACGAACTCGCGCGCCTGGTCGGGCAGCTCGAGCCCCCCGTCGAGCAGCGTCTCCGCGGCAGCCCGGATGGCCGTCACGGGAGTGCGCAGCTCATGAGATGCGTTGGCGATGAAGTCGCGGCGCACGCGGTCGGCGCGGCGTTCGGCGGTGAGATCGCGCAGCACCAGCAGCGCCCGCGCGTGCGTGAGCGGCGCCACGTGGGC
>Ga0209473_1001927_pt1 | contig 11471 bp, 7 predicted proteins | sample GraSoiAngelo_133_FD_185890 | JGI IMG/M metagenome (GOLD analysis project Ga0209473, IMG submission 185890) | Grasslands soil microbial communities from the Angelo Coastal Reserve, California, USA - 14_0929_05_20cm (SPAdes) (version 2) | ecosystem: Environmental > Terrestrial > Soil > Grasslands ...
CCAGGGTCTTGGTCATGGGATACATGGCCTCGACCGCGTCGTTCCCGTAGATGCCGGCCTGGGCGGCGGCGGCTCGCTTGAGCCAGTCGCCGTTGTAAAAAGCGCTGTCGCCAAAGAGCGAACCGACTTTCCAGCCGTTAATGTTCTTTTGTCCGGACTCGAGATATTGCTTGATCTTGGCTTCACCTTCCTTTACGCCCGCGACCACTTGTGCTTGTTGTTCTGGCGAGAGGTCTTTGAAAGCGAATTTCTTTCCCGCTTCGATGCCGAGGCGGGCCAGCTTTTCTCTTATTTCCTTCTCTTGCGGTTCGGCGGGAGCGAATTGAAGCGCGAAGGCGAGGTAGTCAAAGAAGCCGGTCTTAACCATTTCTTTATTAATCTTGGGGAAATCAACGGTAGGTGGTGCCGGTGGCGTGGGCTGTTTCAGATACTGGGAGAGCGGCTGAACTTTGTAGCCAGCCTGAATCTTGACCACATTCGGCATGTCCTCCGGGTTAAAGAGCTGGGTGCGGTAGGCCACCGCCGAGAACTGGGTGCTCGACCGGAATACCTTCTTGATGCCTGGCGGCGTCTCGCCTTTCCAGTCGGGCCCGGCCACCATGTAATCGCCGGGCTCGTTGCCGGTGGCGCGGCTGCCGATGTAACCATAATTGTAGGTATTTCCGTCGCAAAGCATGACCGAGAAGTAGCGCGGTTTCTCCACCGCGGGGACCGAGAGGACGATCGGTTCGGCGCGCAGGTCCGTCCACAAGATGGAATATGGCGTGTCGCTGTTCGGGGTGATAACCGATGTGTCTTTGTAGGTGAAGACGCGAGCTTCGTTGTTAATCTGATTGAACGGCGCTTTGTATTGACCGGAGTTCTTGTCCACCGCGTATTCGTACATGACCGCGTAGTTCATCACGATCGGCAGACCGTAGATGAACCCTTCCTCGGCGATCGCTTTGGTCTCGGCGGGAGTGAGGTCCGCAGCGCGGACGGTCGTGAATGCCATCGCGCTAACGAGCGCGACGATTAGGAGGCTTAGTTTTCGTGTAGTTTTCATTGTTAGGTATTCCTGGTGGTTCGTTGTTGGGTCATTTCACTCCGCCTTCTTCAGCGGCGGCTGCTTCCACTTGCCGTCAATCGCCTCTTCTTTCGGCCAGTAGAGGCGCATATACATGGCGAAGGGCCCCTTTGGCGCGGGCAGCCAGTTGGCCTCATTGCCCTTGCCGGGGGATTCGTTTTGGATGAGCAGCGTCAGCCCGCCATCGGCATCGCGCTTGAGCTGCGGCAGCATCGGCGAGTTGATGAGGTAACGATTGATGGGATTGGCCACCAGCAAGCTCTCGGGCAGGTCATACATTGTCAGCGACCAGAACGCATTGACGGGCGGCAGTTCGCCCTTGGCAAAGTGCAACGTGTAGCGGCTGGCGCCGGTCAGCTTCTGCCCGTCGGCATCAACGCGATAGATCGGATACATTGCTTCCTGCTTGGAATTGCCGTAGATGCCGAGGGTCGCGACCATGCGGTAGAGATAATTGTTCTTCATATACGCCCGCGTACCGAAGAGATCGCCCGACGTCACCTTCCCCTCATCAAGTTGTTTCACTACTCCGCCGAAGTCAGCCCAGGCGTCGGCCATGCCCTGCTCGATGGCTGCTTTCATTTCCGGCGAGAGCTTGCTGGCATCGAAGGTCTTGCCCGCGCCGATGCCGATCTTGGCGAAACGCGCCATGAGTGCTTTCTCGGACGGGACCGTCGGGCAGAACTGCAGGACGAAGTTCAGGATGTTGAAGAACTGCAGCGAGGTCTTTTCTTCTGCTGGCGTCAGCGGCCTGATGAAATCAATGGCCGGTGCGGCCTTGGGTGCAGGCTGGCCGAGAAACGCCGAGAGCGGCTGTACCTTATAGCCAGCCTGGATCTTCCTCACATTGTCGATATCCGCAGGATCGAAGAGCTGCGTGCGATACGTTGGGAACGCCAGTTCGGTCTCACAGCGAAAGACCTTCTTGACGCCCTTGGGCGTCGTGCCTTTCCAGCCCGGCCCAGCGAGCAGGAAGCTGCCGCCTCCGTTGCCGCTCGTGCGTGTGCCGATGTAGTCGAAGTTAAAAGTGTAATAATCGATGAGCTGGACGCTGAAATAGCGATCCTTTTCCATCGCCGGCACGGTGAGCACAAGAGGCTCGGAACGCAGGTCCGCGCCCATGAAGGAGTAAGGCGTGTCCGAGTTGGGCGTCTGGATCGCCGTGTCAGCGGGCGTGAAGACATTTGCGCTATTCCAGATCTGGTTCCAGGGCCCCTTGTATTCCGGGGTCGCTTTATCGACCCAATAGGCGTGCTGTATTCGGTAATTGTCCACGATCGGGAAGCCGTAGATATAAGCTTCCTTGGCGATGGCGCGGGCCTCGGCGGGGGTGATATCCGCAGCGTGAGTAGTGAAGGTGAGCGCCAGCGCGAAGCTGAGCGAAGTCAGGATGGTTTTTGTTTTCATCATAAGCGTCTCAATTTGTAGTTTCGGTCATTAGTCGATCCTCATGATCTTGGAGCCTTGGAGACCCAGGCCGGCCATCAACCCTTGCTGATCAAAAGTGAAGGCGTAAATGCCGCTATGCATGGTGTCGGTGGTGAAGCTGCGCGCCATTCCTTTGTCCACGATAACGACGCTGGGGCCGGTGCCGATCTCCCAGCCGCGGGTGTTGTTTACCCAATTCACCGCCTTTTGGTTCATCAAGAAGAGTGCGTAACCGTATTTCTGAACGCCGGCTTGCAAGCCATAAGAGGCGGCCACAGTCCGGTAGCGGCCATTAGGTTGGCCGTGCACGAAGAGAATTCCTTTGTCTCCTTGCGCGCCGAAGATGAAGCCGGCTTTGACGACGTCCGGGAAAACAAGAACGGCCACTGCTTTCGATTTAACTTTGGCCGCCGCGGGGTTTTGCGCCACCAGTTGTTGCAGCGCGGCGCGCGACTGGCTGGTCAAATCGTCGGCGGATGCTGTGCGAGTGCTAAGTAACGCGATAGTGGCGAGCATCAGGCCCGGTGCGTATTTCCATTTCGATGTAATACTCATATATGTGTTTATTTGGTTAGTTTGTTTACCTATGCCTGGAGGGAAATAGGTCGATTGATTGCGTCGCGGAGACTTTATTTATCTTTGCTGTATGTCCCCGGAACGGGTTCTGGTTTCGGTCTGGAAGTGGGGTAAAGCAGGGTCAATGCGAAGCGCACGCCCCAGTCTGGTCCGTAGCGCGGGCTATCGGCGTAGTACTTGCCGCCGATCTGAAGGCTGATCGGCTGCTTCCCAATCTTCAAAATCTGGCTGATTTGAAAAATGAGCGGCACGGTCCATTTCGCGTCGCCCGGGGCATTGTTCCAGTTGGCCGTGGATTCCGTACTGAGGGTGAAAGTCGTGTGCGTCTTCAACGTGTATGCTATAAAGGGTTGAAGGAACATTTGGCTGAAACTGCTCCGATGTTCCTCGATGGCGACGGACCAGAGTTGGTTCATAAGTGCGCCGGCAGTAAACCCACCAATTTGTTTGAGCACCACAACCGTCGGACCGATTGAGAATGTGCCGGTGCCAAGAAGGTCATTGGTTCCAGTCGGGTAGAGAAGGGCGGGACCTAGGCCCCAGATCAGGCCGAATGGTCCTGGCTTCTTAGGCGAGAAGAAGAAGCTTTGGGTGGTGTCACTAAGACCATCTTGTGAACGATTCTGTGCCGGAAATCCCAAATGCTTTGGGACATTTTCGACATAGAAAAGATCGTGTTGCGATACAATCGGCAGGATGGTGCGGAGAATGAGGTTCCAATCTTTGCTGATTGAGATGGGAATGACTGGCTGAACGTTGAGGGTGAACTTGTAGCCGTTATGCGACGGCCCATAGCCAAAGTCTTCGTTCGCTTGAAACGGGACGCTGATCAGCGACGAAATGGGATTCGCCAATTGTTTGGCGAGCTTGTCTGCCTCATCCGTGTCCGCTTCCACCTCGGGAGCGTCGGTGGCGTGGAGCCCTCGAATCGACAAAAGAACAGCGGCGAGAATGGCGCTGGAAGCGCGGGACGGCGTGATGCGTTTCATTCGATGCGATGATGTTTGTTAGCGTTTTGGTGTGCCGAGCAAGCGACGCTAAATTTCAGCACACGCGCACGATAAGGGAATTTCCCGACAGCCGTATATTGGACTTTGGTCCAATGCGTTTTGCAGCGAAGTCCGTGATCGCTGCATTCAGGCGCGCTATCGAAACTGTTCTCAGGGACTCTGCGTCGTGCTTGAGTTCACCGGCCTGATCTGCGAAGAGGCAAATCGATGATGAAGGTTGCGCCCTTTCCTTGTCCTTCGCTGAGTGCACGGATATTGCCCCGATGCATTTCGACGATTGCCTTGCTGATCGCGAGACCGAGCCCAAGACCTTCGCGCCCAGAATCGGCTTGTTCGAACGGATCAAAAATTCTTTTGATAAATTGTGGTTCGATGCCCACGCCGCTGTCGCTTATCTCGATGGTTATCGTCTTTGGGTTAGGATTGTACGATCGCACCGAAATCGTGCCGTTTTCCGGCGTGAACTTGCAAGCGTTGCGAAAGATGCTCCAGAAAACTTTCTGCAAGCGTGGCGCGTCAGCAACAAGCTCGTGTCGGGAAGCCGCCAGAGTAACGACGAGCTTGAGATGTCGATCTTCGATGTCGCTGCGCACGATGTCCATTGCCGACTGGAGAAGCTCATGCCCGTCAGCCGTGCCTAACTGCAACTTCAATCGCCTACGGGTGACACGGCCAAGATCAAGCAGATCCTCGATCAGACGCACCTCGAGTTCGGCATTACGGCAGACCATTTTCAATCCTTTCTGAATCTCCGGACCGAGGTTGGATTGCTTTGCGGTGGCACCGGCCCAGGTCAGGACAGGCATGAGTGGTGTGCGCAATTCATGGCTTAACATCGCAAGGAACCGATCTCTTGCCGTATTGGCCGCCTCCGCGCTTTCCCTTTCCCGTTGCAACTCCTGTTCGATTCTGAGGCGTTCAATGAAGAGCCCGATCTGGCTGCCGAGCGATTCAACCATTTGGAGCAAATCTTCATCGGGCTCCACAACTTTGTGACTGAACAGCTCCATTACGCCGTCGATCTCGCCACGGGAAAAGAGCGGAAAGGCAAATCCACCGTGGAGATCCGCTTCTGCCGCATAGGGAGCTCGCGGGAAATTTGAATCTCGCGCGACGTCGTAGACCCAGGTTGGTTTTTTTGAATCCCAAACACGCCCGGGCAGGCCTTTGCCCTTCGCAAGTGTAATCAAGCGGGACAAATCGGCGAACTTCTTGACTCGCTCCGACACCTCGTGCCACAAGTTTCGACAGCGCAATCCTCCGGCCAGGTCGTCGTAAACCCAAATCGCGGCATAAGCCCAATCTCCGCTCGCGGCGACTGCTTCTAAAATTTGTGGGCCGGCTTCCGCAAGCGTCCAGGAACCAGCCAACAGGCTGGCGACCATGTACTGGGTGGCGCGTCTGCGATCGTTTCGGACACGCTCGGTAATGTCACGTGCAATTCTTGACGCACCAATAACCTGCCCGCTCTCGTCTTTGATTGGTGAAACTGCCAGGGAAATGTCGAGCAGGGTTCCGTCTTTTCTGCACCCAATCGTGTCGTAACGAACGATCCGTTCGCCTCGGCGCAGCCGTTCGATAATCCGCAGCTCTTCATCGTGGCGCTCCGACGGGACCAGAGTGCTGATGGGCTTGCCGATGATTTCATCAGCTCTGTAGCCAAAGAGCCGCTCCGCTTCTTCGTTCCAACTGGTGATCACTTCGTTGAGATTCTTGCTAATGATCGCGTCACCAAAAGACTCAATGATCGCGGCCAAACGACGGTTCGCATCTTCGGCGCGCCTGCGCTCGGTGATGTCACGTAAATATGCCGTGAAAATCGGCGACTCATCGACCTCGAGTGCCGTAATGGCGAGCTGCACCAGAATCTCCGCGCCATCGCGACGCAGTGCCTCGATTTCAATCAGCTTTCCGAGCAACGGGCCTTCGCCAGTCTTCAAATAATGAGCCAGGCCTTGTCGATGCCTCTCGCGAGTTCTCGGTGGGATAATCAGTTCGGCTAGCTCCTGACCGATCGCTTCGGCACGCGTAAAGCCGAACACCCGCTCTGACGCCGGATTGAATTCGCGCACACGCCCAGCCGCGTCCATCGTGATGATGCAGTCGAGCGCCGAGTCAAGGAATACGCGGTTGAGCGCCTCCAGCGTTGCAGCTGGACTAGGCACTTTGGTTTGTTGCTCAGATGACACCGGGGCCACGCCTCACAAATTGGTATGACGCAACGCGGGAAGCAAACAGGCTAACAGATTTGAGCCGCGGTAAGCAATCCTTTTCGAGTGAGATCAGGTCTGATACGGGCTCAGTATCTCAGCTTGGGGCCTAACAACCTATTGACTTCTTAACCTAGACTGGCGGAGGGAAAAGGAGGATAGCCCGACACAAATTAGCTCCCTAACGAATCTCTAAAAGATGATGCCGGCGGTGATTTGCGGTCCGTAGGTCGAAACTTTATAGAGGAAGCCGTCGCTATCGTAATCGTCATACAGATAACGGAAGCCGAGTTCGGAATAGATGCTCCGGGTGACTTGACAGCCGAGCGCGCCGTAGGCTTGCACCGTTATCTCCGAACCGGCATCAAACCCACCGACGTCCACCTTGCCCGTGAGATAAAAAGCTTTAGTCAGGTTGTAGCGACCACCGACTCCGATATAAGGATCGACCCAACGTTCGGTCAGACTAAAACTGCGATTCAGTTCCTTGTTTAGGACATTAACGATTTTCTGGTGCGCCCGCATCCGGTCTTGCCGGGCCGCCTGGATGAGTTTGAGTAATTTTATCTTTTCCTCGAACCCAAGAGGTGGAACCGGCAGGGGCGGATTCTTGTTATCGAGCGCGCCATTTAACAGGCGGTCGAGCAGTCCGCGAAGGTCAGCGTTCGCGGCATTCACTAATTCGGTGGCGGCTTGGTCGATCCGGGGGCCGTTTCCAACCAGCTTGAGGCTGTTATAAACGTCGGTATAGCGAGCACCGGCCCGCAGATCGAGCCACCCGCGCGGCCCTTCAACGACCCTGTAATAGACCTCGCCATCGATCAGGTACTCACTCAAGTCGAGGTTCGCGCTCGAGACCAGGCCACCAGGATAGACGGAATCAGAGAGGCCCAAATAGAGGATATCTGCATAGACGCCAAAGCGGTTATATCTCGCGTCCGCGCTAAAAGACGCGATGCCTTTAACGTGTCTAATAATTTGATCGAAACCGACATCCACATCCGAAGTGATGCCATGCAACCCGATATCGCCGGAAACACCAGCCAGCCAACCCGGCATCCCGAGATTGAAGTGCCAGGGTTCGCTCTGTGTGATCGTGGGCGGCGGCGCCATTTCTTTCGAAACGTCGTACGTCTCCGGTCCGGCGAGCAGAATTGGCGCCGAGAGGAGGATCGCCGGGAGAAGGAATTTATTAAGGAATCGATTCATTAAGGTTGATTGATTCATAATGGTGCGGTTTGGTCAGAAACTGCGTTGGTGCTCGTCGGACATACCAATTCAACGCGCATTAGAACAATCCTTTTTTGTCACATCTCTTTTGCACGCTCGTCTGGGTCCGGGTGATAGCTGTGGGATTCATCTTTTTTGGTCGGTTTAAAAAACCGAGAATGAAAGAACGCGACCGGTACGACTATTGGACCTTGGTCCTATGAAAGCGATTGGATTGCAGACGAGGCAATTTTCCCAAGCAAAAAACCGGCCTCCCGATGAAAGGAGGCCGATTGACTTAACCAAGGGAGAAGGTGGGTATTGGTATGACGCACCTCGTTTCTTGGCGAGCAACGTGTTTGAGCCGTATTTGGGGAACAAGATTTTCAATTCGCGGAAGCGAGCGCTAGCCGAACGGCAGTGAGGAGTTCTTCGTCGTCAAGGGGTTTGCTAAGGAATGCTGACGCTCCTGCGTTCAAGGCCGTGGAACGAACCAGTGGATCGTCCTTTCCAGTAAAGATGATGACGCGAGTCGAAGGTGAAATCTCGCGAAGCCGCGATTGAACCTCGAGACCGTTCATCTGCGGCATATGAACATCGACTAAGGCAACGGCGGGGCGATGAGTCCGCGCATGCCGCAGGAACTCCTCGGGATCGCTAAATGTTTCTGTCAGCAAATCAGCTGACAACAAAAGCCGCCCCAGTCCCTTAAGCACCGAGGGGTCATCGTCGAGGAGGCAAACAACAAAGGCATTTGAGTTTGGCAAGGTGAGCGAAAATACCGTCAAAGTTCGGCGGAGGCTATTGGACCTTAGTCTCACATCCAGCCGACATCCCGAGCACGTGACGCAAACCAGACAGATGGTCCCCGGTGCTGGAGATTCCGGCCGGGCCATATTGCTTTGCGGGAGAAGAGCCTAAAGCGCCGATTCGCCCCTGCCTGTCAGACCTTAGTCTTACTTGTTACCCACCGGCACAATACCGGCTCGTTCAACCAACCGCACAAGCTCGGCCACCGAGGCGACACCGAGCTTCTGCATCACCCGGCCACGGTGGACTTTCACGGTCTTCTCCGCCGTGCCCAGTTCTCCGGCAATCTGCTTGTTCAACATGCCGGTAGTAACGAGCTGCATCACTTCGAACTCGCGCGGCGTCAGCAAATCGAGAAGCCGCCGGGCCTCCTTCTGCTCAGCGCTGCGCCGTCGCTGCCCGGCGGATCGAATCAGGGCGTTCTGGACGCATTGAAGCAACTCATCATCTCGAAACGGCTTCCGAAGAAAATCGACCGCGCCCGCTTTCATCGCCTGCGCGCACATCGGGATGTCGCCATGGCCGGTAATGAATACAAGTTGTTCCTCGCGGCGATGCCGGATCAGGGTTTCCTGGAGAGCCATCCCGTTGATGCCCGGCATCTGCACATCCACGATCACGCACGAAGGGCCGCTGTGTGGTGGACGCATTAGAAAATCGGATGCCGATTCAAAAATTTCGCTCTTGTACCGGGCGGAGCGGAGCAATCGCGCCAGACCTTTTCGCACCGACGCGTCATCGTCGATCGCAAAAACCAAACTGTTTGGAGGGATCGTCACAAAGCTGCGGCGCTTGCGGGAAGAGTAAAATGGAATCGCGCACCTCCGCCCGCAACATTTTCGACCGTGACCGTGCCGGCATGTGATTCAACGATCGAACGCACGATCCCAAGGCCCATCCCCAATCCTTCCTCTTTCGTAGTGAAGAAATGGTCGAAGATTCGATCGCGTACTTCTTCGGAAATGCCAACTCCGTAATCGCGCACACTCGTGCAAATTGCGCCATCGCCATTCCGGTCCGTGGCGATCACAACTTTGCGGCGGCCAAGCGGAGTGTTGCGCATGGCATCAAAAGCATTGATCACGAGATTGATCAGGACTTGCTGCAGTTGAATCGGATCGGCTTCGATCGGCGGCAAATTTTGGTCTAGCAAAGTCTCGATCTGGCAAGAATGAAGCACTGCATCCGCGTTTACCATGTGCACCACATTCATGACAAGATCGTTTAGATTCACTCGCTGTCGCCCTGACGCGCCCTTTTTTACCATGCTCTGGATGCCCCGAATCACATCACCGGCACGGCGTCCATCCGCCACGATATCAGCAAGCAGGTCGCGGAGCTCGCCGAGATCGACATTGCCGCGATCAATAAAACGCTGTCCCGCGCTGGCGTTGCTGGTGATTCCCGAAAGCGGTTGATTCAGTTCATGGGCAATGGATGCCGCCATTTCCCCCATCACGGCCACTCGACTGAGATGGCCGACTTCCTGCTGGCGCTGTAATGCTTCTAGTTCCGCATGTTTTCGAGCGGTGATATCGATGCTGATTCCCAGAAGTCGGGCTGGTTTGGCATTTGCATCGAACCGCACGCTCGCGCGCGTCGACATCCAGCGTACACTCCCATCCGAGAGAATCATCCGATACTCGGAATCGTAATCTTTACCCTTATGGATCGCGTCGTCGATTGCTTGTCGAATCCGATTGCGGTCGTCGGGATGGACTCGGGAAATAAAATGTTCGAGGGTGATTTTTCCGGAAGCCGGCCATCCCACAAAAGCTCGTCGCGTATCGGTCACCGAGGCCTCATCTTTGCTCAGATCCCATTCCCAAATCCCGAGATTGACCGCGTCTGCGGCCAGACGCATGCGCTCTTCACTTTCGCGCAATGCCTCGTCTTTATTAATTAGTTCAGTGACATCTACGCACGAACCGACGTAGCCGACGAAGTTTCCTTGCGCATCATGACGCGCCACCCCCTGGTCCGAAACCCAACGATACTCGCCATCATTTCGTCTGAGCCGGTATTGCATGACAAACCCTTTGCGCGCATCGAATGCTTCCGTGTAAACCTTGAGACACCTTTGCAGATCGTCGGGGTGCACGCCCTCAGCCCATCCATTTCCCATTTCCTGCTCCAGGCTGCGGCCGGTAAACTCCATCCAGGGCTTGTTGACGAAAGTGCAGAGTTTGTCCAAGCCAGACATCCAGATAAGGACGGGCGCCGAGTCGGCTACCACGCGGAAACGCTCTTCGCTCTCGCGCAACTCAGTCTCACCCTTCGCGCGCTCCTCGATGACTGCCGCGAGAAACATCAGCGGCACGGACAGGACAATGAGGAACACTTGGACGGCGAGTGCGTTTTGTTCTGCTGATCCTCCGGCGAACGGTCCATGTCCGTGGGTTGCACCCCAAATGGCCGAAAAGGTCACGATCCCGAGAGCGGTGCTCGCCCCACATGATCCGAATTGGACCGCGGCCCACAGTAGAAACGGCAAAAGCAGATAGAGGAGAGCCGAATCTGTCCCCGATCCCAGTCTATATAAAACGGCGAAACTAACCGAAAGCAGACCAAAGAGCAGGAGGCCGGCCTCGAGGTAACGCGACCGTCGTGCTTTTGACAGCGATGGGATGCCGCTCGTTACCCACGTCACGATTAATGGCGCAACCGTCAGGGCAGCCAGAACATTGGAGGTAAATCGTATTCTCCAGAGTTCCCAATACGCCCCTTGCCCCCAACCATTCCACCTGACAAACCCGGCGTCTAAAAACGAGGAAAGAAAAGGACCAATGAAAACTACACAAAGACAAAAAAAGCCGACACTCCTGAGACGGTTCAGCCTAACTGGTCCGCCGATGAGGTATCGCGTGAGGCCCGCGCCAATCACTGCTTCGCAAGAGTTGCTGATGAACCAGCATAGAACCATCGTAGGAGGCACCTGACTCTGCAGTTCCACCCCACAATGCGCCGAAAATGCGGCCACAAGGACAAGCCACCAGATGCGTAGTGGCGTCAACAGAAGCGCTGCAGCCAAGATCGAATTAGGAGGCCAAAGTATCGAAACGGGATGAGGCCGAAACGTTAGCGCGAATCCGAGTTTTGCCCCCAGATAATAGCCGACGAACACCAGCAGTCCGGTCACGATCGTCCGCGAATCGAATGGCG
>Ga0209473_1001928_pt1 | contig 11463 bp, 8 predicted proteins | sample GraSoiAngelo_133_FD_185890 | JGI IMG/M metagenome (GOLD analysis project Ga0209473, IMG submission 185890) | Grasslands soil microbial communities from the Angelo Coastal Reserve, California, USA - 14_0929_05_20cm (SPAdes) (version 2) | ecosystem: Environmental > Terrestrial > Soil > Grasslands ...
CACTGCAATCCTCCGCTCACAACTGCGTTCTTTCTAGGAGTCTGTGACGTTCCTCGGAGTCTGTGATGTTCTGGATACGCGCGAGCGGTTTACGCCGCGAGCGCGGCAGCGCATGGGGGTCGGCCCTGCGCTGTGACGTTCTGTTCTAAATACGCGCGAGCGGTTTACGCCGCGAGCGCGGCAGCGCATGGGGGTCGGCCCTGCGCTGTGACGTTCTGTTCTAAATACGCGCGAGCGGTTTACGCCGCGAGCGCGTCAGCGCGTGGGGGTGGGGCCCCACGCGTTTAAAGATGGTGTATTCTGCGCCGCGCGCAGCATTCGCGCCAGAGGAGACCGTCATGAAAAAGCTGCTCGTGTTCGTAGCCGTGTGCGCGGCTCTCGGCTTCGCCACGTTCGAGGCCCAAACGCCAAGCCAGCAGCCGCCAGCCCCGACCGCCGACCCGTACGCCAACAACGCTGTGCCCGGCACGAGCACGTTCCCGCTCGCCGCGCCCGCCGGACGCGACAGCAACGCGCGGACGACCGCGCCGTCAGGCGCGGTCAACCAGGGCGCGTTCGATCCCGCCACGTGGAAGTACGGCACGGCGTTCAACCCGCCGGAGGGCTCGAAGATCTGGAATCCGGTGAAGCTGAAGATGATGCGCGGCGAAAAGGTCACCGGCGGCACGCTGTTCAGCGCCACCGATCCGGCGACCTACTGCGCGATGGCCAACGCGGGCTACGACTTCATCTGGACCGAGATGCAGCACAACGATCGCGACTGGGGCGCCGTGGCGCGCATGTGGCGAACGTGTCCGTACGCGAAAGCCGTCCCCGGCGTGCGCGTCGCCTACACCGACGAGCGCGAGATCCAGCATGCGCTCGACGCCGGCGCGCTCGTCATCGTCGTGCCGACGGTCGACAGCGTGCAGGAGGCCATCGAGGCGCGCAACTGGACCTACTTCCCGCCGCTCGGACGACGCAGCAACGGCGGCGGCCAGGCATTCGATCCGGCGATGTGGGGCGGCGTGCCCGGCGGGTACCGCAACACGATCAACGACAACGTCGTGCTGGTCGAGATGATCGAGACGCTCGAAGGGCTGAAGGACGCGGATCAGATCGCGAAAGTCCCCGGTGTCACGGCGGTCTTCGCGGCGAGCGGCGATCTCGGGAACTTCTCCGGCTACCGCCAAGGAACGCCCGACTACGAGCGCGCGATCAACATCGTCCACGACGCGGCGATCAAGGCCGGCGTGCGGCTGTGCGGACCATTCGCGTGGCGCGACCGTCCGGACTTCACCTGCTTCCAGGCTGGCAGCGAAACGGCCGCGATTGCGCGCGGCGTCGCTGCGGAGCTCGGCCCGCTGGCGAACACACAGGGCAAGCCGGAGGTGGGACCGTTCGCCGCAGCGCCCGCGAGACGTCCCTGACTAGACGTTGGCGGATGCAAAGCTCGAGAACGACACAGCGCGATTGATCCAGCCGTGCAGGAACTTGACCTGCTTCGGCTCGCTCTGCACGATGCTCTGGTACATCGCGACGCGCGCCGCGACGAGCGCGTTGTTGACGAGCGCCGCCGGCAGTCCGTTCAGCGCCGACAGCGTCGCCGGATCGAGCGCGCCGGTCGCCGGCAGTTCGATGGCGCGCTGCAGCCACCGCGTCGCGCGCATCTCGCCGCTGTTCACCGCGAAGTCGATGAGTTGCGCGCGCAGCGGCTCGTAGGCGACTGCCTTGAAGGCGCTGTTGACGATGTACTTCTGGCGGTAGAACTCCACTGCGTCGGCGCGCGCGATTGCCTGCATCTCGGCCGCCGTGCAGGGGCGATTGAGCTTCTTGTACTGGCCCCACGCGACCGCGGTGATGCCGAAGTTCGTCACGCCGCCGTGGTCGACGGGATCGTTCACGAACCCGCCCTCGCGTTCGAGAATGCCGTCGATCAGTTCGTCTTCCGTCATGCCCGTTTTCTCCCCGGCGATATGGTACGTCTCCTCACGCGCAAAAGGTCCGGATTAGACTTGGAGCACGTTGCAGCCGGCCCCGGGTGGCAGGGCTGAACCTGCGCTCCGCGAGCGGCGGTGCGTCAATGCAAGCGGCTTGCGGGATTCGGGGCGTCTGCCTTTAGAAACCCGACGGCACCTCTGTTGGTGACGTTCTGTTCTAAAAGAAATTGGTCCCGCGCGTCTGCGCCAGCTGACGCTTGATCTCCGCGACGGCGTTGTTGACGGTGATGTCGGCGAGCGCGCGGCCGATCTCCTTCGTCGACGGATGCGGATCGCCGGTGAGGCCGTTGTTGACGCGCGGCGGCGCGTTCGGATCCTGGCCGCGGCGGCCGCCGCCTCCGCCTCCACGCTGTGGTTGCTCGCCGCGCATCCGCGCGTCGTGCGACGCCTTCCACTGCTCCGGCGTCACGCCGGTCGGATCGAACGGCACCGTCTTGTAGGTCGGGCGCACGTACGCCCCGGGCGCCGGCTCGAAGAGCAGCATCTCGGACGTCTCCATCATGGCGCCATGCCCGCCGATCGGCAGCTTGTGCTCGTACAAGTACATGTCCACGTCCTCGTGCGTCTTGTTGTAGAAGTCGCTGACGTAGTACACGTGTACGCCTTTGGACGAGAGCCTCTTGTCCATCTCCTCGGCCGCTTCCTTGATCTGCTGCTGGCCGCCGCCGTGATCGCCCATCAGGAAGATGTCCTTGAATCCGTTCATCGCCATGCTTTCGATCTCGGCGACCTGGACGGCCTTGAACGCATCGGGCGGCATCTGGACACCGCCAGGCTGATTCGTGTCCTCGCGAAGCCCGGTTGCCTGCACGGCGATCGGCAGCACCGGCGCGACGAGCGTCTTGCCAAGCTTCTTCGCGATCTCGACCGCATGATGGCGCGCCATGACCGTGTGGCCGCCAAGGATGTCGTGCGGACCGCGCTCTTCGGTGCCGCCTGTCACGATCAGTACCGAGGTCATCCCTTCGTTGTGAATCTTCTCGGAGACTTCGGCGTGCGTCAGCATCTCGAGCTCGACGATATCCTTCACATTGACGGCGCGTGGCTGCGCAAACGCAATCGCCGACAGGAGCGCTGCGGCTGCGCCGATGGTCACAATCTTCTTCATACGGCCCTCCGACCGGCGGGGATTATAAATGACATTCGGTCCGGCGAAAGCCGGACGCTCCTGTGCGCGTGCTGTGGACCGCCGTCGGACTTATAGGGGCCATCGTCGCGTTGACGCTGTTGGTGCGCGCGATCGAGCCGTCGTTCGCGTTCTTCCCGCTCGCCGGTGAGACGACGACGCCCTCACAATTCGGCGTCAGGTACGAAGCCATCGCCATTCACACGCGGGATGGTGAACAGTTGCGCGCCTGGTGGCTGCACGCCGATGCGCCGAGGGCGGGAATCGTGTATTTCCACGGGAACGGCGGAAACCTGTCCGTGTGGGCGCCAATCGTCGCCAGTATCGCCGAGCGCGGATATTCGGTTCTCGCCATCGACTACCGCGGCTACGGCTCGAGCAGCGGCCGGCCGAGCGAGCGAGGCCTTTATCGCGACGTCGATGCCGCGCTCGAGCACGTCGCGCGTCACCACGACATACACGTACCGCTCGTGTACTGGGGACGATCGCTCGGAGCCACGATGGCGGCGTACGCGGCGACGATCGCACGACCCGACGGACTGATTCTCGAATCAGCGCTCGTTGGGCTGGTGGCCGGCGTGAGCGTCCTATCCCTCACTCCGAAGACGCCGCTGGCGTTCCTCGCGTTGTTCTCGACCTATCGGTTTCCGACCGCCGCGCTCGTGAACCGCGCGGCATCGCCGGTCCTCGTCCTGCATGGCGATCGCGATTCCGTCATCCCGTTCGCGCTCGGACGAGCGCTCTTCGAACGCATCTCGGGACCCAAAGAGTTCGTCACTGTTCGCGGCGGCGATCACAACGACATTACCCCGCGCGACTCGTCCCGATACTGGGACGCCATCGACCGATTCATCGTTCGTGTAAACTCGGAAACGGCTCTTCCAAGGAGGACCGAGTGACTCGAACGACTCTTCTCGCGCTGGCCGCTGCCTGCGCGATTGCTCTTCCGGCGTCCGCGCAGACAGCCACCGTGACCGGCACGGTCATCGATCAGTCCAACCTCGCCGTGCCGGGCGCGACGGTCGCGCTCAGCGGATCGTCGGCGAACGCGACGACCACGTCGGGCGCGCGCGGCGAGTACACGTTTCGGAACGTTCCGAACGGCACGTACAAACTCACCGTGACGCTCGTCGGCTTCGCCAACGGCGCGCGCGACAACATCGTCGTCGGCGGACAGAACGTCGAGGTGCCGCCGATCACGCTGGCCATCGCGAGCCTCACCGACACCGTCGTCGTATCCGCGACGAAATCCGACACGAAGCTGATCGACGCGCCCGCGACGCTCAGCGTCATCCCGAGCAGCGTGCTGGAGAGCACGCCCGCACAGAACTACGGCGACCTGCTGCGCGCGGTGCCCGGCATCAACGTCATTCAGCTGTCGGCGCGCGACATCAACGTGACCAACCGTCAGGCCACGTCGACGCTGAGCAACTCGCAGCTGGTCCTGCTCGACGATCGCTCGATCTATCTCGATTTCTTCGGGCTGGTGCTGTGGGATTTCATGCCGACCAATCTGTCCGATGTGAAACAGATCGAGGTGATCCGCGGCCCGGCGTCCGCCGTGTGGGGCGCCAACGCGATGACCGGCGTCGTCAACGTCATCACGAAGTCGCCGCGCGAGGCGCCAGGCACCAGCGTGTCGATCACCGCCGGCGGGTTCAGCCGCGATGCCGGCTCGACGGTCGGGAAAGGGATGGGATCGATTTTCGGCGCGAACGCGACGATTGCGCAGGCGCCCAACTCGATCTGGTCGTACCGGATCAGCGCCGGGTACTTCAATTCCGATCCGATGCCGCGGCCGACGGGACAGATTCCGCGCATCACGGATCCCCGCGATCCATCGGCGACGGTCGGCGGCGGGTTCTATCCGGCCGACACGGCCGGAGCGCCCGGCTCCGCGTTTCACAACGTCGGCACGAGCCAGCCGAAGTTCGACGCGCGCGTCGATCAGGAGATCGGCGAAGGACGCATCACCTACGGCGGCGGCATCGCCGGTTCGTCGGGCATCATCCACACAGGCGTCGGCCCCTTCGACATCCAGAAGGGGTCTTACATGGGCTACGCGAAGGTGAACTATCGGAAGCGCGGCATCAAGGTGAACGCGTTCACGAACATCACCAGCGCCGAGGCGCCGAATCTGCTGCTCGTCGATCCCGCGACCGCCAAGCCGCTCCAGCTCAATTTTTCGACGCAGACGTACGACATCGAGGCGGGCGACACGGTGCGCGCCGGCTCGAAGCAGGTGGTGACCTTCGGCGGCAACGTGCGGCGCAACAACTTCGACATCACGATTGCGCCCACAGCCGAGAACCGGACCGAGCTCGGCGCGTACGCGCAGGACGAAATCTTCCTCGATCCGGTCCGCCTCACGATTGGCGGCCGCGTCGACAAGTTCGGCAACCTCAGCGACCCGGTGTTCTCTCCGCGCGTCGCGGCGGTGTTCAAGCTGCTGCCCGACCACTCGCTGCGCGTCTCGTTCAACCGCGCGTTCCGATCGCCGTCGGTCATCAACAATTACCTCGATATCGCGATCGTCAACCCCACCGACCTGAGCGCGCTCGCGCCGCTCCTGCCGCCGGCGGGGCGGCCGCTGGTCGCGCAGCCGTTCCCGCTCGTCGTGCACGCCGTCGGCAGCAAGCTGCCGATCAACGGCCAGCCGCAGAAGGAGCTGACGGAGGAATCGGTGACGGCGTACGAAGTCGCCTACACCGGAACGATCCAGGGAAAGACGACCTTCGGCGCGGCGTTCTACGTGAACGACAACAACGACAGCATCAACTTCACGCAGCTGCCGAACAGCCGCGATCCGTACACGGCCGCCAATCCGCCGCCCGGGTGGCAGCTCGGCGGACCGATCCTCGCTCTGCTCGCGCAGGCCGGCATCTTCCTGCCGCGCACGGCGTTCACCTATCTCAATCTCGGTCCGACGCGGCAGAAAGGCCTGGAGCTGTCGGTCGATCATCGGGTGAAGCGGGGGCTCAACGTGTTCGCGAACTACTCGTGGCAGGGCAAGCCGATCGTGCTCGACGATCCGAATCCATTCCCGACCGCGGAGCTCGCGCTGCCGCCGACGAACCGGTTCAACATCGGCTTCAACGCCGACGGCGCGCGACTGCTCGGCGCCGCTTCGGTGAATTACTCGGACAAGGCGTTCTGGAGCGACGTCCTCTCCTCGCCGTTCCACGGCTTCACCGACGCGTACACGATGCTGAACGGCTCGTTCGGCGTGAAGTGGTCGGGCGGCAGGATCACGACGCTCGTCAAGGGGACGAATCTGACGAATGAGGACATTCAACAGCACGTGTTCGGCGATATCCTCAAACGATCGATCGTTGCAGAGGTGAGATTTGCGTATTGACGTCTCTCTCCGGCTTGTTCTCTTCGCCCTGGTCATCACATCTTCAGCCGGCGTCCGCGCGCAGTCGCGCGGCGCCGCGCCGCAGCCCGCGGATCTCGTCCTGCGCGGCGGCAAAATCGTCACCGTCGACGGGGGCCGACCGGTCGTCGAAGCGCTCGCGGTGTCAGGCGACACGATCGTCGCGGTCGGACCGAACCAGGAGATTCAGGCGTACGTCGGTCCGAACACGAGGGTGATCGATCTCAAAGGCGCGCTGGCGACGCCCGGTTTCATCGACGCGCACGTCCACTTCACCGGCGTCGGCGAAGCGGCGCGGAACCTGAAGCTCTCCACCGCCTCCGACTGGGACGACATCGTGCGCATGGTCGGCGACGCGGCGAAGCGCGCGAAGCCGGGCGAATGGATCCTCGGGCGCGGCTGGCATCAGGAAAAATGGTCGCACGTGCCGTCGCCGAACGTCGAAGGCTTCCCGCTGCACGAAGCGCTCAGCCGCGCGTCGCCGAACAACCCGGTGTGGCTCACGCACGCGAGCGGCCACGCCGGGTTCGCGAACGCGAAGGCGATGGAGGCGGCGGGCGTCACGAGGACGACCGAGGATCCGAAGGGCGGAAAGATCCTGAAAGACGGCCGTGGCAATCCCACGGGTCTGTTCAACGAGCGGGCCCAGTCGCTCATCGCCGACGCGCTGGCGCGCGATCGGGCCCGGCGAACGCCGGCCGAGGTCGAGGCCGACCTTCGGCGCGACATCGATCTCGCCGCGCAGGAAGCGCTGTCGAAAGGGCTGACGACCGTCAGCGACGCCGGCTCGCCGCCGTCGACGATCGAGGTGATGAAGAAGGTCGTCGACGAGCGCAAGCTGCCGCTTCGCGTGTGGATGATGCTGCGCGAGACGCCCGATCGCCTCGCGATCGACATGCCGAAGTACCGCACGGTCAACTACGGCGACAAACGCTTCACGGTTCGAGCCGTCAAGCGCGCGATCGACGGCGCGCTGGGATCGCGCGGCGCCTGGATGCTCCAGCCCTACAGCGATCTGACGTCCACGAGTGGGTTCAACACCGACTCGATCGAGGACGTGACCCGCGCGGCGGAACTCGCGATCATCAACGATTATCAGTTGTGCGTGCACGCGATTGGCGACCGCGGCAACCGCGAGGTGCTCGACATCTACGAGGAGACGTTCAAGCGACATCAGGACAAGGCAACCTCGAGCTCGAGCGGGCGCAACGCGCGAGTGAGCGCGGCCGGGCGCGGGTCCCCCGCCGCAGTGATAGACGGCAAGAACCTCCGCTGGCGCATCGAGCACGCGCAGCATCTGAACGCGGCGGATATTCCACGGTTCGCACAGCTCGGCGTCATCGCGTCGATGCAGGGGATTCACGCGACTTCCGACGCGCCGTTCGTGCTCGCGAGGCTCGGGCCGAAGCGAGCCGAAGAAGGTGCGTATGTCTGGCAGAAGCTGATGAAGGCAGGCGCGACAATCGCCAACGGGACAGATGCCCCGGTCGAGGACATCGATCCGATTCCGTCGTTCTACGCGTCGGTGTCGCGGAAGCTGAAGGACGGATCGGTGTTCTATCCGGACCAGCGCATGAGCCGCATGGAGGCGCTGCGCTCGTACACGATCGACGCGGCCTACGCGGGGTTCGACGAGAACATCAAGGGCTCGCTTCGGCCGGGCAAGCTGGCGGACATCACCGTCTTCTCGAAAGATCTGATGACGATTGCTGAGGACGACATTCCAACGGCGCAGGTCCTCTATACGATCGTCGGCGGCAAGGTGCAGTACAGCCGCTAGTCGTCAGCTGCGGCAACCGGCTTCCTGAAGGTGCCACCGCACCGCGGGCACTGCCGGATCCACAATCCGCCCATGGCCAGCTACGCATTCCGGTTGAATGGCCGTCAAGTCGCCGCCGATTCCTGGGATCCGGCGCAGCCGCTGCTCTACGTCCTGCGCGATCAGTTCGCGCTGCACGGCGCGAAATTCGGCTGCGGGCTCGGCCAGTGCGGCGCGTGCACCGTCCTCGTCCGACGGCGCTGCGGCGATTGCGAATGCGGTGTTCGATGCGACGGGCACTCGGCTGCGCAGCGTCCCGTTCACGCCCGAGCGCGTGAAGGCGGCGATGGCGGCGAGGCCCGCCCCACCACGAGCCTCCGGCCCGCAACACGCTATTCCAGCAGCAGCGGCTCGGCGCGCTCTTCGGGCGCCGGCGCCAGCCGGCGATCGCGCATGATGAGCCGCGCGCAGGCGTTCCATCGCAGCAGCGCATCGTCGTTGCCGGCGGGACGAAAGCTTTCGGCGCGCTCGTACCAGACCATCGCCTCGCGCAGCCACCCGTAGACGTGCGGGAAGACGGCGGGCGACGCGCGCCGCAGCCGCGCCTTGGCCCGGCGCTCCCAGATGATGCCGGTGTAGTACGCGCGCTCGTACTCGTCGCGCAGCCGCGCGGCAACCTGCACCGCTTCGTCGTGCGCCGTCAGCAGGTCGTCGTCGAACTGATCGGTCAGCGCGAGCAGCAGCATCGCGAGCACTTCCTGGTTGTCGGCGTCGACTTGTAACGCGTCGAGACAGATGCTCTCGGCCTCGCCAGGCTCGTTGAGGAGCCGGTAGCGCTCGGCCTTCGCCAGGGCGCGCGGCACCGATTCCGGCGAAAGCGTCTTGAGCTCGAATGTCATGAATGTCCTCCCTGCATTGCTGATTTTAGATTGCTGATTGCTGATTGGATTGCTGATTGATTGCGGATTGTTGCTGATTGATGCTGATTGATTGAGCCGATTGCAATCAACAATCAATCAGCAATCTGCAATCAACAATCTGCAATATTGGAAGCTCCTACCGGAACATCCGCAGCAACTTGACCACGGGATCGTAGAGCTGATCGATGACGCGTTCCTTCAGCGGAATGATGGCGTTGTCGGTGATCCCGATACCCTCCGGGCAGACCTTCGTACAGCATTTCGTGATGTTGCAGAAGCCGACGCCGTACGCATCCTTCAAATCGCGCGCGCGCTGCTCCACGTCGAGCGGATGCATCTCGAGCGCCGCCGCATAAATCATGTGTCGCGGCCCGACGAACTCGTCGAACAGCCGATGGTCGCGCAGCACGTGACAGACGTCCTGGCACAGAAAGCACTCGATGCACTTCCGGAATTCCTGGACGCGCTCGACGTCCGCCTGCGCCATGCGCCACGTGCCGTCCGGCGCGTCGGGAGGTCTCGGCTTGAACGGTTTGATCGACTTCTTCGCGCGGAAGTTGAACGAGACGTCGGTCACGAGATCCTTGATCGGCGGAAACGCCTTCATCGGCTCGATTGTGACTGGCTTGGCGAGATTCAGCTGGTTCAGGCGCGTCATGCACATCAGCCGCGGATGTCCGTTCACTTCCGCCGAGCACGAGCCGCATTTCCCCGCCTTGCAGTTCCAGCGCACCGCCAGGTCGTGCGCCTGGTGCGCCTGAATCTGGTGCACGGCGTCGAGCACGACCATCCCCTCGGTCACCTCGGTTGCGTAGTCGGTGAACGTGCCCTCGTGACCGTTGCCGCGCCAGATACGAAACGTCGCCGTTTGTCCCATCTATTTCATCTCCTCGACGACCTTCTTCAGCTCCTGAGGCATCGGCGGAATCGCAGCGCGCGAAACTTCCGTCGAGCCGTCGCGCGACTTCCGCGTGACGATGTTGAACGTGGCGAATGCCGGATCCTTGTCCGGATAGTCCTCGCGGAAATGGCCGCCGCGGCTTTCCTTCCGCTCGATCGCCGACAGCGTGATCGCCTCCGACACCGTCAACAGGTTGTGCAGATCCAGCGCGCTGTGCCAACCGGGGTTGTACTCGCGGTGTCCGCCGATGCCGACTCGGGCCGCACGCGCACGCAACGTTCGAAGGCAGTCGAGCGCCCGCTTCATCTCGCCTTCGTTTCTGACGATGCCGACGAGATCCTGCATCATGTCCTGGAGCGCGTACTGCACCTGATACGGTCCCTCGCCCGACGTGCCGCGCTCGAACGGTTCGAGTGCGCGCCGTGCCGCGGCATCCGCCTGCGAACCGTCGACGTCGGCCGCTTTCTGCCCGACGGCATACTTCGCGGCGAACTCGCCTGCGCGCTTGCCGAATACCAGCAGATCCGAGAGCGAGTTGCCGCCGAGACGGTTGGCGCCGTTGATGCCCGCCGCGCACTCGCCGGCCGCGAAGAGCCCGGACACGGTAGACATCTGCGTGTCGGCGTCGACCCGCACGCCGCCCATGATGTAGTGCGTCGTCGGACCGACTTCCATCGCCTCCTGCGTGATGTCGATGTCGGCAAGCTGCTTGAACTGGTGATACATGCTCGGCAGCTTCTTCTTGATGTGCTCGGCGGCGTGGGGAATCCGCGCCTTGATCCACGAGATGTCGAGGAACACGCCGCCGTGGGGACTGCCCCGTCCCTCTTTGATCTCGCGCACGATGCAGCGGCTGACGTGATCGCGCGTGAGGAGCTCGGGCGGGCGCCGCGCCGATTTGTCGCCCTGCGTGTACCGCCACCCTTCCTCTTCGTTGTCGGCCGTCTGCGGACGATAGTTCTCGGGGATGTCGTCGAACATGAAGCGGCGGCCCAGACTGTTCTTCAGCACGCCGCCTTCGCCGCGCACGCCTTCGGTAACGAGGATGCCGCGCACACTCGGCGGCCACACCATGCCGGTCGGATGGAACTGCACGAACTCCATGTCCATCAGATCGGCGCCGGCGTCGTACGCCAGCGTGTGCCCGTCGCCGGTGTACTCCCAGCTGTTGCTCGTGATCTTGTAGGCGCGGCCCACGCCTCCGGTTGCGAGGACCACCGCCTTCGCGCGAAAGAGCTTGAAGCGCCCGCGCTCACGCTCGTAGCCGAACGCGCCGGCGATCCGATCGCCGCTCTTGAGCAGCTGCACGATCGTGCATTCCATGTGGACGTCGATCCCCATGTGAATGCCGTGATCCTGAAGCGTCCGGATCATCTCGAGGCCGGTCCGATCGCCGACGTGC
>Ga0209473_1001930_pt1 | contig 11455 bp, 12 predicted proteins | sample GraSoiAngelo_133_FD_185890 | JGI IMG/M metagenome (GOLD analysis project Ga0209473, IMG submission 185890) | Grasslands soil microbial communities from the Angelo Coastal Reserve, California, USA - 14_0929_05_20cm (SPAdes) (version 2) | ecosystem: Environmental > Terrestrial > Soil > Grasslands ...
CGCCGCGCTGCTGGCGCTTTGGTTTCAAGGCAACGCTCGCGTCAAGGCGGCGGATTAGTCGGGCGGATTGGTTTCATAAGACGAACCCGCGGCTTGCCTGCGATTGTAGCCAGGGGATTTACTCCGAAAACGGAGCATCAAGAAACTTCTAAAGGAAAACAGATTGGCAAAAAGGGGTGTATTCCTCGGGTTGCACGCCCTTAAGGGCTTGGCGGAATCATTGGCGGAACTTTTCGTTTAGTGGGCAGTTTAATTTGCAGCCGGAGAGCGTGTGGATCTCGATAAGGATGCATCTCATCGGGTGAGCGGATCGCGCTATGAACAATCTGGACGAACTGGCTGTGCTGATCATAAACCAGCGAGAGGCCTTGCTCCTGGCCTGGCGGCAACAAGTCAGGCAATTGCCTTCGGCTCAGCATCTCGATACACCGACGCTCAACGATCACATTCCCGGGTTGTTGGAAGAATTGGCCCAGGCGCTCCGATCAAGGTCGGAGCAAACGATCCGGAAGGCATTGGCTGAGGGCAGCTCGCCGGTGCACGGCTCCGAGCGTTTCCGGGAAGGATATGACATCGAAGAGGTCGTTGCGGAGTACAACATTCTGCGAGGGTGCATCCACGATCTCGCCGAGAACAATAGTCTGAGTTTGCGAGGAGAGTCGTTCCACATCGTGAATCGCGTGCTTGACCAAGCGATCGGTTTGGCTGTGAAGACGTATGCGGCTGAGCAAGCGTTCGAAGTACAGAAGCGCCGAGAGGAATATCTCGCCTTCGTGGCCCACGATCTTCGCACCCCATTAAATGCAATTGCTGTGGCTGCAAACGTTCTGGAAGACGCCTTCCGGGCTGGAAGCGCTGGAGATATTGACAGTGCATGGATGCTGAAGGCCTTGCATCGAAACGTGCAGCAACTCCAGGCGTTGGTTGAGAAGATCATCGAGGAAAATACTAATCTTCGCTCAGAAAACGGCATTAAGGTGGAACGCCGCGAGTTCGACCTCTGGCCGCTGGTGGAGGGCCTCATCTATGATCTGCGTCCAAAGGCACAGAGCAACAGCACCCGTCTTGTCAATGAAGTGCCCCACGATTTTGCCGTCTACGCGGACGCCAGTTTGTTAAAGCGGGTTTTTCAAAACCTGCTTAGCAATGCCATAAAGCACACCTCCCACGGAGTAGTGACCATTGGCGCTTGCCAGTCCAACCCTGACCCGACTGTCGAGTGCTGGGTAAAGGACACCGGCACCGGCATTCCCAAAGAACATCTCGATAAAGTGTTCGAAAAATTCGAAAGCGCCTCAGAAAATGAGGGTGGGTTGGGTTTGGGTCTGGCCATCGTAAAGACTTTCGTCGAAGCTCACGGCGGAAGCGTAAGCGTCCGCAGCCAGCCGATGATTGGATCGGAGTTCCGCTTTATCCTGCCCGCCAAAGCTGCGGGCGAGCAGGCAGCGATTACCGACACTGCAAGCGCCGATGCCAGCCGGCAAAGCGAAGATTTAACGTCGGCGCCTGCGTTCAGCTAACATTCATCGGCAATGATCAGGAAGCTGAAATCCGGCAAGTATCGGCTGTATTCCCGCAAGAAAAATCGGAAGACGGGTAAACGAAAAAATCTCGGCACCTTCAAGACAAAGGCTGCAGCGAAGAAACACGAGAAGGCAGTGCAGTACTTTAAACGTCATTGACTCCTTTCATAGCGACGATAAAACAGCGATAGAAAGGAGACCAATCGATATGCACATGCTGGTTCGCCACAAAGTTGCTGATTTCGCGAATTGGAAACCCGTCTAGAACGAGCATCTTACGGCACGACAGAAGGCCGGACTGAAAGAGGTTCATCTTTTGCGAAACACCGAGAACCCGAATGAAGTCATTCTGCTGTTTTCAGTGGAAGATCCTGACAAGGCGAAAGCGTTCGCCGCTTCGGATGACCTGCGCCAGGCGATGCAAAAGGCGGGAGTGAGCGACAAGCCCGACGTCTATTTTCTGGAGTAGTCGCGAATACACATAGAATCTCGTGGCTTGGAACAAGTGTCACCCAAGGCGCGACAATACATCCGAAGGAAGCAAATGAATCTCCGACCGCCGCTGCTTCGATACGCTCTTTGGCTGGTTATCTTTGCGGCTGTGGGATGCGGGCGAAAATCGACGAGTCAGGTTGTCGGCGATTCCCCGTCACGATCAACGTCGCCGGTATCAACTGCGGCGCAAGCGCCGACTGGCGCGCCGTCAACCACTTCGGCGCCTGAAGCAAAAGCCAATCAAAGCCCCTCGTCCGATTTAGCGAGACTGGAAACAAGAGTCCGGCCTTCGGTGATTTGGGTCAGCGTCTTTGATCCAAAGGGAAATTTGCTGCGCACGCAGAGCGGTTTCTTCATTTCTGCAGACGGTAGATTCGTCACCACGGAGCGCGCAATCGAAGGCGGAATCAACGCTGTCGCAAAGACAGCAGACGGCGGAATCTACAATGTCACTGGGATTCTCTCGGCCTCGAAAGCATTGGACGTGGCAGTTCTACACGCCGATGTAAAGCAGGTTGCGTTTCTTGAGCTAAACAAGACCGCCAATTTATCCCAAGGAGCAGGCGTGGTGGTAGTCGGCAGTGCATTGGCCGGAAGCGAAGGTAGCGCTCGTGAAATGACGATTGCCTCACGCGACGCCGAACGTTTGGAAATTGCTGGAGCGACTCCTCAAACTTCAGCCGGATCTCCTGTCGTGAGCAGAGACGGCGAAGTAGTTGGCGTCGTTACGTCAACTGGCGAAAGAACCATTGCGCGTCCTTCCGCCGCATTGGCCTCGTTGTTGTCTGGAGTTGCAGCCGGCGCCCAGCCGAACTGGCCGGCAACCGCGAGCGCTACACCACGGACAACACCGAAACCGCGACTAGTCTATGCGCCTGCGCCGGCGTTTCCTCCCAGGGCCTCTCTGCCCGGCGGTTCGGGAACAGGTCGCTTTCGTTTGACTTTCGATGCGAGAGGGAACGTAACCAATATCCAGATCATTCAATCCACGGGGAACCAACTCTTTGATCAATCTGCGATTAGCACGCTTCAGCAATGGAGATCGTCACCTGGCCAGGGATGGGCAGTGACAGTTCCTGTGACGTTTAGAACCCGATGAAGCCCCAACATGCGGCGCTCGGTTTTCGAGTAAAATCTGGCTGGGCGGCGGCAGTGCTGCTCATGGGCCCAGCGCGTTCGCCCCAGGTTTGCGATATCCGGCGGATAGACCTATCCGATCCGCAGCTTCCTGAAACGCGACAGCCCTATCACGCGATGATGGGAAGACTCGAAACGGACACCACAAAAATAAACCGTCGCGTGCGTGTGGTGCGAGGCGTTGCACAACAGTCGATTGCGACGCTTCTTGCTGGCTATCGAGGGAACAGTTACCCGATCACGCGCGCTGCTCTTGTGGTGGGAAGCCAAATTGATCCCGCGTCGATTGCGAATCCGCACATTCGAGCGCATGCGCTCGAAGGTCAGTTATTTCGCTCGGTGCTCGAGGAAGCCTTGGACGCATACCGCATTCACACGGAGGTTTTCCAAGCCGCCACGAAATTCAAAGAATCCAATGAAAACGTGCGGCGTGTGATAGAGAACTTTCGTCGAGCTACGCAAGGGCCGTGGCGCGCAGAACAGAAACTCGCCGCGCTGTCTGCGTGGCTCGCGCTTTGTTAGTTCTCAATCGAAGTTTGGAGTTCCGCCTTCAGGCGGTGCACCACGCGCGCTCCCGGGCCGCGTAAACGCGGAACTCCAGACACTTGTGATTGCGTTTACAGTCGATTGTCTACGATGAGAATCCGCGCGGCAACTGATGCGGATCGCGACGCGGCCTGGAATATTTTTCACGAGATCATCGCGGCGGGCGATACCTACGCGTTTGACCCGCAAATGTCCCGCGAAGAGGCGCTCGCTTATTGGTTTCGAGCTGATACGCTCACTTTCGTCGCGGAAGATGATCGGGAGTCCATAGGGGAAGCTGACAGCTTCCTTAGGACGGCAACGCCGTCCCCTACAGGAGAGATGAAAAAGCGAGTCATTGTTGGCACTTACATCTTGCGGCCCAACCAAGCTGGGGGCGGCTCGCACCTTGCCAACGCCGCTTTCATGGTTGCACCGGATGCACAGGGCTCCGGAGTAGGCCGCGAAATGGCCGAGCATTGCTTGGATCAGGCGCGCGGAATGGGTTTTCGCGCCATGCAATTTAATTTCGTCGTTTCTACGAACGGGCCGGCGATCCATCTTTGGGAGCAACTCGGTTTCAAAATCGTCGGCACTTTGCCCGGCGCATTTCACCACCCTGAAAAAGGATATGTCGATGTTTATGTAATGTACCGCTCGTTGCTTGACGATTAGTCGTGGCTGCGCTTTCGCCAAAGAAGGATTGCAAAAGAACTGATTTCCTGCTGAACGTAGGTGTGAAATGCAAACGGTTATTCAAGTAATCGCGACCGGACGCGAATCGTTGCGCCACAAGATCATGAATGATCCACAGTTGGAGCGGAAATTTGGCTTTATCAAGATCTGGGCGAAACAGCCCGGCCGTCCGCATGGTTGGGCGAAGATACATAGCGCCGGAGATGTTTCCGGAGCGATTAATCTGGAGTGGCATGCGCGCAGCAAAACCCTCATTTGCCGGGTGGTGACAAAGCTCGGCAACAAGCCGAACTCAATCATCGGCGATTTTGTCGATTATTTGCTCGCCCGCCATCAAAGCCGCATTCTTGCCATTCACATCATGCGGCGCTGAACTCGACGCGCGCTTTCTTGGTCTGATACGCTCGCCAGCGAAGTGAGACTCGATTCTGCGATTTAGATAAAGGGGAATCTAGACATGAACGATCGACGTCAAGCGAAGCGCGTTGTTAATCGCAGAGTTTTTCTCAGAAGCGGAATCATTTTCAGCGGCGCAGCCCTCGCGGGAGCGAGACTGCCGGGCGCCGGGGAAAAAGAAAAAGAAGAGGGAGAAATCCCAGTTGGTCCGCCGGAAGATTTGATGCGCGAGCATGGCGTATTGAAACGCGTGCTTCTGATTTACGGCGAAGCCTTGGGCCGACTCTATGCAAAACGGGATTTGCCGCCGGACGCGTTGGCCGATGCCGCACGAATCATTCGGAGCTTTGTGGAAGACTACCACGAAAAACTTGAGGAAGAGTTTCTTTTCCCGCGCTTTGAGAAAGCCAATCAACTCGTCGATCTGGTGAAAGTGCTTCGCATGCAGCATCAGGCCGGACGACGCGTTACGGACATCACGCTGCGGTTGGCGAATTTGCAATCACTAAAGAACGACTCCGAGCGAGCACAGCTCATCAATTCCATCCAGCAATTCATTCTCATGTACAACCCGCATGAAGCGCGTGAAGACACCGTCCTCTTCCCCGCATTTCGCAAAATCGTTTCGCTGCACGAATTTGATTCTCTGGGCGAAGATTTCGAGAAGAAGGAAGACGAGCTCTTTGGCGAGGACGGATTTGAAAAGGTCGTAGATAAAGTGGCGGGGATTGAGAAGCGCCTAGGCATTTACGATCTTGCGCAGTTCACGCCAAAACCTTAACGCATATTCCCATCGCTTTCGACGAATGCCCCGCGGCGAGAGTTCTTGTGCGGCTTATCGATCCTAATCGCGATCAGCAGGCGGCGTAAGAGAGCGCGAATATTGCAGGTCGAATGCGCGTAGTGCAGCTTGGACAGTGTCGCCAAATCCAGCAATGCCTTGCTCGATGTTTGGACCCAGTAACGCGACGAAAGTCCGACCGTGAATGGAGAGTCGTGGATGACGTGTCGCCGCCGGGCTATTGGGATGCGCCGAGCAATAACGGTCCATTTCTTGCATCGCGATCAGTGTTTGATCGACAGTATCCCGCGCGTTGAGAGTCGTGGCGCCGGCGTTCATCAACATTCCAAACGTGCGGCGCGCCGAGCTTGGACGTGTCTTGATCTAAATACATAATCCGGAGCCTACGGGGCTCGAACCCGCAACCTCCGCCGTGACAGGGCGGCGCTCTAACCAATTGAGCTAAGGCTCCCGAGGAAAGCGAAAGTTAGCGGGGATGGCATTGACCGCAACTCGTCGCGGGCGTGTGGCATTGCCAACGGGAGGCATTTCGCGGGGAAATCCCAAGTTCCAAACTCCAATCGCCAAATAAACTCCAAGCTCCAAAATGCGCTCGCTGTGCCAACCGTTTTTTTTGCAGGTTGCGAACTGAGGTTTGTCTGGTGCTTGGCACTTGAGTTTTGGAACTTTCGTCGCAGGCGACGGTTGAACATTTTGGATAACGATGGCGTCGAACTCCGAAAGGTTTTCCGAGTGAACTCCGAAAAGGTTCGTGAGTGAAAGATTGCGAATGCGCGTGATAAGGCTATAGTGCCGGTCGGTTCGGCGGATTGACCCAAACCATAATGAGCGACGAGCGCAGTGAGGGACTTCAGGGCGGGGAAGGGGACTCCACTCCGCACAATCTCCTCGATTCATTCGATCGAGTGATCGCATCGTTGCCTCCGGGCGATCCCGTTCGACGCGACTTGTCGGATCTGCGGCCGCAGATTTTCGATCAACAGGAGACAATGGTCGAAGCGCGCAGGATGATTGAGAAACTCGAGGAGGTGATCAAGAAAGTTACCTCACCCGCGAACCGGATCGGCACGTTTCTTGGGGCCACGTCGAAGGACACGGCGCACATCGTGGTGGGAGGCGCCGATTATTATTGCAACGTCGATCCACGCATTTCGCTTGCGAAATTGAAAAAAGGGACGCGCGTGCTCGTTAATGAAGCTTTCGTGATTGTTGGCGATCTCGGTTTTGAGACAGCCGGCCCGGTAACAAAAATTACCGAAGTTCTCGGCAAGGACCGATTGCGCGTCGGCTCTGAGCACGGATTGCAATCGATGGTGTTACAACGTTCCGCCGATCTAACTCACTCTACATTAAAATCGGGCGACGAAGTCCGCGTTGATTCGAATTACCGCATGGCGTTGGAGATGCTCTCCAGTACAAAATCCCACGAGCATTATCTCGACACTGTGCCGGAGCTGCCGTGGGAAAAGGTCGGTGGCCAGGAGACGGCGCTCGAAGCCATCAAAGACGCGATCGAGCTGCCGCTGTTGCATGCTGACCTTTTCCAAAAATTTCAGCACGCCACGCCGAAAGGTTTTCTGCTCTACGGTCCGCCGGGTTGCGGCAAGACGCTCATTGGCAAGGCGACCGCCTACAATCTGACCAGGCAGCTTCGGGAAAAAGCCGGCACCGAGATGCGGGAATATTTCATGCACGTCAAAGGCCCCGAAATTCTAAACATGTGGGTGGGCGAATCGGAGCGAATGGTGCGCGAAATTTTTGCCACCGCTCGCGAGAAAAAAAGCGAAGGCTACATGCCGTTTCTGTTTATCGACGAGGCCGAATCGATCCTGGGCACGCGCCGGGCATCGCGTTACTCGAACATTCTTTCCACGCTCGTGCCGATGTTTTGCTCGGAGATGGATGGCATCGATTCGCTCAACGATGTGGTAATTATCCTGGCTTCTAATCGCGCCGATTTGATCGATCCGGCAATTCTGCGCCCGGGCCGCATCGATCGGAAAATCAAGGTCAATCGACCGGACAAACAGGGTACGCGCGAGATCTATCGGATCTATGTGACCGACGATTTGCCGTACGACGGTGTGCTCGCCAAAGAAGCTGATGGAATCACAGCATCCATTGACCGTCTGATCGAGCGCTTCGTGGACTGGCAATTTACGCGCCGCGACGAAAACAAATTTTTGGAGGTAACGTTGCGCAGCGGGCGCAAGGAAACGCTTTACCGCAGCGATCTCATCAGTGGCGCGATTATTGCCTCGATTGTGGAGCGCGCGAAAGCGATAGCGATCAAAAGGGCCATCGCCACGCAACAGGAGGAAGGAATTCGCGAAACGGATTTGCAGCTCGCCTTCAATGCCGAGTACATTGAGAACGACATTTTCCCGACCACGGACATCACAGAAGACTGGCTCAAGCTAATCGATTACGATCCGGAAAACGTCGTGAAAATTTCGCCTGTCAAACCCGTCTCCGATGCGCGCGCACGGACAGCGTTTGGCGTAATCTAATGCTCTTAAGAACACGGCGATTCTAGACTGTAGGGGAAGCTGACAGCTTCCCGTGCCTATGGCCGAACCTCCACGCTTGCCAGCAATCCTCCTACCCTGGGAGCAGTCGATTATTTATTTTGTGACTATCTGCGTGAAGGATCGGCGCAAAGTCCTGGCAACACCGGAAGTATTTGACGCCATTAAAGCGACGATCTCACAATTACGGAAATGGCATGTGTTGGCCGGTGTCATTATGGCCGATCACGTCCACTGGGTTGTTTCGCCGGTTGATGATCGCGATTTATCCGTCGGAGATTTCTCGCATGGGTTCAAACGGCTGTTACGACAGCGCCTTGATCCACAATCATGGGAATGGCAGCGCGGGTGCTTTGATCGGCTCCTGCGGTCGGACGACAACCTGCGAAGCAAATGGATCTACGTGAAGGATAATCCCGTGCGACATGGCCTTGTTCACAAAGCAGAAGACTGGCCATATTATCTGGACTTCATCAACGAGGCTGACCGGGGAAGCTGTCAGCTTCCCCTACAGAGGGAGCGATTACAGTTCAGGGGTGTCGGCGGACGATGAAAAGGATTCGGGAGCGATGAAACGCGTCTTTGGGCTGGAGACGGAGTACGGCATCACTCTAAGCGGTGCGGAGTCTGTCGATGTCGTGGCCGAATCGATCGAGCTGGTGCGGCATTACACTGATCACGGGGCACTGATGAAATGGGACTATGAGTTGGAAGATCCGCACCTGGATGCGCGCGGGTTTCGGGCGCGCGAATTACTTCAAGACACCGACGAATCGGCTTACTACGAGATCGATAAACGCCGACCACTCAGCTTCGAGGAAATAAAGAGCGACCTCGTCCTTTCAAACGGCGCCCGGTTTTACAACGATCACGCGCACCCGGAATATTCCACGCCGGAGTGCACAACGCTTCAGCAGATCGTTGCACAGGACAAAGCGGGCGAGCGCATTCTTGCGGAGTGCGCCCGGCGCCGAAATCAGAAGTTGCCGCACGGGTACGAAGTCCGGCTTTACAAGAACAATACGGACTTTGCGGGGCACAGTTACGGTTGCCACGACAACTACCTGATGAGCCGCGACATCGCATGGGACCGAATTGTCGCCGGCATTTTGCCGTTTCTTGTCACTCGCCAGATTTTCGCGGGCGCCGGAAAGATGGGTGTCGAAGCCGAGAGCGGCCAAAGCGACCCTGGTATTTATCAAATCTCGCAGCGCGCGGATTTTTTCAGCGTGGTGGTGAGTATCGACACGATGAATCGGCGGCCTCTGATCAACACCCGCGACGAGCCGCATGTGGACGCGAGCCGCTATCGCCGGTTTCACGTTATTCTTGGCGATTCGAACATGAGCGAATGGGCAACGGCGATGAAAATCGGGACCACGGCACTGGTTCTGGATTTGATTGAGCGCGGGCAAGCTCCCCAGCTCGAGATTGCGCAACCGGTTGATGCCAACAAATCAATCAGCCGCGACCGGACTTACGATTGGATTATTGAATTGAAAGATGGCCGCAAAATCTCTGCCATCGATGTGCAACGAATTTATTTGCGCGCGGCGAGCAAGCTGTGGCGCGAACCGCCAGACCACGAACACGCATGGATATTGCGCGAATGGGAAGACGTCCTGAACGATCTCGAGCGCGACGCGGTGTCAACGCGAGACCGTGTCGATTGGGCAGCGAAAAAGTTCTTGCTGGACGCGTTGCAGGAAGGAGAAAAACTTTCCTGGAGCGATCCCTGGCTGCAGTCCATCGATCTGGAATATCACAACCTCGATCTGGATCGCGGCTTATACTACGAACTATTGCGGGAAGGTTTAATGCGCCGCGTCACCAACGAGGATGAAATCAAGAGCGCGATCTTCAACCCGCCGGAAACTACGCGCGCGTTTTTCCGTGGCCGCACAGTGGCTCGTTTCAACGACGAGATTTCCTCCATTCAGTGGGACGAAATCGTCTTTGCAAATCCTGCAGTCGCGGGACATTCATATCGCGTGGCGCTGCCCGAAGCAGCAATGAATGCGCGCTTGAACGCGCTTAATCACGCCGCGCGCAATGGGAAAGATTTCTCGGAATTCATGAGCGCCATCGCGCAGATTGGGTAATTGATCAGACGCGATCCCTCTCGCGGTGGACCGTTGTATCGACGCCGCGAAGCGAGCCGCGCATCCGTTTTAACTCTCGGCTGCTCATCGGCCGCAGTGGTTTCCGATCAGCAGTGTTTTGACTCTTTGCGCGCTTCGTTCGGGACGTCACGCGTTTCATGATTAGAGATTCCTCGACTCCGCTCGGAATGACAAATCAACAGTCGAAAATCGGCAATCGAAAATAAGCTCACTCCCACTCGATCGTGCTCGGTGGTTTACTCGAAATATCGTAACAGACGCGGTTGACGCCTTTGACTTCGTTGCTGATGCGGCTCGAAATGCGCGCCAGTAATTCGTACGGAACCCGGACCCAGTCGGCAGTCATGCCGTCCTGGCTTTGGACGATTCGAAGCACAACCGTGTTTTCGTAAGTGCGCTGGTCGCCCATCACGCCAACGGATTGGACGGGCAGCAAAACTGCAAATGATTGCCAGACCTTGTAATACCAATCGGCCGCTTCCATTTCACTTTGCACGATCGTGTCCGCTTCGCGCAGGATCGACAAACGCTCGGGCATAACTTCGCCGAGAATACGAACAGCAAGACCCGGTCCCGGGAAAGGCTGACGATAGACAATCTCCTTCGGCAAACCGAGCTGCCGTCCGACCTGGCGCACTTCGTCTTTGAAAAGTTGCCGCAGCGGTTCCACTAGCTCGAAGTGCATCTTCTCCGGCAAACCGCCGACGTTGTGATGAGTCTTGATGACCTGTGCTGGATTGCCTCCGATCGAGACGCTCTCAATGACGTCCGGGTAAAGCGTCCCCTGAGCGAGAAATTTGTAGCCACCGTGTTTGCGGGTTTTGTTTTGCCGATCTTGCTCAAGCAATTCCTCGGTCGCGTGCTGGAACACCTCGATGAACTCGTTGCCGATCAATTTTCGTTTGGTTTCTGGATCGGTCACTCCTTTAAGCAGCGCGAGAAAACGCTCGCTGGCGTCGACGTATTTTAATCGTACGTGGAAATTCTCGCCGAAAACACGCTGCACGACTTCTTCCTCACGCGCGCGCAGCAATCCATTGTTGACGAAGATGCATGTGAGCTGGTCGCCGATGGCGTTGTGCAAGAGCGCAGCCGTTACTGAAGAATCGACGCCGCCGCTCAAACCGAGCACCACCTTCTGATCGGCTACTTGCTTGCGAACGCGGGCGCAGGCTTGTTCGATAAAGGAACCCATCGTCCAGTCCATCGCGCAGTGGCAGATGCGAAAGA
>Ga0209473_1001932_pt1 | contig 11453 bp, 9 predicted proteins | sample GraSoiAngelo_133_FD_185890 | JGI IMG/M metagenome (GOLD analysis project Ga0209473, IMG submission 185890) | Grasslands soil microbial communities from the Angelo Coastal Reserve, California, USA - 14_0929_05_20cm (SPAdes) (version 2) | ecosystem: Environmental > Terrestrial > Soil > Grasslands ...
TGGTTGACTCGTTGTCGAGCTCGGGGATATGGCCGTCCCGCTGAGGGTAATAGTTGTTGGTGTCGATGACGATCTTGCCCGCCAAGGGCTCGATCGGAACCTTCCGGTAGTTCTTCAGCGGCACCGACACGACGACAATATCTCCAGCCTTTGCAGCATCGACGGCGGTCGCCGCGCGGGCTCTTGGACCAAGGTCCGCGATGAGCGCGGACAACGTCTCCGGGCCGCGTGAATTGCTGATCACTACATTGTAGCCGTTGGCTACCGCGAGTCGTGCGATCTGACTTCCAATGTGTCCGGCACCGATGATTCCGATTGTCGTCGTGGTCTTGGCCATCGCGTTTCCTCCGATGCTCGGTGCTGCATCGCTTCGAAGCCGTGAGGCGGGTCACCACGATGAGGCGCGCTTGGAGCTCCCACCGTACCTACAAGGGGTGGCCCCGCTCCTCCCTGGATCGGTCCTCAGTGAGACCGGTCCGCGCGGCACCCGCCTTTCCATCGCGTGTGGTCCCCTGCTTACGACCGGCGACGAGCGGCTGGAAGAGCGGTTCGTTCGTGAGTTCGTAGCCATCCAAATAGTAGCGGTAGGCGTGATACTCTGAACTTTCCCGCACGTCATTGAGAACCGCACCGATCACTCGTGCGGGGAGATTCCTGAGGATCTCGAGCTTGGCCTCCGCTATTGCCCGGTCGGTACGGCCCAGCCGCAGGACCACGAGCAGGCTCCCGGTCAGCATGGCCAGGAGTAAGGCATCTACGCCTGCTCCGAGCGGGGGGGTATCAACCACGATGACTCCGTAGCGCGAGCGCAGACTGGTCACAAGGTCGGTCATGGCAGCCGAGGCCATGAGCTCGGGCGCGTCGCGTCGCCGCGATCCGCTGGCAAGAAAGTCGAGGGACGGATAGGTCGTTGTTTGCACGGTCTGCTCGAGCGAGGTGTCGCCGACCAGCAAGTCCGTCAAGCCCGGCTGGCGGCGCAGCGTCAGCCCGCGGTGCAGCCTCCCACGCCGAAGGTCGGCATCGATCAGCAAGGTGTACGATGATCTCGAGCTCGATCGCATCCGGACCATCTCGCGGATCGCGGACGTCGTGGCCGCGAAGGATGGACGCGGCGAAGTCTCTAGCACTTGAGGATGACCACGGCCGCCTGGAGCGGCGTCGGCGGCGAGGCTGGCGAGCATCGTCCCATCCGAGGGTGTTGCGGAGAATCCGAAGTCGCTAACTTCCAGCCGCGCCACTAGGCGTCTCGGCGTCTAGCCGTCTGGTCTTTTAGGTCCGTAGCTCAATTGGTAGAGCACCGGTCTCCAAAACCGGGGGTTGCAGGTTCGATTCCTGCCGGGCCTGTTCGCATTACAGCGACGTACGCGCGAGGGCTCCATTACCGAGGGGCTGCGCATTGACACACCTGAAGCGTCTTGTCCTCGCGTTCAGCGCCGCGCTCTTCCTGTCGTCAGGTTCGCTGCACGGTCAAGCATCCATCCCAGACACGCCCGCCGGGCACGCGCTCGGCGCCTGGCTCGACGCGTACAACAGCGGCGACTCCGAGCGGGTGGCGATGTTCTTCCGCACCTATTCTGTGGAAGACGCCCTTCGCGGTGCATTCGCGTTCCGTAAGATGACAGGCGGACTCGACCTGCTCAGCGTCGAGGCGAGTGAGCCGAGGCACGTTGAATTCATGACCCGATTCCGCCTAGCGCCCATGGTCGGCTACGGGGCGCTCGAGGTGTCGGCGGGCGACACGAGTCGCGTGAGCGGCTACTTGTTCCCGCTCGGCATGAACGTCTCCAGGGACGACATTCGCATCGATGCGCCCACTCGTGAGCGCGTAGTCGGTCGTCTGGCTGCGCTGCTCGATTCGTTCTACGTGTCCCCCGAGGTCGGGAAGCGTATGAGCGACTCGCTGCACGCGCGGCTCAAGCGCGGTGCCTATGACAGGTACACGAACGGCCCGACCTTGGCGATCCACCTCAGGGCGGATCTCGATGACATCGCTCACGACAAGCACCTGCAAATTCTCTACAGCCTGTTACCCCGAGGTCCGGAACCGCAACCGGATACGGTCATTCAACACCGGCGCCTGCGCGACGCCGACTGCCCGGTTTGGGCGACCGAGCGGCTCGAGGGAAACGTCGGGTACCTGCGGTTCGACGGGTTTGTCGATCCGGCCGAGTGCGGATCGAGCATCGTCACGGCGATGACCGCCTTGGCAGAAACGAAAGCGCTCATCATCGACCTGCGGGAAAACGCGGGCGGCGGTAAAGCCGGCTCAACTCCGCTCCTCGAGTCGTACTTGTTCGACCGCCGTACTCATCTCAGTGACGTGCGGTTCCGGTATACCGGCGAAACACGGGAGCGCTGGACGTTGGACTCCGTTGCCGGTGCGCGCTTCGGCGGGGTGAAGCCGGTCTATGTGCTTACTTCCGCGCATACGCGTTCGGCAGGTGAGGAATTGGCGTACGACCTGCAAGCGCTCAAGCGCGCGACGATCGTGGGCGAGACGACGTCCGGCCAAGCCCATGCGACATTTGAAGCCCGCATTGAAAACCACTTTGGCATCCTGCTGCCCACCGGCAAGACGCTCAACCCGGTGACCGGTGCAGACTGGGAGGGCGTGGGAGTAGTGCCGGACGTGAAGGTGCCTGCGAGCGACGCTCTGGCGGCCGCGCAAAGGCTGCTGCGCGGAAGGAGACCATGATTCCTGCCGGGCCTGTTTAGGTCACGCGGCTTACCGCAATCCGTAGACGACGACACGGTTCGAGAACGTCGGCAGGTACACGTGTCCGTTGGCTATCGTCGGGGATGAAAACTTCGCGTAATTGCCCGCTCCGTCGCGCGCCACATTCTGACGATTGTTCCACAGCTCTTTGGTGACGTCATTCGCGTCCAAGGCCCGAAGCATGCCGGGGCTAACGGCATGCTCCGCGTCACCACTGAATGCATATGACGCCCACACAATCCCCGTCCCGTCTTTAGAGCCGTTGGACGAAACCGACAGGACCGCCCCGCTTTGCCCGGTCGGTCCCGCTCCGCTGAAAACGACCTGGCGCTGTGGGTCCAACAGGTTGCCGGCGCGGTCGAAGGGGATGGCACGCAACTGATCGTTTTCGGACCACACGTAGATGAATTCCTGCGAGCTTCCTTTATAGTACGCCGTCTGGCAATGCATGTTGGCACTGGCGCCCAACGGGACGACTTGCTGCACCTGGTTGGCGGACGGTGAGTACCCGCCCATGGCGTCCTTATTCACCAGATACAGCGTCCCGTCTTTGGCCCCGGTCAGGTAATAGCCCGAATTGGGAATCAGGAACCCGCCCATGCTGCCGTAATCCAGGTCATAGTCATTGAGATACTGGTAATCGTAGGGAGTGAAGTAGCTCGCCACCCGCAACGTCGACCCGGCGGGCGTGAGTTTCAACGCGCTTTCGGCGCGATTGGTCAGGCTCGTCGGATCGGTGCTGTCCCCCACTGTGCCGTTGCCCGTCACCACATACAGGTTGCCCGTTGCATCGGCGGCCATGCCGGTGCCGCTCTCCCACATGCCTCCGGCGTATCCGTTGGGCGTGGCATTGTAGACCACTTGTTGCTGCAACGTCGCGGCGTCGTATCCCAGTATCCATCCGTGATACGGCCCCCAATCGCAGTGCGATGAAAACGTCACGTACACGATGCCATTGAGCAGCGTCAATCCCTGACGCTGGTTCTGCCGCTGGGCATCGAATGCAATCACGCCGTTGACGCTGCCGTCCCCATTCCCGCTGTTGGTGGCGGTGATGGCCGTCGGACTGCCGGCGAGTTCGCTTCCGTCGACGATGCTCACCGCATGCAGGTATTGAACGAACGTGCTGCCCGTGCTGCTGCGCGCCACGAAATACATCGTTCCCCTCGCTGCGTCGATCACCGGGGTGCCCACGATCCCGATATTGCCGCTGAAATCCTGGTACGAGCCACCACACGCCCCGGTCATGTCGGTGCGCGTCGGCGGCCGCATGCCCGGCGCCGTGGCGCTTCTCTGCCAGTACAGGTTGCCGTTGTCTCCGTCATAGGCATAAACCGTGTTGTTGACCGTGGCGATGTAGACGACGTTATGGTAGCCGTCGCCGACGGCGACATGGCCAACGACCAACGGCTGGGCATACACCTGGTCGTCCACGGGCAGCGTGAACACCGCGCCAAACCGCTGCACGGTGACGTTGCTGGTGGTCAACGCCGTTTCGTTGGCGTTCCAGCCCGACCGGGTGTTGTCGTTGTGCTGCGTAAGCACACTCACGGACTGGGGATTCGGCGCAATCGTGTCCGTCGGGTTTTCCCTGCAGGTGGCGAGCAACAGTAGCGCCAGCGGCAGAGGCAGTGTGCGCTTTACCATGGGCGACCCACAGCAGTTCTGGCGACAGATGAGAAGCGGGGGCGCTCTACCCGGAGGGCTTGTAGGAGCCGGGGCGCCCGACGTGCGAGTGAAGATGGATGACAAACGGGCCGCGTGCCACTGGCGGACACCGGACCGCGATGCCATGCTTGACGCGTATGGCGCAGGTCACCCTGACGGATCAGGAAGCGGCGACGCTCAAGAAGGCGCTGGAGGTCTACCTGTCGGACCTGCGCATGGAGATCGCGGACACCGATGCCCAGGACTTCCGAGACGACTTGAAGCGAGAGGAAGCGGTGCTCACGCGGCTGCTCGAGCAGCTGCGGGACGTCACAGCATGATCAGCCCGCGCCGCAATCCGGTCGCCACCGCCTCGGCCCGATTCGCGGCGTCGAGCTTGTCGTAAATCGCCGCGAGGTGGGTCTTCACGGTGTGCTCCGACACCCCGAGGCGCCCGGCGATCTCCTTGTTGACGAGCCCTTCGCCCAGCAGCGTCAGGATCTCCCGCTCCCGCGGCGTCAGCGTGCCGCTGCGACCGTCCCCAGCGTCACCCTCGAACAGCGCCGGCGCGAGCCCGGCCGACACGGAGGTCAGGCCAGCCGCGGCCCCGCGAATGGCGGCGTGGATCTGCGCCGCAGACGCGTGGGGCGGCAAGACAGCACGCGCCCCGGCCCGCAGCGCCCGCGCGGCCGCCGTGCGGTCCAGCTCGTCCAGCAGGACGACAAGCGGCGTCGCATCGTGCTCCGGACCGCGCTCGAGGCGGAGCGGCAGGGGCAGCTGAGCCTCGGCTCCGGGACCGAGCAGGATGATATCCGGACGGCTTTCATCGTCGATAAGCACTAAGCCCGCATCCCGAGCGACCACACGCTGCAGCTCGCGGCGCGCCCCCGACTGCGGCGACACCACCAGCACCCGTATCACGGTGCCGCCGGCGCCTGCGCCCGTTGCAACCACGACTGGACCAGCGCCGCCGGGACGGCGAGCGCCAGGCCTCCCTGCATCAGCGTGTTGATGCCGATCAATCGGCCGCCCGCGTCGGCGAGCGGTCCCCCGGAAAAGCCGGGCGCGAGGCGCAGATCCGCCCGGATCCAGGGTGGCGTACGACCAGCCCGGTCGCCGCCGGCCGTGTGGACGATCCCGAGAGTAGCCGCGCCGGTGAGCTCCCCGGGATGTCCGATCGCGATCACCAGCTCACCAACTCGCAGCGGGGGTGCGCCGCGGACCTGCGCAACGCCCCCCCCGGCCGTGCGCGCCTCGAGCTCCAGCGCGGCGAGGTCGCGCCTCCGGTCGCGCGCCACGACCCGGGCCTGTGTCACCGCGCCGTCGTCGAATTGGATCGTCGCCTGAGCGCGGGTCGCGACGTGTGCGTTGGTGATGACCAGTGGACGTGAGTCGTCTCCCCCCCCCGCGTCCCACAGTACGCCGGCACCGGACGCCGCCGTCCCGCTCGCCTGCACCCGCACGGTCACACGTCGGAGCGCATCCACCGCTGCGGCCAGCTGCTGCGTCAGGCCGGTGGTCATAGGCGCCGTCATGCCGCGCGCCGCTCCGGCCGTTCGCCCGGGGTCACCTGAAGCGTCTGCAACTGTCCTCCGCGAATCACCAGCGCCGCGATCGGCCGTCCCACTCGGTCTCCGCCCAGCTGGGCCAGCACGTCGGTCGGGTCGCTCACGTCGGCGCCGTCGAGCGCGAGCAGGACGTCGCCCAGCAGGACGCCGTCGCGATCGGCCGGCCCGCCCGACTCCACGCTTGCGATCAGTAAGCCGACGGTGTTTTTCAGCTCGAGCCGGCGGGCGAGCGACTGCGGCACCCGCACCGGCTGCGTTCCGATCCCCAGATAAGCGCGGCGGATGGTTCCCCGTTCCAGCAGCTCGCCGACCGTCCGCTCCACGGTGGCGACGGGAATGGCCACCGCCGTGCCGCGGGCCAGCCCGGAGCTGTTGATGCCGAGCACCCGGCCGGTGGCGTCAATGAGGGGACCGCCCGAGAATCCGTCGTAAATCGACACATCGAGACGGAGCAGCGAGTCGATCGCGCCGCCCCGCCAGGTGCGCCACGCGCCGGCCACGCTGCTCACCACCCCCCAGCTGGCCGTGAGCCGTGGTCCCGGCCGCCCGAGCGCGATCACGAACTCCCCCACGCTGGGCGACGAGTCGAGGCGGAGATGCGCGGTCGCCACGCTCTGGCCGGCGAGCCGCAACACGGCTAGGTCCGTGCTGGGGTCTCGCCCGGCCAGGGTGGCGGGTGCGGTGGTCCCGTCAGGCAGGGTCACGGTGATGTTCTCGTCGCGGTTGATGGTGTGATTCGTCGCGACGATTACTCCCTGGCGCCAGTGGACGCCGCTCGCGGGAATGCGGCGCCGGGCGTGGATCGCCACGACGGCGCGGCCCCCCGCCTCGACCGCGGTGGCGAGTTCGTTCGATAGGGATTCGAGCAGTGTGGTCATTAATGCAACCTCCATGAGGAGCGGGGGAGGGCACGAGCGCCCGCCCGGAGGAGGACAATGTCGACGGGCGCGGCTGTGCGGCATCGGCCGAATGGGGGGGAGCACGCGGCTCCGAGACCGCGGATCGTAACGGACGGTCAGGGAATGTCGGGTTTGGCCCGCCCCGTTCGTCTACATACTGGGCCGCGCACGCGGGCGATGCGTGCTCGGGAACGTTGCGGCTTGACGGCGCGTTACTCGTTCGACAGTTATCTAACTATGTACGTCGAACGAGGCAGGCAGGGTCGGCTGGCGCCGGGGCAGTTCGAGCGGATCGCGAAGGCGTTGTCGGATCCGCGGCGCTTTGCATTGCTCGAGGCGATCGCGAGCAGCGCCCAGTGCCCTTATCACCAGTTGTGTGAGGACTTTCCGGTGACGAAGGCGACGATATCGCATCACCTGAAAGAGCTGGTGCAGGCGGGGCTGGTCGATGCGGAGCGCGCAGGGCAGTTCGTGAACACGCGGGTGCGTCGCGACGTTATGCGCACATACGCCGCGGAGCTGCTGCGCCGCGTGGCAAGCGAGCCAAGCCGCACCGATTGAGCGAGCGGAACGACATAGTCACGGACTCGTCGCCGCCAGGTGTCAAATAGTTATACAACTGTCTTACTAGGCTCCTAGAACCCCACGGAGGTCGTTGCATATGCGCAGTCGCATTCTGGCAAGTCGGGATTGGATCCGCTCAGTGGCGCTGGTCGGGGCGGTGCTCGTGACCGGGGTGGCGCTGGCCGCGTGGAAGTCCGCGACCGCCCGCGCCGCCAGCGCGGCCGCCGCGCGGCAGCCCGAGCCGATCGAATCGGTGAACATCGCGGTGGCCAAGGAACGTGAGTACCGCCCCACGACGACGTCGGTCGGGACGGTGCTGGCGCTCGAGTCGATCACGCTGCGCAACGAGCTCGCGGGCACGGTTCGCAAGGTCGCGCTGGTGCCCGGACAGGTGGTCGAGACCGGCGCGGTGCTCGTGGCGCTCGACGTGTCGGTGGAGCAGGCAGAGCTCGACGCCGAGACCGCCCAGGCCGACTTGGCGGCGACCACGCTGGCGCGCCTCGAGCGGCTGCTCCAGGCGCAGGCCGTGTCGCAGGAAGAAGTGGACCAGGCACGAGCCGCGCGCGACGTCGCGCTCGCGCAAATCGAGCGCACCCGCGCCGTCATTGCCAAGAAGACGATCCGCGCGCCGTTTCGCGCCCGCGTGGGGCTCGCCGACGTGCATCCGGGCCAGTACCTGAACGAGGGCACCGAGCTCACCACCCTCCAGGGAGTCGATGCGGCGGCCAACGTGGACTTCACCGTGGCCCAGGCGGTGGCTGCGGGCTTGCGCCCCGGCCAGTCGGTGACGGTGTTCGCCGGTGACAGCCCAACGACGGCGCGGATCGCCGCGGTCGATGCCCGTGTCGATCCTACGACCCGGAACGCCCTGGTGCGGGCCCGGATCTCCGGCCATGCCCCGGCGCCCGGCGCGTCGGTGCGGGTCGAGGTCCCGGTCGGGCCGCCGACCGCCGCCGTTGCCATTCCCGTGAGCGCGCTGCGCAAGGGACCCGGCGGCGATCACGTGTTCCTGATCGCGCCCGACTCCGCGGGGAAGACCCGCGCCCATCTGCAGCCGGTGCGCAGCGGTCCGGTGCTCGATGACGATGTCGTGATCCTGAGTGGTCTCACCCCCGGGCAGCGGGTCGCTACCTCCGGGTCCTTCAAGCTGCGCGAAGCTGTGCTCGTCGCGAGCGACTCCTCTCGCTAATCGGAAACGGTCATGCGCTCTTTTACCGATACGTTCATCAAGCACCCCGTCCTCGCGGTGGTGGTGAACCTCGTCATCGTGCTCGTGGGGTGGCGAGCGATCAGCACCCTGCCGGTGCAACAGTATCCGAAGATCGAAAGCTCTTCGGTCCTGATCACCACCGTGTACTACGGCGCCAGCGCCGAGACGGTGCGCGGCTTCCTCACGACACCGATCGAGCGTGCCGTGTCGGCGATCAGCGGGGTCGACTACGTCGAGTCGACCAGCCGCGCCGGCGTCAGCACCATCACCGTGCACCTGAAGCTCAACCACAACAGCACGGCGGCCCTGGCGGAGGTCACGGCGCGGTTGCAGCAGGTGCGCTCCGAGCTGCCGGCCGAGGCCGAGCCCCCGGTGGTCGAGGTGCAGCGCGCCGATCGGCCGTATGCGTCGTTCTACCTGAGCTTCACGTCGTCCGAGCGCGACATTCCGGCGCTCACCGACTGGCTGACGCGCAACCTGCAGCCCCAGCTGACGACCATGGCCGGCGTGCAGCGGGTGGACGTGGTCGGCGGGCGCCCCATCGCCATGCGGATCTGGATCGATCCCGACCGCCTGGCGGCGCTAAACCTCGCGCCCGGCGACGTGCACGCGGCGCTCGAGCGCAACAACTACCTCGCCGCCGTGGGCCAGACCAAGGGCGACCTGGTGCAGGTGAACCTGCTGGCGAACACCGACCTGCGCACACCCGAGGAGTTCAAGAATCTCGTCGTGGCCGAGCGCAATGGGGCCATCGTACGGCTCTCGGACGTCGCCCGGGTGGAGCTGGGCGCCGAGGAGGCCGACTTCATCACCAAGTTCAACGACAAAGAAGCCGTGTATCTCGGCGTCTGGCCGCTGGTGGGCTCGAACGAGATCGAGGTGGCCAATCGGCTCCACGCCGAGATGGATCGCATCCGGCCCACCCTGCCGAAGGACATCGACATGCAGCTCGCGTACGATGCGACCGTGTTCATGGTCGACGCGCTGCACGAGATCTCGAAGACGCTGGTCGAGACCATCATTATCGTCGGCCTGGTGGTGTTCCTCTTCATGGGGTCGATCCGCACTGCGCTGGTGCCGCTGGTGGCGATGCCCGTCTCGCTCATCGGCGCGGGCGCAGTGATGTACGCCTTCGGCTTCAGCCTCAACCTCTTGACGATCCTCGCGATCGTGCTCTCGGTGGGATTGGTGGTGGACGACGCCATCGTCGTGGTCGAAAACGTCGAACGCCACGTGCGTGAGGGCAAAACCCGCGTCCAGGCGGCGCTCATCGGCGCGCGCGAGCTGGTCGGTCCCATCATCGCCATGACGATCACGCTCGCCGCGGTATACACGCCGATCGGGTTCCAGGGCGGCCTCACCGGCTCGCTGTTCCTGGAGTTCGCGATCACGCTCGCGGCCGCGGTGGTGGTCTCGGGCATCGTGGCGGTCACGCTGTCGCCGGTGATGAGCTCGCGCTTCGTGCACGAGCAGGGCAAGGAAGGCCGGCTCACCAGGCTGGTCCACCATGGCTTCGAGGTGGTGCGGCGTCGCTACGAGCGGCTGCTCGACGGCGCCCTGGCCATGCGCTGGGGGATCGTCGCGGCCGCCGTGCTGGTGATGGTGGCGGCATGGCCGCTGTACCAGTACTCGCGGCGCGAGCTGGCCCCCATCGAAGACCAGAGCCACATCAGCCTGTTCATGGCGGCGTCGCCCGATGCCTCGCTCGCAGCGACCAACAAGGCCTCGCTCCAGGTGGTCAAGGCGGTCAGGTCCTTCCCCGAGGCGAAGTTCATGTGGTCGCTCACGGCCAACTGGGGCGGCTTCGGCGGGATGGTCGCGAAGAACTGGAAGGAGCGGAAACGTACCACGGAGCAGATGTACGGCCAGGTGTACGGCGCGGTCTCGCAGGTGCCGGGACTGCAGGTGTTCCCCCGGCTCGACCCGCCGCTGCCGTCGCCGGGCCAGTATGACGTGGAGCTGATCCTCGCGAGCGACGTCCCCCCCGAGCAGATGCTGCAAACGGTCGGGGCGGTGTTGGGCGCCGGCTGGCAGAGCGGCAAGTTCTTGTACGTCGACACCGACTTGAAGATCGATCTGCCCGAAGCGCGCGTGGTGATCGACCGCGACCAGGTGGCCGACCTGGGCCTCGACCTCGCGAGCGTGGGTCGGGAGCTCGGCACCCTGCTGGGCGGCGGGTACGTCAACCGCTTCAACTATTTCGATCGCAGCTACAAGGTCATCCCCCAGATCGGCGACGACCGCCGGGCCACGGTGGGACCGCTGCTCGATCTCAAGATCAAGACGCCCAGCGGCCGCCTCGTTCCGGTTTCGACCTTTACCCACATCGAGTCGAGCACCGCGCCGCGCACGCTCAACCGGTTCCAGCAGCGCAACGCGGTTCGCATCTTCGGCGGCGTGAAGCCCGGAGTGACCAAAGAAGAAGGGCTGCGCGTGCTCGAGAACGCCGCGGCGGCCGTGACCGGCCCGGGCGTGGGCATGGACTACGCCGGAGAGTCTCGGCAAATCCGGCTCGAGGGGACGGCGCTCACGGTGACCCTCGGTTTCGCCGTGATCCTCATCTACCTTGTGCTCGCGGCGCAGTTCAGGAGCTTCCGCGACCCGCTCATCGTGCTGGTGGGCTCGGTGCCGCTCGCGATCTCCGGGGCGCTGGTGTTCAGCTTCCTGAACCTCACCACCATCAACATCTACTCGCAGGTGGGGCTGATCACCCTGGTGGGACTGATCGCGAAGAACGGCATCCTGATCGTGCAGTTCGCGAATACGCTCCAGTCGCAAGGCGTGGCGAAGCTCGTCGCGCTGCGCGAGGCGTCACTCACCCGCCTCCGCCCCGTCCTCATGACCTCGGC
>Ga0209473_1001938_pt1 | contig 11433 bp, 8 predicted proteins | sample GraSoiAngelo_133_FD_185890 | JGI IMG/M metagenome (GOLD analysis project Ga0209473, IMG submission 185890) | Grasslands soil microbial communities from the Angelo Coastal Reserve, California, USA - 14_0929_05_20cm (SPAdes) (version 2) | ecosystem: Environmental > Terrestrial > Soil > Grasslands ...
CGTACGCTGCCAAGCCAGCCGAGCGCGGCCGGATGGCCGTCGATCACGGTGACGATGCCGCAGTCGCGCGGCAGCGGCGCCAACAATTGCTCGATATGGCTTAGGTGTTGCACGCCGCGGCGGTCGCCGCGCAACTTTCGCGCCGCGGTCCAGCCGGCATGCAGTCGGTCGGCCGAGGTGATCGCGAGCAGCCCGATATCCCGGCGATTCTCGCCGATAAAACCTGTCGCCTCGATCGCTTCAGGCGCGAGCGCGCCGGTATAGGCGATCACGATTTCGCAATTCGGCCCGGGCTTGCGCAGCCAATAAGCGCCCTCGGTGATGTCGCGCTGCAGATCGGGCGTCATGATCCGCTGCGGCTGCTCGATGGTGCGGGTCGAAAGCCGCAAATAGACCGAACCACCCTCGCCGCCTTCGCGCTGCATGTGCCGAAAACCGAAAGCCATGATGACCGAGAGCTCGTCGACAAAGCCAGGCTCGAACGACGTGAGCCCATCCTGCGCCATCCCGATCAACGGCGTTGCGATCGACTGATGCGCGCCGCCTTCGGGCGCGAGCGTAATGCCTGATGGCGTCGCCGCCACCATGAAGCGCGCATCCTGGTAGCAGGCGTAGTTCAGCGCATCGAGGCCGCGCTCGATGAAGGGATCATAGAGCGTTCCCACCGGAAGCAGCCGTTCGCCATTGATTTGATGCGACAGGCCGAGCGCCGACATCAGGATGAACAGGTTCATCTCGGCGATTCCGAGCTCGATGTGCTGGCCGCGGGGCGAGAAATCCCAGTTGTAGGTCGACGGGATCTTCTCCTGCCGGAACAGGTCGGCGTTCTCGGCCTTGGCGAACAACCCGCGACGGTTGACCCAGGCGCCGAGGTTGGTCGAGACCGTGACGTCGGGTGACGCCGTCACGATGCGCGACGCCAACTCGCTGTCGCCGCGCGCGAGTTCATTCAGCAAGAGGCCAAAGCCCTGCTGGGTCGACATCTGGGCGGCCTGATTGAACGAGAGCCGTTCCGGCACTTCGATCGCGGGCGCGCTCAGGCGGCGGCGTCCCTCGCGGTTGAACGGCGCGTCGGCCAGGAACGATTCCAGCTCGGCCGGGCTTTGCGACAGCCCTTCGAATCTTTCCCACTCACGGCCCGGGCGGATGTTCTGGGCGGCGCGCCATTTCTCCATCTGCGCCACCGTCATCAAGCCGGCATGGTTGTCCTTGTGGCCCTGGAACGGCAGGCCGACCCCCTTGATGGTATAGGCGATGAAGCAGACGGGACGGTCGTGGTCGATCGCCTCGAAAGCCTCGATCATGGCGGCCATATCGTGGCCGCCGAGATTGGACATCAGCGCCAATAACGCGTCGTCGCTGCGCCGGTCGATCAGTTGCGACACCTCGCCCTCATCGCCGATGTCGTCCGCGAGATGCTTGCGGAATGCGGCCCCGCCCTGAAAACACAGCGCCGCATACATCTGGTTCGGGCAATTATCGATCCAGCACCTGAGCGCCTCGCCGCCGGGTTCGGCGAAAGCTTGCCGCATCAGCCTGCCGTATTTCACGATCACTACGTCCCAGCCGAAATTGCGGAACATGGATTCGAATTTCGCCCACAGCCCCTCGCGCACCACGGCATCCAGGCTCTGCCGGTTATAATCCACCACCCACCAGGTGTTGCGCAGGCTTTGCTTCCAGCCCTCGAGCAGCGCCTCGAAGATGTTGCCTTCGTCCATCTCGGCATCACCGACCAGCGCGATCATGCGCCCCTCGGGCCGGTCCTGCATCCAGCCGTGCGCCTTGACGTAGTCCTGCACCAGCGAAGCGAACAATGTCTGGGCGACACCAAGCCCTACCGAGCCAGTCGAGAAATCGACGTCATCGGTATCCTTGGTGCGCGACGGATAGGACTGCGCACCCTTGAAGCCGCGAAATTTTCCAGTTTTTCGCGGCTCTGGTGCCCGAACAGATACTGGATGGCGTGAAACACCGGGCTCGCATGCGGCTTCACCGCGACGCGGTCCTGCGGCCGCAACACCGAGAAGTACAAGGCCGACATGATGGTGGCGAGCGAGGCCGACGAGGCCTGATGGCCGCCGACCTTCAACCCGTCGGTATTGGGACGGATGTGGTTGGCGTGGTGAATGGTCCACGACGACAGCCACAGCACTTTGCGCGCAAGCGCGGACAATAGTTCAAGGCGTGCGGGTTCGATTGCCATGGCATGCCTCCGGACGGCGCGATGGGACAGTTGATGTTAATGCGCCGGCCATCACCTAAAATCTCAAATTTTGGCGACATACATCGAAAAATTGGGATAAAATCCCGTTTTGCAACCGGTTTTAACGAGTTAATTCCAATGTCCGCCCTTGATGCCATCGACCGCAAGATCCTGAGCCTGCTGCAATCCGACAGCCGCCTGACCATGCAGGAACTCGCCGACAAGGTCGGGCTTTCGGTCTCGCCATGCCATCGCCGGGTCAAGCTCCTGGAGGAGCGCGGCGTCATCACGCGCTATATCGCAACCGTCGACCAGAAATCGTTAGGGCTCCACGTCAGCGTCTTCATCTCGATCAAGCTGGCGCGGCAGAAGGAAGAGGATCTCGACCGCTTCGCCAAAGCGATCTCGAAATGGGACGAGGTTCTCGAGTGCTATCTGATGACCGGCAACCGCGACTATTTGCTCCGTGTGGTCGCCGCCGATCTCTCTTCGTATGAGGCATTCCTGAAGAACAAGCTGACGCGGCTCGACGGCATCGCCTCGATCGAATCGAGCTTTGCGCTGAGCCAGGTGAAGTACTCGATCGCGCTGCCGGTGTGAGCGCTCCCTCGCCCCGTTCTCTTGTCCGCGTGAGCCCGCCTTCGGGCGAAGGCGGATGCGGGTTGGGGTTGCTGAGCGGCCCGCCGTTGCGGATGAAGCTTATCAAGCGTTCGGCGACAGCTCGCCGTCCATTTCCAGCAGCTGCGAGCGCCGCAGCCGCTCGCGGTGCGCGGTATAGAGACCGCTGGCAACGATGAACGCGGCGCCGGTCACGGTCCAGATATCGGGCACTTCGCCGAAGATCAAGAAGCCGAGCATGCTGACCCACAGAAGCTGGCTGTAGGAGAACGGCGCCAGCACCGAAGCATCCGCATACCGGAAGGCCAGCACGACGATCCATTGTCCCGCCGTCGACGCAACGCCGATGAAAATCCCGAACAGAATGTCGTGCCAACTCGGCGTCACCCACACCGAGGGCACCAGCGCAGACAAGATGCAAACGCCGGCGATCGACGAATAGGTCATCGTGGTGACGGCGCGCTCCATGCCGCTCATCATGCGCGTCATGATCAGCGTGCAGGCCCACGCGAACGCGGAAACGAGTGGAAAGACCGCAGCCGGATGAAACGCGCCGCTCCCGGGCCGCAGGATGATCAGCACCCCGATCAGGCCGACGGCCGTCGCGATCCAGCGCCGAAGGCCGACGCTTTCGCCGAGGAAAACAATCGAGAGCGCCGTGACGAACAGCGGCGCGACGAAGCCCGTCGCGGAGGCTTCCGCGATCGGCAAAAACCTTAAGCCCGAAATGAAGAACAGCGATGAGCCGAGCAACGCAGTGCCGCGCATCAGTTGCAAGCCGAGGTTTTTCGTTCGCAGCGCATAGAGCGGTGACCCCGGCAGCATCGAGGGAGCCATGATCAGTGCGAACACCAGGAACCTGATCCAGGCGATCTCGATCGACGGCAATGTCGCCGACAGATATTTCGCGGTCACATCGGAAGCGCCGAGAAATACCGTGGACGCCAGGATCAACGCGATGCCCTTGAACGGGTGATCGGCGCGCGCCGGCGCGCCGCGCGCGACCGATTTCTTTTCAGGCAATGGCAACGAGGCGCTGTCGAGCCTAACGGCTGCGGCGGGAGGCGGGGTCACGGTAGAACTCTAGGCGATGAATCGAATCGGGCGAGGCTTCAAAAAACAACAAATGCCGGTGTTCGACAATACCCGAAAACAGGATGCCGATATGCGGGATTGGGCGCGGCGGACGACGGATCGAGCGTGAAACACTTTGTTAAGCAACGTTTCGCTTTGGTGCCGCAACAATCTACAGCATCGGCAGGCCGCGCGGTTTCGCCCCGCGCGGGAACGCCTTGTCGAGCGCTGCGATCTCATCCTTGTCGAGCACAAGATCGCCGGCTGCGGCGTTGTCGACGGCGTGGTCGGCGCTCGATGCCTTGGGAATCGCGAATACGGATTTCGTCCGCGTCAGGAAACTCAGCGCGACCTGGCGCGGCGTCCCCTGGTGCGCGTCTGCGATTTCCTGCAGCAGCTGGCCTGCCTTGCTGCGCGGCGCCGGGAAATCGTCGTGACCAAATGGCGAATAGGCCACCACGGCGACACCATGTTGCTCGCACCATGGTATCACCGCGTGTTCGATCGCGCGCTCCTGCAAATGATAGAGCACCTGATTGCAGGCGATCCTACCCTCGCCCGCCGCATCGAGAATCTCCTCGAGATCATCGGTGTCGAAATTGCTGACGCCCCATGCGCGGATCTTGCCGGCGTGCGCGAGTTCCTCGAACGCCGCAACGGTTTCCGCGAGCGGGTACGATCCGCGCCAATGCAGCAGATAGCAATCGAGCCGGTCGGTCTTCAATCGTTTCAGCGAGCGCTCGCAAGCTGCAATGGTGCCACGCCGCGAGGCGTTGCTCGGCAGCACCTTGGAAACCAGAAACAGATCGTCGCGCTTGCCCGCGATCGCCTCCGCAATGACGAGCTCGGCATCGCCATACATCTCGGCGGTGTCGATGTGGGTCATGCCGAGCTCGATGCCGCGGCGCAGCGCCGCGACCGCTCGCTTGCGATCGCCGCGATCGATATACCAGGTGCCCTGCCCGATCACGGAGACTTTTGGGCCGTTACGGCCGAATGGCTCAATTCGCATGTTTATCTCAATACGCTGAGGTCGGCGACCAGCACGCCGCCGGTCGCCGATTCCGTAATGTAGAGACGGTCGCGATTGTTCCCTCCGATCGCGACATTGGTGCAGGTCGCCCCGGCGCAGGATTTGATCCGTGCTATCAATTCTCCATTGGGGGCAAACACGAAGACATGTCCGAGCGAAGCGTGCGCGACGACGAGGCGGCCTTGTTTATCCATGGTCATGCCGTCCGGGCCGCTCGGCCCGAACATCGAGCAGAAGCGGCCGACCTTGGACACGCTACCGTCCTTCATGAACGGCAAACGCCAGACCGCGTTGTCGCGCGTCATCGCCACGAACAGCACAGCCTCGTTCGGATCGAGCACGAGGCCGTTGGGGCTGATGCCCCTATCGAGCAGGCAGTCGAGCCGCCCGCCTTTGGTGAGCCGATAGACCCGCCCGCTCGGATCGTGCAGCCCGGTCTGGCCCTGGTCGGTGAAGTAGACATCGCCGTTGGAGGCGAGATGCAGGTCATTGCAACCGCGGAACGATTCCGAGTTGCGCGAGGTCAATAGCGGCCGCATCGTTGCGGATTTGACGTCAAGCTCCATGATGCCATGCATGTAGTCGGCGACCAGCACGCGTCCGTCCGCGCCGACCTTGAGCCCGTTTGGCCAGCCCTCATACTCCGTCATTCCGGGATGGCCCGAAGGACCAGACCCGGAATCTTTCCGGGTTCGCTTCGCGCCCCGGGGATGACGATCAGTGAGCGGCCGCCAGTTGCTGCGGTACGGAACTCACATCAGCCTGCGCGATCAGACGCTTCAATTCCGGAAGACACGACCCGCAATTGGTGCCGGCCTTCAGCCGCGCACCGATCTCGGCGGCGGTATTTGCGCCGGCCGCGACCGCGTTGCAGATCGTGGTGCGCCCGACGCCAAAACAGGCGCAAACGATGGGGCCAGCACCCGCCAGGCCGTCCGCCGCTTTGCCCGACAGCAACATCCGCCGTTCGTCATCACTGAGCTGATCTGCTGCAAACAGATTCTTGACCACTTCCCAGTCGCCGGCATCGTGGGCGGGGCCAACGAACAGACAGGTTTCGATGCGCCCCTGCGCGAATGACGCCGCGCGATAAACGCCGCCGCCGAAATCGCGGTATTCGGCCAAATCCTCGCCGGCAAAGGATTGCAGCCATGATGGCCATCGCAGGAGATCGGCATTGTCGGCGAACAAATAGGCGTAGCCGCCCGAGACCGCGGCGCGCGCCCACCAGAGGTGGCCAGGCAATGCTAGCTGCACCCGCGACAGCACAAAGCCGCGGAACACATATTCGTAAGGCGCAATCGATGCCGGCGTCGCCTTGCTCTCGGGCTGCCCCGAGAACGGATCGGTGTGCGGCGAAATCAGCGCGCCGACGCGCGCGTTCGATGCGGTCGCTTGGCTCCAATGGATCGGCGCAAACAGCATGCCGCGCTGCTGGCGCGCATTGACGGCCACTTTCAGAATGCATTCGCCGTAGTCGGTGACGAGCCGTGCAAAGCTATCGTCGGTGATGCCAAATTTGGTCGCATCGTCGGGATGGATCTCGACGAACGGCTCCGCCAAATGCGAGCCCAATCGCGGGCTCATTCCGCTGCGCGTCATGGTGTGCCACTGATCGCGGATTCGGCCGGTGTTAAGCCGCAGCGGCCGGCCGGCATGGGTTTCGGTTCGCAGCGCCGGAATATCGGGCGCCGCGAAGTGCGCCTTGCGGTCGCTGCCATAGAACCCGCCATCGGCGAAGAAGCGCTGCTGCGGTTCGCTATCGCCTGGCCGGATCGGCCACAGCGCGGGGTCCAACGCGTCGAAAGCATCGTCCGATATCGATTGAAACGCGCCGATATCGAAATCCCGGCCGCCATTGTTCTCGAACGCCGACAGTGCAGCATGCTCGCGGAATATCTCGGCAGCGGAATTGAAGTTGAACGCGTGCCCGAAACCGAGCCGCTTCGCCACCTCGCCGAGGATCCACCAATCGGGCCTGGCTTCCCCCGGCGCGGCCAAAAACGCGCGCTGCCGCGAAATTCGCCGCTCCGAATTGGTCACCGTTCCCGACTTCTCGCCCCAGGCCAGCGCGGGCAACAGCACATGCGGACCGGCCTCGACGGTGTCATTGGACTGCACATTCTCCGAAACTACGAACAGTTCGAGCTTCTTTAAGGCTTCGCGCGCGGCATCGGCGTTCGGCAACGATACTGCCGGATTGGTGCCCATCACCCACAACGCCTTGATCTCGCCGCGACCGATCGCCTCGAACATCTGGACTGCCTTGAGCCCCTCATGGGTCGCGATGCGCGGCGCCTTCCAGAACCGGCGCACGCGGTCTATCTCAGGCGGCGTGAACCCCATATGCGCCGCGAGCTGGTTGGCGAGCCCGCCGACCTCGCGGCCGCCCATGGCGTTGGGTTGGCCGGTCAACGAGAACGGCGAGGCGCCCACCTTGCCGATCCGTGCCGTGGCGAGATGGCAGTTGAGAATGGCGTTGACCTTGTCGGTGCCCTGCGCCGACTGGTTGACGCCTTGCGAATAAAGCGTGACCACCCGCGCCGTGTCACGGAACATCGCAAAGAACGCCGCCACGTCTGCTTCCGCAAGACCGGTCGCGAGCGCCGTGGCAGCGGCGCTTCCGGCCATGCTCCGGGCCCGTGTCAGCGCCTCGTCGAAGCCGGAGGTGTGTGCCTCGATATAGTTGGCATCGAGCGCGCCGTTGTCCGCAAGATGCACCAGCAATCCGCAGAACAGGGCGCTGTCGGTACCGGGCCTCACGCCCAAGAAGAGATCGGCATCTGTCGCGGTGTCGGTCCGGCGCGGATCGATCACGATCATGCGCGCGCCGCGCTTCTGCTTGTTGGCAAGCATGCGCTGGTACAACACCGGATGGCACCACGCCGCATTCGAGCCGACCAGCACCAGGAGGTCGGCTTCGTCGAGATCCTCATAACAGCCGGGCACGGTGTCGGCGCCGAAAGCACGGCGGTGACCCGCAACTGTCGAAGACATGCAGAGCCGCGAATTGGTGTCGACATTGGCCGAGCCGATGAATCCCTTCATCAGCTTATTGGCGACGTAATAATCCTCAGTCAGCAATTGCCCGGAAAGATAGAACGCGACTGCGTTCGCGCCGTCGCGCGCGATGATATGCTGGAGCCGGTGGGCGACGTGGTCGAGCGCATCGCTCCAGGCGATCCGCTCCATCACGCCCTTGGCGCAGCGGATCATCGGATAAAGCAGGCGGCCCTCGAGGCTGAGCGTTTCGCCGAGCGCCGAGCCCTTCGAGCACAGCCGACCCAGATTGGCGGGATGGTCCGGATCGCCGGAGATGGCGGCGCCGCCCTTGTTGTCGGGCGTCGCCAGCACGCCGCAGCCGACACCGCAGTAGGGACAAGTCGTGCGGGTGGCGCGAATGGAAGGATCGATCGCCGTCATATGAACGAAGCGGTCATGGCATCAGGCCGCCTTGGGTGAAAGGGCGAGCGAACGGCCGAACATCATGTCGGGGCGGATTCTCGCGATCGGTTCGCTCGAGCGGATCAGTTCGAGATACCAGAGCGCGTCGGTTACATCGCCGATCAGTACCGCGCCGGTGAGCCGGCCCTCGGCGACGACCAGCTTCTTGTAGGTGCCGTGCTTGACGTCGGAGAGCACGATGGCCTCGCTGCCGTCCTCGCCCATGAAATCGCCGGCCGAAAACACGCTGACGCCCGACACTTTCAAATTGGTCGCAACGACGCTGCCCTGGTAGGCCGCATTGCGACCCGCGAGATGCCGCGCCAGCACGCGCGCCTGTTCGTAAGCCGGCTCGACCAGTCCGTAGCAAATGCCGCGATGCTCGGCGCATTCCCCGAGCGCGAATACATCGGCCGCGCTGGTCTTGAGATGATCGTCTACGACGACGCCGCGATTGACCGATAGGCCGGCCTCCTCGGCCAGCGCAACATTGGGCCGGATGCCGGCGGCGAAAATCACGGCGTCCGCCTCGATCCGCCGCCCGTCCACGAGTTCGACGGCCTCGACGCGGGTCTCGCCGTGGATCTGCGCGGTATTGGCATTCAAGAGAATCCTGATGCCCTTGCGTTCGACCAGCGATTTCAAGAGCGCCGCGGCGGGTGCATCGAGCTGGCGCTCCATCAGGCGGTCCATCAGATGGATCAGGTCGACCTGCGCGCCGGCCTTGGCAAGGCCGTAGGCCGCTTCCAATCCCAACAGGCCGCCGCCGACCACCACCACTCGCTTCTTGCGGGTTGCGAGCGTCAGCAGGAGATCGACATCGCGGCTGTCGCGAAAGGTGTGGACGCCGGCGAGATCGGCGCCCGGTACGTTGAGTCGCAACGGCGCCGAGCCGGTGGCAAGGATCAGCTTCGAAAACGCGATGCTCTCTTCATTTTCGATCTTGAGTTCGCGGCGGCCGAGATCGATCTCGGTGGCTCGGCAGTTATATTTCAGCGTCACGCCGCGGTCGCGCCACCAGTGGGCCGGGTTGAGCTCGATGTCATGGGAAGCGGTCTCGCCGGCAAGCACCGATGACAGCAGCACGCGGTTGTAAGCCAAACGCGGCTCGGCGCCGATCACCGCGATGGCGTAACGGCCGAGCGCGGTCTTCGCGAGTTCGTCGACCAGACGCGCGGCCGCCATGCCATTGCCGACAATCACCAGCGCTTCGCTCACGAAAACATCCTCACTCGGCGGCCTGAGGCCGCCCATAGGCCTCGGAAATCATATAGCCCGACAAAGTGCCGTAGGCCGCGGTCCAGGCTGCGGCGACCTCGTGCGTCCAGTCCTCGCCCAGTCCCTTTTCCAGCGTCCACAGCAAGGCGCCGCCGACCACCGGATAGTGCTCAGGCTTGGCGCCATAGCTGACATGGCGGATTGCAAGCGCGCTCGCGGCCGGCAGCACCGATGCGAGATTGGAAAGGCCGTCCACCACGACGGCCAACGTTGCCATCAGCTTCTTGCGCTGCTCGGTCATGTCGGTTGGAAACATCGCCTTGACCTGCGGCGCGACCGCGAACAGGCGATCATAGAAGATCGCGGCGGCCTGATCGGCGATCGGTGCGACTCTGGCGAAGCTCTCTTGCACGAGTTTGACTTGGTCGGGTGTCATGTCTCGCTCCTTTGCTCAACCCCTCGCCCCGCCAGTGGGACGAGGGGACGACGAACTACACGGCCCTACACGCGCGCTTCGGCGAGGCTCGGCACGCCGGCTTCCGCGGGGCTGCGGCGCAGGTAGAACCACCAGGTGAACGCCAGACAGATCGCGTAGAAGCCGAGGTAGATGACCAGCGCGAGCTGCGGACCGCCGGTGATGGCAATCGACTTGCCGAAGCCCGACGGGATCAGGTAGCCGCCGCAGGCACCGATGGCGCCGATGAAGCCGAGCGCGGCACCGCTTTCGATGCTCGCGGCCTTCATGGCAGCGGCGCGGCCGGCGTCGCCGAGGCCTCGCGCCTTTCGCAGATTCTCCTCGCGGAAGATCGAGGGGATCATCCGATAGGTCGATCCGTTGCCGACCCCGGTGGTGACGAACAGGATCAGGAACATCACCAGGAACCCGGCGAAATCCTTCGTGCCCACAAAGTACAGCACACCGATCGTCGCGGCCGCCATCGCGATGAAATTCCAGAACGTCACGATCGCACCGCCGACCCTGTCGGCGAGCAAGCCACCCAATGGCCGCGACAACGAGCCCACCAGCGGTCCCATGAACGCGATCGCGATGGTGACTGCCGGGAATTGCGTCTTGATCAGAAGCGGAAACGCGGCCGAGTAACCGATGAAAGAGCCGAACGTCCCGATATAGATAAAGGACATGATCCAGGTGTGCTTGCGCTTGACGATCGCGACCTGATCCTTGAACGAAGCCTTCGCCGAGGTCAGGTTGTTCATGAAGAAGACCGCGCCGAACAGCGCGATCGCCAGCGGCAGCATCCACATCAGTCCCGCGTTCTGAAGGTAGACGCCCGCGACCGGCGAGGCCTGATAGAGATTGATCAGGCCGGCTCCCATCAGGATTGGCGTCAGCAATTGGACGCTTGAGACACCGATATTGCCGCCGGCGGCGTTCAAGCCGAGCGCCCAGCCCTTCATGCGGTCGGGATAGAAGAAGGAGATGTTGGCCATGCTGGAGGCAAAATTGCCGCCGCCGAGACCGGCAGTGGAGGCCACCAGCAGCATCAGCCAGAACGGCGTCTCGGGGTGGCTGACGAAATAGGCGAGCGAAAGCGTTGGGATGAACAGCACCGCGGCGCTGAAGATGGTCCAGTTGCGGCCACCGAACGTCGTCACTGCGAAGGTGTAGGGAAAGCGCATCAGCGAGCCGATCAGCCCCGGCAGCGCCACCAGCTGAAACAACTCATCGGTCGAGAAATGAAAACCGGCCGCCGGCAATTTGGTCGCGACGATGCTCCAGATCAGCCAGACCGAAAATCCGATATGTTCGGCAACGATCGACCAGATCAGATTGCGCCGGGCGACGAATTTGCCCTTGGAGTTCCAGAAGGTCTCATCC